>Ga0209777_10009411_pt1 | contig 10503 bp, 11 predicted proteins | sample FrelakmetHBP12HB_FD_187147 | JGI IMG/M metagenome (GOLD analysis project Ga0209777, IMG submission 187147) | Freshwater lake sediment microbial communities from the University of Notre Dame, USA, for methane emissions studies -HBP12 HB (SPAdes)... | ecosystem: Environmental > Aquatic >... | reverse complement strand
ATTGTTTGCAGGCGCGCACGCGCGATGAGGAACTGGGCAATGCCATTTACTACGAAATGTTTGAAACGCTTTTCGGCAAGGAAGACCGCCAGCTCGAACTGCGTTCCGGCTTTAAGTATAATATTAGGATAGCGCAGTTGCCGAAAGTGAAGAAAACAGCAAAAAATCCCGATGCCTATTTTCGCGTCAGCACGCACATCGAATATAAAAAAACGATTAGAAATAATATTTTTATGATCGGCTGCGCCTTAAATAATTCACAATTAGCAGCGTTGTTCGAAGACCCGCGCTGCGAATACCGCTGGCTTCTGAGTGACGGCAGGGATTTGGTCATGGAACGAGATTTTACCGTCGAGCGTGTGCGTGTCGATAAAAAGGATATACCTATTATGGAAATAAAAAAGACCACGCGAGGCTACGAAGTCTGGTGCGGCAATGATGAGCTTAAAGAAAAAATAAACCATGAGGTCAAAATCGAAATAGAAATAGCCACTAAACAGGCAAAGGACAATAAAATTTTTCCTGTTTATCTTATTTATCCCACCAGAGGTGTAGATATTAACTTCAACTATAAAAAAGCAAAGTTAAAAAATGTAAGAACAAAGAGCTTTTTTGCCGGAAGACATCCGTCACCTGAAATTATCTCAAGTAAAGGTAAATTTGTTAAAGTTAAAGTTCCTGCTAAGGAATGGATTTTCCCCACCAGCGGCGTGATATTCATCTGGGACATCTAAATATTATCCGGCTGGAATCTTCACCAACAATCCAATACCAAGTTGCATTCAAAGGATAACGCGGCGGCAAGGAGAAGTGTCCGCAGTCGTATTACTGATACGTCGAGGAAGCCGCCGCCGCCAACAAAGTTAGCCAAAGACCGGAGGCGCGACTGAAAAGGAGCGCAATAAAAAACGGTCTTTACCTTACCGGGAATTGACGCCTATCAGGCGGCATATTCCATGCGACTTGGTATATCTAGCTATTTCTTTCTTTCCAGCAAGAGCCACACTGCCAGAGCGGCCAGAACTAAAACGGCAATCGCGCTGGGCCAGAGGGGGACCTCCAGGCCTCCGGCGACAATATTAACTTTCAAAAAGAAGCGGCACAATTGGGCGATGGCCATCAAAAGAAATAAGATAGCTGCTACTAATGATGCGGGTCGTTTCATAATATTACCTCCTGAAAAAATATATTATTTACTTCTGAGTAATTTGCCAACGTAAAAATCAGCCGGAGCGTAGCGATCGGCTGGATTGACTGGTTCGAAGGTTTTTATTTCATAAACATCTCCGGTTCTATGACACCTTGGCAGACACGAATCACCGGCCCAGTCATTGTGGCGGCAAAATCCTGAGAAAATAGGATTGCAAGATCTCCGCCAGGCATATGAACAGTGATAGAGGGATCGCAAAGTCCGAGCTTATAGGCAACGGCTGCTGCTGCGGTGCTACTACTGCCTGATGCCAGAGTATAGCCCGCTCCTCGTTCCCATATTTCAATGCGGATGTTATGACGGTCAAGGACTTCCAGAAACTGAACATTTGTCCGATGCGGGAAGCGTGAGTCCGTCTCAATCAAAGGACCAAAATGCCAAGCAAGCGCGGGAGAGGGCTTCTCACAGAGGATAACGCAGTGAGGGTTTCCCACGGTGGCTGCACAATACTCGAACGTAGTACCTGAAATATCCATATGCTCCCGCAATACTTCACGCTCTTCTCCAGTAACGGGTATCTTTGTGCTTAGAAAGCTTACTTTCCCCATTTCCACAGTTACAGTCTTTCCACCGTCCCGGACTCGACAGACGACAGTCCCACCAAGGGTCTCTATTGTAAACGGGTTTTCATGCACCAACCCCTGATCGTAGAGAAAGCGTGAAAAGATACGAAGACCATTCCCGCTCTTTTCCGCTTCACTGCCGTCAGGATTGAGGATTCTTAGACGGAAATCGCAGGTATCACTGGGGAGTGGCCCGAGAAGAACCCCATCTGATCCGACTCCGTAGTTGCGATGACAAATAAGCTGAACTTGTTTAGACCCAAGCTCTCTGTCGACATCAGCTGGTCGGATCACCAGGTAATCATTCCCGAGACCATGGTATTTTGCGTATTTCATATCCTTCCTTCGAACGAAAAAATCAGCCGGAGCGCAGCGATCGGCTGTATTAATTTGTCAGACGCCACGCATTTGTTTAAATTTCCGCGCCAAACGATACGCTGCTGATGCATATTCAAGAGCAGAATCGGACCCGAGAGCGAACTCAGGTGCATGCGCCGCTTCGTTTCTGAGGGAGCGTAAATCTCTGATAAGTGCCGATGTTTGTCGATCAATCCTCTCTGACTGCTCAAGATGCTTTAGCGCAATGCGAGGAAGAATAATTGCAGGTTCAGCGCCTTGTTGTTGCTTCACATCCGCTCTAACCGTTTCTATGGCCTCATTCTCAACAGTCCGCCAAGCTTCCAAGACAGCGGCGCGTGGAGAAATCTCTGCCAATTTATAGATATGCTTGTCAGTTTCATTGGGAAAAGCATCTAGTGGTTCTTTTTCACGGAGTTCAATCACAGCTTCTGCCTCGACTTCTTCGATCTTTCGTCTAAACTCAAGCTCAAAATCTTTGTACTTAAACCGAGTAAGCAATGGGATAAGGTCCCGAATTGGCTTTCGAAGAAGAAGAATGAAAATCAGAATGAATACTGGCCATGCAAAAGCCTTGGCAAGTTCTGCAATAAAAGTCAATATGTCCATTGGTTCATTCTCCTATTATTTTTTTCGTGTCTAACGAAAAAATCACCGACCCGAGGAATGAGGGTCCGGTGGATTTTGTTGTTGTGCAGGTTTTAGTGTAATGCCACCATAGCCAACTGAATCCATAAAAGGATATTTACCTAAACCTAATCGCTCATGCAATTCAGTGATAATTTTCTCAATATCTTTTTTGACTCTTTCGGCATTTTTCAGGTTGCAGTATTCTTTCCATTTAGGTTTCGGTATATGATCAAATGGGTCTTCTAATGAAGATACTTCCTTTGTAACGTTAATTAATTGCGACCTCCCATGTGCGATCTCATTTCTGAATTTGAAAAGCTCCTTCAGTGTTTGATATGGTCGTTTTGAATAATCTGCATCAATCTTTAGATGTTTACAAAATAGATTGTATTTGTCCAATACTCTTATAGAATCCACTTCCTCCCAGAATACAAATGTCTTTGCGCCTATATCATTTAGATATGCCTCAAGCGCAAAAGCACGAAGTAAAATGCTACTCATCAATGTAAAGTAACTACCTTGGGGGAACTCATTAGCTATCCGAATCAAGGCGTCTGAACCATGATTCAAATCGTAATAGGTGCGTATCTCTTTTGATCCTTCAAAAATTGCGTTTTTCATATATCTAATATTCTCATTGTCATAACGAAAAAATCACCCGAAGCGAAGCGATCGGGTGTATTGCTTTTGTTATGCTTTTATTTCTTTGTGTTTCTTGTAATTTCTTTTAACCTACCGCCAACATTAGGTTGAAAAATAAATTGTACTTCGGACTTAATGCTTGGGCAACACATTGCATCCTTTGGCCCATATTCATTTGCCGGTATTGTTATAACTATGTCTCTGTTTACCTGCTTCATTATTATATTTTTGAATTCAATACCTCTTATACCTTTGCCACCTACGGCCATAACATCTATTAAACTCATTTTTCTTGGGTGACCTTCTGATTCTATACTCAGAGAAGCAAACACGGCCATAAACTGCGTGTAATTATTACCGCCCGCTAAACCTTCGATAGTAAAAACGGCTGCAGCAGCAATAATGTCTTCTTTTTTATTAGTTAGTATTTGAATGCCGCGATATTCTGGGTACTCATGTGAATATGAATCACCCAACATTGAAGCAAGTTGTGTTACTTTTGAATTGATCTCTTGCATAAATTGATTGTCATTTGCTCTGGCAGGAACAGGCAGCAGCAGTAGCATAAGTAAGATTGCCAATAGAACTCTTTTCATTAGATTATCCTTGCATAACAATTAATATACCCAATGGGTATTTTGTGGAGCTGCCGTAGTACCAATCCAGATATGCTGCGCTATCGGGATTAACCACGGGCATTTGTAATGCCCTCCGCTTATGCGGGATCAATTCCGCTTGCGCTTCAAACTTCGCCTTGCTCGTTTTCAGCGAGTGTCATTGATTCGACTAACAAGTTTCAGTTCACTTCGTTCCTAAAACTTGAGTCTCATTAAAACCAAGTTGGTGGAGCACCTCAAGCAGGAGGAGTCATAAGATTCTTCTTAAATTGAACGACATCCCGCATGCTAATGCGGGATAAAATACGGGAAATTTGTCCAAAATTGTCGATTAAATCCCCTCCGTCTTAATTTCTAATTTTTTCTTATGTCTCTCCAGTGCCAATTCAATGAGCTTATCTAGAAGCTTGTCATATTTTAGTCCGGTGGCTTCCCAGAGCTTCGGATACATGCTGATGCTGGTGAAGCCGGGGATTGTGTTTATTTCGTTTAAGTAAAATTCATCGGTCTTTTTGTCCAGAAAGAAATCAACCCGCGCCATACCACTGCAGCCCAGCGCTGCGTATCCGTCGACGGCTATTTTTCTGATTTTATCAGCTAGAAACGAATCAATTTGCGCCGGAATTTTTAGAGCCGCGCCGTCGGGATCAATATACTTGGCCTCATAGGAATAGAATTCATGCTTGGGAATTATCTCGCCCAGTATTGATGGTTCGGGATTATCATTTCCCAGCACGGCGCATTCAATCTCGCGGCAGTCAATTGCCTTCTCAATCATCACGCGCGTATCGAACTGAAAAGCAAAATTAATCGCTTTGATGAGAGATTCTTTTTCTTTAACCTTTTTTATGCCTACGGATGAACCGGTGCAGACAGGTTTAACAAACAAAGGCAAGCCCAGTTTGTCCACCGAGTTTTGAATTATATTTTGCGCGTTGTTTTTCCATTGCTGTTTATTTAGTGTTATAGAAGAAACAACAGGGATGCCCGCTTCCTTCAGCAATCTTTTGGCAATATTCTTATCCATGCCAACGGACGAACCAATAACATCCGCGCCGACGTATGGTACCATCGCCAGCTCCAGCAATCCCTGCAAGGTGCCGTCTTCACCGAAAGTGCCGTGTAGCACGGGGAATACCACGTCTATAGCTACTTCTTTATTTTTGTTTTTGAGGTCGTATAGACGCAATTGATTATTTTGCTGAAAGTGATTGACTAGCCATTTGCCCTTCTTTTTTAAAGCCAGCACTTTGCCGAAATTTTTATGAGCGACTATTTCGGGCTTTTCCTGCACATACCACTTTCCGTTGCGGTCTATCCCGATGGCGGTAACTTTATATTTGTTTTTGTCGAGTGCGGCAACGACAGAAGCGGCGGAACAAAGCGAAACATCATGCTCTCCCGATCTGCCGCCGTACAAAACTCCGATTTTCATCTTTGATCTTTGTGCCATATTTTTCCTCAAAATTATTTTATGGGCAGATATTCTATTATTTTAATTAGATATACGCCCTGATGGCTGAAGATGTCAATTTAATTTTGGTTTTGGGACTTATCCGTAAATACGTTGTCCACCTTGACAGCAATCTGTTAAATGCATATATTATTTACGAAATTTTAGAATCATTTGTTGGTGAGTTTATGGTTCCTTATTTTAATACAGCGCAGTTGCCGATGGCTAATAAAGCGTTTAACGATGCCGAAAAGCTGGTTGTGCGCCATTTTAGGCTGAGCGAAGGTCAGTTAAAAAAGAATAAGTATGATGTAAAAACGCTTGCTTATTTGGATCAGCACGAAATAAAAGACGGTGCTTTCGCTCATCTTTGCAAATATTCTTATGGTAAGCCCGATGACTTGGCTGAAAATGGGAAAGACGGGTTTGATTTTTACCGGGTGTGTCTGCAGGATAATATCATTCTGGACGCGGTAGAAAGGGCAACTCCATTTGTAAAGTTAAGTCCCTTGATGCTTTACATTGCTGTGCATGAATTGATTCATGTCTTGCGTTTTGGTAACGGCGAAAGTGATTTTGACGCAGATAGGGAAGAGAAAGAAAAAGAAGAAACTATTGTGCACAATTTGACCAAAGACACGCTGCAACCGGTCCAAGAGCATGATTTGGGAATAGTTTTAGAATGTTTTAGCAACGATTTTAAATTTGGCGGTCTGATTAATTGATATATAGTTGTAGGGGAGGTTTTTTAGGATGCCTATTTATGAATATAAATGCCGGAAATGCGGCAAACAATATGAAGTGTTTCAGGGAATTTCCGATCCGGAATTGAAAAGCTGTAAGTTCTGTAAAGGAAACGTCCATAAAATGGTATCGCTTTCTTCTTTTAGTTTGAAAGGTTCAGGGTGGTATACAACCGATTACGCCGGGAAGAAACCTCCGGCGGCCGTTAAAGCAGAAAAAACTGAAACCAACGAGAGCTCAACCGCTACAGAAACCGCAAAGACGGAAACGACAAAGAAAAGCAGCGATACTTAAATCATTGCTGGAAATAAAGTTGAAGTTCGCGGCATAGTTCTTCCGGCACAGTCGGGCAAATAATTTCATTGTGCAGCTTTTCAAAGTAATTCAAATCGCTTGTTCCCAATGGATTGATTACAAAACGCGGCACAATTTTCCCCTGCACCCAGAAATAACGATTGCTTATCATCGGGGCGTAAAGCGCCATGTTGAAACTTATAAAATTATTAGCGTAAAGATAGCTGAAGACTTTGGCGAGTCCCGAAAGAAGCTCGGTAAAATTGGCTTCCGTTAAATCAAAAAAAGAAGTTTTTTCCTGAAAGATAAAATCGATTTCTCCGGCCATGCCTTTTGGTGCAAAACTGGTCAGCCAGTTAATGACGCCGGTAGAGGCAACGAATCTCTCTTTTGCGTCTTTTTCCAGAGCAATCAAATTACGCCATAAGTTATCGCCGTTTTCTGCCGCGGCATAACTTTGGGCGCTCGCCAAAAGGCGCTGCATAAAATTAGTCGGTTTATGGCCGACAATCGTTTGCAGATGCGGATGAATCAGCCCGCCGCCTGCCGGCGGCATGTAGTTCCAGTTGATTGAACAATATTTGTAGCCTAAATTCATTTCAGCAACGCGGTGAAAATAATCGCGGCACACATCGAAGCCCGCTTGCATCGTTTGCGGTGTCAACTCGTCCAGCGGTATAAAATGTCTTGATGATAAAATCGCTACAGAGTTATTTTGATCGTAAGGAAAAGCATTGGGAAACAGACACGCGTCTCCCCGCCTGAATTTCCCTTCAGGGATGATGTTCGCTGTAAATTTCGGCGTCGTTTTTTCAAAAAGAGTGGAACAAAAAGGGCATAACGATTCCGGCGATTTATCCAGATAGAAATTCAAATCAGGCTTTTGGGCCGGGCGGACGCGGTAGGGCAGTATACGGCAGGCCACGCCGGTAATTTCATCAGTGCGTAATTCAATAGTGACTTCTTTTTCCTCGAATCCATTGAAGGGACTAAGATAACGGCCGGTTGTTATTTCTTTTTTGAAGCCAACGTATTTCATATATTTTCCTTCCCGGTATTGCTTTTGGAATGTTCATGTCTGATGACATTTGTTCTTTGATATCTTTTCAGACTTTCTAAAAGAAACTTATCAACATTGCTCTGGGATAAATTTCCTCCTATCTTTTCTTTCAGGGCTTCCAAAGGGATTTCCATTCGCGCGGCGCTTTTATGGCCGCCGCCTTTACCCAATAATCCGAAAGCCCTTTGCGCGATGGCGCCGCAATCCTGTCTGTATCCGTCACCGCGGAAAGTGATGATAAATCTATCGCCCACGATTCCGGCCACAACAACATAGTAAGTGCCGATTAAGCGAAGATAAAAATCGGCCACCTGAACGCAAACATCGGCGCTTTCTATATTCCCCAGGTAACAAACCCTCCGGCCGTGAAAATTGCTCATGTGATGGTAGGCGTGATCGTAATATTTCAAAAAACGGCCCGGTGTTTGATTAAGTTCGATGCGGCGGATGAGCTGCATATTGGCATATTTTGTATGATAAGTGTAAGCGCTGATATCCTCGAAAATAGTGTCGCGATCAAAATTGTCCGTATCCGTTTTGATTCCATAAAGAAGAGCTGTATGCAAGTTGCGGGGGATTTTCACGCGGGCACAAAGCAAATATTCGGTTAAGATGCTGGATAAAGCGCCGTAGTTAGGCCGTATATCTTCCATATTTGCTTGCCATTTTCCTTCGCGGGGGTGATGATCGAAGACAATATGCGGCTGGATAAAGGTCAATGCGCCACTAAGAAAAGAAGGTTGAGCATCTAAAAGTGCGATTAAGCGGTAATCATTCAAATCCACTTGTTTGATTAAGTGCATGTGCAGATGCATGGAAGAAACAAATTCGGCATTTTGCTGTCTGACCAGCGGTTCCGTGGAAGCAAAAATACTTTTAGCCAAGCCTTTTGTTCGCTGGATAATTTCGCGCAGAGCCATGGCGGAAGCTATAGCGTCAGGATCAGGGCTGCCCTGCATAAGCAAGAGCAGAGAATCGTCAGGGCGTGCCATGTCCATAAGCTTTTTAAAGTTTTGCTCGGTTTCTTTTCTAATTGGAATAGATTCTATTTTCATTTTTTGAGTTTACAAGGAATACTGGTGGATAATTCATCTAGTAAATAAAAATTTTTCCGGGATGATCGGCAACAACTTCGCCGACAATAGCGGCATCAATAACTCCGGCACTGCACATTTTTTTAACAAGACCTTGCGCCTCTATAGCGGGCAAGCTAAACAATAACCCTCCGGCAGTTTGCGGATCAAAAAGAACATCTAAAATCCAGTCCGGACAGGTATCCGCCTTCTCAATTTGATTGATGCGGAAATTCTTGTTGCGGTAAAGACCGCCGGGAACAAAACCTGTCTCCACCAATTTCTGTACTCCAGCAAAAATAGGAACGGCGGCTGAATTTATGCGCATGCCGGCATCACTGCCGTCAATCATTTCACAGGCATGGCCTAAAAAACCAAAACCGGTTATATCGGTGCAAGCATGAATGTTACCCTCGGAAATAATCAATTCGGCTGGTTTTTTATTGAGTTGAGTCATGCAGGATATTGCTTTTTCTAAGAGTTGAGGGGCGATTTGGCCTCCTTTCAACGCCGTGCCGACAATTCCGGTGCCTAATGGTTTTGTCAAAATCAAGCTATCTTTGGCTTTGGCGCCGCGGTTGAATAAAACTTTGTCCGGATGAATTATACCGGTTACGGAAAGACCATATTTTATTTCGTTATCTTCAACGCTGTGTCCGCCGATGAGCAAAACCCCGGCCTCACGCATTTTATCCAAACCGCCGCGTAAAACTTCCCGCAGAATCGATATATTCATTTTCTTAACCGGAAAACAAACAATATTCATAGCTGTAAGTGGTTTGCCGCCCATGGCGTAGACATCATTGATCGCGTTAGTTGCGGCGATTTGACCAAATATATAGGGATCGTCAACAATGGGGGTAAAAAAATCGACCGTTTGGATAAGGGCAAGATCGGCAGAAAGTTTGTACACGCCCGCGTCTTCCGCATGCTCAATTCCGGCAAGCAGATTCGGATCGGAAATTAGCGGCAAATCTCGCAGTGCTTCGGAAAGGTCCCCCGGGCCTATCTTACAGGCTCAACCGGCACCTTGCACTGTCTCTGTTAACCGAATAGCTTTTTTTTCTTTCATCTTTCCTCTTGGCTAATCTATTGAAATATTTTTAGCTTATTATTTTTAACATATACGGATGTATTTTCCAACCGGAATTACATTAGCCATTTAATTCTAAACTATCGTAAAAACCTGGCTGGATTTTTATTGATTTATTTACGGCAATGAGTTTAAAGATAAAACATTAAAAAAGAAGGTAAGCACAATGTCCATAATGTACTACAGCACAAATCGTTATTTGAATAATGTTGCGGGGATTATTCCTTTTACCGGGAAAGTTTCGTTTCGAGGGGCATTGCTTACCGGCCAGGCTCCGGATGAAGGCTTGTTTATGCCGGATGCAATACCGCTTCTTTCGTTAAAAGATATACAAAAGTTGAAAAATAAGCCTTACCGGGAAGCGGCGCTGCTTGTAGCGAGGGCGTTTCTGTCCGATGAGTTCTCCGATGAAATTCTGAAGAGTGTTGTTGACGACTCTTACAGTTTTTCCGTGCCTTTGGAGGAGGTATGCCCGCAAGTCTACGTGATGCGTTTGGATCAAGGCCCCACAGCATCATTCAAAGATTTTGCCGCGAGGATGATGGCGAGACTCATGAGTCATTGCCGCCCCCAAGGTGAACGTATCAATATTCTGGTGGCCACATCCGGCGATACGGGAAGCGCGGTTGGTGAGGCTTTCAAGGGAGTGGCCGGAATTGACGTTGCCATTCTTTATCCGGCCAAAGAAGTAAGTTTCCGGCAAAAAAAGCAGCTCGATACCATCGGTGATAATGTCCATGCTCTGTGTGTAGAAGGGAAATTTGATG
>Ga0209777_10009410_pt1 | contig 10504 bp, 7 predicted proteins | sample FrelakmetHBP12HB_FD_187147 | JGI IMG/M metagenome (GOLD analysis project Ga0209777, IMG submission 187147) | Freshwater lake sediment microbial communities from the University of Notre Dame, USA, for methane emissions studies -HBP12 HB (SPAdes)... | ecosystem: Environmental > Aquatic >... | reverse complement strand
TAACTGCGATTTGCATGTCCATACTTGCCTCTCACCATGCGCCGAGCTTGATATGCATCCGCTGGCATTAGTGCAAAAAGCCATTGAAGCCAAGCTCGATATGATTGCCATCTGCGATCATAATTCTTCAGCGAGCGTTCCTTATGTAATCAATGCCGCCCGGACAAGCCAATTGAAAATACTGCCCGGAATGGAGATCACAACAAGTGAAGAAGTGCATCTTTTAGCTATTTTCAATTCCCTGTCCAATCTCACATTACTGCAAAATATAATTGATCAGCATCTTCCCGGAGAAAATGATGAAGAACGTTTCGGCGTACAGGCTATCGTCAATGAAAACGGCGAGGTGGAGGGAATAAACAATCAATTACTGATCGGTGCGACTGATTTATCCATGGATACACTGATTGGCTATATTCATCAATTTGACGGATTAGCTATTGCCGCGCACATTGACCGGGAAAGCTTTAGTGTACTGAGTCAACTTGGATTCATCGATGATAATGCCGGTTTTGACGCTCTTGAGATTACGCGTCTCACTGGTTTTGACGAGGCCAGAATTAAATATCAGGAACTTTGTAAATATTCATTTCTTGTTTCCTCAGATTCTCATTTTATAAAAGATATCGGACAGGCATTTACACGATTTTATCTTGAGGAACCATCTTTTGCCGAATTAAAAATGGCTTTAAAAAAACAAAATGGCCGCTGTATTATGGAGCAATAATGCTTGAGCTTGCCGCACATATTCTGGACATTGCCGAAAACTCCGTTCGGGCAGGTGCTAAATTAATTGAAATCGACATCGATGAAGATACGGCAAAAGATTCTCTTTCCATAGAAATTATCGATGATGGTCAGGGAATGAAACAAGAAGAGATAAAAAAAGTTTTAGATCCATTCTATACAACAAAAACTGTCAGGCGCATTGGCCTTGGCCTTCCGCTTCTTGCGGATGCCTCTCAAAGATCAGGCGGAAGTCTGCAACTTGAATCAGAAAAAGGTAAAGGAACGACTGTTAAAGCAACCTTTGGCCTCCATCATGTGGACAGACAACCCATGGGAAATATTGTCAGCACATTAATTATTCTTATTGCCGGTAATTCAGATGTTGATTTTTTTTACAAATACAGGCATAATGACCGGCAGTTTAAACTGGATACACGTGAAATACGCAAAGAAATCATGGATGTACCTATAAATCATCCTGAAATATTAAAGTATATCCGGGGCGTTTTAGAAGAAGGTTTTAGTGAAATAAAGCCCGAAGCTTAAATTTCCCCAAAGATCTGAGGAGGAATTTGATGAAAGCTGAAGACACAGAGTTATTGAAAGAATTTACAAAAGAACAAGTAGTAAAGCTAAACAGTATCATTGAAAAATTTAAAGGTAAGCCGGGCGGTTTAATTCCGGTATTGGAAGAAGCTCAAGTTGCTTTGGAATATCTTCCTATATCCGTGCAGAAAAGAATTGCCTCCGGGTTAAATCTGCCGTTGAGCCGTGTTTACGGCGTTGTTACCTTTTACTCATTTTTCACCATGACTCCGCGCGGTAAACACACTGTTCGTGTTTGTCTGGGCACTGCCTGCTATGTCCGTGGCGGCAAGGCGCTGACTGAAGCTTTGGAAAAACAATTCGGCATCAAAGAAGGTGAAACCACCCCTGACCGTATGTTTACACTGGAATCGGTTCGATGTCTCGGTGCCTGTGGATTGGGACCTGTTGTAGTAGTGGATGATGATGTCCATGGCCGGTGTAAACCAGGAAAAATTAAAGATATTTTAAGTCATTACAATTAATAAATTTTCAAGCTGATAAAATGGAGGAAACGCCGATGGCGAAATTAACTATTGCTGATTTAAAAAAGATTAAAGAAAAAGTACACAAAGAAATGTCTTTGCGTGATGGCGATCGTCGAGTCAAAGTCACCGTTCATATGGGAACTTGCGGTATTGCCTCCGGTGCCAAAGAAGTCATGGATACACTGCTTCAGGAAATTGAAACTGCGAAAGTAAACGATGTTATCGTTACTACATCCGGTTGTATGGGACTTTGCAGCCGTGAGCCTCTGGTTACCGTTGAAGTTTTAAATCAAGAACCGATTAAATATGAATACATGAACCCCAATAAAATGCGGCAGGTTTTTAAAAGGCACATTTTAGCGGGAGAAATTCAGACGCCCTTTGTTTTGGCTAAAGGCTCTGAAGTAATTAAATAAATTTTTCGCCAATCATGCGATCATAATTGAAAGCATGATCATTTCTTAAGGAGGATGTAGGCTAAATGAAGGTTTTTCGTTCACACTTATTAATTTGCGGAGGCACGGGTTGTCAATCTTCCGGTAGTCTCGCCGTTAAAAAAGCTTTATTAGAAGAAATTGACAAAAGAAAATTGACTGAAGAAGTAAAAGTTGTAGAAACAGGATGCAATGGCTTTTGTGCATTAGGCCCGATCATGGTGGTTTACCCTGAGGGCGTAATTTATGTTAATCTGAAGTCGGCGGATATTCCTGAACTGGTTGAAGAGCACTTGATCAAGGGAAGACTTCTGGAACGGCTGTTATACCGGGAACCCGGCACTGATAAAATAATTCCCACCATGCAGGAAATTCCCTTTTTTGCCCATCAGGAATTGCGCGTATTGAGAAACCGCGGACTTATTGACCCCGAAAAGCTTGACGAATATATCGCTCGTGATGGTTATGCCGGTATGGCTAAAGCGCTAACGGAAATGACGCCCGATCAAATCGTCAAGGAAATGCTTGATTCCGGTCTGCGTGGCCGTGGTGGAGCAGGATTCCCCACCGGGTTGAAATGGAAGTTTGCCGCTCAGTCTAAAGGCGATGTAAAATATGTTTTATGTAACGCCGATGAAGGCGACCCTGGCGCCTTCATGGATCGAAGCGTTCTGGAAGCAGATCCGCATGCCGTTCTGGAAGGAATGGTCGTTGCGGCTAAAGCTATCGGCGCCACTCAAGGTTATATCTACTGTCGCGCCGAGTACCCACTGGCAATTCATCGTTTAAATGTCGCGATTGCCCAAGCCAAAGAAGCGGGTTTGCTGGGAAAAAATATTTTAGACACTGGTTTTAATTTTGATCTGGAAATTTATCAGGGCGCAGGCGCCTTCGTCTGCGGCGAGGAAACAGCCTTGATGACTTCTATTGAAGGAAAAAGAGGTATGCCCCGCCCCAGACCGCCCTTCCCCGCCGTGGCCGGGCTTTGGCAAAAACCAAGTATCCTGAATAACGTGGAAACTCTAGCTAATGTCGGACAGATCATGCTCAAAGGCGCAGCCTGGTACGCTTCCATTGGAACAGAAAAAAGCAAAGGCACAAAGGTTTTTGCTTTAACCGGAGATGTTGCCAACGTGGGGCTGGTGGAAGTTCCCATGGGAACAAAATTAGGCACCATCGTTTTCGATATCGGAGGCGGAATTCCCAAAGGCAAGAAATTTAAAGCCGCTCAATTAGGCGGCCCATCCGGCGGTTGTATCCCCATTCAACACTTAAACGCTCCCGTTGATTATGAGAAAGTTGCAGAACTGGGCGCCATCATGGGTTCCGGCGGATTGATCGTCATGAACGAAGATAAGTGCGCCGTTGATATGGCGAGGTTCTTCATGGATTTCTGCCAGGATGAATCCTGCGGTAAATGCACACCCTGCCGTGAAGGTACAAAACGCATGCTGGATATTTTAACCAATATCACCCTGGGTAAAGGCAAGGAAGGAGATATCGAACTTCTGGAAGAAATGGCCGGGGTTATCAAAAACGCGGCTTTATGCGGTCTGGGGCAAACAGCTCCTAACCCGGTACTGAGCACTATTCGTTATTTCCGTAAAGAGTACGAGGAACATATTCGCAACCATCGCTGTCGTGCCGCTGTTTGCTCGGCAATGTTTAAATCTCCTTGTCAACACACTTGTCCTATTGAGATGGATATACCTTCTTACATTGCCTTAATTAGAGCGGAACGATTTGAAGACGCCTACAAGATACTTTTGCAGACCAATCCCTTCCCCTCAGTTTGCGGAAGAGTTTGCGATCATAAATGCCAAAGCAAATGCCGCCGCGGCAATATGGACGAATCCATTGCCATCAAATTCCTGAAACGTTTTATTACGGATAACGCGCCGCGTCCAAAAATCGAAGCTGTGCCTGTTACCCGTAAAGAGAAGATAGCTGTTGTTGGTGGTGGCCCCGCTGGGCTCACCGCCGCGCGCGATCTTGCTCTTCGCGGCTATAAAGTAACCGTTTTTGAAGAATTGCCCAAAGCCGGCGGTATGCTTTATTGGGGCATTCCTTCTTACCGTCTACCGCGTAACATTCTGGATCACGAAATTGACGATATTCGCGCCTTGGGCGTGGATATCCGTTTGAACACACGTGTCGGCAAGGATATTACATTTGCCAAACTGGAAAAAGACTTTGACTTTATCTATCTGGCCACCGGCGCCCACAAGAGCCAGAAAATGGGCGTTCCCGGCGAAGACATGAAAAACGTTTACGGCGGTGTGGAATTCCTGCGTGAATTTAATGCCAATGAGGATAAATGGCTTAAAGGTGAAAAAACTCTGGGCAAAAAAGTTGCGGTCGTCGGCGGTGGTAATTCCGCCATCGACGCTGCCCGCGTAGCTGTACGTCTTGGCGCGAATGTCACCATTCTTTATCGCCGCTTAAGACAGGATATGCCTGCGGCCCAGGAAGAAATCAAGGCCGCCGAAGAAGAAGGAATCAAAATAGAATACCTGGTCGCTCCTCTGAAGATTGAAGGTACAAAGGGAAAAGTCAGTTCTATCTCCTGCCAGCGCATGACGCTGGGCGACTTTGACAACAGCGGCCGTAAGAAACCTGTCGCTGTCGCCGGTTCTGAATTTTCTTTAAAGGTTGATGCCATTGTTGCGGCTATCGGACAAGTGACGGATATGAGTTTTATCGATAAGAAAACCGGCGTGGAAATCAATAAGTGGGATTGTTACAATGTCGGCAAAGATTACAAATCACGCACTGCCAATCCCCGGTATTTCGCGGGAGGCGATGCAGTAACCGGCCCCGATACAGTTATTGCGGCCATCGGCGCTGGGCATCAGGCTGCCGACGACATTGACGCGTCCATCCGTAAAGCTAACGGTGAACCAGCCTACGAAAAACCGGCTATGGAAAAAATCGATGTGCCTTTAATCATCGACGAAGAAAGCATCGAAGCACCACAGATGCCCATGCCGGAAATGAATCACGATACCCGCAAAATGAGTTTTGCGGAAGTGGAACTGGGCTTCAACCGCGAAGACGCCATTAAAGAAGCATGCCGCTGTCTACGTTGCGATGCGGCCGTTTAATTCAAAATTGTGTAACGATAAGGAGAAATAATTATATGTCAAATATTAAATTGACTATTGATAATCGTCAGGTAGAAGTAAAGGCGGGCGCAACCATTCTGGAAGCTGCCCGCAGCGTTGGAATTAAAATCCCTACTCTTTGCGCTTGGACAGAAATTAATCACACGCCAGGTGCTTGCCGTGTTTGTATGACCGAAGTTGAAGGTCAGCGCAGTTTAATTGCAGCCTGTGTTTTCCCTGTCAGTGAGGGCATGGTCGTCCACACCAACACGGAAAAAGTCCGTCAAGCCAGAAAAATGGTTGTGGAGCTGCTACTGGCCAATCATCCGCAGGAGTGCAACTATTGCGTGAGAAACGGCAGCTGCGAATTGCAAAAAGTAGCTGAGTTTGTCGGTCTCAAAGAAGTCCGTTTCGACTACACTCAATTTCCCAAGGAAGGCCTGATCGACCGTTCGAGCCCTTCTATTGTAAGGGATAGCCGTAAATGTATTGAATGTCATCGCTGCGTGGCAGTTTGCGAACAGATTCAGACAGTCAGCGTTTTGACTCCAGCGCATCGCGGCAGTGATGTCAAAGTAGTTCCGGCGTTTGATTTGCCCTTGATTGAATCCAATTGTATTGCTTGCGGCCAGTGCATCCTTGTTTGTCCGGTCGGCGCTCTTTATGAAAAGGATGACGTTGATTTAGTCTGGAAAGCGCTGCAGGACCCGACCAAACATGTTATTGTGCAGGAAGCTCCGGCTATTAGGGCGGCGCTTGGTGAAGAATTCGATATGCTTCCGGGAAGTCTTGTCACAGGAAAAATGATTGCCGCTCTGCGCAGACTGGGCTTTGATAAAGTATTTGACACCAATTTTACCGCCGACCTTACCATTATAGAAGAAGGCAATGAGTTACTCAAAAGGGTTAAAGAAGGCGGAACACTTCCGATGATTACATCGTGCAGTCCCGGCTGGATAAAGTTCTGCGAACATTTCTATCCTGACCTGCTCAGTCATCTGTCAACCTGTAAATCACCGCAGCAAATGTTCGGCGCTCTGGCCAAAACATATTACGCGGAAACAGCGGGCATCGATCCGAAAGATATCGTTTCCGTCTCCATCATGCCCTGCACTGCTAAAAAGTTTGAAGCCCAGCGACCGGAAATGAACAGCAGCGGTTTCCGCGATGTTGATTATGTTCTCACAACTCGTGAACTGGGACGAATGATTAAAGAAGGCGGAATTGATTTTGTCAATCTGCCGGATGAAGATTACGATGCCCCGATGGGTGAATACACAGGAGCCGCCACAATTTTCGGCGCTACTGGCGGCGTTATGGAGGCAGCATTGCGAACCGTTTATGCCGTTGTCACGGGAGAAAACTTGCCCAGCCTGGATATCACCCCTGTGCGCGGTCTGGAAGGAGTTAAAGAAGCAACTGTTAAGGTGGGACCATTGGGCGATGTAAAGATAGCTGTTGCCCATGGCTTGGGCAATGCCCGCAAACTCATGGATCTCATCCGTGCAGGTAAAGCAAATTATGCCTTCATTGAAATTATGTGCTGTCCCGGCGGTTGTATTGCCGGCGGCGGTGAACCCATTCCGACGAATAACGAGATCCGCGTGCTGCGCACTTCCGCTCTTTATAAAGATGACGGAAAAGTCCAGAAACACCGTCAATCTCATGAAAATGAATCGGTTAAAAAGCTATATGACAAGTTTTTAAAGGAACCTCTGGGACATAAGTCGCATAAACTTTTGCACACCAAGTACGTGCAGAGAGGCACCGATTTGCCTCATACAAAAGATGAATAGTTTTTTCGATCAAATCAAATAATATGAAAAGAGGTTTGTTCCAAACGGGGCAAACCTCTTTTTTAATGAGACTCCAATATGACAAGCAAAGCTCAGTCAGATTGGTAAGTCGAATTAATGAAACTCAGATATTACAAACATAGTGTGGTAATATCTGCCAGGTGAATTATCCCAAGCCGAAGGCCTTGGGATATCCCGCGAGCACAGCGAAGCGGGATATTGAGAATCAAATTTCAAAAACGTATTGAATTGAAATTTGTAAAGGATGAACCGCACTAAAATTTAATTTACGGTTCATACCTGTGAATTCCAACCAATAGAGATGGTCATTTATGAATGATAAACGAATAGAACATGATTTTTTAGGATTATTGGAAATACCCGCAGATGCTTATTGGGGAATTCATACCCAGAGAGCTATTGATAATTTCCATATCAGCGGCATAAAAGTAAATGCCGGCCTGGTCAGAAGTATGGCTCAGATAAAGAAAGCCTGTTGTCTGGCCAATCTGGAAACCGGATATTTCAACCCGGAAAAAGGAAAAACAATTATTGCTGCCTGTGATGAAATTGCGTCAGGAAAACTCTCTGATCAATTTCCCATTGATGCTTTGCAAGGCGGCGCCGGGACATCCACAAATATGAATATCAATGAAGTCATTGCCAACCGCGCTATAGAAATTTTGGGCGGCGACAAAGGTGATTACACAATTATTCATCCCTTGGAAGATGTCAATCTTCATCAATCCACCAACGACGTTTATCCAACAGCAGTAAAAATTGCCGCGATTTTTCTTCTGCGGGATTTATCCAAAGCAATAGCCAACCTGCAGGGCGCGTTTCAGGAAAAGGAAAAAGAGTTTGCCGTAATTGTAAAGCTGGGACGGACAGAATTGCAGGAAGCTGTTCCCATCACTCTCGGCGCGGAATTCTCCGCGTTTGCCGAAGCTTTTTCGCGCGATCGCTGGCGAACTTTCAAATGCGAAGAACGCCTGCGCGTAGTGAACCTGGGCGCAACAGCTGTGGGAACAGGGCTTGCTGCGCCACGCGATTATATTTTTCTGGTCATCGAAAAATTAAGGGAAGTAACAGGACTGGGGCTTTCCCGCGGCGAGAATATTATGGGTGAAACAGCTAATGCCGATTCTTTCGTCGAAGTATCGGGAATACTCAAAGCGCACGCCGTTAACCTGATTAAAATTGCCAACGATCTGCGTTTAATGAATTTTCTGGGAGAAATAAAACTGCCGCAAATACAGGCCGGCTCTTCCATCATGCCGGGTAAAGTCAATCCCGTTTTGGCCGAGGCGGCCATTCAAACCGGTATCAAGGTAATTGCCAACGACGGAATCATTACGGAAACTGCGGCCAGAGGCACTTTGCAAATCAATGAATTTCTGCCTCTGCTTGCGCATGCCCTTTTGGAATCGCTGGATCTGCTGATCAATATCAATGGACTATTAACCGAACATGTGCGCGGCATTGAAGTCAACAAAGAAAAATGCGAAGAATATTTTGATGCCAGCCCCATGATCATCACGGCTTTACTGCCGGTGACCGGTTACGAAAAAGCCACACGATTGATAACGGAATTTTCTTCCCGCGGCGAAAAAAACATGCGGCGGTTTTTAGAAGAAAAACTGGGAAAAGAATTGATCGATAAAGTATTATCTCCCTATCAATTAACGTCCCTCGGCTACAAGGATAAAAAATAATGGATAACACACCGAAGGGAAACCGCCTGCATATCACGCTTCTGGGGCGAACCAATGTCGGCAAATCCAGCCTGCTGAATTTAATGCTCGGTCAGGATATTGCCATCACATCGCCTGTTGCCGGAACTACAACTGACATTGTAGAAAAAGCAATGGAGCTTTTGCCATTGGGACCCGTTCTTTTTCTGGATACGGCCGGTCTTGATGATATATCCGAACTTTCCGGCGCACGATTAAAGAAAACAGCAAAAGTATTCGACCGTACCGATGTCATTATCCTTGTCACGGAACCGGATACCTGGACAAATTACGAAGAATCAGTTCTGAAAAAATCAAAAACCCGCAAGATACCAATGTTGGTGGTCATCAACAAAATTGATTTGCATAAGCCTTCATCTGATCATCTGAAATTTCTGCAATCAAAATCAGAACGAATTTTAACGGTATCCTGCAACGATGAAACCAAGCGCCAGAATTATCTGGAGGCCTTGAAACTGCAATTGCTGGAAGTTGCTCCTGCTGATTTTGTCGGAACTCCATCGCTCATCGGCGATCTTCTGCCACCGGGGAGCTTAGCTGTTTTAGTTGTTCCTATTGACTTACAGGCGCCCAAAGGCAGACTTATTCTGCCGCAGGTACAAACTATTCGTGACGCACTCGATAATGATGCCATGACACTTGTTGTCAAGGAAAGAGAACTGGTCGCGGCGCTCGTCAACCTGAAAAATCCGCCCGTAATTGTCGTGACTGATTCTCAGGCCATCCTCAAAGTTACGGCTGATGTTCCAAAAAATATTCCGGTGACCACTTTCTCCATTCTGTTTGCACGGCAAAAGTCAGATTTGAGTGTCATGGCGCGGGGAGCGGCATTTATTGACAGATTGCAACCGGGCGACAGGGTCTTGATCGCGGAAGCCTGTTCGCATCACGCGCTGGAAGACGACATTGGGCGAATAAAAATTCCCCGCTGGCTTCGGCAATATGTAGGCGGCGATCTCCAGATAGATATATCTTCGGGACGGGATTATCCCGATGACTTAAAAAAATATAAGCTGATTTTGCATTGCGGTGGTTGCATGATTAACCGCCGGGAAATGCTCAACCGCCTGCGCAAGGCCCAAGATGCCGGCGTTCCTGTAACCAACTATGGCGTAGCGATATCTTTCCTGCAGGGTGTAATCTCGCGCAGCCTCGCGCCCTTCCCTTCCGCACTCCTGGCTTTTGAAAATGAAATAAAAGACAAGAAGTGAATAGAATCCTATTTAATTAGTTCACCTACAAAGTTTTAGTGTTGGTCCATTGTCAGAATTGAGAATTACGCGTGAAAAGAGAGATTATTACGGAATTCTAACTTAACACATGGTACAAGAATTTGGGGTAGGTCACATAAGGCCATGGCTACTCAAATGCATGCATTTTTTAATCTCCCGACAGTATCTGATGGGTGCCGTCACGCTGAACAAGCGTGCTCTTGAAGCATGCTACAACCTTCGGGTCGAACTGCGTGCCAGTGCATCGCTCCAGTTCCTCAATAGCCTTCCACGGCGGCATGCCCGAACGATAGGGCCTATCAGTAGTCATGGCATCATAGGAGTCGGCAACCGCCAAAATGCGCGCTCCCAGCGGCACTTCGCCTGAAGGGGAACCTTTGTG
>Ga0209777_10009409_pt1 | contig 10504 bp, 9 predicted proteins | sample FrelakmetHBP12HB_FD_187147 | JGI IMG/M metagenome (GOLD analysis project Ga0209777, IMG submission 187147) | Freshwater lake sediment microbial communities from the University of Notre Dame, USA, for methane emissions studies -HBP12 HB (SPAdes)... | ecosystem: Environmental > Aquatic >... | reverse complement strand
AAGATATGAAGCCAGGGGAAAGCCGATCTGCCCTGTGAGGCCGGCGAACAAGATCTTCTCATTTCGAAGCGTCGTCATCTCTTCATTCCTCCATTACGTACTTGACTTCCGGATGTAAGCGCCCCTCTATATCCGGGCAACATCCCTTTCATGGGTGTACATTATATACTCTCCGGCCGGGGGCAGGCCAACCACGAGGGAGCGAATTCGCAGCTCCATTTTGGGCAACCATAACCTGAGAAGTGGTATAACTATTGTAGGCAGGTCAAAGAAATGGACATTATATCCAAGCTGCACTCCAGGTCAAGGCTGGTGGTAAAGAACATCAGGGTGGATGCATGCCAACTGATCGAGTTCAAGGATGGCAAGTGGCTGGTGAAAATGCAGTTCACGCCGGAAGTCTACAACGAGGGAACCGCCTTGACTACGATTACCGATGCCTGGATTACCCTCGAATGGAAGATCGGAACCGCCGATAGCAAGCACGTGAGGCTGGATGACGTGAAGATGATAGACATTAGAACCAGCAACATGCCATTTTCACTGAAAGGCAGGGAGATAGACGCGGGCAAACAATTGGAGAATTGCGACCATCTTCTCTTCGAATCTGCGATGTTCAACCGCGAGGACGACAGGCCGTCAACGGATACTGCCATGCAGGCCGAACTTGTCATTCACTACACTCGACATGCACGGCCATTGAAATTCGGATTTCAGACCAGCATTAAGGCCGATGTTCCTCACTAGCCTCAGAGCCACGTCATTTGAGGACAGTAACCGGCAAAAGCTACCGCAGAACACAACTTTGTCCAGGCCACGTTCTTGCCGAGGGATGGTAAGCATGTAATACTCAGGAGTCCACCCAAGGTGGTCAATTAACTCAAGAAGCAGAGTGGTAATTAGATCTGAGGAACGACACCAGCTATTTCACTCGGTGTGTCCGGTTATCTTTTATCAATGCTTCGAATTCATTAATCAATCAGAAGCTCCAAATCCTGCCAAACATGATCAGATAGGTCGAACTCCCGAGACCCTCTTAAAGGCAGGGTTTGCATTCCACCTGGAATTGACAAGTCTGAGGATCATCAAGAGTCGCTGGGAGAAAGCATCTATTGGTTTGCCCGCAGGTTCCCGGCTTGGTAGTACGTCCTTGAAAGAGTGGAAAGGGTAGGGTATTGACAGATTATCCAATAGTGGTATAGTAAATATGGAAACTATGGAAGGTATGTATACTATAGTAGTCATTTTAGGTATAGTTGATATAACTACCATACGCAGTGCCCCTACAGGAGGATCAATTCATGACCACGCCACAGAAATACAGGGCCAAGGAAGTCTGCGTCCTTCTTGAGGTATCAAAGAAGACGCTATATAACCTTGAAAGCCGCGGGATCATACCCGCCGTTCCTCGCGACTGGAGAGGCTGGAGAACCTATGACGAGAGCCACCTAGAGGAGATCAGGAAGTACAAGGCATCGAGGAATACAGAAAGCAGCAGAAATATAGGGAAGGTCTCTCATGAAACTGACTTTGACGAGCCCAAAAGAAAGAATCTGCGTAGCTCTTGATGTGAGCGACCTGGAGACAGCTAAGGCGCTTGCTGAAAGCCTGTCTGACCATGTGGGCTTTTTTAAGGTTGGTTTCGAGCTATTCACTGCTGTTGGCCCAGCAGCGATAGTGGCAGTGAAGGACGTGGGTGGCAAGGTCTTTCTCGATCTGAAATTTCACGACATTCCGGCAACTGTCTCTCGTGCAGCAGTAGCCGCCACCAGTATGGGAGTTACCTTGCTGAACCTGCATACTTCTGGCGGGTCAGAGATGATGGAGAAAACCGTTGCTGCTGTCGCAGAAACAGCAAAACAGAGAGGTCTGATCAGACCTCTCCTACTAGGGGTGACTGTTTTGACAAGTCTTGATCCCCAAATCCTTGATAGAGAGCTACGCGTAAACGGATCGCTACAGGATCACGTTGTTCACCTAGCCAAACTGGCGATGCGGGCAGGGCTTGATGGCGTGATTGCTTCTCCACAAGAGATAACGCTTGTGAGAGAAGCGTGTGGACCAAGCTGCCTGATCGTCACTCCCGGTATAAGGCCTTCGGGGGAAGCTGCACATGATCAAAGGCGCATCATGACCCCTAGGGAGGCTATAGAGGCGGGTGCTGACATACTAGTCATAGGACGGCCAATTACTGGCAGCTCGAACCCTGCTGAAGCAGCTGACAGAATAATAGATGAGATCGCTCAAGGGAGGTAGCCGCAACGGCTATGGCGTTATGGGTGCTATAATAGCGAAGGTACTATTTGAGATTCTTGTTTCTGGTATAATCCGATGGATAGTAAGGCGTATACACATTGATGGACCGTATGATCGTGTTCTGCGTTGGCTTGAAGGTAAGAAGTCCCGCCCTCCAGCGGATGCGCTTACGCAAAAGGAGATTCTCAGCCTTCAAATCATCAAGGCTGTAGACTCAACAGTTGTTTCGGAGGATATCAGGCAAAGGATTATCAGGGAATTTGCACATTGTGGTCTTGTTAGAAGAAAATGGGATCAAGACCTATCTAGGCCTTTGAAATTCGAGTGGAAGAAGTTCTTTGTGCAGTCGCGTTCTACGTTGGCTGAGCACGTAGTGCCAAAGATTAACCCTTTATATGACAGCGCAGGTATCACATGCTTTGCCATATTGCCATTCCCCCGCCGGAGGAAAAACACACCAACCGAGTCATTTGAAAATGCGTTCGAGAATTGCCTGGGAAGCCAGTCGATGCGTAGAGAGTTTATTACCTCTGGTATGCTGGATCGAAAGATGGGTGCTGAGTGGCTAGGACAGTTAAAAGAGGGAGAGAGGATTCTAGTCATCCAGCCAATGGCAGCGAATGACGACTATTTGGAGAGGACTTTAGACTATATTAAGAAGTGCAGCATGGGTACAGTCCATGAAGTTATCACGCTAGTCGATGGTTCAGGCCGTTCGACTAGCAGAAGGAGCCAAAATCCTCCTGAGAGAGTACTGGTAGAACTGGACTTATCTCACGCTATAGACAACGGGCAATAGAGAAAGGGAGTATCGATGGGTACTGAGCGCTTCGTAACTGAGACGATTCGAAGCAGAGAGAAATTGCGGGCCCTTGTAAGGGTTCGGGGTAATCACAAGGATGCAGAAGATGAGATTCTGAATATGCTTATTGAGTCAGGTGCTGTGCTTCAGGGACACTTCAAACTGGAATCGGGCCAGCATTCAAGCGTCTTGCTTCGATTTGCCAGTGTGGCAGGTAGAAAGAAGTACATCGAAAGCATTGCCAGTTGGCTTATCGCTGACTTGAAAAACGGTCGGGTCAAGTTTGATGCTGTGCTTATGCCGGAGCAAGCCGGCCAATGCTTGGGTGAGACAATTGCAGCCAGACTCGGTAAGAGGATGATCTTCGTTGAAACCGATGACTGCAATCGGCCAATAATGAAGTTGATCAACGATACAACCCTGTATCGTGGTGACAGAGTCCTCGTAGTGAGTGATCTGTCAACTTCAGGTTCCGGCCTACGTACCATGACAAACTTGGTGCGGGAAAAGAGGGGATCACCTGTTGCTGTGGCCATTTTTGCTACACGAAACAGCGAGGAGATTTCCAATTTTGAGTGTGATGAACGCATCAAGGTTTATGCTATCGCTGACTTGGCGTTTGAGCAGATGACGTATGGGCAGCCAGGCACTGATGTGGATCAAGCAGAATGCGAAGAGTGTCTGAAGAACAAACCGCAGGTCGAAAGCTGGGAGGTGTGAGCGGGCAAACAACTGGAGAATTGCGACCATCTTCTCTTCGAATCTGCGATGTTCAACCGCGAGGACGACAGGCCGTCAACGGATACTGCCATGCAGGCCGAACTTGTCGTCCGCCACACTCGACATGGACGGCCATTGAAATTCGGATTTCAGACCAGCATTAAGGCCGATGTTTCTCAGTAGCCTCAGAGCCACGTCATTTGAGGACAGTAATTGGCAAGATCAAGCAGAAGAACAGAACCTTCAGCGTTGCCTTCGGTCTGGCATAGTCGTACCATGGTGAGGACATTTCCTTTGCGTCGACGAGCTATTTTCTGGACAAGATGGGCCAGCCGTGCACTGTCCGCCAAGCCTGCTCAACCGCTAGTCTGACAAGCTTGTCATCGCCAGGGATCACTTGGCATGTTGACAAGGCAACGTAGCAGAAGGTCCATCTGTACTTGGCCAGGATCTTGTATTCTGACAGCGCAAGACAATATGTCTTCGCATGACCGCATTCATGCTCTCTTGCTCTTGCTCTCAGGTTCTTCGCCTCTCCGTTGTACACCACGTACTCCTCGGCGTTGATCTGCGAGATGGCGATGCCAAGACTCAGAAGTGTAGTGGCCGTCCTGATCGTTCCAGGAATATCGATATGGGCTTTGTGCTTGCGTGGGCCCACGGACTGGAGGTCACCAAGTGGTGTATCTGTCTTGATGACATACCAGCCTGGTTCGGAAGGGATGCTTTCTCTCCATGAAGGGTCCGCGAAGTCTATGCGCAGACATGTGAAGTTCCTGTCAACCAGGTTGATCATCTCTGCAATCGCCTTATTCATGGCCAGAGACAGTTATGTAGACTCGCCAGAAGGCAATGAATAGAACTCTTCTGACATCAAAAACGACCTGCGATACATGGGGAAGCGTGATCTTCACCTGCTTCAGATGCCTTACTCATCCACCTCAACCCCAAGCTGTCTGAATGCCTCTTTGATCTTGTCATCATAATCCTGCTCGGTGATTTCTCCGTCATCAGCAACAAGCTCGATCTCCAGAGACTCAAACTTGCTCTGCAGCAGGTTCATGACTCCCATGATGCTGGATACCTTGCCTTTGGGCACTCGAAACTTGAGGTGCACCTTATCTCTCGATGGGACAGTGCCGCCAGGGCCTGCCACTCTAGGTTTGTCACCAGTTGCAGGCTGAGTTTCTGGCTGTCTAGTGGTGTAGATGATTGGCTGTTCCTTACGCTGCTCGCGGCACAGTGCCTCGCCGATTATCACTTCTTTTCCAGATAGCGCCACGGATGGCGACTCCTTGAAATACCGGCAATTCGGCTTGTTGCCCTCGAGTTCGCCCAACCCGAAGAGACCGCTACACACGCCCTCAGTCACAGCCTGCTCAAGAACCGTTCTATCCAGCAGCCTTGTCTCTCCTGGTGTCTTCAGCATCGACTGATATAGCTGGTCGGTGAGAACATATTCATTGGTGGCAAGGTACTTCTCCTTGAGCACGAGTGGCGCTATTTTTCTCAGTATCTCGCCATTGGAGCACAGCTTTTCGAAGACATCCTGGTCCAGTGCCTTCTCCTCACCGTATGTGGGTATGCCGAGATCAGCTTCCTTGGTTCCTTGTTTGGTAGGAATGGAGACCATCCGATATAACCGACGAATTGACTCCTTCAAATCGTCTCCAGCTCTTTTGGTGTCTTTCTTGATCTCCTTCTTCTGTTCCTCGGCGAGGTTGAGGCTGCGGTCCTGCTCAATATAGTCATAGGCAATCTTGTGCTTAATCGTGTTGGTGAAGGCGGCTCTTTCTGATTCGAGAGGATAGAGCAGAAACAGGGTGTTTCCAAAGACTCGCGGTGTCTGCCCTTTGTTCTTGAGTATGTTTTGGATTACCTCTCTGTTCTCCCTCTTCAAGACTACCAGCTTGAGGGCCTCTGTATCAGGAATATTGCCGGGATTCTCCTCCCAGATGAACACCTTAAGCCTGGTACCTGAGACACCAGCTCTCAACAAGTCCCGCTCCGTCTGAATAAGCTTCTCATCTCGGATGTTCTCCATGTAGGTGAGCAGGATGCGGTTTATGTTGGGCTGATTATTGAAGAAATACTTCTCGCCGATACCCTGCAGAAAGAAGAGCTTGCCCTTCAACTGTTCCACAGCCTCAGCAACCACACTGGCGGGATTATCCATGGTGGTAGCGCTTCGCTTGATCTCACCCAACGTTGCTCCCCGTTCGGGGCCACCCGAGAAGGAGTAGAGGAAGATCACAGTTGCAGCACGACTGCCCAGTCTCAACCCCTGGTAAGCTTTGCCTAATGATAGATCCACCTTGGAGGAGCCAGCGCCCACATCACTTATATCGGCGGCGATAACGCTATTGTATTCTGCCCCAATATGCTTCAGTAATTCCTGACGTATTTCCTGGTTAGCCAGATCGAAATCGGCCAGACTGATGTAGGAGGTCTTGGCCGTCTTCAACGAATGTATGACCAATGAGAGAAGCCTGAGCACACCCCTGGTCCGCTGGAAGGTAGGGAAACTGCCCCAGCGATGGTAGAGGAGATCCACGACCTCTGGCATAAAGGGGTAGGCGTCGAGAAACCTATCCCTGTATTCGCTGGCCTGTGTTCCTGCTGGTAGTATCTCCTCTTTCTGGGAGTACTTCATGAATTCGGCCACGGCTTTGCCGGCATTCTCTTCGTTAACATCAGTGAAGAGTCTCCGTCTGATTATCTTCGTAATCTCGTGCTCCTGAACCGGCGTATAGATCTTTTCAATCCTACCGGCGACCTTCTGCAATTGCTGATACAGTCTTTCTGCTCCATCACCGTAGTGCTCGATAATACTTGACGGTAGGGTTACTACCAAGCAGACCTTCTCCAGAGTGCTGACGGCTTCGGTGAGTTCCTGCATGAAAGCCAAGGTTTGAGCAGCCAAAGTGCTATCAACCACTTTCACCCCAGCCGCCCTGGTCACATACTCGAGAACCTCATCCATCAGGATGAGTATCGGTTGATTCTTTTGGAGCAACTCTCGTATCGCCTCTTTGCCCGGCGAGACTTGACCGGTGAACCTAGTGGCTTTCCCAGTGACTTGCTTCTCTAGTGACCCCCAAAGACTCTCCTGCATGCCGAGCGCCGTCCCCACGACCACCACCCTTTTGACTTTCCATTCGGCTGCCTTGTGGTACATGGCAATCAAGGCATGGGTCTTGCCGCCACCGAAGGGCGTTTGTATTTGGATAACCGGATCACCGCCCCCACCACGCAGGCGCTTTTCTACGACAGTGAGCAAGTTCCTGAGCCCGTCGGTGAGATAGGTCTTGTGGAAGAAAGTGTCGGCATCCCTGTACTCATCTGCCCCTCTCTTCTGGAAGACTTCCCACAGGTCAGCAGCAAAGACGTCCATAGTCAGCTTGCCATCCAAGATGTCTCTATGGGGAACGGCGACGGTGTGAAACGTTTTCATCAGAGAAGCCTCCCTTGCCTTGATTCTTTTCGTATCTCTTCTCTCAGACGCTCTCTGCCAGCCAGAAAGCCGTCCAGAAGCTTCTTCTCCTTGCTTTCATTGGACAGGGTCTCGGATACTGCTTGGACAACACGGTAGAATGCCTCACCTTTACCGAATCCTGATTGCTGCAGCAGCTTCACCATTTCATCCCTCTTACTCTTCTCCCAGAGCAAGAGGGCGCAATGTAGCACATCTATAAGCTCTGTCGAATGCTTAAGTTCATCAAGTTGCCGGTCCTGCGGGCCTATCACCCTGATGAATTCCTTCTCTTTCCGAATGAACCCACCGCGGTTCCACTCCTTTGCCAGGTCGATGCTGCAGCTCTGAGCCAGTTTCCGTGCCTCATCAAACGGCACTTTGGCTTCGCCATAGTTCCAGCGGTAAAGCACATAGAGACGGGTCAAATCGGAGATTTCGCCAGCAACGCCATTATGCAGTATCTGGCGGACGGCGTAATCAGTGGCAATCCTCCGTACATCCACCAGAAGCTTGTCAGCACGAACGATATTGCCCTCGTAGTCCATCACTTTCTCATATTTGCCAAACACCTCAATGGCCGAGCCAATGGCGGCGATGAAGAAGTCGGCACCACTGATGCCCTCTTCCCACAACCTTTCCAGCTTCTTATTGAGATGTTGCTTGAGTTCCTCCTGCACGTTGTTGTAGAAGCCGGTGGGCTGGCGCTCCATCTTGCGAGCAATAATGTAAATGGAGGAGGCCAGAGAAGCACTCTCGTTCGCATTTAGCCGTGCACCCATTTCCGTATTCAGCGGCCAAGCACCGGTAACAATAAGACCGGAGTCCAGCAGTGAATTAATAAGCGTTTCCCATCCCTCAGTTGACTTGTGGGCATAGACAATCGTAGCTATGCCATCCGGTCTCAAGACGCGATGGATTTCCACAAATGATCGGTTAAGCATAGATTCAAAGAAGTCCTTGGCATCCTCTTTCCTAGCGTGTCTAATGGGATCAGCTACGATCTCGTTCCTTTTTGGCGTCAACGGGGTCGAGAAGATATCAGGATATAAATGCCCTACTGCTCGTTTCAACCAGACATAGAAGAAATCTGACAGATTGGAGTAGTAGACATTGTCATAGTAAGGTGGATCTGTGAAGACTGCGTCAAAGAAGTTGTCTGGATAGGGTAGAGAAGTGGAGGACGATTGGGTAACGGTGGCAGGCATGTTGATTGAGGACGCGTGTACAATGTAATGCTCAAAGTAGGTATTCACTCTCTCCCAGCTTCCCGAACCTCCACCAAAGGGATTCAGTTCAACGTAGTCCCACGTCATGGCTATTGCTTGTCTAGCAAAAACATCTGCGATGAGTTGCCGTGTCGACTCCCATCTACAAAGCGTGTTGCATGAAACAGCAACCATATCTATGCTTAGTGCGAGATAACCCATCACTGCTTTGGCATACTCTTCGGCATACCCGCTTTCCAGCATGTTGTTGTATGCTGCTCTAGCCTTCTCGACAAGGGTAATCAAAGCCAGTTTCTGGCGAGAGTTGAATAACTGGCCAAACTCATACAAACCATAGTGCAACACTGCCATTTGGTTCCCGCCAGTTCTGACTAAATCCTCATCTGGCACAGGATCTGTTCCCCATTCTGCCATCAGCCATACCCGTTTCTTTTGAAGATTCTCCTCTGACGCTCTGAAAGTGTCCATGTCCTTATTGTTGGAAATTCGATAGCACTTTCCGCTAGTACCAGATTTATGACTAACGACAGCCACCATCCTCTGCCTAGATTTGCCCTTTTGGAAAAGCTCCCGTGTGGTGTTGGCATCCATAACCCCACCACAGATAGGGCAGGTGACAACCGCTTTAGCTACCGTGCCATTCTCTGGGCTGAAGACGGCTGGCATGGGCTCATATCCTGTGCCCACTACTTTGAACCTCACTCCTTTCCCCACCACATAAGGGAAAAGTGATATCATCCTCTTATCTTTCCTAGCCAGCCAGTACTGGCGCATCAGCGGAATCTCAACAGCACAGGCTGGGTTCTGGCACGGGACGGTCCGTGCCCAGATGTAGCCCAGAGGGGTGCTGCCGTCATCCTCCTGAGGATAGAACTTCCCAATCTCCTTCCTTGCCTCCTCTAATACCCAATTGCCCCACTTCTTGACGTCCTCCAGTAATGGATTGACCTGTTTATCAGCCCCTGTCCAATCATCAGCCTTCGCCTTCTGCGATTTACCGTACTTCTGGGGGTACTCCAGAGTACACTTCAATATCAGTGTTGCCACCGGATTGTAGTCGCTGGCATAGGTTTCGCACCCGAGACGCAGCGCTTCCAATGGGATGGCACCCCCTCCCGCAAATGGGTCAAGCACCCTGGGTGGCTTGCCAGCATTAGCTTTCAGAATATCCTCTCTCGCCTGAAGAATCATAGTCTGATTCAGAGAGTTCTCCCATTTGGAGAAATCACTGATGTACTGCCGCTTCTTATTCCATTCGTCAATATCGTTGTCGTCTAGTGCGGGGATAAGAGCCGCATAACTGGTTGCCCGTGATGATGCCAGAGGACGCCTCGCCCACCAGACATGCAATGTAGAGATGTGGCCCTGGCGGATGTTCTTCTCCTTGGCCGATTCCACGCTAACCTCTTTGACGGGAAAGCTCTCCTCGATGAAGCGCCTGCTATTTCCCATTCTTAGCTCCCTTGACTGCTATCTCCTTGAATGGGATAACGTATCTAACTACTTCAATCCTCTCTTCGGGCTCCAGATTCTCTGCTGGATTCTGGATAATATAGAGCTGGGGCTTGGCTGCCGTGCTCATCACCGCATAGAGGTAGTAGTCATCCTTGAACCTTTTCGCCTTGAACCACTCGTTCTGCGTTAAAGCTACAGGACCCGTTTCAGCTCTCGCCTTAACCTCAATGTAGCGGACACCCTTGTTCTTGTCCGTGGAGCGGATGTCGAAGCCCAGGTTTTCGGCAGAGACGTCCTCCGGTGTTCTTCCATTGCCGGTTTCAAACTCCATGGCGATCGTCATGCCGATGCGCTCTATCTCAGGGTTGCTCTCCATCGCCCCACTAACGGTCGATCCAGGCTTAACACACAACATGCCGACGAAGTGTGGCATGCTCATAGTGAGGCTCTTCTCCTTCCTTATCTGCTCCTTCAAATCCAAGAGCGCCCTTTCGTACTCGTCTTTTCTCTCCTGTTTATTCCGAATGACAAGGTCGACGTTCTCACCCCGGTCCCTCCGGGCATACAGCG
>Ga0209777_10009408_pt1 | contig 10505 bp, 13 predicted proteins | sample FrelakmetHBP12HB_FD_187147 | JGI IMG/M metagenome (GOLD analysis project Ga0209777, IMG submission 187147) | Freshwater lake sediment microbial communities from the University of Notre Dame, USA, for methane emissions studies -HBP12 HB (SPAdes)... | ecosystem: Environmental > Aquatic >... | reverse complement strand
GCGACACGATGGACCAAGACGAACGGACAGCCTGGAAGAGCAAGGCGATAAGGCCAATAGTCAGGAATAAGTGTATCTCAATAGCGGCCCACGCGACTGCTCGTTTGATATTTCCAAAGTTCTTTGTGACCAATAAGCAGAGTGAACGACAAAAAGATGCTGCTACTGTGATGCGAGACTTATTTGAGTGGGCATGTGAGCAGAACGATTATGCTCGTTATTCAATGTATGCGGTGATATCTGCCCTTGTCAATCCAGCTTCAATCCAGTATATAGGTTATGAAAAGGCATTTAGGACAGTGAAGAGTGAGAAAGGTTCAGACGGCAAGTGGCTCACCAAGAAAGTCCTTGATAAGGAATTCTCGGGCTTTAGGAACGAATCTGTGCCAGTAGATGAGCTTTACATTGGGAATATTAGAACACACGATATTCAAAAGCAACCTTGGCTTATCTGGCGACGAGTACAAGACTACGGTAACCTCTCAAATAAGTATCAAGACCTGCCGAACTGGAAGCACGTCAAGCCAGGCGTGCAGGTCATCTACAACGATGCCAACACACAGTTTTATGAGGTTTACGATATAACATTAAGGCAGTCACTTTGCGAGGAGGTCATCTTTTGGAGTCGGAATCTGGACTTGATGATTATCATGGTGAATGGTGTGATGCTGACCTCGGCTGACAATCCAAATCCAAGACTAGACAAGCAATATCCTTTCGTGAAGTTTGGCTACGAGTTAATTGACGAAGGAAAGTTTTTTTACTATAAGTCGCTTGCCTTTAAGATGCAGTCGGATGCGGAGATTATCAATACCCTTTACCCGATGATAATTGACGGGACTTACCTCTCGATGATGCCGCCGATGGTGGCGACAGGCGGGGAGGAGATAGGCGCTGATGTCGTGGTGCCTGGAATGGTGACCACATTGGTCGACAAGGATTCGACTCTTGGGGCGATGGAGATTTCAAAGAACTTAACTGCTGGCACGAATACTTTATTTGAGATTGAGAAGAGTATCAATGAAAGCTCGGAAAATCCAGTGACATCAGGTCAACAAAATAATCAGAGTAACACAGCTTATGAGATTTCAAAGATAGAGCAGAACGCTCAGACAGTACTAGGGATGTTTATTAAGATGATTTCTTCTTACGTGAAACAATATGGTGAGCTTCTAAAGAGCGACATCATTCAGAACGTGACGATTGGCGAGGTTAGTGATATTACGGATGACGCTGAATTAGTTTACAAGACATTTTATATACCAGAGAAAACATCAGGAGGTAGAAAGGTAAGCAAAAAGATTAAGTTTGATATCAGTTTACCTGAAAAAGAAAGTGCTAAAAAGGAACTTGAACGAAGTTTTAACATTTTAGAAGATGAAGGTGGGATGGAGGGTGACTTGCAGATTTATATAGTCAATCCAAAGTTTTTTCGTGAACTTGACTTTCAGGTTATTATTAGTCCTGATGTAATTAATCCTTTATCCGAGGAATTAGAGAGGGCATTTGGGCTTGAACTTTATGATAGAGCTATTCTAAATCCGACAACAGACATAGAAGCAGTTACTAAAGATTTCTTATTTGGTATTTATCCAAAGGCAAATGAGAATGTAGACAAGTATATTAAGAAGCAAGAGCCAATTCAGCCTCAGATGCCAGGAGCGATGCCACAACCTGGAGTACCGCAACCAACTTTAAATAAGCCCTCGCCATTGCTGCAGAAGCAACCAATGCCGTTAGGGGTATAAAACGCTATGTTATCGAAGTCAATCTGGCTTTCTTTAAAGCCTGAGACACGACAAGTTTTAGTGAAGACATTCAACCTCAAAAAGGTGGGGTTCGTAGATGTCTTCGATGGCAAGGTGACGGAAGACGGTTATGGGGCATCACTGCCTGATATCTCATTAGAGAAGCTTCAAGTGGCCTTGGATTCTAAGGATGATAACTTTTATAAGCTCTTTAATCAGATGATAGACAGAATTGAAGGTAGAGAAGTTGTCATAGCAGGAGGCGTTGAGAAGATGCCAGATGGAAATGTGACAGACTACTCAAAGATGGATAAGCGAAGCAAAGTTTACAAGCAGGCTAAGAAAGATGGTTTAATTTAATAATATAAACTAAACGCTATGAAGAAAGGATTCAAGGACATTAACAAAAAACAGGTTGAGGAACAGGCCAAGAAGCAGCAAGAGGAGGAGGCCAAGAAGGCCGACATGATTTTAAAGAATGTCAAGGCCTTAACTGAAATCCTTAAAGGCAGAAAGGTTTATAACGCAAGTGCGATGGCACAGAACGTGGCGGTCATCGTCCAGCAAGGCTTTATGATGAAGATGGCGAAGATGAATGTATCAGAACTTGGGCTTGTCGAATTATTAGAGAAGCAGGTGAAGCCTGAAAGTCCGTTGGCAGACGAGCAGAATCTGGTGCTTAACCTCTTAAAGGCAGTACAAGGTGAGACAGTCTCGAATGTACTGGAGTCGGTGGAGTGGATGGTCAAGAAGATTGATAAGCGCATTAAAGATAAGCACATAGACGATGAGTTTAATTCTTACGACTTATGCTCAATCTAAAAAATATTATTAGAAATTGGTGTTTGAAGCACTGCTTTAATTGCCTTGTCGTTGATGATATTGTTAGCTTTGACAAGCTGGGGAATTGCATCCTTAGAGGCCAGAAATTGTCGCCACAGGAGCTTAAGAATGTCAAGGAGGAGATAAATTTCCTGCAAGATTCTATTCTCTGGAAGATTCTCTCAGTTTATGTGGCACAGGAGGCACGAAAGTTGATATTTGAGAAGAGCCAGAACTTTGAGGAGGTGCTTTCAGGCAAATTGATGCTTTATAATTTAAATGTGCAGTTAAAGATAATAGAAAAGCTAAGGAATTCCAAGTAATTGGAGTTCCTGCTCAATTCCTTTTGTGATTTCCTTAGCGTTTTTCACAAGGGGAGTTGAATAGGCATTCTAAATGCGGCGAACGGCATGAACTGCTAAGGTTCACGTCTACCGTTTTAAAATAAACATATGGAAGAGGTAAAAGATGCTGGTTCTGGGACAGTTGAAACACCAGAGGTTGTCAAACCTGATGACAATCAGCCCAAGGAGACTGATTATAAAGCCCAATTTGAGGCGGCAATGAGCGAGAACGCAAGGCTTTTTGAGGAAAAGGAGAATTATCGCAGAGGGATGCTCAAGGCGAAAGGCAAGATGCCTGAGGAAAATGACGATATTGATTCTTTAGTTGAGGAAAAGGTCAAAAAGGTACTAGATGAGCGGACTTTTGACGAAAAGATTAAGGCCTCACAGGAAACTCAAAAGGCAATTCTCGATAAATTGGCATTAGAGAATTCAGAGCTGAAGAATGCTTTGAAGAATGGAGGTCTCTCAATTCCAGTATCTGCTGGTTCAAATTTGGATAGGCCTGAACCTGCTAAGAAGGAATTTTTCTCGCAAGAACAATTAGCTGATATGAAGAAGCGAGGATTAGACCCTGAAAAGGTGAAGGCAAATATGTTAGGATATCATTCGAATCCTGACAAATAATTAACCAAACGCTTATTAATTAAAAAATATGGCTGTAAATGATATACAGAAATTAGGCAATGCTCAATTCGGAAGTGCAGGCTCTCGGACTTACAAGGTGGCTGCTAGTGCTACGTTAATTTACCCTGGCGAGATTGTCGCGGTGGCCTTGGGTGGTTACGTGGTGGCGAAGATGGCGACCAATAAGCCTGTTTGTGGAACTGACTTCCTGGTGGGTATTGCCACGACAACCTCGACTAACACGGCGTCTGCTGTTGGTTATGTTGATGTTGAGCCATTAATTCCTGGGCAGATTTATCTGGCAAATCCGTATTCCTCGACTGCATATGCGACACAAGCTGCGTACGACCTGTTGGTTGGTGATAGGGTTTTGTTTGACTTATCTGCGGGCAATGTTTACACGATTCTGGCAGCTGATGGCGCGACCTATGGTTGCGTTGTTGAGCCGTTAGACATCAGTAAATATCCAGGTAAGGTCGCCTTCTCCTTTAAGTCCCCGACAAACTACTTGTCCCCGAGTTCTTAATTGAGCTAAAACGCTAAGAATTGAGAAACGCTAATCTTACTTACTAATTCTTAATTCTTATGTACACAGAAGCACAGAATGAAAATCTGCAATAAAACTTTACAAATTGTGTAGTTATTGATAAAATGATAGTATAATTCATAATTAATAAATATGAAAAAACTATCATCACAACAAGTAAAGCAAATTATCAAGAAGCACTTTAAAAACAAAATCTCTCAAACTCAACTTGCTAAGGATTATAAAGTTACCAGAACGTGGATTTCAAGATTATGCGAACGAGTAGGAGTGTCGCCGCTTAACAAAGATTATAAATTAGACGATAAAAAAATTATTGATTTATATGTTAATGAAAAAATGTCAGTTAAGAGGATAGCAGATATTCTAAAAGTTACGCCAAGACCGATAAGAAGAAGATTGAAGATTAATGGAATAGAAAAAAGACCATTAAGTTCAAGAAGCAAATTTGAGAAAGAAATAATACATTATCATCTTAAATTGAAAATTTGGGTGGCTAAGGTAATTGAAAGGGATGGATTAAAATGTCAAATGTGTGGTGGTGAAAATGCAAAAGGTAATCTGTTAGAGGCACATCACATTATCCCAATCAGAGAAATAGAAAATCCAGACTTATTAATTGATGTAAATAATGGGATAACACTTTGTAGAAAATGCCATATGAAAATTCATTTTAAAGAGAGAGATTTTGAAAAGTTATTTAAAGAAAAATTGCATAGTTCTGTATAAATTGGGTGAATTGCTGGAAACGCCTCATAATAAATGACAAAATATAAGGTCAATCAGCAGCCAAGTTATCTGGGAACAGATAAAAGGTTCAACGACTAACAGCATACTGCCAGAACGGCAATGAAGCTGACACGAGCGCCCAACACCAATGTGGTGATGATATAGTCTAAACATCAACTATATATAAAATTGATGAAATATCGGATAAAGAACCGATGTGATAATATAAAAAGTATGCGATTGTCAGGACGGAATTAGACGAGGTCTTCTATCAAAACTTTGATTATGATTCTCGCTTTCCTTCTATTGCGACCGCTGAAACCGCTGCTCTCTTCAAGCCGTTAAACATTGATAGACAGGCATACATAGAAGAAATCTTTAAAGGCTCTGGACTTTTCCCGATTATCGGTGAGACTTCCACTGTGCCTTCATCCACTCCAATCGTTGGCAACAAGCTGACGACTGCCGTGAAGGATTTTGCCCAAGGCATTGAATTGTCGAAGAACTTGTTGTTTCCCCGTTTATCCCTGTTTTACAATTCCCTGCTCAATCCAGAAATGGCTTAGGGGATAAATAAAACAGGGATAAACGGGGAAACTCCTTACAGAAGGACAATCCCGTACCAAGCATAAAATTAAATGTTTTATGAAGGTCGAACGACTAGATGGTGAAACTAATAAGAGAATATAATCCATCCACGAAACCCCTGCCTCGAAAGAGTGAAGATATAGTCTGAACAATATTGAAAAATATTCTTGACGAGTAATGTATTTGATGATAAGATATAGAGTATAAATATTAATATACTCTGTATGAAAAAATTAACATCAGAAGAGCGTGAAATTACTCAACAACTTCGATTAGAAAGAATTAGGGAAGCAAAAAAGCGTTATATTGAAAACCATCCCGAAAGACGTAAAAAATCTTTTAATGATTACTGGAAAAAGAAAAGAGCAATAAATCCAGAAAAATGGAAAGAAGAAATGAGAAATAAAGCCAAACTTTATAGATTGAAAAATCTTAAAGAGTATAGAATAAAGGAAAAAGAAAAAGCTAGACAGAATCGAGAAAAACAATTTAATCTTATTCCGACTAAATGGCTTACGATGGAACAATATAATGAAATGTTACTTAATCAAGAAGGTAAGTGTGCTATTTGTAGCGTAATATTTGAAAAAACACATTTAAAACCAGTAGAAGACCATAATCATAAAACAGGTACAGTAAGGGGAATTTTATGCCAGTCCTGTAATATGCATTTGGGATTTATAGAAAATGGTTCTAAAAGAAAATTCAAATATTTTAAAGAAGCTACAAAATACCTAAAGCACTAAGATATTGAATATTAGCATAAACGGCTAATATAAAACAAAATTTGGATAATATGCATGGCGTCTGGTCAAAGGCTGTTGCCGATTTGGCGATGGTGGCCAGAGTTTCTCGCGATGCCAACGCATTCAAGATTTTCAGAAATGCGTTTACTACCACTTTAACTGCTGATGGTTCAGCGTTGATTTCGACTCATACCTTGCTTTCCGGTACCACGATGACTAACTTGGTGACTGGCGCGCTTTCTACGACTACCTTAAATAACGCCATTATTGCCTTGAGACAACAGGTCAACCAGGCTGGCGTTATCCTTGGCCAGATTCCCGATGTGCTCTTGGTTCCGTCTGCCTTATATAAAAAGGCTGTTGAAATCACTGACTCGGCGTTATTGGCTAACACTGGCAACAATAACATTAACGTATTTAGAAGTGCCTATGGGATGACCATTTACACCTCCCCTTACATGGATGCGGTTGCTGGCGGTTCGGACACTGCTTGGTTCTTACTTTCTAAGAATCACGGCATTACTCGCTTAATCAGACAAGGACTTCAGACTAACCTGAGAGATTGGAGCTATTCGAATAATCGCTCCTATTGGTATCAGGCTAACTTCCGTGAAGAGGTCTATGTTGCGGATTACGTGGGAATTTGTGGTAGCACTGGTGTTTGAGTAGTTTATTGGTTTTTGGCGGTTTCCATTTTTAAAAAACCGCCGTAAAACGCTATGCTTACTAAGAAAAACTCTACGAAAGTAGAACGAATTGTCGAGGATGCTTTAAGGCGGAATAAGATAAAGTTCAAATCAAAGGTCATGATTAAAGGTCGAGAAGTTGACTTCTTGATTGATGATAGAATTGTGTTGGAAGTGGATGGAATAATTCACAAAGACCCTGCTAAAAATAGAAAGGATATTGAAAAGATTCTTATTCTTGTTAAGGCAGGATACCACACCTTTCTACGCTTATCTGCTAAGGAGATTCGAGATAATAAGACGTCATTCGTAGAGCTAATTAAAAAATTATGTTAACAAATTTTCCTAGTGGCTTGTCGAGCTTCGGCATTCCGCTTTTCGGTGGCGTGTTGGGCGTAGGTAATGTCTATATCGTGGCTGATACAACTTCCTCCGCCTATGCCTCGTTGAATGCTCGCTTCGGTGGTGAATACTATGATGATAATACGGCGATGTTTTATCCTCATACCTCGACTGCCTCGGCGGTCACGACTAATGGCTTATTGAATGCCTTGAATGCCTGCACTACTGACAGGAATGATTACGTATTAGTTAGTCCTTCGGCAAACACTTACTACACCGACGTTCTCTTGGCGATGAAAAAGAAAGCTGTTCACTTTATGTGTCCAGGTTCTATGACTTGTCAAGTTGGTTGTATGAATTCTGTCCGCATTCAGCAGATTGGTGCGGCAATTTCAATTATTTCAATTCAGAATGGTGGCATTGAGGTAGCTGGATTCTATTTGAAGAATATTACAGGTTATTCTCATATTGAAATATTAGATACTTCTACTGCAACAGCTTCGGCTTGGGGTTTGAGTATCCATCATAATTACTTTGTGAGCAGAAGTTCGTCAACAACTCTTCCAATGCTTGCTGGTATTGGAGATGGTGGTTCCTATTCTCGTATTGAGAATAACTGGTTTACCTCACAGGTGTCAGGAGGTACTTGGACAACTGGCGTTGTAAATATCACAGGAACTTGCGTGAATACTGATGTGACAGGCAATATAGTCAACATCGGCAATACTGGTAACGCCACTTACGGAATAAGAAATCTTTCAGTGAACGGTTTGGTTGCTAATAATCTATTCTCAGAGTGCGGAACTTCTACTATCACGTCTTGCGTTACAATCGGGGCGACTGGTGCGGCAATTGGCAATAGATGCGCGGTTGCCACTGGGCACTTTTCAGATGTCTCTGGAACTACCGGCGTATCCTACTGCGATAATGCTGATGGTATAACTAATTCTCAAGGAACCTATAAGCAGACAGGTCAATTAGAGAGTTAATCTAAACTATATGGTAAAAAACGTTAAAGCGAAGAAAATAGCTAAAAAGACTACCAAAATAGGTAGTGCGGAGATAAAACCTCAAGAAATCAAGCTTCGAACGCCTGAAGAACTTGACGCGATGGGAGCTTAGTTTTCTTACTCAGGGGCATTCGCCTCTGGGATAAGCAAATTAACATAATTTAAATCTATATGCCTAAAAAATTAAAAGGAATTACACCAATAATCGCACCAGACCCGATTGAAGAGCCAATCGAGCCGACTCCAGAGCCAATTGAAGACCCTGAGATACTTGTCGAGAGTCCGTATCAAGTAAGTCAGGAGATTTTAAAGGAAGGCGGAGTCTATTTCATCTTAAAGACTTTTAGCGACGGCTCAACCACAAGAGAAAGCTATAATTAAATAATATAATATTAAAACTATGATTTCACCACTTGTCATAAACGCTATCGACAGGTCTTCGATGCTGAAACAGACTCACTGGGTCTTGACTGCCTCCGGGGCTGCCGTGGATACCCAGACGATTACCATGAAAAGCATTGTTTTCACCACTGTGACCACCTTAGGGTCTACTCCAGGTCAGGTTCTCATTGGGGCAAGTCAGACGGAGACGCTAGCTAATTTAGTGACGCTTGTAAACACCCCGACCGTGACTACCTCGACTGGCGTGGCCTTGTCAGAAGCCGATGCAACAAAATTAAAGGATTTAGGATTAGTTGCCTCTTCCTCTGGAGCAGTATTTACTGTTAAATATTCAAAAGATTATCCTCTCTTAACTTTCTCTGAGACGCAATCTAATATGGCTTGGACTCACTATTACCAATCTAACCCGATTCCAATGATAGCTCCTTGTGGACGAACTTCAATTCAATGTATAGGAGCCTCAATTGCAAATGGCAATGGCGTGTTTACTGTCGAGGTTTCAAATGACGGCTCAAATTGGGTTGCTTATAATCGCCTGAATTCAAATGTGACTAACACCAATAGCCAGACTGACACGCGGGTAGCCTCTGTGACGATAAATTCAAACTCTTCGGCTATTGTTACTTTTCCGATTGATGACGCTTTCGCCTTTATGAGAATTATTGCGACTCCAACTACTGATGGATTTTACTCCGCTTACGTTTACGTTTCTTAGAAAGTTAACATAAATTAAAATGTCATATAGTGTTTCAGACGCTAAAAGTGAATTAGAAGGCATGTTACACGGCACGACGCTTGACTCTATTACGAATGTAAATGGGGTCTTTAATCGTGCGGCCAGACAATTTCTTCTTGACTGCGATGCTCAGGAGACTAAGGTACTTGAGCAACTTGGGGTCATCTATGAGGGTGTTTACGATTATGCTTGCCCGACTAATTTAAAAGGCGACAAGATTATAGATATCCGACCACAGGTGAATCGAGAGGTCTATGACCGCTACTCGCAGGTCTATAATCAGGACTTTGATGTTTTTAAGGATATCTCCATCAACCGCAAGTTTACGGTACAGTGGAACAACTACGTGCGGACTCTGCGACTTGACTCGTTTAATCTTAATAAGAGTATAAACATAAATAACGGGGATTCGATTTCTGGCAATGGGACTTGGGCAGTCAGTGGGACGGCTTCTAATCTCGTCTTAGATACGGTAAATACTGTGTTTAGCGGTGGGAACATCGCCTTTGATTTGGCGACTGGCACTGGGGGCGTGGTAAACTCCACGATGACGGCAGTTGACTTAACTTCGCACCTTAATCAAAGCAAGATATTTTTTAAGGTTTACTTACCAGTTGCCTCTGCTTTTACCTCAGTGACGATAAAGTTTGGTTCGTCTGCCTCAGCTTACTGGTCAACGACAGTCACAACTGATTGGAATGGCAATGCATTAGTGAATGGTTATAACCTACTCGCAGGCACTTGGGCTTCCAAAACAGGCTCGCCTGACGTCTCAAAGATAAATTACGTCAGTGTCTCCTTTGTCTATGGTGGCACCTCAACCTCGGACGTTCAGGTAGCTGAGGTCGTCTCGCGCCTTGGGACGATTGTGGAGATTGAATACTACGCCAAGGACATGTTTCGAGATGCCTCTACTGGCGCCTTCAAGGAAAAGACGACAGACGATTCCGACTTGATTAACCTTGATACCGATGCCCTTAATATTTACATATTTTTAGTCAACTTTTACTGTGTTCAGCAGGCCTTGGGACAGAATTCTAATTTTGATGCCTCTATCTTTATAGACCAATACCAGAATGACTTGGCGAGATACAAGAGGATGTACAAGAGCGAGTCTGTTCACCCGCAGACCAGGTATTATACGCCTGCACAGCGTGGCTATGGCCAGTATCTAGGGCGGC
>Ga0209777_10009407_pt1 | contig 10508 bp, 6 predicted proteins | sample FrelakmetHBP12HB_FD_187147 | JGI IMG/M metagenome (GOLD analysis project Ga0209777, IMG submission 187147) | Freshwater lake sediment microbial communities from the University of Notre Dame, USA, for methane emissions studies -HBP12 HB (SPAdes)... | ecosystem: Environmental > Aquatic >... | reverse complement strand
TCGGGCTGATCCCCGAGTGCGGCGGTGTCGGCAAGGACGCGGGCGATACCGCCCTGGCGCTCTACTCGATCACCCAGATGAAGCAGCTCGCATGGTGGAAAGACCTCGGAGTCAAGAGGCCCGCCCAGGCGGGCGTCAATCTGCAGCAAGCGCTGCCTTTCACCAAACCCGAACTGACCCGCCTCGCGACCCTCCTCGGCCGACCCAATGCGAAAGCCCCGCGCCAGGTATTCAACACAGCCCTTAACCAGAAAGCCAAGATCGGCCTGCCGTTCAGCGTCGACCTGCTCAAATACAGCGTGGACGAAAACGGGGACATCAAGGCCTCCGACCCCCGCATGGCCGCTGGAGCGTTCCTGCTGCTAAACACTCAGCAGATACAGGGGCCCGCGAAGGGAAAAGCGCTGATGACGAAGTAAGGGGAGGCCGAACGCACCCGATTTTGACGTCTATCCAGTTTAGAAGTTAGAAGTTGGAAGATAGACGTTGGAAGGCCCCGGTTCTCACACCGGGGTTTTTGCCGTGTCGGTGTTGTTGGGCGCGGGGTATATCCGCACCTGAACCCAAGAGCAGACGGGTATAACCGTATCTGGAAATGCCATGATGTATGGTAGAAACTGTGGAGTAGTCTAGTAGGGGGTTGGTGGAAGATGGACAAGGAGCACCAAGGGTCCGACGCCGTATCGGATGACGCTCGTTCGCTGGAAATGGAGAGGAATGAACTGCGCGAATATATAGACCAGCTTACGACGACCAACGCAAGGCTTGCGCCGGACGGCACGATATTGATGATCAATTCGATCGCGGCCGAAGTGAACGGCATGCTCCCAAGCGAACTTGTGGGACGCAAGTTCTGGGAACTGCCCCGATTGGGACATACCAAAGGCAAGCAGGCAAGGATGCGCTCCGTTGTGAGAAAAGCCGCCTCGGGCAAGTTGGTGCGCCTGGAAATCACCCATCCCACGGCACGCGGCGATTATATGACGTCGGACATCAGCCTCAAGCCGGTAAAGGATGCCGACGGCCGCACCGCCTACCTGGTGGCGGAAGGGCGCGACATCACCCAGCGCAAGCGAGCCGAGGAAGCGCTAAAGGAAAATGAAGACAAGTACCGAACACTGTTCGAGTCGGCCAACGATGCTATCTTTCTGATGGACTACGACCGTTTCACCGACTGCAACAAGAAGACGCTGCAGATGTTCGGATGTACGAGACTCGATCAGATCATCGGCTTCTCGCCGATTGATTTCTCCCCCGCGAAGCAGCCGGACGGGACCGACTCAACGCAAAAGGCGTGCGAGAAGATCCGAAACGCTTTGTCCGGATTTCCGCAGTTCTTTGAATGGAAACACACTCGTCTTGATGGATCGTCCTTTGACGCCGATGTCAGCCTTCATACGGTGGAAATAAAGGACGTCATCCGACTCCAGGCAATCGTGCGAGACATCACCGAGCGCAAGCGGGCCCAACAGGCGCTGCTGGATGAAAAGAAATTGATGCAGACAGTCGCGGACGCCATGCCGGGAGTCATGTATAGGCTCGACCAGGACGGCAAGATCATCTGGCTCAATGACTACGCGTCCAGCAGGCTTTGTGCTGAGCCAGGATGTATGGTGGATTTGGGCATACTGGAAGAAGACCTGCCACGTGTCGCGGAAGCTGCTCGAGAAGTATTCATGAACGGGGCGGCCGATGTGGACGTAAGACTGATGTACAAAGATGGCTCAGTGCACGACTACCATTTTACGGGAAAGACGATCGAGATCGGAGACGAGATCGATGTTCTTGGGGTGGGTATCGATGTGTCGGATGTCAGGCGCGCCGAGCAAGAGAAGCGCGAGTTTTACCGGGAAACGATCAGAAGCGTCACCAATGGCAAACTCGACATCACCGACCGCGCCGCGACCCAGTGCTATGCGGCGCGGTCCGGTATCGCACAATCATTCGTAAACCCGGCCGAACTCTCCGCCTCCCGCCGGGAAGCACAGGCATATTGCGCATCCAGGGGATTGGATGGCGACCCGCTCGCCCTCTTTGTAATCGGTGTCGGTGAGGCGATGACCAATGCCCTGAAACATGCCTCTGGAGGGCAAGTCTTCCGCGGCGCCGAAGACGACCAACTGTGGGTCGGTGTCTCCGACACCGGGATGGGCATCGCCACGCTCACCTTGCCGCATGCCACTCTTCTGCGCGGTTACTCCACGAAAACATCCATGGGCATGGGTTATTCAATCATGCTGGAGGTCGCGGACCGAGTGATGCTCAGTACCGGCCCCGAAGGAACCACCGTGGTCATGTTCAAGAACCTCCACGAGGCAAAACCCGAACCCTCATTGGACAGTTTTCAAGACACGTGGGATGCCATAGGGCCGCCTGTCTAGAAATTAAAAGTTGGAAGTTAGAGGTTAGAAGACCGCGCTCACATTATGACAATGTGAGCGCGGCCTTGCTTTGTGTTGATGTTTCGGCATTTCAACGCCGAAACGCTAAGTTCCTATCCCTCCAGGTATCCTTACCTGGAGGGTGGCACTGATGGGTGGCGATCTCCTGAATCGCCACCCCAAAGCCAATCCGGGATCTCCGAATCCCGAAACTAAGAGTTGCCGCCGAACCTGCCGCCCACATATAGCAGCACTAACCGGTAACGTGTCCTCGCCTGGCCAAAGTTCAATGTTCAAGTATATATATAAGCGAACAATCTGCTGAACACATGCCTGGGGTGGAGTTTCAATCTCCTGCGGCAACGACTGACTAAGTCAAGCTGCCAAATCTCCACTATGATGTTTCGGCACTTCAACTCCGAAACCCTACCCAACAGACGTCACCCCACAAGACCCTTGAGTTTGGAGTCAATATCACCCGCGGTTACAAGCGCGAACAAACAACGCCCGTTGCTTTTCTCCGCCCAAAGGCGACCGAGCTTGTTTTTCTCGTCCGTGTCGGCGCCGGTGGCGATGTGACTGCCTTTGTACTCAACGGCAAGGATGCGTTCGTCTTGGAGCAACGCCACGAAGTCCGGGTAGAACTTATCCGATGACGTCTGCAGCCAGAACGCGGAGTCTGGTTTGCGCTCCAGGTTGCGAACCCAGTAGCGGACTTCGGGGAGCATGTCTATGCGGAGAGCGCACTGCGCTTCTTCATCGTTCATGGCCGCTATTGCGCCGTAGTAGTGCTTATGGAACTCCAAAGAGCCCTCATACCGTTGGTTCAACGGATACGAGGCTGCGTCAAAGGTGAACACCATGTCGGGCCCCACCTGTACTTGCACGGGCGAAGTCCCGAAGAGCACTTGCTGATATGCTTTCTGGACCACGCAGCGACGGTAGAAGTCTATCTTTGCCTCAGCCGCACTGCGCAGGTTCAGGCGGTCACGCGCGATGGCGTCGAGGGGGAAGCCGCGCTCCTTGGTGAGGTTCTCAACCAGCCGCAGAAGGAACAACATAGACTGCACCTGCGGTATGTCGGGATGGTAGATGTGCCGGTCAAGCCACAGCGCCAGCTTTTCGGTCGTCGTTATGTCGCAGGGAATGAGCATCGCCAGGTGCTGTTGCAGTGAAGAGATGTAGCGCCCCACGGCGCGGCCCTGTTCGTTGATGTCGACCTCCCACTGCGCGCCGCGCACTTCCGGCCCAGCGTATTCGTCATCAGTCAGCTTGTGGTCGCATTCGGCCAGGTTCCACGGCGCTTGCAGGAACACCGTTTCATCAACGGGCTCAAGCTCCCCATCCTGCCAGAGCGCAAGCTGCGGGACCGCGAACCGCTCGCCTCGGTCGGCGGGCGCGATTCGGGTTTCCGCGTCGCGGAACAGGCCGCCGAAAGGCGCGTCCATGTCGGGAAGCCGGCTTTGGAGGGACTGAAGGGCTTCGTAGCGCGTGAAACCGTTGGCTTCAAGGCCGTCGCGCAGGACCTTCATGACTTCAAGGCCGGCGGCTGTCTCGCTGAATCTGTAGGAGCTGACAAACGCATAGGCGCGGTTCAGGTCCGGGTGAGCCTTGCGCTCCGCTTGAGGCATGCGCAGGATGCGGCCCAGAATTTGCTCGACCGCGGTGGGGGAACCCATGTGGCGCACCGAACAGAGCACGTAGGCAAAGGAGCAGTCCCAGCCCTCGCGCAGCTTGTCTACGGTGATGATGTACCGAACCGGGCACAGCGGGGACAGCACATCCCGGCCCGCCAAGTCCGAGCGCGAGCCGATCTCCACGGCAATCTGTTCCTCGGGTATGCCGAGCGAGTTGCGAAGGAACTCGCGCACGGCGTCGAAGGGCAGGTCCTCGTCAATGCGCTGCGCTTGCAGGAGCACTATGGGCCGCAGATACGGGCCGCCCGCGCCTTGTTCCTGGATGGCGGCGGCCTCCAGCTCATCGCGCTTGTTCCTCGCGGACTGAATTGTCTCCTGCCAGTCCGAGCGCATTTCCAGAACTATGGGCAGCTTTATCATCTGTTCGGTCTTCAACTCGGAGGCGGAAACATGACACAAGACGTTGCTGGGGCTGGGCGGACCGGTTGCCGGGGTCGCGGTGAACTCGATTATGCACGATGGGTCGAACCGCGCAAGCGTATCAAAAGAGAGTTGGGTGCGGGCGTTGTGGGCCTCGTCCATGACGACAATGGGCTTGCGCAAGTACAGCACATTGGCGAGTGACGGAATCGGCTTGTCCGTGCCGTCATAAGTTTCAAGGCCCGCCATAAGATGATCCGGCACGCCGTCGAAGTGAGACATCAGACTGCCGTTTTGATCGTAGAGCTTGCGCTTTTCGGTGTCGCCGATTCGCGGGGCGGCAAGGGTGGAGACGATGATCACCGTATCCGAATCCATCACCGAGCGCTGGACGCGAAGCGCCTGCTCGATATTAAGCACGGTGACGCGGGAATCCAGCGTGGAGTCGAGAGCCTGCCGGTATGGGTGTGAGCGGTCGTTCAGAGCGCGAAGGGTCTGGTCTTTGATCGTGTTGGTGGGCACTAGCCAGAGGACGACGGAACGCTCCTGGCGCAGGAACTCGTTAGCGGCAATTGAAATGGCGTGACAGGCCATGAGGGTCTTTCCGCCGCCGGTCGGCACGCGAAGGCAGATATACGGCGGGCGGGGCACCTGCGGCACGGGCTGATACTGGTGCCGTGCTATGTGATAGAAGGCCAGATCGACGTCGTTCATCTGCACGGCAAGCCGGAAGTAGTCACGGAGCGTGTTGAGAGTCTGCTGTTGATAGTTCTTGAGCGCAAATGCTGTCAACTGACCTTCACCTCGTAAGGAATCTGCCTGAATGTGACTCCAGCCTTGCGGAGCCGGACTGTTCCGAGACGGCAGCCCTCGCCGAATACGACGCGCGGACCGTCGTGGGGGGCCAGAGAAGCGAGCAGCGCGCTGGTAAGCACGTTGCCGCCATTGACGCTCCTGTCGCCCAGTATGCCGTTGAAGAGCAGATAGTAAGCCGTGCCGTTATGAACGCCTATAAGCGGCGTTGTCAGGTCCGCGCCCTCGGGCAGGGGTTCGCCGGTTTCGGTGAAGAACACGTGCCGCGCGAGGTCCGCGAATTGGACATCTTTGCGGACTTGCCCTTTTTCGTCAAAGAGAGGTTCGGCAAGTGTGCAGTAGCGGAAGCCGCCGCCAAGACCCGTTACGGCGGTAGGCTTGCCTTTGGACGGAGTGTACGTATAGCCGGAGATGGCCAGCCTCAGCCTTTCCCGTGTGACGGTGAGTGCGATTTCGGGCTCCATTTCGATCAACAGAAAGCGCCTGTTGCTCCCATCTTCACTGTTAAGCGCCATAGCTGCGTGACCCGTTGTGCCCGTGCCAGCAAATGAATCCATCACCAAGTCATCGTCTCGGGTGGAAGCACGCAGCAGGGAACGGACCAGGGAGAGCGGCTTCGGATATGCGAAGGACCGCCCACCGAGCATTTGTTGCAGTAGACGTCCGCCCTCCTGGTTCATGCTGGAAGTGAGTATCGCGATTTCGTACTCCACCTCGTCGGCTGAGATCGCTCTGTCGTTCTGGCCCGGTGTTTCGATCCAAGACGAGACCGGCTTTGGCTTTTGTGTATGGGGGTCGTAGTACGTCTTGTAGCGCGGGCGCTCCACGGATCCTCCCGCTTCGTCGGGCCAGATTATCAGATCGGCTTCGATCACTTTGCGCATGGTATCCGGGAAGAAACGCCAGACCCGCTCCGGGTTCGGCTGGTACACTGTGCCGGTACGTGGATTGGATATCGGGTAGAACTGCCCGGGCCGCGCGTCCCGGCCCATACCCACCGTGAGATCGGTGCTAGCGTACACTCCTCGGCCGTCGGCGTAAGGATAGCTTGACTCGTCTTTCGCTAGCCCATGGAGGGTGGCTCTGCTGGAGTCGGAAGCATAGACGAGGATATATTCATGGTCTATCGAGATCGGAGTACCGCGCATCGCTGACGAGCTACGCCTTTTCCATACAAGTGTGCCAATCGCGTTATTCCGGTCGAACACTTCGTCCATAATTAACCGTAGGTGAGCGTGCTCGTTTTCATCGATGCTGACAAATATCACTCCGTCTGGGGTCAAGAATTCCCGTAGCAGCGTAATGCGCGGGTAGAGCATGCAGAGCCACTTGTCGTGGCGCGACAGGTCATCGGCGTCGCGGCCCACAGTCTCGTTGAGCCACTTTCGCATCTCGGGAGCGCCCACATTGTCGTTATATATCCATGCTTCGTCACCCGTATTATACGGCGGATCGATGTAAATGCACTTCACCTTACCCGCGTAGTAGGGAAGAAGCGCCTTGAGGGCGTGGAGGTTGTCGCCCTGGACAAGCAGGTTGCCGCTGCCGGAGTCGCCCACGGAAAGCTCTTCGTTGCACTGAAGCAGGCGATATGGTATCTCGTTGTGATGATTGATTACGGCGGACTTGCCTATCCATTCGAGGTTGGGCATTGGTTCCTCTCGGCCTGACAATGGCTCTGCCGTATTATTAGGCGACTAGGGCGGGATTACCTCCTTGCGGGGGCGCAATCCCGCTAATCTGGGATTTGCAATCCCGGCCCCCTCTCCGCGGGTTTGCGACCCGCCAACCCGGCCTCCGCCCGCTACCTCCCCAGTCCACGAAGGTGGACTTCGTACCATGTTGCCTCGAATTCATTCGAAGGCTCCCCGCCCAAAACGCACAAAATCGCACATCCCCCCACGCTCACCGCCCTGTTCGTTTGTGTTCATCTTCACCTGTGAACAACCTTTAGCCAAAATATACCGGGATTTTAGCCAGAATTCGGCCTACTTCCTGTATTATAATTATGGGAAGCAAATTTCTTCTGAGCCGCACCAGCACTTATCGGCGTCCCCATCCCTTCCCGAATCCAAAATCCAAAATCCAAAATCAGGAGGTTCCCATGTCCCTTCCCTTTTCGCCCTTTCGTTCTTTCGCGCTTTCGCGATCAATCCCTTCCCCGCCCTCTGCCTTCAGCCTTCTGCATTCCGCAAAATGTTTAATAGACCGAGCGAACTATATTTCACGCTCAGCCCACGAGGGACTTCGCTCGTACAAAACCCTCGAATTTGCCGTGAAAAAGGGCTCCAAGTGGAGCCCTGCAACTTTCGACTTTTAACCTTTGACTTTGAACTGTTTACTCCCCCTACCTCTGGTACGATTCCTCCAAAATCGCAAGAATTTCCGCCTCGGTCGCCACCCGAGGATTGTTCTTGTAGTCCGGCAGGACCATGGAGGCTTTCGCGAGTTCGCCCAGTTCGGCTTTCGGGAACTTCAGGCAGTCGAAGCACAGCCAGAGGCCGATTTCCTTCAGAAACGCGTCGATGGCGGCGCAGCTTGCCTTGGCGGCCGATTCGTCGGATTCGTTGGCCAGTGACGGGTTGAATATGCGGCCCACGGTCGCGAAGCGTTCGACCGCCGTCGGATAGGTGTAACGAGTAAACGCCGGATAGGTCACCGCCAGGGCCTCGCCATGGGCAATATGCGGCTGCAGGCCGCTGATGGCCATGCCTATTCCGTGCGGCAGCGTCACCCCGGCGTTGGCTATGCACAGCCCGGCCAGGGTGTCCGCCCAGGCCATCGCGGCTCGCGCCTCGATGTCGCCGCCGTCTTTCACCGCCGCGGGCAGGTAACTCGCGATAAGGGTGATCGCTTCGAGTGCGAGGGCGTCCGTATAAGGAGACGCATTGACGTGGAGGTAGCTCTCGAATGCGTGAGTAAAAGCGTCCCAGCCGGTGCAGGCGGTCATGTAAGGCGGCAGGCTGACCATTAACTCGGGGTCGACTATGGCGGCCCTCGGATAGATGATGCTGTTATAGAGGGCCGATTTGCAGCGCTCGGCTGTGTTGGTGACAACGGCCACCTGAGTGACCTGCGAGCCCGTACCCGACGTAGTGGAAACCGCGACCACCGGCAGGGTCTTCTCGGTCGGCGGGGTCTTGAAAAACAGATAGTCCCAACAGGATCCCTCGTGCGTGGCCTCGACGGCTATGGCCTTGGCGGAGTCCATGCTCGACCCGCCGCCCACGCCCAGCACCACGTCCGCCCTGTGCTGCCTCGCCATTTTGGCCCCGGCGGTGATGGTCTCGGTGGTCGGGTTGGGGATCACGCCGTCATAGTGCGCGACCGAAATCCCCGCGGCCTCTAGTGACTTTTTGACCTTCTCGAAAGTCGGCGCGATGGCGTCGAACACCGGCACGGTTACCATAAGGCAGTGCTTGCCGTATTTCGCCGTGATCTCGCCGACCTCGCTTACCCGACCCGCGCCGAAATGGATGCTCGTTGGTTGGTAGTAATTGAATGGTTTCATTTGTTCCTCCATGAGATGCATGTGATCTGAAAAGCAGATTCCTCGACTACGCTCGGAATGACATAGTATGTGACGCTCGGAATGACATAGTATGTGACGCTCGGAATGACATAGTATGTGACGCTCGGAATGACATGGTACTACGCTCGGAATGACAAAGTTAGATTTAGCGGGGCATGGCCCCTTTTTGCGAGCACACATAAGATGCAAGCCTGTTGGCCGAGTCGTTTATGCGGTCCAGCTTCTCGCCGTTCAGAACACCCATGACAATGGCCGCCGTGAACGAGTCCCCCGCTCCGACGGTGTCCACGACATGGGCCGGATAGCCCGCGTGCTCGCTGACCTCGTCCGGTGTGCAAAGAACGCTGCCGTGGCTGCCCCGGGTCAGCGCGATGAGCCGGAGCGAATATGTGTTCACCAACTCGCGCAGCAGGTCCGAGGTCGTCTCTCTTCGCAGCCCGAGCAGCCGCGCAAGGACCGGCAGTTCGTCATCGTTGAGCTTCACGATGTTGGAAAGCTCGCACGATTCGTGGATGATGTCCCGGTCATAAAACGACTGCCGCAGATTGACGTCGAACACCCTCAGGCTATCCGGCGATGTGTTCTTCAGAAACGTCCTAATGGTCCGGCGGGACACGGGCGATCTCTGGCAAAGCGATCCGAAGCACACAGCCGAAGCCGACGCCGCGAGATCGGCCAGGCTGTCCGACCATGGGATAAAGTCCCAAGCCACATCGGTATGGATTACGTAAGTCGGCACCCCTTTCGCGTCGAGTGATACCGAGACCGTTCCCGTCGGGCGCGCGGGGTCGACAGCCAGCGAATGCCTGTCCAGATCGACCTCGTCAAGCAGGGCCAGGATTTCATCGCCGAGGGGATCGCTTCCCACGCAGCTCACCACACACGCGCTCGCTCCGAGAGCCTGCGCGTGATAGGCAAAATTAGCCGGAGCCCCGCCGAGTTCCTTGCCGCCCGGCAGCATGTCCCACAAAATCTCGCCAAGTCCGACTATGCTATGCTTACTCGCCAAAAAGCAGATTCCTCACATTCGTTCGGAATGACATGTTTCGGTCTTTCGGGACTTCAGTCCCGAAAGCACATGCAGGTATCGGGACTGAAGTCCCGATACACCGGTCGCTAGGCCATCTCCTAAAACTCTCTAGAGATCGATGAAGACCTTCATGGACCTCTCGCCGGCCTCGTCTATATAGCGATAGGCGTCCATATACTGCTCCAGAGGGAAGTGTTTGGAGTCCAGCGGTTCGGTCTTGATGCGGCCGCTCGCGATCCACTCGACCGCCTGCACGTAGTCTTCGTGCCTGTACATCATCGTGCCGACCAGCGAAAGCTCGTGCTCGCCCACCCGGGCCATATCGACAGCGGGCTTGCCGCCGAAGACACCGAGGATGAGAATTGTCCCGCCCTTGCCGATGGCGTTGATGGCCTGGTCGATGGCCGCCTCGCTGCCGGCGGCTTCCATGGCGAGATCGAAACCCTCGTCCCCGAACACGCGCTTCGACGCGTCGGCAAGGGATTCCTCCCTGACGTTGGAGACTGCATCGATCCCCACCTGGCGGGCGATGTCAAGCCGGTATTCGCTGAGATCGGTAATCAGGACTTTCTTCGCTCTCCGGCACTTGCAGGCCTGGGCGGCGTAGTTGCCGAGGCTCACGTGGCTGGTCCCGAAATAGTTCGGAACGAGCTCGCCCTGCGCGAGCAGCGTCGTATTGAGGTACACCGCCGGCG
>Ga0209777_10009406_pt1 | contig 10508 bp, 1 predicted proteins | sample FrelakmetHBP12HB_FD_187147 | JGI IMG/M metagenome (GOLD analysis project Ga0209777, IMG submission 187147) | Freshwater lake sediment microbial communities from the University of Notre Dame, USA, for methane emissions studies -HBP12 HB (SPAdes)... | ecosystem: Environmental > Aquatic >... | reverse complement strand
TCCTGAGCTAGCTGATGTCCCACTTGTTCCACTTGTTCCATTACCACCTGCTGCACCAGCTAAGTTTATTATCCATGAATTATATGTACCAGAACCTTTAACTTCTGTAATATATAATGTCATGAGCCCTGTTAAAGGTTCATAACCTGCTACAGATCCTTCAAAATAATGATTATTATCAAAAGCAACTAATACAAATTGTGCAGTTGAATATGCTAGTCCTGGTTGTGTAACAAGACTAATACTACCGCCAATCATTAATGATGATAAGTTTATACCTGTAGTGGATGTTCCTAAATATTTATCTCCACTAACTCCTGATGTTCCTGTTGTTCCTGATGTGCCGCTACTTCCACTAGAGCCTGAAGTTCCTGAAGATCCATTGGTACCATGAGTACCACTTCTTCCTGAACTACCAGATGATCCAGATGACCCAGAGGTACCATTTGTACCTGCTGTTCCAGAGGATCCTGAGGATGCTGAAGTGCCACTAGTTCCAGAAGATCCTGAAGTACCAGAGGTGCCTGATGTACCACTTGTACCATAACTAAGACCACTAGTACCTGAGGTACCAGATGTTCCTGCTACAGCAGTGTGTACAGCAATATTTATCTTTTGTAAAGCTAATTCTAGAGTATCATTGGTATTGACACCTATATATATCAAATCCTCACCCTCGTAAAATACACAGGCAGAATCTAATAATACAGGGCAGGTTTTTGCAGAACATGTAACATTCATAGTAATAGGTATGTATGTAAAACAAAAAATGCACAGAGTGCACTAATTGTAACAAAAGTAGTTAAAAAATCCATCTATCCAATGGGTGACAGCAAACTATGCTACATAATATAGCTATTGTTACTTACTAAATCCCGATGTAGATTGAGCTTGTATACCTAGATCTTTGGACATCTGTGGGTATATTAAAGGTAGATAGAATCCTATCTGACTAGTTATAGGAAATTGTTTCATTGCATATTTAAGTACAAAGTTCTTCTTAAGTTTCTTTTCATCTCCTGTATATAAGTAGAACATTTCCTTACCAAAATTAGTAATTATTTTTCTGAAGTTGTCTATTGTTCCTACAGCTGGAAATATTCCATTAGATACAAGTCCTGATAAACTGGTTGGATCATAAAAATATGTAATCTCATCTTTAAACTTATCAGCCATTTTTAAAAGAAACTTATAAGAATTTACAACTTGTTTATCTTCTTTTTTAGCATCAGGTTGATTTGCTTTCAATGCAATGTACATTGACCACATTCCTATAAAGAATAATACATCCACAGCTGCAGACTTAATATTTTGATTTGCCATATTCATAAACTCACTTTCTGACATATTAAGATCTTTTCCTGTATCTTCTTTATAATCAGCAGCTTTCTTTTCATAAAGACTTCTCATTTGTGCTACCCACTTTTCATCATTTCCTCTTACAGCACTTTGTAAGCTATCTAATGATTTAAGTACATCATCTGTCATTGTTCTATATAACATACGCATTCTTCCCCATTCATATGCATCTGAGGCAGAGTTATATTTAAGATTACCAAACCTTACATCCATAAGTCTAGGTATCCAGTTTTTAAATATCATGAATGAAGATCCGTATATATTTTGATTTATAGGACGTATATCATCAGGAGTAGAAGCTCCTAATGCATCTTTAGTTAAAGACATTACATTCTTTCTAAGATCTACAACAGATTGTGATTTTCTTTCCACACCAGGAATAACAAGTTTACCATTTTCTATTTTAGATAGTTTCATCACTCCTTTTTCATCTACTATCTTCTTAACATCATCCTCAAATTTATCTTGTCTAGCTTTTCTTTCTTCTCTTGTACCAGCAAACATATCTTTATACTCATCTGTACTTCTTAAGTATTCTCTAGCATTAACCACTTCTCCATCTTGTACAATAGAATTCTTTAAGAAACTAAAGAAGTTACATGACTGTACATTCAAATCAGAGTTTCTCATCAAAATCATTAAGAAGTCTTGAATCTTTTCCTGGCTAAGTTTACCAACAGTTAGATGTTTGGCTATCTCTTTATTATAGTTTTCTGTAAGAGGTAGGAAATATTCTAATGCTGCAATATATTTTTCTTTATCTCCACCAATCATTTTACCACTCATTAACCAAGCTTGTGTAGAAGCATAATCCAACTTAGTAAAATATTTACCAGAGTTAATTATAGATTGAGCATTACCCCCAAAGTAGTTAGAAGCTGCAGATCCTAGGTTTAATCCTAAGGCCTTCATTTGATAATTTAGATTAAGGTTTTGAATCACCTTATTAAAACTAATACTTCTTCCACTTAAGTTTTCTGGAAATAGATTATGTCCAATCTTTTTATTTATTTTCTCTCCAAAGTTACCAATCTTACCAAGGATTTGATCAAAGTTTTCACCAGTTAGATACTTCTGTCCATAAATAATAGACTTCATCATATCTTCTACAAGCTTAGTATTTTCACTGTTATCTGGTGTATATTGTAACTCACCATCTTTATATTGTGTTTTACCAAATTGAGAGGTAGCAATGGCTTGTTTGTTTCTTTCTGTATTAACTAATCCTTGTATTTGTTCTTCAATTTGACTTACATATTTATACTTAATAGCCATTTCATTATATAAAGCCATTGTTCTAAATAAGTCAGTACTAACTTCTCCTTCAATTTCATTTGTGAAGTATTTAGGAATAGTATTAACAGGTCTACCTGTAAGAGGATCTATCTTTCCAAACCCTATATCTCCTTCATCAACAGATATACTTCTAATAAACTGTTCTCCTAAAGATATTTTACCACCAAATACAAGCTTTTCCATTAATCCTTTTCTAATAAAAGGTAAGAATGTTCTAGCTTCCCACTTGCTTATATAACCAAGATCAGCATATTCTTCATTCTTTTCTTTGATGTAGTTATAGAAATCAACAGCTGGTTCATTTACATATTTACCATTTGCATCCTTTTTATGCAATTCTTTCCATTGTGCAGATTCCCAATCAGCTTTAGGAAACTTATTAATCAAATTATATTGTAACCAACCTATACCTTTACTATTGGAAATGTCATAACTTCTTTTCATTTGAGAAATCTCATCAGCCTCAGCTTTTAGATTTTCTATCTCCGTTCCCACTCTTATAGCCATCTTATCCTCAATTCTTTGAGTTTCTTCAGCTATCTTTTCATCAAGAAACTTCTTATATGCATCTACATCTATATTATCTTTAATCCAAGCTGAGTCTTTATCATTAATCTTTTCCTTTAATTTAGTATAGAAATCAGGATTATATTGATCAATAAGTTGATTACTATCTTTTTTCTTTATTATATCAAAATAGTTCTTAGGGTTTAAGTTCTTAGACTTAGCCCAAGCATCGTAATTCTTTTTATATTCTTGTATTTTTTTAGTCTCATCTAATGTGTCATATCCTGCAAAAGCAAAAGCTTTATTAGCTTTTTTATATAGCACCTGAAGAGCCTTTAACTGAAACGTTGAAGTTGTACTAAACCATCTACTAAGACCTTTTACAATTTTCTCAGGAGATAATAACTTATCTATATTTACACCCTTAGCAATTATATCTTCATAATATTCATCAGACATGTCTCTTAGTCTCACTTCTAATTTTCTAGCATTACGTGCTGTAGCTAATAAATCATTATGAAGCTTTTTGTCTTCTTCAGATAGATTATCATTGAATAAAAAGTCAAGCTCAGTGTCTAGTTTAGTGTATATACCTATAGTTTCCTCAGCATTATTAATGTCACCAGACATTTCATTTAGCTCTGCTTCACTAAAAGATTTAGGATCCTTACCTTTAAATTTATCTTCATACTTCTGTACAAGATTCTCAAGTTGTCTATTCAACACCTTAGCTTGAGTTATTAAAGGAGCAACATCTCCTCTCATTTGCAATTGTCTAATACTCTTAAATAGAATATTTAATTGTTCATTCTTGCTAAGTCTTTCAGAAGGAGTTACACCTTTTTCAGAAAGCCTTGCATATTCAGCATTCAGTTTAGTTAATAACTTATCAATCACTTTACTTTTAGTGGTCTCTTGTTCAAGTCCTAATGGAACTAAATACTCTTGATTGATATTTTTAACATTAACATCTCCTATTTCAACACTAAGAAGTTTGGGAATCTCTTCAGTTGTAAGATTCATTTTTGAATACTCAGCTCTAATAGGAATCATTCTTGTTTGACCAAAGTCTTTTCCTTTAACTCCATAAGCATTTTCAAGAATCAACTTATATTGATTCATTTGTTTTCTCCAGGAGTTTACATAATACCATGGTAAGTCTTTGTTTCTAGAAAGATCTATATCCATAAACTTCCAGTCAAGGATGTTCACCTTTCCACTAGGTTCAATAGCTAAAAAATCTATTGTACCAGCAATTCCTCTTTTAGCATCATATACAGGAACCTCAGACATAAACTTAGTTCCTGGCTCAAATGTATTTAATCTTTGTTCAAGATTATCTCTTAATGTTTCATAAAAAGCCCTATTTTCAGGGTTCAGCTGCGATATGTAATTAGAATCATCTAACTTATCAAGTCTTAAATTACCATCACCATCTACAAATAAACTAAATGCATATTCAATATCAGCATGACCATGAGTACCATTAATTGCTTTTTCTTCATCTACTAATGCCTTATATTCAGACTTAGTAAGTTCATTTATATCAGAAAGTCCCTTGTTATACTTTTTAATAAACTCTGTAACACGCATAGGAACTTTCTTATCATCTACATAATACCCATCATCTCTTTTCTCTATTTTATTAGCTACATCTCTAATCTTATCGTGTATTTGTTGCTGAGAGGTTTTCTGTAAATAAACTTCTCCTTCCTCAGCTCTAATATCTTGAGCTGTACCAATAGCTTCTCCAGACATCACTTTAATAGCAGCTTCATCCATACCAGATTTAACAAATAGATTCTTAATAGTATTAAGTATCTTTTGCCACCAGGTTTCCACCTTAGCAAGATTCTCAGGTATTTCTGTTCTACCTTCAGTTTTACTAATAATAGTTTCAGCTAACACCTTAGCTATAGCTTCTTTCTTTAGTTTAAGAACATCTGGTTTACCTTCTTTAGTATGATAGTTTTCATCTTTACCATATGTTTTAAATACAGTATCAAGCATTGTATAGCCATTGATCTCCTTCAATAGCTGATTAAATAATTTAGGATCTGTTTGTTGTATAATCTCTACAGCAAAGTGCATAGCTTCTTCAGGAAGAGCTTCAGCTTCTTTACCTTCTACTACCTGTACCAATTTCTGCATAATTAATGCTGCACCATTAGCATCTTGCTTAACACCATTTACAACAATATCCTGTAGTGTTTTCATTTCAACACCAACTCTACTTAAGAAGTCTTTGAGTGCTGTTACAGTTTGAGAAGAAGCTTTAGATGCAGGAATATCTTCTTTCTGAAAGAATTCACCTCTTTCTTCTTCTGTATATTCTCCTCTTTCTTTTTCTACTTCTGTTAAAGCTTTAGCTTCAGATTCTAGCATATCATTATAATGATCTAGATATCTTTGTGATAAATCTTCTGATGGATTAATAAAGTAATGTGTTTTACTAACTACACTAGGAGTAATAACATCTTCTTTAAACTCTTTGTTTATTTTTGAAGCAGTTATAGCAGCCTGTCTAGCATCAACAATCTCAACCATATCTCGTTGGTCAAGAGCTTGCTTAAAACCACCATCTTCAATAGCATTTCTTCTAGCTTTATCTATGATGTCGTATCTTATATCTGTTAAACATTTACTCATTATCCACAGTTATTTTGGTTGTTATCATTAATTGGAGGTAATCCCTCAGGAGCTATATCTTTTGATTCAGCTTGTGAAGATACATTTTCTTCTTCAGCTTTTGGACTAAAGTATGCAATTATATTTGCATCAGGAATTTCGTTTTCAATTTTTATAGTACTATTATTTAATACAGACTTTCTAGAATCGTTATACATTTCTACAGCATATTGACCATCTCCCCAAAGGTTAATAGCTTTGTAAACTATCTCAGTACCTCTACTTAATTCTTCTCCATTTTCAAATCTAACTTTTTGGAAGCCCATTACATCATTTAAAGATGTATCACCTGCAGCTTTTCTTCTAGCATAGTCAGCACGTGTTATAGGTTTACCATCTATAATATCAATTTTTTCTTTATCATTTGTAACCACTCTAGGTATTAAAATGAAGTCACTACCTACATCAGCAAAGTTATCAAATCTGTCAAGTATTAATATATTTTTAGCTCCTGTTTCTGAAAGACCTTTTAATACAGGAAACTGATCAAACTGAATATCATTGACAACTTCACCATCTTTAATGAATTGATTATAGAAAGATGGAACTAGGTTTATTTTCTTAAATATATCTTGATCTTTCCAGTTGTTTCTTTCAAATGCTCCCTTAGTAAAGTTAGCTGCATTTAGATCAGAAGTGACAGAGTCAATTGCAGGCTTCACCTTATTAGCATAATCTTCAACAGGAATAATATTCTTAATAGATATAGGAGATTGATATGTACCTTGTAGAATAGCTACATTCACTATATTATTATATAGAGAATTAGTAGCAGGATTGTCTCTTAACTCTCTCATCATTCCTGTATACAAGTTCTCATCATATGCATCTTTAAGATTGGCTTTTAATTGAATGCTTTTTGCACCACCCACTTTATTAGAAGAAGCTTCTGTAAGGTATTGTAAGATTTCCATTTCTGGATGATCTTTCTTAGCCTTAGCTAATTGATTAACAATAGATGTTTCAGGATTAACTAGTAGGTCAATAATTCTATCATTCAGTTTTGTTTTAAATTGAGTGATGTAATCAAGGAAAGATGATTTAATTTTAACAGCAATCTTATCGAACTTATCAGTACTTAGATATTCATTTTGTGCATATTTATCTAACACCTTACTAGTAATCACTGTATAATCAAGCTGATCAAGTTTTAATACTTCACCTAATGCATTCATAGACTTCTCAGTGAAATATGCTTGATTGCCTATATGTGATTTATCTAATATGTCTTTTGCAGAAGTGAATATGTTTGATTCTTCAGCTACATCTGTTCTTAATCTTTTCTTACCCATAGCCTCTGAACTATTAAATCTAGTTGTATCATAGTTAGTGGCCTGTGTAAGTTTGAATAAGTATTGACCCATCTTATGGTATTTCAAAAACTCAGCTAATATCTTTTGTTGTTCAGCATTATCAATTTGTTTATTAGAATAATAATTCTGAATATTAGGAACAAGATTCTTAAGCTCTATTTTTGAAGCAGCTGTCTTCTCTCTATTAGCAGGAAACTTAGAACGAATATAGTCTAGATTCTTTTTACTATATACAGACTTTGAATCAATACTATCTAAATAGTTTAGATACTCTTTAATGATAGGTTGATTCATGAATAAAGTACTTGTCTTTAAAGGAGTACCTATTCTAGTTAAGAACATAAATGTACTTATGGCATTATTACCATTTACTATCTTAAGGATGTATGGATCTTTTGCCACATCCACAAATGATGAAATAAATCCAGATAAGTTATCAGAGATATATTTATTTGCTTTATCCATTGTTCCAGATAGAGATATTCTTTCTTTACCATCAATAGTCACTTTATTATGAGGAAGAGCAATTTGTCCATTACCTATTATTTTTCTTTCATAATTAGATAAGCCAGCAATCTTAGTAGGATCAATATATATCTGTCCTTTTTGAGCTAATGAATGATTTGTAATATTAACAGCACCAATACCCACCCATCTTTTAGCAATTACAAATGCATGTCTTAATGATGTTAAATAATTACCATCAAGAAGTCTATTCTTCACTTTTGTTTCATCAATACTCATAAGTTTATCTAAATCCTTAGACAAATCTTTTAATCCACCATCTGATACAGGATTAACCAATCTTTCTTTATTCTCATCAAGAGTGGCCATCTTTTCAATACTATCAAAGTATTCATTCTCAAGAGATTGCTTATATAATTTATCTGCTAACTTACCGTAATCATTTTCTGTACTAGCTACAGTTCTTTCATTAACATCAAGAATACTTTCAAGATCTTCTTTTAATATAAACTTCTTAATAGCTTCTTTAGCTTTTTCACCATATCCAAAGAAAGGAACTAGTTTTAGTTCACCTTTAGAGCTAACATATGTATTCTTCATATACATATTTAACTTATCTATATCAAAGTCAGATCCAGCTATCTTAGTAATTTCAGAAGGTAACACTACTGTAGATCCCATGAACTGTGGTAGAAATCCTTTGATTTTAAACACCATCATAGAACTTAAGCTCTGTGTAGGAATACGAAACCCAATACCTCTAAGAATAGATTCATTCTCTGGTTTGTTTAAATATTCTAAAAGCTCTTCATCAGATTTGAATCCAGCTTTTTTAAACTGGTCTTTAAATTGATGAGGAACTAATATCTCCATATAAGGCTGGTCCTTAGTATAAGACTTAAGTGCACTATCTGTAAACACTTGTTTACCATTCACTGTTGTAACTCCTCTCTTTGTTCCAGACTTTTCCCATAGTGTTACAGGAGCTTGTACAGCAGGAACACCATTCATCTTAGGAGAAATAAGTGAGTTATTTACCATAGAGTAAAGAATACTTCTAATCTGTTCGTATGCAGGAGAAGCTTCAAATGGAACTCTAAACTGTCCATTTTCATCAGTCTGTACTGTATCTATAACATTATCAGATAGCTCTCTTCTAAGCATTTCATATTCAAGAGCTTCAGATAGAGACTTCTTATCAACTATATCAAACCCATTTCCAAGATCTTCAATACCCATTCTATTTAAAAGCTGTGTATAAGCCTCTTGATGTAATGCATTTAATGCATTATTATGACGTTTGTATTGCTCAGCAGCTTCTTCACTTTTAGCTACACCATTATTAAATAAATCTATACTAGATAGTTTAGTAAGTTGAGATCCACGTGTTTGTGTTTTAGCTTTCTCATAACTATTCTCCACTTGAATACCATAAGTTTTCCAAGATATAGGCACTCTATTATTAAATGGTTCTGTGTTTAAACCACCTTCTTTATTATATATATCAAACTTACCTTCTGATCCAACTTTTCTACCAGATTCAAATATGGCATATCCCATTCCTTCTTTCCACATTTTAACATAGAAGTCTCCTAGATTAGTTCCTTCAATAGCTTTATAGTATAAAGGCATTTGAGAGAACTTATCTAATACTAAATCAAATTGGTTTTTACCATATTTATTACCAGTTACAATAGGTTTTAATATATCTGTAACATATTCAGGTTCAGGAGTTTTAACTAAGGCTTCATCATAAGCTCTTAGTTTATCATTATCTCCATAGCTCCAATCACCTTTTTTATCAAGAGCTTGTCTTGTATAAGCCATTTGCCATTGATGCCAATCTTCAGCAGCTTTATAATCCCACTGACCATTTCTCATTTTAACTTCTCTCCATGTATTATCCATGATCCAAGAAGCAGCATCAGCTTCATTTACATCATTGATCACTTCTACATCTCTAAGAGTGACAGTATCTATGTATGGTTTAAATGTATTATGTCCAGGATCACCAGGTTGTAATTCAATATCCCCAGCTTTATTGTATTGCTGATTATGAAATGAGTTAAACTCAGCACTATCAAATATTGTTCTTCTAGGAGATAAGAAAGATTTGATACGTTTAGTTTCATCTAGATTACCATTTTTAATAGCAAACTGATATGGATCACCAAACAATATCTTATGCATTTCTATATTATTAATAATATAGTTTACTCTAGCAAACTTAACTAAGCTATCCACCTCATCTTCTGATAAGGACTTTTTGTTTATTGATGCGTCTACAGCAAACTTACCATCTAAGCTTTCATATTTAAATGTACCATTAGGATTATCAACAATCTTATTATTATCTTTTAATACATTTTTAGTAGCTTCTGCATTGTTCTCTATGAAAGTTTTAACATCTTTATTAATGTCAGCAATGTTTTTATCTATGTACTCTTTAATTTGTTCTTCTGTAGCATCATTAATGATCAAGTTATTTATTCCAGATAAAGTTTTACCAGTAAGAATATCTTTAAAGAAACGTAATTCTTTAGCTCTAGGTTTTGTATTATCTAAATAACTTCTATTACTTTGAGCTAAAGCTATTTCATCCTTTAAATATCCTTCAAAGGTTGAATATATCTTATTCCAACCTTCTCCGCTACTCATATCAGCATAAGAAATGTAATTACCTAAGTTGATCATCCATTCTGTAGAATTATCTGCAGGAATAATTATATTGTAATTACCATTAAAGTTTTGGTTAAGCTCTTGTGTGAATCTATTACCTAATGTTAAATCAGAGGTACTTGTACTTAAATTATTATTTTCATTCTTTGTACCATCAATATAAGCTATCTTAATAGACTTAATTCTTTTTCCAGTCTCATT
>Ga0209777_10009405_pt1 | contig 10508 bp, 14 predicted proteins | sample FrelakmetHBP12HB_FD_187147 | JGI IMG/M metagenome (GOLD analysis project Ga0209777, IMG submission 187147) | Freshwater lake sediment microbial communities from the University of Notre Dame, USA, for methane emissions studies -HBP12 HB (SPAdes)... | ecosystem: Environmental > Aquatic >... | reverse complement strand
ATTCCATCCTCTATCCAAACCATTTTCTCATTTTCTAAGTTATCACTCATAGAATTATATTATATATAAATATTATTAATATTATAATAATCTAACCATTTGCCTATATTTATTCTACCACTTACAGTAATTTTAAACAAAATTCTTTTGCGAGGCGGGAAATCAGGGCTCCCCCGACTGGACGATATTAGAACCTGTTTTACTTCTCTTTAATCCATTTAAGAGCTTTCTCCTTAGTCAAAAAACATTTTATAATCTCGCTCTTTTTGGTCGCTGTTATAATAAATCCCATTACTGCCCTTATGAATAAACTGGGGGTAACAACGGCAGATTTACCTATTTGTTCTTGGATCATTAATTGATAACCAACTCTTCTGGTTTTAGAAGAAAAACCACTTCTATTGATTTTACCTATCGGTGATAAATCAGCAATAATATTGTAGATTTTTTTAGGATTTTCGTTAAAAATTTTAATAAAATCGTCTCTAATTAATTCCATCATACGCCCGTTATCTTCTGGATCTTTTTCATATTCTAAAATATCCAGATAAATTATATTCCCCTCATCAATAAATAGTTTAAAGGCTCGCTTTAGTTCTTCGTCAGATTTCATTATCTTATCTTACCAAAAACCCATCCCTTGTGCGAGGCGACGGGAAAGAATAATTTAAGACTTATTCTTCTTTAAGCCATTTAAGAGCTTCTTCTTCATTCGAGAAAACTTTTAAATCATTTTTACCAGAGGCTCTTAACAAAAAGGAGACGATTACTTTATTCGCCTTATTTAAACCAAAAATTGCTGCTTTTCCTATCTTTGGTGATTTAATAATTTCGGTGTAAATTTTTCGGGCAGAAAACGTCGGCCCAAATCCTGCCCCACTTGCATCACCTAATATTCTTGCCTTACCTTCAATCTTATCCAAAATCTCGAACAATTCTTTTTTAAACCTAATGGCATCTTCTTCAAGCCACTCTTTCTCCCATGTTTTAATGGATATTATCCCTTCATCCCTCTTCCAAATCTTAAACTTGTATTCTGTTTCATTTTCCATTATCCCATTCTACCGCGTCCTTCCGTAGCTCACAAGAGTAGAAGGACTGTGTCCATCCGAAGCTCGCAAGGGCGAAGGAGAACCCAAAAACCGCCCCTTGTTGCGAGGCGGCGGGAAATCTCAGCTCCGAGGATGGTACAATATTAGAACTTGGTTTTGGGATAATTTTGGAGTTAAAACATTAATTTTAACCCCTTTAGCTGGATGATATTAAAAGTTGTTTAGTGAAATGTGAATTGTGATAAAATGTGGGGTTGAAATTTCATTAACCATTTCGCCGCTAAAATAATTTTTAATTCCTTTTATCTCGGCCAAACTCCACCATTTAGATTCGTATCCAGTTTTACTTACAAATAAACCCTTATTGAAATTTGTTTTTAATAAATCTGGCTCTCCAACCATTTCTTTTATTTCCTGATAAAGTTTCATCCCCCAATTCTTTAAAGATTCCTGACGAAGTAAAGAAATAATGATTTCTCCTCTATGCTTTTTGGCAACGGTTTTCATTTCTGAAAGCACCTTTTTATAATCCCCTCTATAGTGCCAAGCGTATTCTGAGTTAACATTAAAACTGGATTTTTAACGTCTAGTTTTTTTAATAATTTTGAGAGTTCTTGGATATCTCCTTTTATTGCTACAGCATTCTTATACATCTTTGTTCTTTTTCTAAGCTCTACTAACATACCAGGATTGATTTCTATTGAGATAACATTTCTCGCAATCCTTGCTAAATCTGGGAGAATCCTACCGTGTCCTGCTCCTAAATCTATAAAAGTCTTATTCTTTGAATCTTTTACTTTAGATATGACACCTATCTCAGCTTTCATTTGAGACTGGAGGATAGCATCATTTATGTTTTCAACTAATTTTATGTATTTTTCAGCAGTATATTTCCTCATTTTATAAATTATTTAGTCTTAGGTTTTTTCCCACAATAAGGAAATTCAAAATAACTAACCTCTGCTGGTTGGGCTGGAATTTCTAATTTAAGGTCTTTATGAGTTCCAAAAGAAATTATATCAACTTCAAATTGTTCTTTCCGCAATAAAACGAGCAATTTAGAAAGGAGCTCTCTAACTTTTTTAGGGTGAGCTAATTTGTTAGAGAGATGGGCGAATGGCAAAATCACAATATGATTTAATTTGTAAAACTGTTCATTTAATTCCTTAATTCTTTTGACTAAACTTTTTAGGTATTGTTCTTTATCTCCTTTTTCAACGCAAGTCCAAACATTAATTATATTACGAAATTCTTCGCCTGATTTATCAAAATTCCTGTATTTATCAATATCATCTGGCCAAGTAGATTTACGTACGTCTTTTGAATAAAAATAATTTGCCCTTATAATTAGTCCTCGCATATTCCCTTATTCTAACAAAAATTTGCTAATTTAGCCAAAGTTCTATTGTCCTGCCCTGGGTATGAAAAATTAGAAAAAAATTAGTTAATTTTGAATTCAATTTCTGATAAAACGCTCAAGCTCCGCATCGTGAACGACGTTAGAACTATAATCCAGCAACAAAATAAGTATATTTATATTCCAAACTTAAGGATATACTCCAATTTATAGTTTACCCTACCCCGCTACTCACTATATTTTGGCATAAGATTCCAGGTCTAAAACCTGTCTCTAAACAAAAAACCAGCTAATAAGCTGATTTCTTGTCCTAAATAAACCTCTTTCGACACTTACTTAGGGTATTAGCGGGAAAGGTAGAAGCGTGTTAACTTCTTTACTCTTACGAGCCCCGCTACCTTTTTATATCCAGTATTTAATCTGAATATCCTTGGACAAGTCTTCTGCCGAGACAGGAATAATCTCCAGTGGCTTCACTTCACTTCCCGATCGCCATTCCATACGCGAAAACTTTGAAAACCCGTTTAGGGGGAGGACATAAACATAGCCAGTCTTCCCTTCTAACTGTTGCCAAACCTTTCGTGTAACTGTGAGACAGATATTTCCTTCAGGTGTTACCCTAAAAGAACTACCATATCCTTTGTCTGGGAAATTCCGTGGGTTTATGATTGCTCTAAAAATAGCAATCTCGGCAAAATTTGTGGCCGCCACACAAGGGTCTCCATGTCTCTTTTCTTTTCTGGTCTTTCTATTAAAAATCGTTGGTTGCTTTGGAATCAGCTCTTCAACTAGAAATGGAGAACCATGGAATAAGAATTTACCATCCGTCTCAAGAGCCAGCAGTCTTTCTCTCATATTCGCACCCCTTTCCCTATTTTTTATTTAAAGAACTCTCTTGGAGAGAGTCCATAATTGTCTTAATTTGTAGCGTTTGGCTTCTCTCCGAACCAACGCCATTTCTTTCTTTTTATACCTTAATTATAGCATAATTTATCTATCTTGTCAAGGAAAACAACCTACCAAAAAACCGCCCCTTGTGCGAGGCGGCGGGAAATCGGGCTCCCCCGACTGGACGCTTGCCCGCCTCTGGAGGGATGTTCGGACCTGTTTAGCAAACTAAAAAGAAGAAATAATGTTGTAAATTTGAATTAGGAAAAATACGGAAATTATAATGCATATTATCCCCGCAATTTGGCGATATTTTATCGCCGCTGGCGTTATCTCTGTTTTTGTTCCTTGTAATTTATTTTGAAATTTTATACTCCATTCCACAAAAGGTTTATAAAAACTTAAAATTCCAAAAACTAAAAAAACAATTAATAATAATATCATTAATGGCCAGAACCAAAATGGCATTTGTGAGCATGGAATATTTTGTCCGTTTACTAAGCAAGTCATGGCTAACGCATTATTTGCGATGGCAATAAATAATAATGCAAATATAATCGTTAATTTTTTAGTCATATTTTTAAATTAATAATCTTTATCTCATTCTACCAAAAAACCGCCCCTTGTGCGAGGCGGAAAATCTCAACTCCGAGGATGGTACAATATTAGAACTTGGTTTTTAAGGATTCATTAGAAAATCCTTTATATTTTTTCTTAGTCTTACTTTTGGACTTTCGGCTGGATAGCCAAGAGTGATAACAAAAGGAACGACATAATTCTTGGGGATACCCAAGGTTTTCTTTATTCTACCTTTATGTCTCCAACCTATATAACAAGTTCCCATCCCTAATTCCGTTGCTCTTAAAACTAAATTTTGAGCGGCGATTGAAACGTCTCTAACTGCTCGAATTGGAAACGGATCGTCAAATCCTGGTTCAAGTTTCTCTTTTGGATATGCCCCTGGATTACCACAACAAACTATAATTACAGGTGCTTTATAAACGAATTCTTGTTTAAAAACTTTATTTTTTTTAAGCTTTTGCTTTATTTTTTCATCTTGAACAATAAAATATCTCGCAGGTTGTGCATTATTACCAGAAGGAGCTAGTCTGGCTGCATCAATAAGTTCTTTAATTAAAACATTTGGGACTTTCTTTTCTTGGTATTTTCTTATACTTCTTCTTTTTGTAATTATCTCTTTTACGCTCATACATTTATTTTATTTTCTTTAACCATAGAGAATGGTCGTGGACGAAATATTCAGGAGCACATTCCCAATTTTCCACCTGTTTGAATATTTTAAAACTGTTCGCTTTAAGGAAGCCCTGCTCAACTTTATCGTGATTGGATTTTTCTCCAGTTAGCCAAACAATGGCTTCGCAATTATTCTCTTTGGCAACTTTTAATACTTCCTTAAACAAAATAGGAACCTTATCTTTAGAGTCAACGGCTATTTCTGAAATATAAACATATTTCCCTAATCCTTTTACGGGTTCATGATACCAGGGCAAATCTTTAATCTCATCTAAAAATTCAAGGTAGATTGAGCCAACTATCTTAGAATTCTCTTCTATTACAAAGAAATTTCCATTTTCTAGCCATTTGGCTAATATTTCCTCGGATATGGAATAACTATCGTAATACTTCTTCTCAAGCTCTATAATTTGTTTTGAATCTGATATGTTAGCTTTTCTTATCATTACCGTTATCTTACCAAAAACCCGTCCCTTGTGCGAGGCGGGAAATCTCAGCTCCCCCGACTGGACGATGTTAGAACCTGTTTAGGGATTAAGTTATTAAAATTACACCAATAAACATTAAAATAATGGCTAAAATCTTTTGAGATATAACTAATTTACCAAGCTCCTCTTTTAATATAAGTGGATAGAAGATGCTCAATAATAAGGTAAATAATAAGACAAAGAATGGCTGAATAGAGGAGAGGGTTCTAGTTAAAGTAACATAACCAATAAACATTGCGATTGTGAAAAATAAAGTGCCAATGAGGGTTATTGTTTCACTTGCCGATATTGCGATAACAACTTTTTTACCATACTGTTTAACCGTTCTTATCAACTCATCTAGATAAAAATAAGTAATCGGGATTGAGCCGATAAACATTCCTATGTTTTTATAGCCAAAAATTGTCCAAAAATCTGCTAAATTTAAAAGATGCTTTGTCAAAACCGCATTTATAGCATCAAGTCCCGCAGCTAAAATCATCCACCAAAAGGCCTTTCCAAAACTTATTTTTGAAAAATTTTTTACTGAGATTAAAATCGTCCCACCGATTACTAAAAATATTCCTAAATATTTTAAGGGAGTGAAAACTTCATTTAAAAATACTGCTGCCAAAATTAAAATAAATAATGGGGAAAGATAAAATAAGGGAATAACCCTTGATGCTTCTTGAATCTGCAGGGCTTTAAAATAAAGAACATAAATCAAGATAGTAATAATTCCCGTTAGAATTGCTAGAAAAACATTAAGGTAGGAAAGATATAAAAATCCGACAGTAGAGTAGATTATAAGGCCGACCGCCAAACAAATAATACTAGTTACAACTATTGGGACTAGTGGCTTCTTAACCCATTTCGTTAAAACATATTTATCTATAATATTTGAAATGGACCAGAACAATGGTCCTAAAATTGAAAAAAATACCCACATATTTTATTTATTCTACCCAGAAACCGCTTCATTGGCGATTTTCTGTAAGTTATTTTGAAAACTTTAATCCTTTAATAAATTTTCCTGCCCGAAATTTAATAAGAAAAACAAGGACAGAACAAAGTACCAAGATGTATAAGGGAAAGCCGAAATGGGCGAAATTCCAAATATCAATAGCTAAAAGTGTAATCGCTGCATTAATTGCGGCTGTTAAATATACGTGATAATTCTCCGTTTCGGGGAAAGAATATGATTTAACGAGTGTCGGAATGGCAGCTAGTCCGTCGGCAACAATGCTGAAAAAAATAGCTATATTCCCGTTTTTCGTTAGAAGCCAAAAGATAATACCAATTACAGACAATGCGCCACAAATGAAATCGAAACGTTTTAATTGCCATGTAGCTTTTTTATTAATAAAAGACGCTAAAAAAACAAGAAGAGGACTGAATCCAACCATAAAAGTCATCAATGACTGGATACCAACGCCTTCTTTAATTTCGGCGGCAAACGCAATAAATGGAGCAAGTGACCACAAGAACCAGCTCACCCTATTAGGTTTTGCCTTTCCCTTAATCGTATCAATAAGATAACTTATGCCACCGATAAAAGCGATGACTGCGCCCAAAATAACAAAATTTTCATTAATCATAAGCTATTAATTTTTTCATATTTCATTCTATCAAAAAACCGCTCGGCCTGAAAGGCATGGAGCGATTTTCTGAAGCAAACTCCCCCGACTGGACGATGTTAGAACCTGTCTGGCTACCTAAATTGAATTACAAACAATCCTTTTTCTTTAATTTCTTCTTCTTGTCCAAAATCATTAAGTTTAAACTTTAAAACACAATCTACCAATTTTTGTATTTTTCTGCCTGTGTATTGTTTAGTTTCTGGATTCCATTCCTCTAAGATGAGCGTATCTCCTTCTTTAATATCAAAATCAGCTAACCTTAGCTCAAATCTTTTCTTATCAGAATCTACGAGCTCAAAATATTCTGGCCAGATTTTCTTTTTAATAATTGACATATGTTTCATTCTACCAAAAACCCGCCCCTTGTGCGAGGCGGAAGAAATTTATTAAATTAAATATAAATATTAGTATTCTAATTTTACTCCGAGTTTTGTTGCAAGCTGTTGAATCCACTTTTCGTGACGGTCAACCTTGTGAGATAAAGCAACCATTTCTTGGAAATAATCATCTGCCTTTTTGGCATAAGTATCAACCGCGCTTTCCAGACGGCTAAAATCTTTTCTTAATTCTTCAAAATCAATCTTAGTTGTCACTTCTTCTCTGGTCGCAAATACTTCTATTAGTTTTTTAATATCATCATTAGTAAGCATATTCTATTTTCATTATAGTTTATTAAAAATAGCTGTCAAATAAAAAGAAACCCGCCCCCTGTGCGAGGCGGGGGGCTACCCCCAGAATCAATTTCAGAAAGTTATTAATTACCTGCCACGCAAAGTTTTTGGAAAAACCAGTATGGGGGGCGGAGTGACAAAGTCAGGATTGATTAAAATAATAATATAGTTGTCTTACAGAAAAATTGGATTTTGGACAAAAACGACCCCCGGGGAGGGGGCAGTTTTTATTATTGGATTAGTAATTATATCTGTCTCCGAAGTTCTTAGCGAAAAACAAAAACTGTCCAGTAATGGACGGCTTTAAGTTTATTCCCTCTGTATTATCAAATTATTCCCCTTATCTGTATCTTGATAACCCTATTGTTTCCCTCTTGTTATTTGCCATTTTTTGCTGTTTTTTATACTGTTTTTTCCGCTACTTTTGCTTTAAATCCTCGTTTTTTACGTTATTTTAACTTATTTTTTCTCCGTTTAACTACTTCATTTCTTTCGTTTTCTACTCCATTTTTTGATTTTTTGCTCCGTTATTTTCTATGTTTCACAAGGGGTAATATCATAAGTTTTTAATCATCCCCCTTCCCTGCCATACCGCCATACGCCCCCTGCCCCTCGGATTTGATTTTAGCCAAAAATAAAGAAAAAGTGACAAAGTCGAGGTTGATTGGGACAATAATACAGTTGCCCTACAAAAAAATTAGGATTTAGACAAAATTATTTTAATAATGTATTTAAATTTTCCCACCCCTTAAAAGTAATATCATAAGTGTAATTATTATTTTTATTTATTCTCCAAATACCATCTTCGCTTTCTACTACTATCCCTCCACCATCTATCTGCTTATTTTTATCTAACCATCTTTGTAGCTCCTCTGCTTTGTTTTTAGTTTGAATAGATTTAGCAGTATCGCCCTTTTTAGTTTCAAAAATATAAATCTTTCCATTTTTCAATCTGACTATCCAATCCGGATAAAATAATCTCTCTTGTATTTCTTCTGTATCATAATAAGGGATAGCAAGGTGTTGACTGCCATAGTCACCATTTTTATACCACCAATCAACATTATTTTTGCTCTCTAAATAATCGATAAAACTTTCCTCATTTTTCTTGCCATCATATTCTTTCCCGATATAAAAGGGACTCATTGCTGATTTATTAACTCTTTTTAATTCCTCATAATCATCTGTAAAGTATAAAATTGATTGAGGAACCTCTAATTTTTCGGTTCTTTTAGCTTTCATCGCTTTCTTTTCTACCTCTTGTTCACGAATTGGTCTATATTCGCCTAAGGCATCTGATATAATAGATTTTAATTTACTATCTGGTTTTAATAAGTCTTTAATAATAATTTTGTAATAAACCTCTCTTTTCTCTTTGACGATTTCTGATAACCAAACATTAAGAGCGGTTTTTAATTTACCCCAAGATCTCTCAGGGGCGAATTTCTTATTCTGATCTTCCTGTTTATTAATAATATTAAAACAAAGTAAATTATACATTCTTTCTAAATCGTTTCTTGATGTTTCCTCGCCTAAGTCACTTCCTGATTTTCTGATTTCTTCAACAAAATTATCATAATTTTCAATTTCGGCATCAACCACTAATTTATTTTCGATGATTGGATTATCAATCTCAAAATCTTTATTTTTTAGTTTTTTAATGACTTCTTTTCTATCGTCATTATTTTTAATATTGAAAAACTTGTTAGCAATTACTTTAAAAGTTTTTTGGAACGAGTCACCTAAGTCGTTGTAATCAGGACGGCTGGCAAATATTGATTCCAAATCAATTGCTTTAATTTCTGGTTTTCTTTTGCTTTCTAAATCAGCTGGTTTATTTTCTCCTTGTCTTTCGTATTCTCTTATTATTTCTTGCCTGCCATAGTTGGTATAAAGGTAGCCAATATTTAATGCTGATATAGGATAATGCTCGGCTTCTGGCATTCTTAAAATCCTGCCCACTGTTTGAGTATGGAATATAGGGCTTTTAATTTCTCTAAACATCACTAAAATTGAAGCTCTAGGACAATCCCAGCCAGTAGCAGCTGCTTGCTTAAATATTAAAAATGAAATATCTGAATTATTTTTTGTAATTTCCTTCAAATTTTCTTTCTTTTCTGATAACCAAATAGCAATTTGGTGCTCTCCTATCCCTTTTTCTTCTAAATATTCTTTAACTATATCTAATTTTGATTTATCTAAAGTTTCTCTCCTCGCTCTGTCGTCATTCGGTAGTTGAATTAAGACAATTGGGTTAATATTTAATTTTAATTGATTATAATATTTTTTAAGCTCCAAGCGCTTTTCAAGGGTTAACTCAAGCAACATTTTATCTTGATCTATTTCTTTTTTAAAAACTCTTTCTAAATCTTCTTCGGTTTGGGTTACTACTTTTTCTTTAATTAGACCTGCTCCAACCACTTCTTCTCTATCAACTTCAACAAATCCGGCTTTCTTATGATTTACATCGGAAGCCGAAGGAATTGATTTGGGAGTAGCAGTTATTTTTAAAATTATTCTTGGATCTATTAAATCAACTAATTCATCGGCCAATTCTGTATCAGTATCTCTATGAGCCTCATCAATTATCAAAATTATTTCCCTGTTATCTTCTTGCGTTTTTTTAATAAAGCTATCGAAATTAATTCCTTGTTCATTATCTCTTCTCAGTTTTTTTCCTTCTTTTGTAGAATCTTTGATTTTCTGCCAATTGATAAAGAAGATATTATTCTTTTCTAATTTACTCCTATTTAAGTCGTTTAAGTCTAATAGCTCTAATTCCCCAGCCCCACCATAATAATCAAAAAGTTTACCCTTACTCTGCGTATACGAATCTTCACTAAAACTAAACCATAGGAAGCATTTATCTGCATCAAACTGAGGATCGCCGCTTAAATCCTTCAAGAACTGAGCAATCATTACAGTTTTCCCACTCCCCGTAGGGGCTTTAAAAATTAATGGTAATCGTTTATTGCCAGTTTTCCAAAGCTCTAAGAAAGTTTTCCTCAATTCTGCGATTCTTTTTTCTTGGAATGGTTTAAGTATAAACATATTATAATTTATTGATTTCCCTATAAACTTCTATGATGGGCTCCGGGATATCCTCTACTCTAATATTTCTATATTCAACAAACTCATTTTTATATTCATTTTTACCCCAACTAAAGATATATAAGGCA
>Ga0209777_10009404_pt1 | contig 10509 bp, 6 predicted proteins | sample FrelakmetHBP12HB_FD_187147 | JGI IMG/M metagenome (GOLD analysis project Ga0209777, IMG submission 187147) | Freshwater lake sediment microbial communities from the University of Notre Dame, USA, for methane emissions studies -HBP12 HB (SPAdes)... | ecosystem: Environmental > Aquatic >... | reverse complement strand
AGGCTCACCGTCTCCTTGTCCACCTCGAAGGGCTTCGTCAGGTCCACCGCCTCGGCTCGCGCCTGGGTCGTGAAGTGCCCGAACATCCCCGCCAACACCACCGTCCACAACATCACCCATAAGGTCGCACGCAAGGTAGCACCTCCTCGTCTCATGGATTGCCTCTTTCGGAACATCGCCCGCCAGAAGGAGCAGGAACCCCAGATAGCCTTGAAAGAGCAGCGAGACACGATACAGTGATTGAACAGGCCCACGACGGTCGTGGACCGGAGCTTATCTGGGAAATCCCGGCTTAGGGCAGGGCTTTGTCTCCTCAGTCTCTCTTGGAGGGGCGCACTTCATGGCCCGCAAGACCTCCGGTAGTTCGGCCGCAATCCCCGCCAAGATGACTTCTCGTGAGCGCCTGCTTGCCGCCATCGAGTATCGTCCCGTCGATTACGTCCCGTGCTCTTTCTGGGGATGGTCGGCCCTTCAGGCCCAGTGCGCCGACCTTGCCGAATACATCGACAAACAGCTTGAAATGGGCCTCGACCCCGTTGTCCGCACCTGCGAGATGGACGTCCGCATGCACCCCCAGGTTACCCTCCATGAATGGCTCGCCCCGGCTCCCGCCGGAGGATCCTATCCTGTCCTTCACAAGGAATACCGCACTCCCGTCGGGACCCTCGCCGCCTCCGTCAACAAGACCGACGACTGGCCCTATGGCGACCACGTCCCCCTCTGGGACGACTTCCTCATCCCGCGCTATCGCAAGTGCCTCGTCACCCCCCAGGACAACCTCGACGCCCTGAGGTACGTCCTCTCCCAACCGGATGACGCCGACGTGGCCGCCTTCCGCCGGCGCGCCAAGGCGGTCAAGAAGATCGCCGTCGCTCATAACCTCCAGACCGCCGGCGCCTATGTCATGATGGGCGACATGGCCAATTGGCTGGCGGGCCTCGAACAGCTCTTGATGGCGACCGTCGACGCTCCCGACTTTGTCCACGGCCTCCTGGACATCATCGAGGGCTGGAACAAGCCCTTCATCGAGCTTTCCATCGAAGAGGGCGCCGACCTCATCGTCCGCCGGGGCTGGTACGAGAACGCCGATTTCTGGTCCCCCCGCATGTATCGCGAATTCCTCTTCCCCGGGCTCAAACGCCAGGCCGAGCGGGTCCACTCCCGCGGCGCCAAGTTCGGCTACCTCGTGAGTTGCTCGTCCATGCCACTCATAGACATGATGATGGAATCCGGCGTCGACGTTCTCCTCGGCATCGACCCCGCCCAGGACCGCATGATGGACTACGAACTCCTCAAGAAGAAGACTGCCAGCAAAATGGCCCTCTGGGGCGGCGTCTGCGGGTATCTCACCATCGAGTGCGGCTCTCCCGACGACATCCGTCGCGAAGTCCGTCAGGCCGTCTCCGCCCTGGCTCCCGGCAGCGGATTCATCCTCTCCCCCATGACCAACATCCGCGACGAGTCCGACAAGGCCCGGCAGAACACCCGGACGATGATTGAAACCTGGCGCCAGGTACGCAACGTTCCGCATGCCTGAAGAAAGGCACGAGATGAAATCCGCAAAGAAGCCTCTCTCCGGGTCCGCGGCACGACGTCACGCCGCCGAACTTCACAAGCGCGCCATCGTCATCGACTGCCACAGCGACATCCTCATGGACGTCGCCAAGGGCTACGTGCGCACGGGCAAGCAGGTCGAGATCCCCGGCGCCGTCGGATGGAGACCCCCCTTCGAATTGCACGAGAAACCCGGCGCCTGGGCGGCGTGGCCCATCGGCAATCAGTTTGGCACCATCGGGCAATACAGCATCCCCCAGTTCGTCACCGGCGGCCTGACCGTCCAGGTCTGCGCCATGTGGGTCGAGGACGACGAACTCGATTGCGCCCTGCGCCGGACCCTGGAGATGGTCTACTGGTTCCACCGCGAAACCGAAGACAACCCCAACTTCAAGCTCATTACCTCCGCCGATGGCATCCGCCGCTGCAAACGCGAAGGCACGGTCGGCGGGATCCTCGCCATCGAATCCGGCGAAGCCCTCGGCACCGATATCAAGATGCTCGACGTCTTCTACCGGCTCGGGGTCCGCATGGTCGGCCTCGCCCACAACCGCCGCAATTTCTTCTGCGACGGGACCCAGCACCACATCAAGTCCGCCGGACTCACCGCCCCCGGGAAGGCAGCCGTCAAGCGCATGAACGAGCTGGGCATCGTCGTCGACGTCGGCCACCTCACCATGACCGGCTTCCGCGAAACCCTCGAACTTTCCACCCAGCCCGTCGTCCTCTCCCATCGCTCCCCCAGGAAGTTCTTCCCCCTCAAGCCCGAGGACAGTCCCTTCCATCCCGGCTACGACCTGGCCGGCGGCAAGGAAGGTCTCCAGGCCCTGGCGAAGAACGGCGGCGTCTTCGGGGTTTTCTTCATGGGCTCCAAGGACGTCTCGGACGTGGTCGACGACATCGCTTACGTGATCGACCTGGTCGGGCCCGACCACGTCGGTCTTGGTTCCGACCTCTATGGCGCCCAGACGGCCCCCAAGGGTCTCGAGGACATCTCGAAGGTCCCCGCCATCACCGAATCTCTCGTCAGGCGGGGATACTCCGACAAAGTCATCCTCAAGATCCTCGGGGGGAACTTCATGCGCGTCTTCGAAGCGGTCTGGAAGGACTGAACCGCTTAGGGTAGAATCTGTCGGCATGGGTGTCCCTACCGAAAACTCCGTCCGCGTTATTGTGGCTGGTGTTACGTCACTTGTCAACGAGCCAACTCGTGGATAGTGGATAGGTGGACGCGGCACTGGGGCTATCGCGTCAGGAATCCGCTCAGAGTCATCCGCGGCGGCAGGTTCTTTCCGTGGCGATCCCAGGACTCGATGGTGCCCCAATAATGTGCCCGAATCGCTTCCACGATTCGGCCGCGCAGGTCGTGGGCGTATGTGCCCGGAGAGGGCTCGTCCCCGGATGGTGAACGCCGGATACACGGGGTCGATCTCGTAGAGGAACTCGACCTCGGCGTCGGCATGGACCAAGGAAGGCAATGCGTCGCGGGTGAAGTCCGGGTACTTGCGGACGATCTCCGGGCTGCCGATCTTGTCGTCGAACTGGCGGTACTGGATGAGGGGATTGGGATACGGCTGTTGCCAGGAGCAGGCCTGCGTCGTGGGGTTCGCGCCCGTCCACACGATGGCCCGCGGCTGAGGTCCGAGGCGCGGCCATTCACGGGCCTCATTTTCTGCGAGACGTGCGGCAGCGTGTGTTACCGGCGCACTAGCAAGAACCGCAAAGGTGTGTATAATTACTACAATTGCGGGTGCCGTCAGCGCAACGGCCCGGACGTCTGCTCGAACGCGGCCAGCGTGCGCGAGGATACGCTCATCCAGTTGATCACCAGCACCCTCGACGAGGCCTTCGAGGACACGGACGCCGTCGTCGAAGAGGCCATCGAGGAAGCCCGGAAGATGTTGAACGAGAACCGGGATGAGGCCCAGCGCGTCCGCACGCAACTGGTCGACCTCGACCGGAAGGTCGCGCGTCTGACGGGGCTGCGGAGTTGCGTGAGTTCGTCGACAGGTGGGTAGGGCCGATGGTTCTGAAGTCGGACGGGAGCATCACAGAAAGAGCACCGGCCTCGGAGGATTGCTCCGAGGCCGGTGTGAAGGGGTTGGTAGCGGGGGCAGGATTTGAACCTGCGACCTTCGGGTTATGAGCACGCGCGGTTCGTCGGTTGCGAACGCCCTGTCTGGCAGTCCGGGAGGCCGGCGGCTCACCCGTAACCCGTTGTCGGACAAGGGGCAACGTTTCCGACGCAAAGGCAAGGGGAATCCGCCGGTTCATTGCATTCATTGCACCCCATTGCATTCAAAGCGCGTAGTCTACGCGCGCCGGCCATGCGGGAAACGGCCGTTCGGGCGGGACTGCTCTCGACGAAAGAGTAGTTACTCGCTGCGGTTCAGCACGGAACTGGCCGGGCCGACTGCGCGGACGAGTCTGGTGATGACGACGAACCTGCCGTTCGAGGCATGGCCGGAGGTGTGCGGGAGCGAATGGCTGAGGCCGGCATCGGCAGGGTGAGGGGGATGATGGTTGCCGCGGCCCAGTAACACCACGCCAAGCCCACCCGGATCAGTTTGCTGAACGCCGCCCGCGCGACCGTGCGGTTCTCGCAGCACATGACGGCCGCGCCCGCTTGGGCGTTGCCGATCTACTACGAACGCCTGCTCGACGCCATCGCCGCCGGTGCCATCGACGTCCGGCCCGGACGCCTCGAACCTCGCGCCCTGACGCGCGAATGGAAACACTACCCGCACCTGCGCACCACTCGATCCGCATGGTGCCGCCAACGCCTCCGGGGGGTCAAGTGATGCTTATTTCACCGCCATTGCGTTGGAGCCAACCTCCTCCGTCTTCCGCCTCTGATGCTCGACTGGCTGGCGCCCGACTGCATCGCGCGTGACGAAATCCGACAAGGGGGGTACGATGTACCTTGCCATCCCTAATCACTAATTACTTGTGAGCAGAGCAGTGAGCACCACTTGTGATCGTAGGACCTCTTCTTGAGCCCTCCATCATCGTACGAATGCGGCGTCTGAAACGTGTCGGTGGCCTGCTGCGGTACCCCTTGACTAGGTTGACGCCGGCTATTCCCGGGTCGTATACAGCCCGCCTCCCGATGCCAGACGGTCGCCCCTTTCCACTGGCTCTCGAAGTTCGTTGACATATCGCGGGCGGTGTCCTATTCTCTTACACCGCTTCAGGCATTTCGTGGCTCGTAGTTCACACAGCGGCAAGGCACCTACCTCTTCGCGGAGCGACGGAGGGGAATCCACCGACCGATACGAAGATCACGGGGTACCTGATGTGGGATGTTTCGGCGGCCGAGGCGAGCGCCGCAAGGCTGGCGGGCCGGCCCCTCAAGGGATCTGGCTCTGGCGGACAGGGCCCCGCCCGAGGTGCTCGACAGAGTGTTTCCTGACATCGCGGCGGACCTTGAGATGTTCAGAAACGAGTGGGGTCTCCGGGAGCTTGGTGAAGAGGCGCGGGACGATGTGGCGAGCTCCCTCCTCTCGCAGGTCGAGAAAGCGGTCAGGGAACTCAAGGCAGGTGCGGGCAGGAAGTAGGCTGGCGGGAGAAACCCCAACGGCTTGTCTGCCCCGCTTGCGATGGGCAGTATGTGTTGCGGGGCCGAACGTCTTGCATGGTCGTGTCGCTACCACGGCACCCCCGTCGAGATTACGGATCGAGACGACCGTTGTGGGGGGCGTGCTGGGGGAATGGCACATGATGCGGGCGGGCCGCGAGGTAGCGGAGGAGGTGAAATGCCGCCTCGAAGAGGCCTGCCGGGGAGCGGGCCTGGTGGTGGGGGAATCCCAGTTCTGCCTCACGTTGGACCGCAAGGCACGATGGGTTCTTGTGGATGCATCGCCGTCGGACTGGCCCCACGCGCTGCCCGCCGTCGATCTGCTGACCATCGTGTGGGTCTCGGGTGGTGTGGACGTCGTGCAGATCCGCTGCTTGGCGACCGATGAGGATCCGACCGTGGCGATCCGCAAGGCTCCGACCCTGCGGGAGTGCTTCGTCTCGCTGGACCTCCTCTCCGCCACTCTCAAGGCTGTGTTGGCGGAGCGCAAGATAGTCATGGCTCTCATGGTGGAAGACCGGAAGCCGCCTTTCGCATTGAAGTGGAAATGGGCCGTGCCTTTCGCCGACAAGTGAGACGCTCCCATCGGTTGGCGCGACACACGGGGCAACCCCGTAGGCGGTATCGCAGGAGCCTTGCGTCTTCGTTGTGAGGTCGGCGGTCGAGGCACTCGAGAGTTTCCTGTGGGGAGCAGTGCGATGGCTGAAAGCGACGATGTGCCGCAACTGCCCTGGGTGAGCGGTGATGGCGGTACAGGTCCCCGTCAACCCGCGGCCGAGCCTCCCGAGATCGAAGGGTATCGGATCATCGGTCCCCTGGGCCAGGGCGGCATGGGCACGGTGTGGCGAGCGGTGCAGGAGAGTACGCGGCGTGAGGTGGCCTTGAAGGTCCTCGGCTGGGGGGCGCTCAGTTCCGAGCGGACGCGGGCCCGTTTCGAGCGCGAGGTGGCACTGGCCTCGCGGTTGGAGCATCCCCACATTGCGCGGGTCTATGACAGCGGACTGTACCACGGCGCCTATTACTACTCGATGGAGCTCGTCGAGGGGGTGCCGCTGGACGAGTACGTGACGGCGCACCCTCTCGACCGGCGCGAGATCCTGTCCCTCGTGCGGACGGTATGCCGCGCGGTCCAACATGCCCATCAGCGGTCGATGATCCACCGCGACTTGAAGCCGTCCAATATCCTCGTGACGGCAGATGGCCAGCCGCACGTCCTGGATTTTGGGTTGGCCAAGGCCTTCCTGGAAGAAGAGGCCCCCCTCACGGTCTCCATCGCCGGGGATGTCGTCGGCACGCCGGCCTACATGTCGCCGGAGCAGGCTGCCGGTTGGATGGACCGAGTCGACACACGAAGCGACGTCTATAGTCTGGGAGTGATCGCCTATCAGTTGCTCACCGGGGTGTTTCCGCACAACCTGGCGGGAACCCGCCCGGAGGTGCTGCGCCGGGTCGCCGAGGAGGAGCCACGGCGGCCCCGAGAGGTCGTCCGAGGGATGGATGGCGAACTCGAAGCCCTGCTCCTCAAGGCGCTGGCCCACGATGCGGACGCCCGGTACGCCTCCGCGGGAGACCTGGCAGACGACCTCGACCGCTATCTTGCCGGGGAACCCCTGCTGGCCAAGCGGCCGACGACCCTCTACTTCCTCCGCAAACGCCTCTGGAAGTATCGAGTGCCTGTGTCACTCGCCTGTGGCATCCTGGTAGCGCTGGCCGCCGTAGCGGTCTGGTCCTATGACCGCGTCGTTCGGGCGCGAGACGTTGCCAAGCAAGAGGCCGCCAAGGCCACCGCCGTCACAGAGTTCATGGACGAGACGTTCGCCTCCACCGATCCGGCGGAAACCCTCGGGCGCGACGTGACCGTTCGCGACATGCTCGACAAGGCCACCCAACGGGTCGACGCGAAGTTCCGCGGCCAACCCCTTCTTGAGGCGGCGATTCGCGACAGCCTGGCGGTCCGCTATACGGCTCTCGGGGCCTATGAGCCTGCCCGCGCGCACCTTGCTCGGGCCGTGGCCATCCGGAAGCAGCTCCTGGGGGAGCGGCATGCCGACACGCTGGAGGCCCTGGGCCATCTCGGCCGTGTCCTGCGCCTCCAGGGCAAGACGGCCGAGGCGAAGGCGTTACTCACCGAAGTGCTCGACCGGCGCTTGGAGATCCTGGGCAAAGACCACCCCGACACGCGGCAAGCCATGAGCGACCTCGCCAAGACGCTGGTTGTCGAAGGCAAGGGGGGCGAAGGGGAAGCACTCCAGCGGCAGGCCATCGCGGCGGCCGAACGGTCCCTGGGCAAGGAACACCCCGACGTCCTGGCCCTCACGGCATTGCTCGGCGACATCCTCTGGCAAGAGGGAAAGCGGGACCAGGCGGTGCGGACCTTCCGACAGGTCGTGGAGGCCCGCCTGAAGGTCCTCGGCCAGGATCACCCGGACACGATCTCCTCCATGGATTGCCTGGCCTCCGCGCTCTGGGACCAGGGGGAACGCAGCGAAGCGCTGGGCCTTTACCGCCAGGTGGAAAGCGCCAGCCGACGCTCTCTAGGAGAGGACCATCCCGGCACCCTGCAGCACGTGACCAAGCTGGCTGACGCCTTGGCCGCGCTGGGAGCCCATGAGGAGGCGGAGCGTGTGCGCAGCGAGGAGGTCCGACTGCGCCATCGCACCGCGAAGAGGGAACTCTCGGCCTCGTTGATCTCCTTGAACGAGTTGGCCAACAATCTGCGGGGCCAGGGCAAGTTCTCCGAGGCGCAGGAGTTGCACCGGGCCGTGCTCCGGGTCCAGCAACGGTCTTTGGGAGAGGAGCATCCCCAGACATTGGCGTCCGAGAGCAACGTGGCGGAAGATCTCTATTGCCAGCAGGATTTCCAGGGGGCGGAACTCCTGCACCGGAAAGTACTGGCAGTTCGGGGGCGGACGCAAGGTGAGGATGCTCCTGAGACCATCCTGGTCGCGCGGGACTTGGCCCACGACCTCTTCCGCCAGCACAAGTACGTCGAGGCGCAAGAGCTTTACAGCCGTGTCCTGGAGGCGTTCCGGAAGAGGTCCGGGACAACAGGCCCTGAGACACTTCGCGCTGTAGAGGATCTCGCGGCTGCCCTGGAGGCCCAGGGCAGGAAGGACGAGGCGTCGGAGCTTCGCAAGGGCACAGGGGGGCTTTCCTCTTGGGTGCCGTAGGCCAAGCCTGAGACAGGGCCTCCTCTGAGGGCTCGGGCCCTGTCGTGCGGAGCGGCTGAGTCGCGTTCAGGCCGGACTCTCGGCAAACCGTGCCCGCCCCTTCGCCATGACTTCCTGGATGTGCTCTTTCCCGGCAGGTCCCGTCCAGTGCATCACCAGGGCCGCCCCGTCACCATCGCTCAGACGCAGCCGCACTAGCTCCATCGGGATCTCGTGCACGCGGTTCCGCGCGTATTGACGAAGCGCGAGGGCCAAGGTCTCCTGATCGCCCGGTTGTCCGTATCTGGCATCGCCGGGCCGGTCCGAGCGAAGCGCCATGGTCATAGAAGCCCACTGGGGCACAACGGGGTCGCCATGATTGAATACGACGACACCGCTGTTGTAGATCGGCGTGTCCGGCGGCATGTCCTCCAGGAAAGGCCGTGGCGTGCCCCGGTCCACCGTCATGCCGATTCCGCCGTCCTCGCAGAAGTCGAAAAGCCGGTCGAGCGCCCCCCGCACTTCACAGTCCGCGTCGAGCCAGATGGCCTTCCGGAAAGGTGATCGCAGAAGCGCCAGGGGCTTCTTGAACCAGCCGTAGCAGTCGGCGTCGATGCGTTCGGAAAGCGTTCCCCGTTCGGCGCACCAGTGACGACCCGTGTCGCTCAAGCCGAAGTCCGCAAAGAGGACCGGAAGGTCGTTGTGCCGGGAATAGTCCCCCCACCACCAGTCGAGCAGCCATTCCTGGTGTTTGTCCAGGCCGACGATCACGCCACAATCCGAGTCCGGCTTGCCCTGGCTCCAACTGTGCCAGAAGGCCGATTGCATGTCGAGCGTTTGGCCCGCCTGAATGGCCGGCCAGGCCCGACGGATGGCGCCCTTACCGCCCGGACCGCTCCAGTGGATGGCTACCAGGCCCTCTGCCTCGCCCTCTTGCCGGGAGCGAACAAGGTCGATGGGAATCTCCGCCCACGCGCCGCTAGGGTCCTGGTTCAGGAGGGAACTGAGAACCTCCTGGTCCCCCCGAAAGCCCTCTCGGCTTTTTTCAACAGCCCTGGCCCACTCCGAGATCCGCGGGTCGCCGTGAGGGCAGACCACCAAGGCGCCCGACCAGCAGGGGCCCTTGAACGGCAGTTGGTCTCTTAAGACCATCGGATAGGACCAGTCCAGGCCGAGACCCAGGCGCCCCCCGCAGAAACTCGTCAGCTTCGACAACTCTCCGCGGACTTCGCAGTCCAGGTCTGTCCACACGGTCGTCTTGAACGGACTTCGCAGAAGGGCGAATGGCTTCCGGAAAGACCGCTTGACGCCCGCGGGCGCCCCGTGCCGCAGCACGCGTCCTTGCGACTCGCACCATCGGCGCGTCTCCGCGCCCATGCCGAAGTCAACGAACGCCACCGGCCACTGGTTCCGGCGCGCATAGGCCCACCACCACCACGCCACGAGGTCCTCCTGGCTCTCGCACACGGGGACCATGACGCCGAACTCATCGTCGGGGGTGCCTGTCCATGCTCCCTGAAGGATCCGTCCCTGCGCCGCTCCCATAGGCTCAACGGCCCCCAGGCGTTTCCTCAGGGCGGTTTTCTCATCTTCACCGGCCCATTGGCAAACGACCGCCTTTCTGTCGGTGCCGGGACGCCGGTGGTCGGATACGAGTTCACGTGGCACGCAGCAGAACTCATAGCCGGCGCGGGCGATGACCCGTGCCAAGGCCTCCCGGTTGCCTTTGCACTCGCGATCCCTCGCCAGGACCTCGGCCGCCCAGTCCGTGATAGCCGGATGCCCGTGGTGTACGGTTACCAACGCTTCGCTCCACGCGGGCTCGCCGGCACAACGCGGTCCAGGCGCGTCGTCACCTGGTGCGGAGGAATCCCCCCGCTCGCTCTCCGCAGGAGCCAGGATGATGTGTCCATCCCGGCAAAGGGACAGAAGGGGCTCAACGTTGCCGCGGACCTCAAAGTCGGGCTCAAGCCACAGGGACTTCTCGAACGGGGCCCGCAAAAGGGCGAAGGGTTTCCGCAGGGCACCGGACGGCACGGGAACGTCCGTCACGTCCACCACCACGCCTCGGCCGGCACACCAGTCCCTCCTATCCTCGGTCATCCCGAAATCCGCAAACGCCACGGGAAGGTTGTTGTGTTTTTGGAAGTTGTCGAACCACCAGGGCATCAGCCACTCGTCGCCGGAATCCACGCCGGTAACGACCCCCTGGTCGGGGCGGGGCTTCTC
>Ga0209777_10009403_pt1 | contig 10510 bp, 9 predicted proteins | sample FrelakmetHBP12HB_FD_187147 | JGI IMG/M metagenome (GOLD analysis project Ga0209777, IMG submission 187147) | Freshwater lake sediment microbial communities from the University of Notre Dame, USA, for methane emissions studies -HBP12 HB (SPAdes)... | ecosystem: Environmental > Aquatic >... | reverse complement strand
CGACGCGCGAAAAGGTAAACCGCGGCCGGACGGGAAGAACCGACGTATAAGTCCCGCCGTTGCAATGGGACTTGGTCACGGTCAGCGATCCCAGCGGCGCGGGAACCGTCGAGAGATCCACGACCGCATTCCATTGTTGGGGATTATGCCCTCCGTAGGTCACCGTGATCGGCGCAACGCTGACCAGACTCAGGGCCACAACCTCGATATCGACGGTCGCTTGAGTCGGGGACGGCGCGGCGCAGAGATCAAATGGATCGGTCGAACGCGAGATCAGCGTATCCGCCAGCGGAAACTCCGGGTTATTGAGCGACTGGCCTTTCAGACAGACTGACCCAACGAAGGGATCGGAGCCGGGGCCGAAGAAGTCGGACGGAATCGCCGGCGAACCCGTGGTGCCAAAAGCGTGACACATCTGCCCGGCGGCCGGAGACACCCAGGGGTCGATCATCGGCTGCCCGGGCGGGCATGTTGCGGCGGCGCGGCGCTGTAGCAGCACGGGGATCACCTCGCAGTCGGTCGGCGGCCCGATTACGTGTACAAAGATGTCTCCCGCCGGCTCCGTCACTAAGACGGCGTTCTGGGCGGCGCATTTCTTGCAGGAATACCATGTACCGGTGGCACCAGTACATGTCGCAAAAGTGTAGTTGCTGGCGCAGGCGGGAACGCCCTGATTGTCAATGCAGCACGCTCCGCGGGTTGTGGGATCCGGATTCTCGCAATCGTCGGGAACCAGGTTGTTGTTGCAATCCGTGGCCCCCCCGCAACCGGTCACCCGGCAAACGCCGCCCACCGGCCCGCAATCCAGGTCGCAAGTGTCGGGTATCCCATTGTCGTTGCAGTCGCACGGCCCCAAGGCGCACGACGTTCCGTCTCCCAGGTAGTTTGAGGTGCCGCACCCTCCAACGGACGCCAAAATACACGATGCGGCCCCGCTAGGCAGAATGCCCCCGCAGCACGCGCCGTGCGGAGCAAAGCAGCACTGCGACGCAGGGAGTCTCTTGACCATGCAAGCAACGTCGCCAATATCCGCCGTGTCAATCCGCCCGTCGCAATTGACGTCGCACGCCGCGATAACGTTTATTCCGTTCCAGCAGTCTGCGGCTCGGGATACGTCAATGAAGTCAGGCTGGGTCATTCCGCCGTACGGTGGGGCAATATCTGGGTTGCAGCAGGTAGCGGCGGCCATCGCGGGACGGCCGGCATCCGCCCCGATGGCGAGTGTGAGACCCAGCACCCAAACACTTAGACCCTTGAACATGCAAATTCGAACTGTGACCATGATGAATCTCCTTGCCTTGGAAATGAGTAAACGGACTTCCCGTACCCTTGAAAGGCCTTCTGCCAATTGAAGGCCGGGCTCAGGACTTGCGTGCCTTGTCAGCCGAAACATCGTCTGAAATCCTGGCACCACGATTCGACGACAGGGGATGGGAGCGCTACACGGAAAGGATGCCCCTCACCCCGCGAGCGACGCACCTAATCTACTCTTTTGGGAATTCGACTGCAACCAAAAAAAAAGAAAAGAAATGAAAGCGATCGGGATATGGCGACGGACTTTGATACGACCCAAACCGACGAGTCGAGCTTCATGCAAGCCCCATCAGGCCTGGCACCCTTTCCGTTCTCGGTTTCAACAGACCGCCACCGCACCGACTCGCACCACTTTCGAGTGGTTCGCTCAGGGAGTGCTCTTAAAGAGGATCCCAAGGAACTGGCTCATAACGGCGGTCAAAATAGCCGTTATGAGCGAGGCAAGCTGGGTCAAAAACTGCGACGAGGTTAAGAATCCGCCAACGTCCAACATTTTTTAGCTCCTCAAAGCAACCCTGGTTCGATAGCGGAGTCGGCGTTCGCCGCGCGAACTCCGTAATGGCAAAGCATAATCGGAACCGCCGTGCAGGCAAGCACTACGGGGGCGTGACGCCGGTTGACCGGTTGACGACTTGCAGCCACGGATTCCTTCAACGGAGACGTTTCCGGGGCCAGCGGACCGTTGGGGCTTGCCGACACTCGCTTGTACTCACTCTCATCGGTTGGCACAGGCCAACGATTTGCTTCGAGGAGTTTGTCAAACTCCTTTGGGTCGGCTGGGAGCATGCCGCGTTCGCTCAAGAACCGAATGAGCTTCCGTTTGCGTTCGGCCCGCCGATGAATGTTGTGCCGCTGGGATGGCGTCTGACGGCGCGCCGGGGCTGGGCTATTGTCCATCGTTCCTCCGGGACGAGCCTCGCTGGTATCCCGAAAGGCGCTCTACTTGTGGGTAACAGCAAGGTTCAGACCGTGGGCGTGCCGGCTTGCATTTTCTGATGCTCGATGAACTTGTAAGCCAGTCGCCGGTGGGATTCGACGAGGTCGCGACAAACCAGATCGATCCGACGGTTGAGATCGCGGCGCTCGCGAATCACCCGGCGGACCATTTCGCGCATGCGACGATATTTGACCGCCGACTGTCGCTTGATCTCGAATCCGTACAAGGCCCGCTGCGCCGAATCCAGAAGCTCCTCCATCGAAAACGGCTTACGAAATGCGTCGCAAACGCCCGTTCGCACCGCGCGGATGAGGTCATCGGCGTCCGGTTCGTCGCACAAGAGAATGACCGGCCGCCGGCTCATGGAGCAAAGCTGCTCCGTCAGCTTCAGGCCGTCGTCGCCGGGCAAATTCTGCTCAACGATCACGAGGTCCTGGGGATCAGTCAATTCAGCGTCAAGTGCCGACACCGAATCGCCCGCGCATATGATCTGCGCTCCGAATCGTCGCAGAAGCGACGACACGAGCATCTCAATCAGCCCCGCATCCGGCTCGACCAGCATGATCCTGTGATGCCGATCACTCATCGTGGGTCATCCTGCCAAGCGTTCCGAGACTCGAACCACAATGCGGCAACACAGCGCTTTCTCTGTGCCCTCTGTGCACTCTGCGGTTAACAAACGAATCGTGCGAATAGATGTGAAAGGATCTCAAGCCGCAGGCGCGCGGCTCGGAAGCTCGATCGTTACGGTAGTGCCGACGTTTTGCGTCGATTCGATCCACAGGCGTCCGCCGTTGATCTCCGCCAGGCGATACGCCCGCGAAAGACCCAGTCCGCGTCCCCGACCCGCCGGTCGGCTCGAAAAGAAGGGGTCGAAGGCATGCTCAAGCACCTCGGGAGACATGCCTGCGCCGTTGTCCTCGACCACGATGCGCACCATTTCATCGGAAGCTGGCGACCCCAGGTTGACTTGCACGCGACCTTGTTGAGGATCGCACGCGCCGATCGCGTTGCCTAGCACCGACACAAGAATCTCCCGAAGCTGTTCCGCGTCGGCAAAAACCGTCAGCTCGGCGTCGCACTCGCCAAGGAATAGCCGGTCCGCCGGCAGACTCGACGCCTCGCCCCAGTACTGCGAAAGCTGTTCAAACACGCCGGTAACTGATTGCAACGTCGGCTGGGGCGGTTCGGGTTTGGCGAAGCTCATCAGGTCCAGCACGATCTGCGAAGCCTTCTGGGTCTGCCCGATGATGATCTCCATCGCCCGGATTCGCTCGGGGTCGAGAGCGTATTCCATCTCCATCTGCGCTCGCCCGGAAATCACCGCCAGCGGATTGTTCAGTTCGTGCGCCGCCCCGGCGGCCATTTCCGCTACCATGGAGATCGAACGCGTGCGGACAAGCTCCTTCTCCGCACTGCGACACCGCCGGTTCAGATCCAGCAGTTCCTCGGTCATCAACTCCGCATCTACCCGCCCCCGGGCCGACCCAATTGCAAGATCGAATGCTCTCGCCAAAACGGCGCAATCTTCAGTGTATGTGCGACATGCGGTCACACGGTTTTCCTCGGCAACAAACATCACGCCGCATCCACCTTCCTCTCCCCACGGCAAAATCCAGAGAGGTCCGTCAACGGCCAAGCCGGTCGTCTTTTCCCAGAGTCGATCACATTGTTCCGGCGCCCGTTGAAGGCCGGAAGCTTCCCTTGCTCCCGATGAAAACCGAGACCGCGCCGGCGAATTGCGCGTATCTTCGGAGGGCGCGTCCGCCGCAGCGGCTGATCCGCCGCCCCACCCCGGCACGGTCACGCTCGCCGAGCCAAAATCGACCACCATCGTCGACCGGCGCTCGGACGAAGCGTCGTACCATCCGGCATGCACGACCCGGCTCGTCGGCTGGGAAACGAACGCCACCGATTGTTGGGCATCGAACAGTAGCGCGACGGCTTCGGCGGCCGCAGCGCAGACATCCGCGACGCGATCGTCTTCGCTAACGGTGGTTGTGAATCGTCCCAACGCCTCGAAACATGCCGAACGGAAGCTGAGCTTGCAATTGGCCTCCATTAATTGCGAGTTGATGTCGCCTAAACGCCGATTGACCGCGACCAGGGAATCTCCCGTCTCAACCGGCTCATCGCCTTCGCCCAGACCGAGCAGCACCCGGAAAGGCTTCATGCGTTCGGGCAATTGTTCGCAGACGACGGCGACGGCGTCCGGTTCCAGACCCAGATCGCGGCCCAGCACGTCCACATCGCCGCCCCCGGCGTGCCGGGGCTGATAGCCGGAGAATCCGATACCCTCCCGCCTGATCACGTCGTCGGCGAGATGAACGATCTTGACAAGCTGCGGATCGCTCAGCGTGGACGGTAGATCCTTGGGATTCTGATGATGCAGCCAGACGCATTCCATGATTGCCTGGGGAAGCTGCCAGCGCGACACCAGCCGCTTGCCGGCGACGGTGTGGTCGAGCCCGAAGACCTCGCGCTCCACGTCGCAGATGCACTCCCCCCGACGCTCGGCATATTCCGCCGTCCGCGAATAACTCTTTGGGAGACAGACATCCAGGGCGATTTTCCCGATGTCGTGCAGCAGCCCGCAAACAAACGCTTCGCCCGCCTGTTTCGCGCCGCTCATTCGCTCCGCGATTAATTCTGCCGCGCAGGCCACGCCGAGACTGTGCTCCCAAAGCCCGCGCCGTATTGCGGCCGTAGCGGTATCGGATTGCTCAGGCGTGAGAGCTTCAAAAAACCGGCTGGAGAGGGCCGCATTGCGAACCGTCCGGAAGCCCAGCAGAGTGACGGCCCGGCTGACCGTCATCGTGCGCTCGTGAACGCCGAGGTGTGCGCGCCGCACCATCCGCAGGATGCCCGCAGTCAGCGATGCGTCCGATTCGATTACGGTTACTACGTCCTTCGCCGAACTCTCCTCGGATGTCGTCACCGCCAGAAGTCGCGCAACCGCCGTCGGCAACGCCGGAAGCCGATCCAGATGCCCCAGAATCAGCTCGACGCGTTCCCGCGATCCCGGTGCGCCCGGGTTCAGCGCGCGCTGCGTTGGTGCCGTCACCGCGACCGACATGCGTAACACCCCCGTTCCGTGCCGCTGGCCTCCACCGGCGGCCGCGTTCAGGCGACTCCAACCAGATCGCCGATGCGATTGATGATGGCGTTGATGTCAAACGGCTTGCGGATGAATTCATCCGCCCCAGCCGCCTTCAACTCGGCCACTTCGTCGGGATCGGCGACACCGCTGATCACGATGATCTGCATGTGCGCGTAAACCGGGTTACTGCGGATCGTGCGGCACACCGCCGTCCCATTAATATCGGGCAGTTTGTAATCCAGAAGCAAAATGTCCGGACGAAACTGCTCAGTGAGGATTCCCGCGTCATAACCCGTCGACGCCGTGCGGACTTCGAAGCGTCCGTCGCGCTCCAGCAGCTCGTTGAACATATCCACGATCGCCTCGTCGTCGTCTACTACAAGCACTCGCTTCTTACCGGACTCCAACTGATCCATGGGAATCTGGTTGCTTTTCATGAACGCGACCAGCGCTTCACGCGGGATTCGCCGGAAGCGCGAACCGGGTACGCGAAACCCTTGCAGCCGTCCGCTATCAAAGCAGCGGATCACCGTCTGCTGGCTCACCTTACAGATTTGAGCAACCTCGCCCGTCGTAAATACCTGTTTTAGCTTTCCATCCGCCATGACGTTTCTCCGAACAGCCTCCAATGCCTACGCTTGACTATTCATATTGTCCATCTCCCCCATATTCCCTATACGATACAAACATCCGAACTCCCCGTCAACGAAAAAAATCGAAACCGATAATTCCGTTTCTAAGGCGCACCATGGTTCTGCGCTGAGCGCACCGGTTCTGCGCTGGGCCTATAACGCGAACACCCCCTGCACACCGCCCGATCTTCCGATCGCAGGCTGCAAGGGACGAATTTTCAAACAAAACTGAAACTGCCCTCAAAGGGCCTTCGAACCGCCCTCAAAAGGCGGTTCTAGACCATCATTTCCCAGACTCCATTGACCAAACGCGGGCTCCGTCCTCGGACAAAACCAACCCGCTTTTGTGTCCTTATATTCAAGGGCCGAATCCACCCTTCCAACATTCCATTTCGGGCATCCGCAACATCCGCAATAATGCTTCCGCCCCCGCACCGTGGAATGCGGACACAGACCGCATCTTCGCAAGCGCTCCGCGCCCACGTACTCAGGCACCTTTATTGAGCTGACCACAATCGCCAGGCTCAGCGCCTTCGAGGCCACCGCCGCAATCCAGCCGGCATTTTGCGTCGTGCATGGCGCAGCGATCTTTGTGACCGCAACGTCTCCCACCGTCTCGATCGATGCAGCCGCGATCCCTGCGCCCGCCCACAATTCGCGGTACTCCTTCCCCGCATAGAACTTCTTGCGAATCTCCTCGGCCCTCCGCGCTCGCTCTTGTAATCGTATCGGTTCCACGTTGCCTCTAGCACACCTGGCTCGGCGCGGCGTGCAGAAAAAGAACCACATCGCCCTCGTAGTGTTGAATGCCCAAGGGATTGCCGGTGTCGTTGATCTCCCCGGGGATCACTGTCTCGTGGATCGCGTCCAGCAATAGACAGCATTCTTGGCTGCCGTCTCCCAAGTACGGTGTTTCAATTTTCGACCACGGATACGGTCCCAGCAGTCCTCGCCAGTGCACTTGCAATGGCACTCGCGAACATCCCTCGCTGGCCACGATCATGGCTCTATTCGGATCGCTCCACCTCATGTCGCAGACATTGCTTCCCGCAAAACCGATTGGGCATTCGATCGCTTCCCAGCCCGGTCGTAATCGGGGGCGCAGTATCAGATGACAATCAAAAGTCGCCATGATGCGGAGTTTGCCGAAATTTCCCGGCTGTCCGCCACGATCCTCGCTCCCCATGTCTCCTGAGAGTTTGAGTATGAACGATGCCTGATCGAAGACCAGATCCGCGGGAAACGTGCTCTGTGTTCCGAAAGGAATCACGTAAACGGTCCACGGGTTGCCCCCGTGCGTTCCACCCCTTGCCACGGCGGGTTGTTCCCCGCACGATCCAAAATATTGCGTGTGCGCCCACCAGTTCAATCTGGCCTGGTTGTAACTGTTCAAGCGATTATGGCCCGGATTGTTCAAATTCGTGACGTAGTGCGCGACTTGCTTCAGGGCGTCGCTAGCGATGGCCGTGCATTCCGGCTCCTTCTGCGGATACCGATTGGGATCAATCCCCAGCCGCATATTCAAATCCACGCCCATACTATCCAGGACCGTGAGCCGCGCTTCGGTTTCGTCTGGATGCTGCCAGCATGGCGCATCTACCGTGGCCTCCGGGTCGAGTTGCCCGCACAGCCCCGTTCTATCCGGCCCCGCGGTCATGCACTGTTGGTCCGCGAGCTGGAAGCATGTACTGGCGTCGCGGCCAAATGCAAAGTCCACGAACATCGGCTGCCGCCCGGGCGTCAAGATGAAACCGCGCGGCTGCCGTTCGTCGCCTATTTGAAACTGCGGATACTGGATCGGGCTATTACAGTACATCACCCAACTCCAGTTGGCCTGATTGTGCACCGTCCAACGGCACAGCCACCAACAGCAATTCGCGTTTGGTTTGGGGAAAACCGGATCCACGGAGCCCGTGAAGCGCTTCAGGAAATATTTGACCAGGCCCGTGAGGCCATTATTGGCGAAGAATTGCTTCTCGTTCCCATTGATATCGTGCGATCCCGTCCGGGGAATGATCCTTGCCCCGGGCGGGATCCACACGTTATAGCGCCCCGGAAACCCGAAGGCGGTGCAGGGCAGTTCATGGGTGACTTGCTCGAAACTGCACTGCACGATCTGCTCGGGGTCGACGCAGTAGATGCAACTGTCGAATCCTCCTTCGGAGGGAATCACATTGCAATGCGAATCGATGTTTACTACGGTTTTGTCGCAATTAAGCGCCGCGCCGTCGGCGACCGCGCGGGTTTCGATACACTGCACCGAAGTCGTGAAGATCACCACCGTTCCACTTAGCACCCCGTATGTCGCGGCTCGCGTGTGCCCCCCCGCCGGCAGAAATCCTCCCGCGCACAGGAAACCGTCCACCATGATCGCCACACACATCGTCCCCCGTCCGCGGTGATAGACCAATTGTGCGGCGATGCGCTTATAGTCCCCGGTTCCGGTCTGCTCCTCTGGCGTGACGTAGGTCGTCCTCGTCGATACCCACCCCGTATATCCCACCCCGTCGCGCAGCCGATAAGCGGCGCGGAAGTTGACCCGCGGGCAGAGGTCTGGCGGACCCATGTCCGGGGGATCGCCGAGCGGATTCCGGAAGGGCGGGATCTGCGGATCAGGATCGTCAGTTATGATGGGTTGTAAGGGCATGACCTTATCCGCTGAAACCCGACATCGGCGCGGCCGGGTCCATGGGCGATCCGTCCGGTTTGTAGATCACCCGCAATAGCCAGTACCCGTTCGTTTTCACCGCTTCCATCGACACTGTCCGCTTGTCGGGCGCCCCCGTGCCCCACACCCAAATGTCGTAATCACGCAGCGCCGCGCATTCCAGGGGATAGCCGTCCTCGATCGGCCCGTAGGTTTCGCAGTGCCCCTCTACCGGCGGTTTGCTTACATAACGCAAACGCTGCCAGCGCAGCACGCTTCGCGCGTGATCGATGCTGCGCAGCACGCACACGAACCTGCCTCCCGGCGCTCTCGCCGTGGCCGAGGTCGGCACCGGCTGGGTCACTTCCTGTTTCGAGCCTTCGTAGATTCGTTCCTGTCGTCCTCCGTCCTGCATTTCAAGATCCTCTTTGCTGCACCGCTCCTGCGATCTTTTCCAGGGCCGCCTGCGCCGCGAGCATGGCCGTGGCACTCACTGTGCGCGTGTTCCGTTCCGCCACACCCGCGCCGTTTCGCCCGCGCACTCCGAACTCTATTGTTTGCCCCTCCGCGTAAGCCTGCGTCGTGAAGCTAAACACCCGCCGCGCTCCCTCCGCCCGCGTGTAGCTCAATCCCGTGAGCGCATCCACCAGCGTGTGTTATAATTCACCACCCCCGGCGCGCCCCCGAATACCCGAAAATCTTTCGGCCACGCCCCTTGCCCATATGGGTCATATTCCCATCGCACAACAAATCGCCCACCCACGATGGCTTGGGCGTGCAGACGCACGGGAAACATGGGTAACGGCGGGGCGATCAATTCGCCGTCCGCGTCGAAATCCACCCGCACCGACGGTGTGAAAGGTGAGGCGAATCCGTTACCCAGGGCCCCCGCGGCGCTGTACTGGAAGCCCATATTGGGCTCATGCGAGAACCCCGGGTTGTTAGTGATAGTTGTCGAACCCCGCGCCGCGCTCCCGCAAAAGGTCCACTGTCCCACGTCCGGATAGAGCCGCCGGCGGCGCAGGACGATGGTCCCTTCCCGCCACGGGAACACTGCTCCCGCCGATAACTCATAGCCCAGGGACAAATGCTCGAAGCTCCCGTTTCCCAGCAGGAACGGATCGGCCGTCGCCCTATGCTCGTCGATCATCCTCATACCGGCACCAGGGCCACCTGGTCGGGCCCGATCTCCGTTAGTTCGCGCGTGCCCCGCGGCGTGACTCCATCTGCGCGATATGCGGTGAGTCGCCCCGTCGCCCGATCTGTGAGTAGTTTTTGTGTGGAAAGCGCGTCCAAAACCGCTTCTGCGTTTGCCGAGGCCGTGGGCGCCGTTGCCCCGGGAATGGCCCCCAGGGGCAGCAGGACGAAATGCGTGGTCGCGTCGGGTGGTGTGGCCCAGCCCTGCCCCATGGTGGCGATCTTGCTGGAGCCGGCGTATGAGGCCACGATCTCACATTGCCCCGCCCCGGTTCCCCCGGTCAGGGCGCAGATCGCGTATTTGTAACAGTCATTGACCGCCGAGGCTCCCGCATCCAGGGTGATCGTGCTCGCCCCGCCGCCCTGCGCCGTTCCAGCGCGCAATTGCGTCTCGCCGCCCCCGCCGCCCGCGGCGTGGTCCGCGATCTCTTTGACCACCGATCCCGCCACCGCCGCCGCATATGTCGACCCGCTGTTGGTGGTAAAGAACTTGGCCAGGGCCGCCGCGATGATGTCCGCCACCGTCACCTGCCCGGAACCGTCCGTCGCCAGCTTGTTGGCGGGCGTGACCAGGACCTTAGAGGCCGCGTCCGTTCCCGCTTGTGCCGCTGTGTGACTGGAGCGCGTGCTCACTGCCGCATCCAGATTGTCCAGGTTTCCGGCGCGCGTCGCGGTGAGCCGCG
>Ga0209777_10009402_pt1 | contig 10512 bp, 13 predicted proteins | sample FrelakmetHBP12HB_FD_187147 | JGI IMG/M metagenome (GOLD analysis project Ga0209777, IMG submission 187147) | Freshwater lake sediment microbial communities from the University of Notre Dame, USA, for methane emissions studies -HBP12 HB (SPAdes)... | ecosystem: Environmental > Aquatic >... | reverse complement strand
AACAAAAAAATAACTTGACAAATGGAACAAAATTAAGTAAAGATAAGAATATAGAAGATGTGGTAAATTTATTAAGAGGTCTATAGAAGATCCCAGTTTAAGGAGAATGATATATGGATGAAAATACGGTAGAATCACCAAAATCTAATACTTGTTATATAGGTGCAGATTTAGGTACAATGTTTATAGTTATTTCACGCAGCGACCGTGATGATATTAGAATGATGAGGAATATGTTTTTAGAATTGGATTCCGAAGAAGTTGAAATATCAGAATTATCAGACATGAATTATGTTAAAAATACAGATGGAAAGCTGTATATCTTGGGAGACGATGCATTTAAATATGCCAATATTTTTGGTAAAGAAGCATCACGACCTATGCAGAATGGATTAATATCATCAAAAGAAATTGGTGCTATTGATGTTCTTACATTGATGTTAAAAAATCTTATCGGTGATGATCTTTCTGATAAAGAAGTTTATTGTTCATATAGTGTTCCAGCAGAAGCAATTGATGATGGAAAATCTGTAATCTACCACGAGAGAGTTTTTAGAAAAATTTTTAATACTCTAAAAATTAGTAATAAAGCAGTTAATGAAGCAATGGCTATTATTTATTCAGAATGTGCTAATGAGAAATTTTCAGGAATTAGTGTAAGTATGGGATCTGGTATGTGCAATACTTGTCTGAGTTTTAAAGGTATTGAGGTTATAAAATTCTCAACAGCACGGGCCGGAGATTATATAGACAATCAAGTTGCAGCAGCTTTAAATATGATACCAAATAGAGTCACTGTAATCAAAGAAAATTATTTAGATCTAAGTGATTCTGCAGTACGCAATTCAAAAAAGAATGTCGAACGCGTTTTAGAAGCATTAAGATATTATTATGAATCAACAATTGATTATACTGTTAAAAAGATGATAAAAGAATTTAATGAAAAAATTGATATTGAGATAGATAGTGCAATTCCTATTGTTGTTGCAGGTGGAACATCAATGCCCAAAGGAACCATAGAATTATTTGAGACTATCTTTAAGAAATATGATTTTCCAATTCAGGTATCTGAAGTACGTCGTGCAAAAAATCCAATGACTTCTGTATCACAGGGATTGCTGATTAAAACAATTGCAGATATGAAAAAGTAATTTATTTTTTTGAAAGGGGAACTTTGTGAATAGTGCTGTTACTTATAAAGAAATTTCTAATATAGAATTGTATAATTTAGGAATCAATCCAAATTATCGTAATCAACCGATTATTGTTGATTCAATAGAAGATCTTAAAAAAAATCCACCGATGATCGTTATCGGTGAAGCTCAGTTAGATACTAGATTTCGACAAAATAATTTTATAAAAGAACAAGAACTTAAAAAAAGAAATAATTATATAATGGCATTAGGAGTTTATCAACAACTTAGTTTTGACCCACGGTCTAAAACAACAATATTAAAACCTTCTAAATTTAAATTTAAGAATGTTTATAAACCATATAGAGGACAGGATTTATCTGGAAAGACATTATTGGTTTGGAGACAGGGTGGTATAGGCGATCTATTGTTTATATCACCATCCTTAAAATTCTTAAAAGAAAAATATCCATCATGTAAAATTCTATTCGGTTGTGGTGCTCAATACCAGTCTATGGTTAAACAATGGAGCTGTATAGATGAGGTAATCGATTTACCATTTACGGCGGACTATTTATTTAGATCAGATTATCATGCTTTATTCGAAGGAGTAATTGAGCGAACTAAACAGGCAGAATCAGATAATGCATATGTATTATTTTCAAAATGGTTAGGGTTAGATATACCAATTGAAAAACTTTTACCGGAACAAACCCCATCGGGCAAATATGTTAAGAAAACTCAAATAGTTTTAAATACATGGGGAATTGAAGAGAACAATTTTATATTAGTACAGATGAGAGCATCTTCTCCAATAAGAACTCCAAGACCTGAAATATGGATAAAAATTATTAATTCTCTAACATCAAATGGTTATAAAGTTATATTAACCGATTCAGAACATCAATCTAATAATATTGATATGTTTATCCATAAATTAAATGATAAAGATAAAGTTTTTAATTTTAGTAAATATTCTACCGAATTAGCCGATACTATAGCTTTAACATCTCTAGCAAAATTAGTACTTGGTGTTGATAGTTCATTGGTACATATTGCAGAATCAGTTGGAGTAAAAAGTTTTTCATTTTTTGGTCCATTTCTAGGACACTTGAGATTATCAACATATAGAAAGGCTCAATGGGTTGATGCTAAGTGTATGTGTGCGCCATGTTTTACACATGGACAAAATGTATGTAAGAATAGTAGATCGGGATATGTAAATTGTTTTGATAATATTGATATTGATGATGTGCTCATAAAAATAAAAGAATTGATGATGTAATTCGTGTATAAAATATTTTTAAGTGTTCGAAATAGATTGTCTATGACAATGAAATGTTTAACTGCATTACGAAAACATTCTGCGTTAGAACATCAGATTTATGTATATGATAACTGTACGAATTCTAAGATAAAAGAACATTTTATGTTTTTTTCATTATTGTATGAGAATAAGTCTATATCACATGTTGCCTTTAATACGGAAGAATCGACATATAATTGTTTTAGTAAAGCTGTTGCATCCAATCAGTTTGGATTTTTACACGAAATGGATCCTCATAAGGATAATACAGATTTTCTTGTTTTTTTGGATAATGATATAATAGTTTCCCCAAATTGGGATAGTATATTATTAAATTCTTGGAAGGATGTAAATAAGAACAAGTACAATAGTCATATTAAAGTTATCGGTCAATGTCCGGGTGGTATAAAAGATAGTATTGATTTAGTTGGTAAAACATTTTCTGGATTTCCTGCCATTCTTGGAAGATTGGGCGGATCTGCAATATGGTCTGTTAGAAATAATTTTTTTAAAGATGTTGGATTTTTAGATATAAGAAATTTATATGGCATCAATAAGAAACATGATAGTGAATATTGGAAATTGCTCAATAAAGCTTCAAATGGAGCTAGGTATATCTTAGGTCTTAAAACGAAGCTTGGAATACATTGCGGATTATTATCTGGATCAGTTTGCAATGTCCTATCACAAAAAAGTAATATGTCAAAACTAGATAGAGCCGAGATTATTAAATTTGATGAACAGGAAGATATTATAGATAAGTTAAGTTTTGAAGATTTTTATAATCTAATTTTATCCGATAAAAAATTTGAAACCGATTGGTGATGAGTGATGGATGACAATATTAAGAATAAAGCTGTTTTAATAGGCCCTGTTATGGGAGAATTATATTGGGAATTTGGTAGATTTGCCCCATATATAATTGGAAAACGAAAAAATAAGTTATATGATGGTGTTAAGTTTATAGTTCTTACAAGACCAGATAGAATAGATATCTATGGAGATAATGTAGATATATTTGTTCCCCTAGAAATAGATGGAGACAATACCATATATAATCAAGATTGTTTTAAGCTTACTAATTTTCCAGATAGCGAATATAATCGAATTATAAATTCTTGTCATATTCAATTCATGGATACGTATAATATAATAGAATCTATAAGACCCAATTTATCGGCAAATAATTTTGCAGATAAAAAACAATTTGTTAATAATCTTAAAAACCAAATATCTTATGACTATGCCCCAAGATTAAATAATAAATTATTATTGGATAAAGTATTGTTAGGTGATACTCGTCCATTAATAGTATTGGCTCCACGATACCGCCAGATGATGGACAGAAATTGGAATTATTGGGAAGATCTATATGATAGATTAAGTGCAGATTCTATGTTAAACAATTTTAAATTTATTATTTGTGGGAAAGCTCCAGATTACGTACCAGATCCCAAGGGAAGATTTTTGGATATTAATTATATAGTCGACAACAAAACTTCCCTTATAGGATTGACGATCGAAGCGATTAGAAGATCTATTTTAACAGTTGGATCACAATCTGCAATACCAAACATATCTTTACTACTAGGAACTCCTGTCATGGAATGGGGACATCAGAGAAGAATCCATGTTATAGATAATAATCCACTTGACGTACCAATAAGATTTATAGATGATTTTGTATATGATCGTGATCATTTAAAAATTTTACATGAATTAAAACAACTATTAGAGGAGCAGATGATGCAAAATGTCGGAAAATGGGATTGTAATACAACAAATTATACGAGATAGTAGTACTGTGGTAGATAACTGTATCTCTGGTATTAATGCCAATCAAAGTCAGATTGATACCTTAAATACTAAGATAACTGCCGTTAAAGAAGATGTTGCTGACGTTGCAGCTCAACGATTATCATCATATCTTTTGAACTTATATGGAACTACAACAAGTCTTTTTGTTAATGGAGCCTTATATAATCAAGTGTATGACACAAGTGGAAATTTGACAGATTGGAGAATTCTACACGTAACCTTTGATAATGTAGATCCATCAGCACCACATTTCTTTCCAATTAACGATGTTATGTTTTATACATATGGTGATACTTCCAATATTTTTATACCAAGATTAAATTTTCCAGATATAGGATTTGGAAGAAAAAATAATAGTGGAGTAATATTGAATCCACGAACAACTAATATTGGTAGTGCAATATATGATAGCATTTCTAATACAACAACCGTAACTGTAATAGATCATATTTTGGGCGGAAATGATAATATAATTTATTTGTATAGGGCGGGTTATAAAGATCCAAGCGACTCGACTGCAGATGCATTTGTCACTCAGTGGACATTTGCTCAAGATTATCTATTACGAACAGGTGGTTTAAATGGAACATATGGACTAATACCAACCAGAGATAATTTATCTAAAGGAAATACTGTTATGACTTCCAACAAAGATAAAAATGAACTAATTCCTGGAATGTTTGATTCGTACACTTAGTGACAGACTCTGTGTACAAGTATACTGAAAGTTTGTAAAAAATAAAAGGAGTTCAAAATGAAAAATTTTTTCGGTCAAGTTAATGAAAAGAAAATTGGTGAAGCAATATATGAGATGAATATTCATCTTCTAAGAAATACCGGTGCTGGAGCTGTTAGTTTTAAAGTTTATGAATATTTATTAAACGGATTGAAAAGTGAAAATGAGAGACTTGCACGCGAATTAGAATCTGTAGAAAATGATCTTGCTAATAAAAATAAAGAAATCGAGCAGTTAAAAAATCACTTGGGCGTAATCTGCGTATAGGACAACATAGAGACTAATATGTCAATTGTCACAACCACCGGAACGTCTATAGGGACGGGAATATGCTATGATCATGACCCGCCGTTAGAGATCGAATTATTTCCTATAACGGCAGTGACTCCACGCGCTATATGTCAGGGAAGTTTTATAAATGGTTATTTTGATGTATATGTTGCGTCATGTGGGCATTACGGAATTATTGTCTCTGGTAGTGTTGCGTCAATTCTTAATGGAAGATTTAAAGCAGGAGTTGGGTCTGTGATCATTGGCTTAGATGCTGATTTAATAGGGGTCGTCGTAACAGGAGTCCCAAATAATATAATTGGACGATAAGATGAGAATTATATTTGATGTTAGAGGAGTTGGTCTTGGTAATAATGGTGGAAGCCGAACCATTGTTAGATCAGCTAATATGTTAAAGAAATTGGGACACGGTGTAACAATCTTAGACACATCTAACTCAAATTATACTTGGGATAAATTAGAGATTCCACATATTATATGGGATAATAAACATGTTATCGATTCTGATTTTATAATAGCAACTGGTGTTAATAGTGTAGCACATACTTTAAATTCTCATCGAAGATTTGGAAAAAAACTTTGGTACATCAGAGGATGGGAAACTTGGAATTTAGATGAGTCTAAAATTATAGATTTAGTAAGAAATTCAAATATAAAAAAAATCGTCAATGGCATATGTTTAAAAAATAAACTTCTTAGTTATGGTGAATCGTCTGAAGTAATTTATCCAGGTTACGATTTTAATGAAATATATTTTAAAGATTTACGAAAAAATAATAAATCTATAATTATTGGTGGATTGTTAAATTTTGGAAAAAAACGAAATACAAAAAGATCAGAGTGGATATTAAATACATATAATAATCTAATTCGAGATGGATATGATGTTGATATTAGATTGTATGGTTGTGAAGGTAATCCGATAGGATTCAATCAAAAATATATTCATAGTCCAACTATAGAACAGAAGAATAAATTATACAACGCGATTGACGTGTGGCTGGCTCCAACAGAGCTAGAAGGTCTACATGTAGCAGCTGCAGAAGCGATGGCCGTTGGCTGCGCTGTGGTGGGAACGAATGCCCATATGAATGGGATGGATGACTATCTGATACATGCAGTTACTGGATTGAAGAGTGATAATAATTTTAATTCTTTTTATGACTATACTCGAGGATTGGTTATGGATAAAGAGTATATTGAAATTCTCGGAAACCAAGGTATAAATAAAATACAGTCGATTGGTTCTAGAAAAGATAATATGCAGAAACTGATTAATTTTTTGGAGTCGATATGATAGATATTACAATGACTTCTGTTATAAGGCCTCATATTTTAAAAAGAACATTGGAGTCTTTTTGTTATAACATGTTTACCTCAGAAAATATTAAAAAGTATAATTGTAGACTTATTATAAATATAGATCCAATCGGTGAAAAATATACTCAAGAATATGTTGCAAATGTGGCTAAACAATATTTTAGAGATATCATAATATTTAAACCAGATACACCATCATTTGCCAATGCGGTTATTAGATGTTGGAAACACATAGATAATAAATTATGTTTTCATCTTGAAGATGACTGGGTATTATTATCTAAGATAGATCTTAATAAGATGGTCGATACTTTAGATATGGCCGATATAGTTTCCATGAGATTAAATAAAGAATCATCAGATGAAGATATAACAAATATAAATTTTATAAATTATAAACAGTTATCTTTAAATCCAACATTATTTAAATCTAATTTCTTACAAGAAATCGTTGAATATATGGATCCGAATTTAAATCCTGAAAAACAGTTGAGACTTAATGCACCCGGAAAACGTGGGGAATTATTAGCAACCGTCAAACATGGAATTTATACAGGATCTGGATATAATAAAATCGTTCAGGATATTGGACGTGATTGGATGAAGAAAACTAAATTTCATAAAGAAATTGGATTTACAGAATGGAGCGACCAATGAAAATTGATGTAACGATGACAGCTACACTTAGAAAGGATATTATAACAAAAACATTATCATCATTTAAACGGATGTTTACACCAGATCATGAATATACTTTATATATTAACATAGATCCAATTGGAGAAGATATAATACCAGAAGAGATTTATTTAATAGCCAGACAATATTTTAAGAGAGTTATTCCAAATTATCCCAAGACTTCTGGATTTTGTAATGCTTTTAAATGGTGTATTGAAAATACAACAGCTGATATTATCTTTCATTTGGAAGATGATTGGGAACTTCTTAGGCCGTTTAATATAAATAGTCTTTTACACATTATGGACCTTCATCCAAGTTTAGGTGCTATTAGATTAAATCGTGGGTTCGCAATTTTAAAAGACGGCCATACTATTAATTTAAAAACATCCATGGGAGATCGTTTTGAAAAATTTGCATTATTTAATAATCTCTTAAGAGTCGGGTATGTGATTCATCCAGATGTTTCGTTTAACCCGGGAGTTTTTAATGGAAAATATCTTAGAAAAGTATGTCAATATATTGTCCCACCCGAGAACCCAGAAGATCAATTCTTAAAGATGCACCTAAATAAAGAATGGGATAAAATTCCAAATCTTTTACACGCAATTTATATCGGAGATGGATTTGAAATAGTTACAAGAGATATAGGAAGGCCATGGATGGATGATAGTAAGTATGAAAAACCTGATTCTGGGTTTATTTCTTGGAAGGAGCGTTTATCATGATCTCTGTTGTTATACCGGTGATGGATTCTGAAGAGATTACAAGACATTTGTTTGAGCAGATATCAGAAAATACATTTATACCAGCTGAAATTTTTTTAATAGATAATGGTACAGATCACAAATTTTTTAAATTTTATAAATTTCATAAACTGTTTCCAAAATTAAATATCCAATATATAAGATATGAAAGGAATATGGGAGTTGATATAGCATGGAATGAAGGCATATATAGATCCAAATCCTTATACATTTCTATACTTAATAACGATATAGTAATAACGAAATATTTCTTTGAAAAGATATATAAAAGTTTTGCTTCCGATTTAACAATGGGTGTAGTCGTTCCAAATACTGTAGATGATATAAGTAAGCTGTATGATGATAACGGAAGCCCCTGTTTAGTAGATCTGCCAAAAAGAGAAGGTTGGGCGTTCACAATTAAAAAAGAGATAACTGAACAATGTGGTCCAATACCACACCCATTTAAAATTTATTATGGAGATGATTATCTTTTTTCATGGGCAAAAAAATTAGGATATTCTTGCAAAAAGATTATTAATAATCCGATATATCATTTTAAGAGTTTATCGGTACAAAAAGTTGATTCTAGTAATAGTATACTTCATACCGAAGGAAAATTTTGGAAGAAGTACTATCCTTATTTTTGTGAAGGCGACTAATATGTCATATCCAGAACATCCAGATACGATAATAGTACAAAATGAATTTTATCCGAAGGGATTAAGAGAAATCGATATTTGGAACTATTATCAAAAAAATAAATCTTCCCTAGTTAGAAGAATGATAGGAAGAAATATAATAATATTTTTTGCAACTGGAACAAATAAAACGGTTGTTATCAGGAGAATGGCCGATGAATCTGTTATAAGATTTAATATGAAAAATTTTGACCATATTATATCTGGTCGTACATTAAGTTTACATTCAACTATGAAAAAAACAGAGGATTTCGGAATCATAGATTTAGATATTGATAATTTTACTATGGCGAAATCTGCAGCTATAGATGTATTCAATCAAATGTCGAAAGCTCCATTTGTAGATCATTGTCTAATCAAATTTACAGGTAAATTATCATTTCATATATTGGTATATTTTAAACGTACTATGTATGTAGACGGAATCCGAGAGATGTTACATGATTATATTTCTGAAACAGATTTAATAAAAAAATATACAATGGAATATAAAAGAAAACCTGGAGCAGTAAATCTTGATATTTCTTCAAATAAATTTAATGGTGGAGTTATCACCGAAGGTTCGTTATCAACAATTGGTTTAAAATCTATGTTAATTGATATAGATAGAATCAAAACATTTAAAAAAGAAGATGCTATTATTCGGCATCTGTATAGCCGATTGAATTAAATGAAGAATCCCAATTTTACTCTCTATATACCAACATAGTATGGAAAATTGGGAAAAGTTACTATGTTGGTTCGGATGATAGGTTGGATTAAAATACTCATCTTCTGATTTGAAGCTAGGCATTCGAAGATTATTCTCTTATACCAACTGTCCTATTTTAGATATAAACAATCAACGCTTCTACGTCCTGGGGCTGGACTCCACTCCTGTTTAATATCCTCCCGCTTCGGACTTCCATCGGGATATCTATGATCTATCATCCTATAATAAATCATCCATAATACTCACACCGGAAATCATATGAAACCCGAAATACCTGAGAAACCACGTTCTCCACTAAAGCCGGAGATTCCAGAATAACCCGAGATACCTTCAAATTTTGATATATATGATCTCTATGAGCAGAGGATGTTACTACTTATTTCTATTCTGTTTGATCATTTCCCAGATAGATGAATATACATCTTCTGGAATTCTCTTGGTTTTGACATCAAGATACCACTTACCATCGGATGTTCGCTGAATCATCTCAACCTGTGGCTGTTCATGGCCATGAAGGACATATGCATCATCAACGATCATGCAGAGATTTTGCATATCAGTTTCTGATCCGAAAAGTTCGATGTGCGGCGGTCTTCGTAGAAACGAATAACGCTCAGACCCATTAACCATTTCTTTGACAGACGCTCCATGCTTCCAACCTTCTCGCATAAAGAGTTTTTTCATTGTGTTAATGATAGTTTCTGGAACTTTGTACGGCGTGTCCAGTTTTAATGTCATCATCTTATCATCATTTTCAAAAAGCTGTTTCATTTGAGGAACTTCACATTTGGAATCCTCGAACGCACGAGTAACTACTGATACGATCCAATTCAACTTGCTCTTTTCTACATAAACATGTAATTGCATAAAGATCTCCTTTCGAGTCGACATATCGACAAATTTGGGTTTAGTAAAGACATTAATATTCTTTACTTTTGTTATGAATTAATATATATAGACATCGAGGTATTAAAATGAATAGATTCTATCTCTTTAGATCAAACATTAAAGAATTGGAGTATTATCATAAATATAGAGATTTGAAAGAATTTGAATTTTCTTGTCATGATT
>Ga0209777_10009401_pt1 | contig 10513 bp, 14 predicted proteins | sample FrelakmetHBP12HB_FD_187147 | JGI IMG/M metagenome (GOLD analysis project Ga0209777, IMG submission 187147) | Freshwater lake sediment microbial communities from the University of Notre Dame, USA, for methane emissions studies -HBP12 HB (SPAdes)... | ecosystem: Environmental > Aquatic >... | reverse complement strand
TGCTCTTCCGATCTCGACACGCTGCCGGCACGTCTCCTGAACGAACCGCTTAAGGAAGGCGCACCCACCGGGCAGGTGTGGAGACGGGATGAGATGCTCGATGAGTATTACACCCTGCGTGGCTGGGATAAAGAAGGGACTCCGACACCAAAGAAACGTAAAGAACTGGGACTTGCGTAATAAAGTAAAAAATAACCATTGACCATGGCAATGTTGAACAAAGAGCAAAAGGAGCGATACCGGCGGCAGATTGCCGTTTTCGGTGAGGATGGGCAGGAGAAAATCGGAAAAACCCGGCTGCTCGTTGCCGGAGCTGGAGGACTTGGCAGTACAGCTGCCCTCTTTGCTGCCATGGCAGGGTTTGGCACCATCCGCATCATCGACCCTGATTGCATCGAAGAGACAAACCTGAACCGCCAGTTATTGTACCGCGAGACAGATATCGGCAGACCAAAGGCGGATACCGCTGCAAAAGCGCTCCATGCCATGAATTCATCCATTGATATTGTACCGGTTACCGCAGCAATCGGTACCGCTCCTTCCCGGGACCTTATCCGCGGAATTGATGTGATCATCGACGGGCTCGACAATTATCTGGCACGGTTCCTGTTGGCTGATGCTGCATGGAAATGCGGGATACCGTTTATCCATGGCGCAGTCGAAGGGTTCTATGGACAGGTCTGCACCATCCTTCCCAAAACATCTCCCTGCCTCCGCTGCATCGTTCCGAACCCGCCACCGGTACGGGAAACCCCCATCATCGGCGTTACGACCGGGGTAATCGGGTGCATCCAGGTCACTGAAGCGATTAAACTGGCAACCGGCACTGGTTTGCCCATCAGTAATCATTTGCTGCTTTGGGATGGCATCAGACAAAAATCAGATCGGCTCAAGATAGAGCGTATCCCAACCTGCACCGTGTGCGGTTCAGGATGAGTACCAGAAACCAACTGGGAAGAGTGCAATGAAGGTCCATGTAAAGGCATTTGCTACATTCCGTGAGGTCATGGATAGTCAATTAGACATGGAATTTCCGAAGGGGGCAACCATCCGCACACTTCTCACTGAGCTCACCGGGAAGTACGAAGGGTTGGGCGAGCTGATGTTTGCCGCTCCGGGAACACTCCGGGACTTTGTCAATATCCTCAAGAACGGCAGGAATGTACATTTTCTGGCCGGGCTGGACACCCCGCTTGATGACGGCGACGTGATCGCGCTATTTCCGCCGGTTGCCGGCGGGTAGGGACACACACGCGAGCTTGCACTTGCAGCGTACAGGATGACACAGGATACCTTTTTCGATCCCACCCGGCAGGATGATGAGCGGAATTGGTGCCGGCTTTTATATCGGGGTTGCGGTCCCCATCGCGGGGAACAATTCCTTGTGCGGAAGACACGGTACAGGTGCCCAAATATATTCCGGGGCCGAAAGGTGCCGCCGTCTGGCTGGGATCGGACATGCCATACCAATCGGAATACCGAACAACAACCGGGCTGGCATTTGTGGGAAGTATCCGGCATTTTTTACCGCAAACCTGATAGATTATTTCCCCCTGCGCCAACCGTATAGAGTATGAAGCCTGTAAATCCCGGAACTCTCCCGTCGTCACGGAAAGACACCATGGCACGGTTTTTCTCCACCCATCCCTCCCTGGCGGACAATTTCTCGGAATCGGTGATCCGGGAGATGACCCGGCTGTCCCTGAAACATAATGCGATCAACCTTGCCCAGGGCTTTCCGGATTTTCCCTGCCCAACGGAACTGAAGACCGCGGCATGCGAAGCGATCAACGATGACTACAACCAGTATGCGATTACATGGGGGGCACAGGACCTCCGCGAAGCACTGGCGGATCGGGTGAGACACTACAAAGGCATGGCCTTCGACCCGGAGACGGAGATCACGGTTACCTGTGGATCGACGGAGGCGATGATGGCATCGATGCTCGCCATTATCCAGCCCGGGGATGAGGTGATCGTCCCTGAACCATTCTACGAGAATTACGAACCTGACGCACAGATCTCGGGTGCGGTGCCGCGGTACGTCCCGCTCGGGGATGATTTTTCTGTCGATGAAGAGGCATGGAAATCCGCATTTACCAAAAAAAGCCGGGCCATCATTATAAACACCCCCAACAACCCGACCGGCAAGGTCTTTTCCAAACAGGAACTCGCGTTCATCGCGGACCTCTGTATCGACCATAACGTGACCGCGATCACGGACGAGATTTACGAGTACATCCTGTACGATGGCAGAAAACACGTCTCAATCGGATCACAGGACGGGATGCAGGACCGGACCATCACCATCGGGAGTTTCTCCAAGACGTACAGTGTTACCGGGTGGCGTATCGGGTATGCACTTGCAGGCAGTGAGATCACGGAACGCATCCGCAAGATCCACGATTTCCTGACGGTGGGGGCACCCGCCCCGCTGCAGCATGCCTGCGTAGCAGCGCTCCGGCTACCGGACACTTATTACCGGAACCTTGCCATGGAATATGACCGGAAACGGAAGATCCTCTTTGAGGGGCTCAGGAACGCAGGATTTGATTGCCGGCTACCTGAAGGAGCATACTATATCTTCACGGATATTGCCGGTTTTGGCATGACAGATACAGAGTTTGCCCGCTATCTCGTGGAAAAGGCCGGGGTTGCGGCGGTACCGGGAAGCTCGTTTTACCATGAGGGAGGAGAGACAAAACTCCGGTTCACCTTCTCGAAAAAGGATGAGACGCTGGTCGAGGCCTGCCGTCGCCTGGAAACACTCGATATCGGGTAGTTCCCGTCAGCGGGTAAAATTATTGTTCAAACTGCCTCACGGCTTCCGGTAGGCATGTAACAACCCCTCGGATGCCGGATACTGTCAGCGTCATGAGTATAGCGTCCACCACTTCCTCTTTTGTCGCCCCGGCTGCCTTGGCCATCGGCACATGGGCCTTGACTGCCATCTCATCACCTGCCGATGCCTTCATGGCAATATAGATGAGCTGTTTGGTCTTTGCGTCAAGTCCTTTTGATGCCACAAGCGACATGATCAGGCCGTTGAATGCCGCTGCTACTTCCGGTGCTTCTTTCAGGAACACGTTCATCGGGTTTTTCTGCATAAGATTCCCTCACTCAGCATTTTACCGGGCGACTCATTAACCCGATCGCCGCAGGGTGAAACTGGAAAAAATTGCAACGTGACAAAAAGAGGGGGGGTAGATTTTCCCGTCCGGTTGGAAGGGAGGGTATCCAATGACAGAAAATTTCGGAATAATTTCAGCGGTGCCCCTTGCCGTGCCCGTGCTCACCCGGCACCCACCGCCCACCGTCTTTTGTCAGTTCCTTCTTCCAGATCGGGACACCTTTCTTGATCTTCTCGATGATATAGCGGGAGCCGGCATACGCCTCGGGGCGATGCCCGGCACTCACAACAATGATCAGGATATTCTCTCCCACCGCGAGCCGGCCGATCCGGTGGATGATATCGACATGCAGGAGCCTGAACTGCTCTGTCGCATCCCGGGCAATCTTTTCCAGTTCCTGTGTTGCGACATCCTCATAAGCTTCTAGTTCCATCTCGGTGATATTATCGTCACGGACGACACCATCGAAGACAACCACGGCACCCGTACCGTGCTTCTTTGCCGCAATGATGAGGGCCCCGATATCGACATCATTTGTCTGGATCGAAATCATGGTTCCACCTGATTTATCCACCCGCAACCGGCGGAAAAACTGCGATCTCGTCGCCGTCCGCAACCGGGGTCTTTGCCGCATCAGCGATATCGATCCGTTTGCCGTTCTTCATCAGGATCACGAACTCGTGGAAGGCGCCTTTCTCATTAAAGATGGCAGTATATCCCTCGGGATTTTTCTTTGCGATGGTGGTAATCAGCGAAGTAAACATCGTCCCTGCTACCACATCAGACATAATATCGGTCCCGAGCAGTTCGCGGAACCGTGCAAAAAACCGGATCTTAACGGTCATTTCTTCTTCCCCGCTGTTGTCTTCTTTGCCACACCACCGCACGCTTCGCAGTAAGGGTTGCGTTCCATGCAAATCTCCTCTGCATGCGCCTGCATCCCGTCCCAGATGAAGAGACGCCCCGTGAGCAGTTCGCCGATGCCCAGCACGTACTTCAATACTTCATTTGCCTGCACAGTACCGATGATGCCCGGTGTCACGCCCACTACGGGGAATACTTCCTTTGGCGGGGCTTTGGGGAAGATACATTTGAGGCATGGGGTCGTTCCGGGAATGATCGTGGTTGCCTGCCCGTAAAATCCCCGGATGCCCCCATGGAAGAACGGGATCTGCTTTGCAATCGCGAGATCGTTGAGCAGGTACCGCGTCGGGTAGTTGTCCATGGCATCCACAATACCATCAGCTTTTCCTACCAGATCGGCAGCATTGGTTTCATCGATCTTCACATCGATGGCATGTACCGTGATGTCCGGGTTTATTTCCCGTAATTTTTCTTTTGCTGAGGTGGTCTTTTTCCTGCCGATATCCCGGTCGAAGTGGAGGATCTGGCGGTTTAAGTTTGTCTGGTCAACCACGTCCATATCGACAATCGTGATCGTCCCTACACCGGCGACAGCAAGGTAGAGGGAGACCGGTGAGCCCAGACCGCCAGCACCGGCAATGAAGATATGCGCTTTTTTGAGCCGCTCCTGTCCCTCATCTCCAAAGAGTATCATCTGCCGTTTGTATCGTTCGCGTTCGCGTTCTGAAAACATTGTTCACCAGAATTTCAGATTTGGGCATGCAGTCTTGCTTAATGATCGCACGTGAGATCTTCAGTATGATCATGGGAATGGGGATTTTTCTCGACCCAGGGTAAAAGACCCTGTTTCTTCCGGTAATCATTGATCGCATTGTGAATGCCTTCCTCGGCCAGAACCGAGCAGTGCATCTTGATAGGCGGCAGACCATCAAGAGCCTCGGCGACTGCCTTGTTCGAGAGCTCCCACGCCTCCTCCAGCGTCTTTCCCCTGACAAGTTCAGTTGCCATGCTGCTGGATGCAATCGCTGCACCGCAGCCGAATGTCTTGAACTTCGCGTCAACTACCACGTTGTTTTCGATCTTCAAAAAGATCTTCATGATATCCCCGCAGACCGGGTTCCCAACCTCGCCGATTCCGTCCGGGTTTTCTATATCACCTACATTACGAGGGTTCTTAAAATGATCCATCACCGTGTCACTATACATTGCATCCCCCTTCTTTTCCGCTCTTCTGGTAGAGCGGGGACATGTCCCGCAGTTTTTGTACGACTTTGGGAAGAATGTCGAGCACAAAATCCACATCCCCTTCCCTATTCGCATCACCCAGCGTGAGCCGAAGCGACCCGTGCGATATTTCGATAGGAAGGCCTGTCGCAAGCAACACGTGCGACGGTTCAAGGGAGCCCGATGTACAGGCACTTCCGGTGGATGCGCAGACACCCTCATCATCCAGCCACAGCAGCATCGATTCGCCCTCGATAAACTCAAAGCTAACGTTGAAGTTGCCCGGAAGGCGCTTCTCCGGATGGCCATTGAGGCGGGAGTTGGGAATTTTTTCCAGCACGCCTTTGATGAGCCGGTCCCGCATCGCTTTGATCGTTGCGTTGTGTCCCGGAATATCCGCAGTGGCAAGTTCAATCGCTTTCCCCAAACCGACAATGCCGGCAATGTTTTCTGTACCCGCACGACGTTTGCGCTCCTGGCCTCCCCCATGAATCAGGTTCTCGATCCGCACACCTTTTTTGATATACAGTGCACCGACCCCTTTCGGGCCATAGAATTTGTGTGCAGAGAGTGAGAGCAGGTCGATGTTTTGTGATTTCACATCAATCGGAATATTCCCTATCGCCTGAACCGCATCAGTATGGAAGTACACCTTGTGCTTCCGGGCGATCGCACCGAGTTCCACGATAGGCTCTATGGTGCCAATCTCATTGTTGGCATACATAACCGAGACCAGGATTGTCTTATCCGTGATCGCCTTCTCCAGATCCACAGGATTAACAAGACCATACTGGTCAACCGGGAGATACGTGACTTCAAAACCTTCCTTTTCGAGAAACTGGCAGGTTTGAAGCACCGCATGGTGCTCGATCTGTGTCGTGATGATGTGGTTGCCGCGCTTCCGGTTCGCCAGCGCAACGCCCTTGATCGCCCAGTTGTCTGATTCGCTCCCACCAGACGTAAAATAAATTTCGTCCGGGTCAGCACCCACTGCCTTTGCGGTCTGCACCCGTGCCGTATCAATTGCCTTTTTCGAATACCGGGCGATGCCATAAATGGAGGAGGGATTGCCAAAATGTTCCGTGAAGTAGGGGATCATGGCCTCTAACACCCCAGGTTTTACAAACGTGGTTGCAGAGTGATCCATGTAGATTATACGCTGTGCTCCCATGTGTTCCCTCGTACCTGAATATGTGCGTTGATCTGGGGATTATTCTTTTCCACCCTCTTTATACCTGTGACCGTATTGGCAGTTCCCGAAAAGACAAAGATGCGGTGTGTGTCTGGCGGGTCACAAAGATTGTTGTAGTTTCACAATGTAAATAACAATTGTGAATGCAATATATTATGTGACAATTGTGATAATTTAAACGATGTGATAGTATGGAAGCCCCCTGTCAGAAAATAGTCTGGGACGTTCTGCCGGCAATCCGGGCGGCAATCGCGGTAGAGCTCGTCAGGTGCGGGGTCTCCCAGGTCCAAGCAGCACGCATGCTGGAGATTGCACCATCAGCGGTCTCGCAATACCTTTCAGGCAAGAGAGGGTACCGGATAGAGTTTGAAGACGAGGTGAAAAAAACCATCGCACAGCTGGCGCAGGATCTGATCGACAAGAAACAGATCAATGTAATCGAGCGGATCTGCGGGATCTGCCGGCAGCTCCGCGAAGGGGAAGGCGGGTGTACCGGCCTCGTTTCCGAGCGCTGCGGGTCGTAATTTTTTTGTCTGCCTGATATTTGTTCAATTCCCATGGTTCTGGATCGCGATGAATGCCGTAGAAAAAACACAAGCAATTAAAGAAATGATCGCCGCGAGAGGATCGATGCTTGTCGCATTTTCCGGGGGTGTGGACAGTACCCTCCTTGCTGTGCTTGCAAAAGAAGTGCTGGGCAATAGCACAACGTGCGTTCTTCTTGACAGCCCGGTTGTACCACGAGCTGCTGTTGAACAGGCACGCCAAATCGCGAGTGAACTCGGACTCGAACTGGATATCATATCAGTCCCCCTGATGGAACAGGAAGAATTCCTGAAAAATCCGGCCAACCGTTGCTATTACTGCAAAAAGATCTCCGCAGTATATCTCAAACAACGGGCAGAAGAACGGGGTCTTGCCAGTATTGCTGACGGGATAAATGTCTCGGATATGGATGAACATCGTCCGGGACTTGCCGCATCTACAGAAGAGGGGATCATCCATCCGTTTATTGAATCCGAGATCACCAAACAGGAGATTAGGGAGATCGCCCGTGAATACGGTCTGCCAGTCTGGCAGAAACCCTCTGCTGCCTGCCTTTCATCCCGGATACCCTACGAAGAAGAAATTACCCGGGAAAAACTCCGGATGATTGAAGAGGCTGAGGTGTTCCTAACAGGTCACGGATTCGGACAGCTCAGGGTACGTTTGCACGGCACTATTGCCCGGATAGAAGTACACCGAGAAGAGATAGAAAAAATACTGGAAATGCAATCCGCAGTGGTAAAGAAACTCAAATCAATCGGTTTTTCCTATGTCACGCTTGATCTTGAAGGTTACCGGAGCGGAAGTATGGATGAGATTTTATGAAACAGGAAAAAACTCTCCCAAAAGACAGTACCATAAAAAAGGATGCAACGTCACAACCCTCCCCGATGTACCGTAGTCTGCCCTGCATACGGGTTGACGGGGACCTCTTTGAGCACGGTGTACATGAGGTTGTCGAAGAGATCCCGATTGCCCTTTTCATCAACGGTCGCCATGCAATGACGGCGATGATGAGCCCGGTCAATCTGGAAGATTTTGTCACCGGCTACTTGTTTACCGAACAGATAATAAAAAATGTTGACGAGATCGAGTCAATCAAGATTGAGAAAAACCGGATCAGTGTGATCACTAAAAATCTCTTCAAGGTGCTTGGGCCAAAAAAGACCATCCTTTCCGGATGCGGAGGGAGCACATCCTTTATCGATGTGGAAAAACTCCCAAAGATCCACTCTGATTTTACAATCAGTGCAGGAGCAATTACCACGGCATTGCAATCCGTCCTGGATTCTGACATTCACCGGACCACGGGCGGTTTCCACATGGTTGTCCTCCTTGATTCGCAGCGTGTAATCAGCGTTGCAGAAGATATCGGACGGCACAATGCGGTCGACCGTATTATTGGTCACGCACTACGCAAAGGTATTGATCTGTCAAAGACATTTGTCATATCCTCCGGACGCATATCTTCAGAGATGGTACGCAAGTGCTTAACAGCAAATATTCCCATTATTGTTTCACGTAGCGCGACTACTACTCTTTCAGTTGATATAGCAAACAAAACCGGGTTAACCGTCATCGGATTTGCCCGTGGGGGGAAACTGAACATTTACAGCCATCCGGAGCGGATTACAAGCGCACGGCCATCGTAAATGCATTCTATAGACCAAACGTGTGTCGAACCATGCATACCTGGCAGAGATCCCCGCTGCAGGGATCACCACACTCGCGGCAGGAACGGAGGGATTCAGAAATCACTGAACCTTTACCATAGCGCTCGATCTTTTCTTTGCTCTCCATAAGGTGGAGCATAGTGCCGGGATGCTTATATTCAAAACCTGACAATATCGACCGGACCTCCCGCCGCAGTGCATAGCGGGTGTACGGGCACTCGGGAAGTTCGCTCCAAGCATCATTGAGTATAAGATACGTGGCAATCTCTTTTTCTGAAATCAGGGAAAGCGGTTTAATCCTCGGGATAAATTTTCCGGATGAATCAAGAGCGGAATTCCTGACAAGACGCGACAGATCACCCCTGAACACATTCATTAACACCGATTGAGCCTCATCGTCAAGGTTATGGCCGGTGGCAAGCTTTGTTGCCCCTGCCTGTCGTGCACCCAAGACCAGCGCCTTTTTCCGGAGGATACCGCAGATACTGCAGGCCTGAGTCTCCCTGCCGGTGAGGAAAGTATCGAGTGAATCCCCGAACAGGCCGGTAAAAGAAATGCAGTGATGTTCGATCCCGAGTCGACCGGTGAGCTGTTCTGCTGACCGGATCGTTTCTTCACGGTAACCGGCAATCCCTTCATCGATTGTTATGGCAATGAGCCGGACATCTTCCCATGCCGGGAGGAGACGTTGCAGGAGGAGGAGAAGTGCTGTGCTGTCTTTACCCCCGCTCAGGGCAACTGCAACACGATCCTGAGGGACGATCATCTGCCGGGTTTTTATGGTATCTGCCACCCGTAGTTCCACATCATCAGTAAAATGAGTCCCGCACAGGTGACGGTTGCTATATCGCTGGTACACGACTGCCGGTTCTGTGCACAGGGAACATATTGGCACGTCTGGTTGCACTCCCTCGTTTTCCAAGAATCAACCCCCGTGTGCTATCTTGATAATCCGAACCTCATCGTTCACCTGAATAACCGTATCCTCGGATAGCAGCTTCCCGTTCCGTGTTACGATCACCTCAAGGGGATTTATACCCTGTTCGAGCAGGATCTGTTCAACAGGAGCCGGACTATGCTCAAAAATCCGGACATTCCGGTCCGAAAGGATAAGTTTCATGCGTCACCTAGTAGTTTTGCGAGCAGGTTCCTTAAACATCCCGCTGGGGAACATTGTCATTGACAGGCACTATACAATAAAAAACAAAAAGACTGATACGTGATCCACGTATTTGATACACAGGATCAACACATACAATTAAGGAAGTGTGCAGGGTGCAGGATGCATCATTAATTCATGATGAAATTCTCCGGCTGAAAGAGGATCGGCATGCGATTATTCTCGCGCACAATTACCAGACCGGCGATGTGCAGGATATCGCTGACCTCACCGGGGATTCACTCGAACTATCCCGGGCAGCTGCCATCATGGACGGCGACGTCATAGTATTCTGCGGCGTGGATTTCATGGCTGAGACTGCCGCGATCATCTCCCCGGAAAAAACGGTCCTGTTGCCGGCTCAGGATGCCTGCTGCCCGATGGCGGATATGATCACGGCAGATGAGCTGAAACTCGTGAAATCCCGGCACCCGGAGGCAGCGGTTGTTTGTTATGTGAACACAACTGCAGAAGTTAAAGCAGAGAGCGATATCTGCTGCACCTCTTCAAACGCGGTGAAGGTGGTCAACTCATTAAAAGAAAACCAGATAATTTTTGTTCCTGATCGTAATCTTGGACTTTATACCCAGCGGTTTACCAAAAAAGAGATCCTGCCATGGGAAGGATTCTGTACTGTTCATGATCGGATCACCCCTGATCATGTACTCCAGGCACACGATCTTCATCCCGATGCGGTTATCCTGGTGCACCCGGAGTGTCGCCC
>Ga0209777_10009400_pt1 | contig 10517 bp, 10 predicted proteins | sample FrelakmetHBP12HB_FD_187147 | JGI IMG/M metagenome (GOLD analysis project Ga0209777, IMG submission 187147) | Freshwater lake sediment microbial communities from the University of Notre Dame, USA, for methane emissions studies -HBP12 HB (SPAdes)... | ecosystem: Environmental > Aquatic >... | reverse complement strand
AATTCTTGGTTCCTGTGGTTTTTTTGTAATTTGGATTTGTTATTTAGGAGTTAACTTTTTAGGAAAAGGACTTCATAGTTATGGGTGGGTGCTTTAAAAAAATAAAACTTTTCCCTTTCATATTTAATAAAAAATATGAAAGGGAATTTTGTCCCTAGATAACAAATCTTTTCAAATAAATTGTAAAAGAGCAATTAAGTTTTCTAGTGAAGTTTTGGTATAAAAAGTAATCCTTCGCAGGAGAGAAATCGATTAGTTAGAAAAACAGCCAGGAGACTGCTTTCTCCCCAATTTGTTATGGTAAACCGTATTTTCGTTGATCAGCTACTTGGAGTTGTCACTGGAAATTTAACCAGTGTGCACGCAATCGATTGTGCCTTCAAAGTATGCCGGGTGCGCAGTAAAACGGCCAAAGGCCTATATATCATAGGTACTACCGTATACTGCGTTTCCGCTGCGTGTGGCGTTTTGCCATTCATAAATAAAGTTGGGCCCCTGACTACAAAGAATATGATTGCTTGTTCCGTTGGCCTAAATGCGGAGCATTTGGCAGATGTAATTGCATCTAATCCATTTTAAGTTTGAATTTAGTCATAAACAAATGCAATAATGAAAAAGAAGAAAACTCTAAGTTTTCTTTTTTTTTCCTTTGTTTTTGATATAGTGTAATATAGGGTGAATGGTTTAGATCTCTAGTAGCTCAGCGGTAGAGCGGTCGGCTGTTAACCGATAGGTCGTTGGTTCAAACCCAACCTGGAGAGACCCCATCTTAAATTTATTAAAAAAACTGTATTTTGTTGAATTATGAATTACGAGCTTCCTAAAACCGTTGATCTTTTTTTTTTCGAACGTGCTGCTGAGTTTCAAACGACTGATTATTTTTTCAATCGACCTCAAGATATAGATAAATTAGTTGCCTATTTGGAAAATTTTTGTGTGAAATATCCTAGTATACAAATAATATTTAGCAAATATAAACCATTAAAAATTACCGTTTCTGCTAATAAACAGATAAAAGTCGCCTCAAAACAGCTAGTCTCAAGATTATCCGAAAATGTAAAAGAAAAAATTGGGTATCAAGATTTCTTTTATTTTTAGCTAAACTTCTGGGTTAGAAATTTAGCTAAATTTCTATCTAGTAGGCTAATCCCATACTACGCGTTGTTTCACCACCTAAATAAACACGAATGCTTAAGAAGTCGGTAGGACAAGCACTTTCACATCTTTTGCAGCCAACGCAATCTTCTGTTCTAGGAGCAGATGCAATTTGTCCTGCGCGACACTCTTCCCATACTACCATTTCTAGTACATCTGTTGGGCAAGCTCGCACACATTGAGTACAGCCAATGCATGTGTCATAAATTTTTACAGTATGGCTCATAATTAATCTCCTACGTTTTTTCTTTTTACTAAGCTATTAGTATAGGTAACTATTTTTTTACGTGATCTGCTTCCTAGTTTTTTCATCTTCTTTTCTCTATATTATTATTTTTATCATAATAAAAGAAAGTAATACGTTTCTTAATTATTCTAGTATTACTTCGTCTAGAAGGCCTTCACTTGAGTGAATAGTTTGAAAAGCGTTTTTTGTCAATAAATTCTCATTGTATCTAATGAGATTCTCAAACTGAATTTCTATGGCAATTTTACCTCGATTTGACGAGCTACCCAACCAAGAATTTTTTCTTTCTGTAAAGACCCAAATTTGGGTATAAGGTAAATAGCTTAAACAAGCAGTTATCATTAATAAACCAAAACCAGAATAAATAAGCTGAATACTTGGATCGTATTTAATAAGTAGACCTGTGGAAGGTAAAATATCAAGAATAGATAATGTTTCTGTGATGTTATCTCCAATGTTTTTTACTCCTAAAAACGATCCAGATTCATCGTAAGTAAGAAAACTATTTTGAAGCTGATCAAATACTACCATTTTGTTTCCCTGGGGACTATTAATCCATGTGATCCAGGATTTTGAAACTTTTTTTAAGGGAAATAAAGGAAATTCATAGATCTGCTTTTCTGTTACGGTTTTCCCGATTGAAAGATCTGCCACTCTAATTCCCAATAAATTCCAGTCACTTTGATAAAAATCAATACCATTATATCGTAAAGGATTATTTACAGAAATAGTTTGTTCTGCAATTTCGTTTCCATAATTATCAAGAATAGATAAGTTTGAATAAAATTGATGAACCCGATTCATTTCGTATTCTACCCAAAAATCATTAATTCTTGCTGTTACGGTAGGTAAAGATGTTAGCCATCCAACCTTAATTGGGTTTTGTACATGAAAAATTTCTCCTTTCGGTAATATTTCTTGTACTTTAAAATTTTTAAAAGCTCCCAGGGAAGAACCACCTAAAATGATGAGTAAACTAAAGTGCACCAAAATAGGACTTATTCTTCCAATTAATCCTTTGTATCCATATAGGAAGTTTCCACTTTGGTATAGATAAAAATTCATAGTCTGAATTTTTAATAGAATACTCTCTTTCAGGTAAGAAACATTCTTTATTTTGACAGAAAAAGGTAATCCTAAAAAAGAATTTTCTTTTTTTCGAAAAAAATACTCTTTCGAATTGACAAAAATAGGAAACTGTCGAGTAATAGTACAACTTACCAAACAAATACCTAAGATAATTAGTAAAGAGAGAAACCACCACGTTGTATAGACATGATCTAATCCTGTAAAGAGGATAAAATTCCAAGTAATAAAGCCGTAAATAGGGGCTGTTATTGCATAATTTTGTTGGTAAAAAGCTAAAGGTTCATCTTGTTCAATAAAAGAACCTAAAGAACTGGCAACGGCGATAATCGTTAATACTAAAATTGCAAATCTTAAATCTGTAACTAGTTTTAAGGACTTTTGAAGTTTTAGTAATTTCATAATTCCTTTTTCTTTTACATCGTAAAATTACTTAAAAATACTTAGCAGTGAGGGTAATTTTCTAGGATCTTACTTGAGTGATCTGATCTTGAACAAGTTCTTAGAAAGGTCAGTCTCTAAGAACTTATTGGTTGATCTGAAAGTTCTTACAGTTTAAATAGCTAACTTCCAACGTCCTCGACGTCTACGATTTCTAAGTATATTTCGTCCACTCTTTGTAGCTAATCGTGCTCTGAATCCGGATGTTTTAATTACTTTTCTACGTCTTCCGTTTAGTGTATGTTTTGACATAATTTTTTTTATTAATTGATTGAGGTACTTAAAAAATAGTATATCATAGTTGAACGAATTTGTTCGAACATTATTCTAAAAGATTTAAAGCCTTCTAGATTGTATTCAACTAAAGGAGTTTGTTGTCCATAAGATCGCCAGTTAATGGTTTCTTGTACGTAACTCATTCGTTCAATATGCTCTGTCCAATAACTGTCAAGAATACAGAGAAAAATTTTGGTTCTTGTGCTTTTTAAAAAGCCAAGCTGATAAAAGTTGGATTCTGCAAAACGAAGATCGTTTGAAATCCAAATTTCTGAATAAAAACGGTTGAAAAAGTTTTTCGTAGTAGGGAAACTCGCTTTCCTTAAGTTTGAAACAAAAGAATTTTTTTGCTTTTTGATAGAGAAATAAGCTAGATAGGAAGTAAAGCGTTTCTCGATTTTATATAAAAGTTTTTTTTCCCAACTGATTTTGTAATCTGGTAAAGATCTAAGACTTAAATTCGTTTTAGAAATTAAAATTTCTTCATCCAAAGAACATTCGGCATAACGTAAAAATAAGTCATTATAAATGTTTTTGGATAGCATTTCGTTTCGGGCTTGAAAAAGTAGTGTACGATGAGTATTCAAAAGTTCGTCATATTGAAAAACATTTTTTCGTAAGTCGTAGTTATAAAGTTCTACTTTTTGTTGGGCATTCTCTAAACTTTCCGTCACTAATTTTGAGTCGAACGCCTCATCTTTGTCCTCTACTAAGTATTCTAACCAACGGCGAATGCTGTCGCCACCAAAAGTTTTAATTAGTTGATCCTCTAATGAAACAAAAAATTGGGTATTACCAGGATCTCCTTGTCGACCTGCTCTTCCCCGTAGTTGATTATCAATTCTTCTTGTTTCATGACGTTCCGTCCCAAGAACAAATAAACCTCCTAATTCTTTTACAAGTTTATTTTCTTTCTCCCACTCTTTATACGCTTTCGCATATAAATGATTGTAAAAACTTTCTAACGTTTTTAAACACGTTTCCAGAGAATAGGGAAGATTTTCAATATCTTTTTCTAATTGAGAAAAGTTACTTTTTTTTCCATATTCATCATTTGTATTTTCAACAAATTGATCTATTTTTTTTGATTCTTCTTCTTCAATATCATCTTCTTCGATATTGTATTCTTCTTCTTTTGTGGTTGTTAAAAGATAATCAGACAACTCTTTTTTAACTTTAAAAACAGGGTTTCCTCCTAAAATGATATCCGTTCCACGACCTGCCATATTTGTTGCGATCGTGATTGCTGATCTTTCTCCCGCTTGAGCTATAATTTCACTTTCACGTGTAACATTTTCTGGTTTTGCATTTAAAATTTGATGTGGAATGTTTGAAACTTTAAAAAGCTCTGAAAGAAATTCTGACTTATCCACACTGGCAGTACCAATTAAAAGGGGCTGCCCTTTTTGATAACATTTTTTTGATTCAGAAAGAACGGCTTTCCATTTTGATATTTCGCTTTGATAGACTAAATCCGGCAAATCTTTTCGGATTAGTTTTTTTTCCGTTGGTAAAACTATAACTTCAAGGTTATAAATATCTTGAAATTCTTTTTCTGTTGTTTTTGCTGTTCCTGTCATTCCAGCAAGCTTTGGATAAAGAGTGAAAAAATTCTGATAGGTAATAGAATTTTTTGTTGTTGTCCCCTCTCCTACTTTAACACATTCTTTAATTTCCATCGCTTCATGAATTCCAAGACTCCATCTTCGATCTTCCATAACTCGCCCACTAAACTCATCCACAATAACTACCTTATTGTTTAAAACAATATAGTCTTTGTTTAGTTTAAAAATATACTTGGCTTTTAATGCATTTAGGACTTCTAAAATCCACGGATCTTCCGGATCGTATAAGGTTTCTTTACCTAATTTTTCCGTCACTTCTTCATACCCAATTTCGGTAAGAGTAATTTCACGTCGCTTTTCATCTATTTCAAAATGATAATCTTTTGTAAGATAGTTGGCAAGTGCTTTTGCGACATATAATTTATTTACATTAGTTTCTCCTTTCGAGGTAGACAAAATCAAAGGAGTTCGAGCTTCATCAATTAAAATGGAGTCAATTTCGTCGATCACGCAGTAATGAAAAGGACGTTGAACTTGCTCGTTTACACTATAGGCGGAATTATCACGTAAAAAATCAAAAACTAATTCCGAATTTGTTACATATGTGATGTCACAATTGTAGCTTATTCTTTTTTTATTGAAAGTACTTGTACTCTTGACTAGGCCAACGGTTAACCCAAGTCCGTTATAGACCTTTCCCATCCACTTTTGATCTCGTTCGGCAAGATAGTCATTAACAGTAACAACATGAACCCCTTTTTGACTCAAAGCATTAAAAGCTACGGGTAGTGTGGAAGCTAAAGTTTTTCCTTCCCCCGTTTTCATTTCAACAATTTTTCCTTGGTGTAGAAAAACTCCCGCAATTAATTGCATATCAAAATGTTTTAAGCCTATAGTACGAAAAGCTACTTCTTGAACTAGTGCGAACCATTCTACAAGCAGCGGATCAAGATTTTGACCTTGTTTCGATAGGCCTATAGCACGTTTTTTTATTTCACTAATTTTTCCTTCGATTTCCTGGTCACTTCTTGAAGTCAATTTCGCATTTTCTATCTTTATTTCATTAAGAGGATTTTTCATGTCGTTTTTTCTTTTTTTGCATAACTTTTGTTACTTTACTAGAAATGATAATAGTTTCTTTTTTCTTCTTATTACTTCCTAAGAATTCTAATCTCTTAGCCTCTAACTATCAGAAAAAAGAAACTGTTATCTATAGTACCTAATATTATAGATAACAGTTTCTTTTACTAGCTTTAAAAAGTAGAAAAGTGTAGTGAAATAATTATAAAAAACCAATGAAAAAACGAATCAAAAAGCCTACCTTTATCGAAAAAATTATTTCTTTTTTTCTCTATTATACAGATTATTTAGCACGTTTTCCCATAGCAATAGGAAAAAAAGTAAGAAAAATAGTGTCCAAAATACTACTAAATCTTCGAGAATTTAGTGTGCAATATCCGGAAACTTCCCAGCAGCTTCAACTTGGTGCTATTTATCTTTTTGGTATAACGGATCTTGCTTACGCTTCGTTAAATCTTGCTTTTTCTGGGGGGTTTCTACCCAATTGGGCAAAGTTTACTTTTCCTGTTCTCTCATTTCTTGTGAAAAATCCGATTTTAAGAGCTTGGTCCAGTCCTGAAAAAATCTTTTTTTTGTCTTATCTTGTTATCGAGTTCTTTATCAGACGTCCTACTTTCAAATTTAGTAATTTGGTCAAATACCATCTTATTCTTGTTTTTTCTGTCTTAATACTTCAAGGATTAGCATTTAGTACTTCCGAGTTACTATTTAATCGTCAAGTTATTCCTGGGATAGAAAAATGGACTTATGACAAAGGATTGATTCTTCGCTCAAGCAAAATGTTACGTAATTTATTTAACGTACTTATTTTAATTATATTTTCATGTGTTTATCTTTATTTTTACCTACATGCTTTCAATAGAACAACACCTAAACATCCTTCCTTGAAGTGGTTGACCAATTCAGTTTTATTTTGGTTGCGCATGAAAGTGCCTCCCGGCAAAGGCGAAAAGAAAAGAAAATAAATACCTTTTCTTTTCTTCCTAAAAAAAAAGAATGAACTACTAGCCTAAAAGAATACAGACCTTTCCGGTCTGGAAGCTAGGGGTTCAATCTCTTCTTTCTTCTTGTAGAATATTTACGAATCCAGAAGAAGTAAAACTTACGATCCCGTCTTTCAATGCGTACAATGTATGGTCTCTTCCACATCCCACTTCTACTCCCGGCTTGAATTTTGTTCCACGTTGTCGTACGATAATAAATCCACTCTTCACTTTTTGTGAGCCAATGCATTTAACTCCTAAGCGTTTTGCTTGCGAATCACGGCTATTTTTCGTGCTTCCAGATCCCATTTTATGTGCCATATCCTTTTTTCTTTTTTTATTCTTATTTCTAATTAATTTATTTCAAATTTTGATGTTTTTAATAATTTCTTGCTAATTCTCTGCCAAGCAAGTTTTATACTGTTATGATGAGGTATCAATTTGAACACGTGTATATGCTTGTCTATGGCCTCGTGTACGAGTGTATTTTTTCTTTGGTTTTGTTTTTAAAACCGTAAGTTTCTTCCCTTGTACTTGTTGTATAATTCTTGCCGGTATTTGGCTTGCCACTAGAAAAGGTTTTCCTAGTTGAATCTTATTTAGTTTTCTGAAAAACAAAATTTTATTCAAATAAATAAAGTCTCCTAAGCCGCCTTTTTTTATAAAATCAACATCGTACCATTGACCTGGTTTTAGTAAAAGTTGTTTTCCTGAGGTCTGAGCAATAGCGTATTTCATATGTTCTTTTTTATCTGTTTGACTCTTCGTGGAAACGGATTTCCAGAGCTTGCGGATTTGACATCGTGAACAAAATCTAAGAACAAAATTCAAGAACTAACTTGTAGATGTTTTAGCTTTTGATCCGAGAAAAGATGCTAGAACGAAGTTCAGCTATCTTTCAAACTTTTTAGCCTGGGCAGTTTATTCCATCATTTAATTGTAATATATTCTGTAACACTTGCAAAATTTTTCTTCCTGTTTTTTTAAAGCAAACAATCATTTTTTTTTGTTTGCTTTAAAAAAAAGTACTAAGGCAGGAAACTCATGTTTTGCAGCCACATATGGTCCAATTCCTTAACTTCTCAAATTCTGAAACGCCTACCGTGTCCCACTGCTTACCTCTAAGCACTTCTACGATTAGAAAGAAAAATTTTTTTTCTTCTTCTTCGTCTAATTCATTGTTTAACCACCATTTCAGAGCTGTTAAGAATGAGTCCAATTCCGCAAGATTAAGTAGGAAAGAAAGTATTACTTTAATTCCAAAATAAAGTAATAAGATTCGATCTACCCAAGAACAAAATTTCTCTAAAAAAGAGAAAATTTTTCTTGGGTTTCTTCGAAACAACCAATAGAAAGTTTTGTTTAGCCTTTTTTCGAAATAAAGAGTCCATTGTATTATTACTTTTATTAAAAAAACAAAAGAAAGAACTTTATCTATTTTAGGAAAGATATAAAATAAAAAGGTTGTAACTTTACTATAACGACGCTCTGCTAAATAAATTGGATCTACTAATAGATTTAGTAAAGAAAAAAAACTACTCGGTAGAGATCGAGACCCTTTTTTCTATCAGTACTTTGGAAGTATGTTTTCTTTGACTTTTTAATACACTTTTAAACAGATCTTCTGTGTAAGCTTGTTCAAAGACATTCATTTCTCTCATCAGAGTAATTTTTAATTTTATTTTAATAAAAAAAAAATGCTTAGCTTTATCAGTGTAACATACGTCTTTCAGATACAAGGCTAATTTAAGTATAAACAATAGCACGGTTTTCCTTTTGATAGATGGCTATGCGAGTTTCCTTAACGATTGTAAAGTTAGTTAATAAAAATTTATTGGTCAAGATCTGTCCTTAATAATTTTTTTTCCAGGAGAAAAATGAATTAACTGTCTCGAAGAAGGCATTACGAAAAGAAGTTCAACACTGGGTGGTAATACGATTTTTCTGCCCGTACAGTCTAAAAGTAAAAACGACGTGATATTATAAGCAATTTGAAATGCTATCTCTTCAAGCAAGTACCGATTGGTTATATTCTGTATCAGCTGCTCCACTCGTTTGATTTATTAGTGGTTCAACCAACGAGGAATGGGAGATTGAGATCCAGATTCACTGGGATGCTAAAGTGGAAATGTCTAAGAATCTCGGGAAACTCTTAGACACTTAAGATTAAGAAGAAGGAATACTTTTTTTAATTAAGAAAAAGATATTATAAAGAGCCCAAGAAGCCGCAAGTATAATGGGCGCGAATGTAAAAAGTATTTTCATTTTAATATTTAGCTTTTAAGTATTATGACTTTTATTATAGCGCATTCAGGTTCTATAATTGTATTATAGAGAACTTTTATTCTAGATATTTTGACAATCTTCCTTTTTATTTACTATAGTAAACTTTATCAGGAAAAGAAAGAAGGAAAAAAGCGGATGTGGCGTAATTGGTAGACGCGCTAGACTTAGAATCTAGTGAAAAATTTCATGAGAGTTCAAGTCTCTCCATCCGCATGATTCCTTGTTTAGGTCATTTTTTTTTTAATACGACGATAAAGAAATATTTAGGTTATTTTTTTTTAATACGACGATAAAGACTAAGTAAATCGCCATATTCTGTATAGAAATGACCGTTGAAGACAATGTCCGAAGCAACTTTTAAAGCGTTTAATAGAATCGCTCTTTCTTCGGAGCTTAACCTTTTCGTAAGAAGGTCACCTAAAATCGTAAAAATTTCTTCCAAATGAATCAAATACAGACTAATTAACGGGCCTGTTTTGGCTCTTCTTAAAATGTAATGTAAGAAAGGGTAAAAAAGTAGAAATAAGTACCAAAATCCCTTTATATTTTTTTATGAATTCTTTCTAAAATTTTTGCTCGCTCCGTAAAGAATCGTTAGTAATAGTGTCAATAGCCTGCTAATTTGAATCAAAACGTGTAGAGTCTGAGGCACAAAACAATAGTAGCTCAGAAGGTAATGTCCTGGGTGAACAAGGAAATCTTTTTCGAAATTTTTCAAAACGTCAACGTCGGTTCCTGTTATACGAGAAGACTTTAAAGAAAACCAGGTTGGGTTGAGTTTTAGTAATCTTATTATAAGATAACCATAAATTATGAAATATTCTTTTTTCAAAAGAATTTTACCTTTCTCTAAGATTACTAGGATTTGCTTCCTAACACTTTCGTTAGTAAAAATTCTTTGAAAGTTTAGAAGAATAATTGTTTTCTTGATTAGTGTCAGCATGTTTAGTTGCGTTTTCTGTGTTGAACATCTTACATGCTTCTTTTTTAGATTCTATAGTGTGAATTTTAGGTTTATCATGGAGTGCTTATGATAGTTTCTCCAACCTTTTACAATTGATGCTAGGGTTGCCACTTTTGCTTTTACATTTAACTTAGGGTGGATGTAGTTGAATTTTTTCTTTTAGCTTTTTATCATTATCTTTTCAAGTAGTGATGATAATTTTTCCATTGGTCTTAGAATGTATCATCCCAAAAAGTTAAATTCATCAGTGGTTTTAACTTTTTGTCTTTTTAATACTAATTTTTAATCTTATTTGTTCTAAAAACTTATTTTAAATCCTAGAAGTGCTTAGAGGTAAGAAATGAATATTTTGCAGTTAAAAATTAATTTTTCTTTATTCTTTTTTCCTAAAATTCACTTTTAAATAGCCGACTTAAAATGCGTCCTTCATTTAA
>Ga0209777_10009399_pt1 | contig 10518 bp, 7 predicted proteins | sample FrelakmetHBP12HB_FD_187147 | JGI IMG/M metagenome (GOLD analysis project Ga0209777, IMG submission 187147) | Freshwater lake sediment microbial communities from the University of Notre Dame, USA, for methane emissions studies -HBP12 HB (SPAdes)... | ecosystem: Environmental > Aquatic >... | reverse complement strand
ACGCCACTATAATCGAGGATGAGGCCGAAATCCTTGCCCTCGAAGAGACGGTTGACCCGTGCGATGGCTTGCAGGAGCGTATGATCCTTCAGTTTCCGGGCCAGGTAGAGGACGGTGTTGCAGGGCGCATCGAAACCGGTGATCAGCTTGTCCACGACAATGATGATTTCCGGCTGCTCGGCGTGCTTGAAGGCGTTGATCAACTGCTTGTTGTACTTCTTCTCGGAGCCGTAACGGTCCATCATCGCCTGCCAGAAGGTTTTCTCTTCCGGCGTGGGGCCGGCACTGCTGTCCTCCTCGCCCTCCCGGTCGGTTGGCGGGGAGATGAGGACTTCGGCGGTAATCCGGCCGAACTCGTCCAAAAACCGTTTGTACAGGAGGGCCGTCGCCTTGTCCGGGGCGACTAGTTGACCCTTCATGCCAGTGCCCTGGTATGTCGTGGCATAGTGCAGGCTGACGTCCCAGGCGATCATCCGCACCTTCTGAGCGGCCTTGTTCAGTTGACGTTCCGATGCGAACTTCCGTTTGAGATCGGCCTTCTGTTCCTCACTCAACCCAAGGGTGAGCTTCTCGAACCAACTATCTACCGCCGCCTGCTCCACGGGTTGGGGCACGTGCCGCGCCTCGTAGAGGAGCGGGACCACGGCCTTGTCCTCGACGGCGCGGGCGATAGTGTAAGCCGGTTTGAAGAGGTCGCCAAATTTGACGAACGTGTTTCGCTTGGCGGACTTGGCAAGGGGGGTGCCGGTAAAGGCGATGAAGCATGCGCCTTTGAGGGCCAGTTTCATGCGCGTGTGCTGGTCGCTGTAGTTCGTACGGTGTCCTTCATCCACCAGCACAAAGGTGTTCCGGTCGGCCATGCGCAGGCGCCGGTTGACCGCGGCAGCGGCGAATTTCTGGATGGTGGTGGAGACAATGTGCGTCTTGTTTTCCAGCAGCAATTCCACCAGGTCGCTGCCGCTGGTGGCCTGTTCCGGTATCAACCCGCAGGCCCGGAACGTGCCGTAGATCTGGTCATCGAGGTCTATCCGGTCCGTGACTAGGACGATACGCGGGTTTTGCATCGCGGGATCATCCTGGTAGGCCAGTGCCAGAGTCTTGGCCAGCATGACCATCGTCAGCGATTTACCGCTACCTTGCGTATGCCAAACGACGCCGCCCGAACGGGGGTTGTCAGGAGGGGCCGATCGCACGCGCGCCAGAATTTCCTGCACCGTGAAATATTGCTGATAGCGGGCGATCTTCTTCTCGCCGTTGTCGAAGACGATGAACTTGTAGATCAGATCCAACAGACGGGCGGGACGGCACAGCGCATAGAGCGCGCGGTCCTGTTCGTATACAGCGCGTCCTTGGGCGAGGACCGCGCGGAACTCGGCGGCGCAGGCATCAAACGGAAAGGAGAGCAGCGTTGCACCAGCGTCGGAAGGCATCGGCTGGGCAAGCAGTTCACGGACCGGCGCATCGAGATCAGTCTCCTTCCAGGCGCACCAGAATTTGCGCGGTGTACCGGTTGTGCCGTACTCCGCCTTGTCGCGGGCCAGCGCGAGAAGAAGCTGGGCACAAAGAAATATTTGCGGGACGCCATCCTTCTGCTGGTAGTCCGCCAACTGGCGGATGGCGAGATCGATGGGCTTTATCTTCACGTCCTCGTAGGCGCTGCGCTTGCACTCGATAACCACCAGGGGGATGCCGTTGACGAACAGGACGATATCCGGGATGTAGTGTTTCTGGTGCCCGATGCGTTCGACCTTGAATTCCGCCGTACAGTGGTAGGTATTGTTTGCGGAATTCTTCCAGTCGATGTAGTGGATCTTGAAGCTTTTGGTGTCACCCTCGACGGTCTGGGGCACATCCGTGCCGAGGCACAGCAGGTCGTAGGCCTGCTCATTCTGGTCCGTGGCCCCCGTGGCGCGGAACGCTTTGAGCGTTTGGACGGCATTGAGTACGGCGTTCTCCGTGAAGGGGCGAGACTGCCCCTTAAAGTCAAAGCGGGCCTGGTCCCGGATATGCTGGACGAGAACCGGTTCAAGGATCGTGGACCCAAGCCGATCGTCGCGCAGTTTCACGCACTCCGCGGGCGTCAGGTACTGCCACCCGAGCTGGATCAGCAGGTGCAGAGCCGGTAGTTGGCTCTGTACCCGCTCAGTGTAGTCCGGGAGTTCGTGGTGTTCGGTGCCGTATGCAGCGTGGTCTTCCATGGCTTTTCTTTCTCCGTTAAACCCGAATGATCCCGCGGGGCGTCCAAATGAGGCAGACCGTCGGTTCATAATCCCGCAGGACCAGGAGACGGACCTTCGTGTTGGCGTCTGTGCCTGATGCTGAACCCCCGTGTGGATGGCTGTGCCATGTTCCGATATAGGTGAGTTCGCTGTTGGTGCGTGCCTGGATTGCACGGACTTTGGCGCGAAGCCCCTTTACCCCGAGCACAAACAGGGTCTCTGTCATTATGCTGTCCGGTGGAGGCGGGAGAATGTCCGTGATAGTGAGACATTTCAGCGCCGTCGATATATGTCCAATTAGCGCCCCGCCCGTCTCCACCGGCGACGCGCTCGCAGCGCGCTTCTCCATCTCGGAGACCACGGAGTGTAGAATCCGCACTTCCCAATCCGTATCAGATTGGGTCGGCAAGACTGTCGGAGTTCCCTCGGTGATACAGCCCCAGCTTATGCTCATGCCGTCCGCACCGACATGCCCCACCCGAAGCGATCCCTCCGGTGAGAGGCGAGACGAGAACATGTTTTCTAGGCAGGAGGCCATTCCCGCAGCGACAATGGAGATGCGACTGTCTGGGCACTGCGCAGTGATCGAATCGCAGCCTTGGCCCAATTGAACCGTTTGATTTTGCTCCGTACATAGCCGTGCCCGGAGGCGGTCATCCCTGAGGGCTGCTGAGAACATCGAACATATCAGGTCGTCAATGCGCGGCATTCTGGCTTCTCCCTCGATTGCAAGAACACCCGTCCTGCCCTCGCCATACAAACTCGCGTTCGCTAGACGGCCGGAGAACGGAGTCGCAGCAAGGAAGTTCCTAACCGCGACACTGGCAGTCGCATCGATAACGAGCCCTCCATCAGCCAACAAACCCGGTTCAGCAAGAATGTTCTGACTGACCGGAATGGCCGGAATACTCATTGCATTCATGCTTTTTGCCAGCAAATCTGCCTTCGGCCCCGAAAGAACCCCGTGGTCATTTGTAAGCGCATGCCTTGCGTTATTGTGCGGCAGGAAAGATCCTGGATCCACGAGGGTGAACCTGGCCATGCCAGTGCGAGCGATGTGGAGGGCGATCTTTGAACCGAGGCTTCCGCAGCCAATCTGCACAATCGACAGGGTGCCACCCAATTTAATCCCAGAGCACTTTGCCAAGAGTTCCGGCGTACAGACATTTGCGTGGGCGATCTGTCTTACAGGCGCTTTCATGTTTATCTTGCCATTCTTGTTGTTCGCGGCGGTCTTCACGACGTAGTTGAGGATCTCAATGTCTGACGTGGATCCGATCAGGTGCGCGGGGCGTCTAAGCGCCAAGAGGACCAGGAAGCCAGGTTTCCGGTTTTTCACCATGTCGCCAATCGCATTGTCTATCGCAGCCTTCATTCCGGTAATGCCGCACTTGAGGGCGAAATCGTGGAGATCGGAAAACGTTTGCACTGCTGACGGCATCACATGCACGACCTTTTCGCGGCCGCGCGGGCCAAATCCGAACACCATCGTTCGATCCGTCTCTTTCCACTTTGCGGTTGGGGCGATTGCGCCGGCGAGAAGGCAATCGTTACGCCAAATGGCGAAGGCACTCGCCGTAACATCCTCTTTTCCAATGAGATCCTTGATGCTCTCATCGCTATACCAGACACAGCCGTCGACGCGATCCAATCGCGTTGGCTCCCAACCTTGGGACAGATTCATCAAATCATCGGCGGCAGCTTTATTGAGCCAATCCGCCGTCTGGTCGAGAATATGATCGAACCACTTTGGCTGTTGGAGAAGGTCCGCCAATGAACCTGCGTAAACGCAGGGCAGAACCTTCTTTTCGTTTGGGTTTATGTGGGGGAATGTGCGATCGAAATCATCCCGCAGCTCAATGAAAGGCCTCGCAAATGGAAACGACGGTGGTAAAACAAAGCGAACCGGTTCGATCCGGCGGACCCCTCTATTAGTAACCCCCGCCTTGTTGAAAAGGCCTGGAAGGCTCACTGCAAAGTGGACCTCAAGTGCCGCCCAACCGCCTTTGTTTAGCTCGATCGGGCCGACCTGCCAAACGGATGGGTGCTCGCGGGCGTACTGGTATGCCTTGCGGAGCCAGTAGATGTTAGGTAGATCCATGAGGGAATGCCACCCCAGTTGCTGCCACGGCAGCCGTTGAGGACCGAGCTTTTGCCTTGCGTGGCCCTTCTTGTGCCCCGGTACCTGTCAGATTGATCACGATGGGATCGACCGAATCTTCCCGCGGATACTCCTCGGTACATAGGAATCGGTCCTTCTCGACCATCTTGACATATTCTTCTTTCGAGGCAAAACAGGGTGGGTCCTCATCATCGTCCTTTACTGGTTTACTGCTCGATACGATGAACGCGCCTGCCTTGGATTGAGACAGTGCTGATCGGGCATCGGCGGAGACCTTGGGATCCTCACACTGGCTCCGGCTATCGTGAGACAAGGAATGCCATGACGTATGATGCGGCGTCATCAGTACATCGTAGGAGAGTTCGCTTTTCAGCGCCTTCCATTTTGTCCACACTGCATCCCAGATATCGACCTCTGCGTCCGCTGGCATGAGTAGTCGATCTTCGTAAGTTCCTTCCTTCACCCTTATCGACAAAATCACGCAGCCCCGGTTTCTCTCATTGAACTGTTCCTCATCCTCGCCTTCATGTCGGGGCAGAGGGGCCAGAACCTTTATCTCGCACTTCGCGGCGAGTTCGCGTCCGTTGATCTGTCCGCAGACGCTGTCGAGTTCCCGCACGATGCCAAGCACATTGTCGGTTCCCCCGTCCGGGTCTTTGCAGAAGATGATTGCCCGGTCTCCGACGCCCTGAACCGTCTGGCTATCTTGGTAGAGTCGAACACGCCGTTTCATTTCCTTATTCACGGCCTTAGCGTCGGCACAAAGTGCACTGCTTTCGCTATCTCGCTCCCAGAACCTGTACGAAGTCCAGAGCTCATGTATCAGGATCTTCCCTGTTTCTCCCTCATCCGGTTCTCTGTAATCGGCCACAGGCCCTACGTGAAAGTGCTCCTCGAATCCCCTCACGTGATCCTGATCGTTATGAGTGACCAGAAATGCATCCACATACGGCCGATTCTGTTCGTCCCTCTTCAGGCCTTGGCGCAGTGCCGTTCCGACATCATAGTAATCCGTGCTCTGTCCCTCCTCCGTCGTCAGAGCCCGGATATTGATGTCGATCAGTAAGGTGGTCTGGGCCGCATCATTCAATTTGAGCAATGTCATCGCACCATTGTCGACGGGGTAGAACGTTACCGTTGAGTAACTCATTGGACATCTCCTTTTTGATCGACGAACTCCGATATCAGGACCGTTGCATAGTTGTCGGCCGCGCGCCTCAGCAGAGGTCGATGCACGACCAGTAGGATCCCGAAGATAAGGGCAATCACACCTGCCACGATCGCGCCAGTGACTTCGCCCTGTTGCTTCAGCATCCACGAGCATAGGACCGCTGTCGGCAACCCCCAGAAGGTTCCGGCCACCAAGTTCCGCATAAACCCGTATTGAATGTTATATCTGTGGGTCATCGTTCCCTTGCCAACTCTTTTGCGCACGATGCGAATGGCGTCCCTGCTCGTTCGCCGGGCCTCATCGCGGTTGGCTGTCTCCTCCGCTGAATCCAGCAGTTTGATCCCAAGTTCCTGCTTGATCCGCTTTCGCACCTTCTCTTTCATCGCCAATGAAAGAGAGGTGTCAGAAAGTAACAGGATCGTCGTGGTTGGAAATCCCAGCTCGTTCCCGAAGAGCGGCTGTTCGACGCAGTACTTAGCCACTGCTCTCTGAATCTGCATTAGAAAAAGCACTGCGATCAACGATATGCTGATGTTCTCCACCACCAAGAACCACTGAATGTCTCTGAAAAGAGACAGCCACACGGATTTCTTTACCATTCCCGTCAGTATGATGATGGGCACTGCCGTAACAATTGTCGGAACGTAACGGGCCAGGATCTCGTATTCATCAATGAATTTCGGCAACTTCATGTCTCTCCCTCATCAGACGCTCACCCTCACTTCTCCAGTCAGGAGTTTCTGCATCAGACCCTTCTTCTGCCGTTCCAGCGCGGCGCACTTGGCCTTCAGACAGTTGATCTCTTCGTCAGCGGTGGTCAGGACGGCGGCGATGGCGTGCTGCTCAGGGAGGGGAGGACAGTCGATTGCAATGGCCTCGAAGCTGGACTTCGGCACTTCAAGGAATGTGCTGCCAGCAGCCAGGCGCATGAGAGCGTGCTTGTTGGCCGAAACCCAGTAGTACAAGAACAAGACGTCTGCTTTAGTACTCGACACTATCAGATTCTTGAACCCTTGATTGGTTGTCATAGGAACGGTGTTGACCGCGCAATCGCCAACGGTCGCGCGAGTACAGACGATTAGACTGTTGTGAGGCAGAAGCGTTGCGGCAGATGCCTTCAGTCCGAGTGGGGTGATTCTTCGTTCGGTAGAAGCAATGAACGGGGATGTGAGGCGCGTGATATCTGTTGGCGTTGCCCAGGGCACGTTGCCATCCCAAAAAGCCTGATCATTCGTGTCCGGCGTTCCGCCAGCGACGACCTCGCCGAGCTCGCCGATCATATGTGACCGCCATCCCTCTGGGGACCGCCCTTTCTTCGATGCCTTGCCTCCAGAAGAACGGAAAGAGGGTAATCGCCTCCGTCCCGTCACCAGTTGCTGCATCAGGCTTATCTTGCGGCGCGCGGAGGCATCGATGAGGGCGCGGGTCCCAACGATGGCGGCATCCCATGTCGAAAGGATCTCCGCGATCTTCTCCTGCTCGTTTAGCGGAGGGACATGAAGGTCGTGCTTCAGCCACCAGTCGAGTTTGAAGACCATCTTCTCAACGTCGACTCCGATACTGGAATGGAAGCAGGTCAGCTGGAAATATGGGGTATGGGTAAAGGCCGTGAACCATTGGAGCGAGAGGCCATCGTTTGCATGCAGGACTGTGTATTCACCCGAAACAAGGGCACCGTCAAGCGCCGGTGGAACAATGCCGCAAGCACCGTGGATGATTTGGCGATTGGCGATGAGGAAATCCCCCCCGCGGACGATATACTGGTCCTTGGTTTTGATCTCACGGCCCTTCAGCTTTTCCCTTGGCACAATACCGCCGCGACTGCGCTTGGCGTTGACCAGTTGGTATTCTGTATCGTCTTCGATAGCAGCCGGTCTTTCAACGACACGAAGGATCTGTTCGAATGTTCGCGTTGACCAGCCGCGCGGGCACTTCCCAAGGCGGGGAATGCCGGGACAGATGCTTGGCGAGTATGCTTTGGCTACCATTTCTGTTACTCCGGGGTCATTGGATGTTTGCTACGAACTCGCCGCTACCCACAGAAAGACCTTCACACGTTCGGGTATGTAACGGACCGGTTATCTTTGACGCTTCCTTGGCACGTTCAAGACCCTTTCTGTTCGAATCCCAGTTCCTTGAGGTAGCCAGCCATCTTCTTCCGGGTTGCAGCCAGTTTGCCCTCGATCTCCTCGATCTCCTTCTGCACGGCAACAATGTCAATTTCGGGTTCGGGCTCGAAGGTGTCCACGTAACGCGGGATGTTGAGGTTGAATTCGTTCTCCTCGATTTCGGTGTACGGGGCGCGGTGCGAGTACTTGGCGACCTCCTTGCGCGCGCGGTAGATGGCGATGATCTTGGCGATGTCCTCGGGCCGGAGGCGGTTCTGGTTGGTGCCCTGCTCGAACTCGCGGCTGGCATCAATGAAGAGCACGTCGCCCTTACCCTTGTGCTTGCGGGCCTTGTCGAAGACGAGGAGCGCGGCCGGGATGCCGGCCCCGTAGAACAGGTTGCCCGGCAGGCCAATAACCCCTGTGAGCAGATTATCTTCGATGACGCTCTTGCGAATGGCGCCTTCTTGTCCGCCGCGGAATAGCACGCCGTGGGGCACGACGACGCCAACACGGCCTTTGCCCTCCATCGCGGTCGCGAGCATGTGGAGGATGAAAGCCCAGTCGCCCTTGCTCTTGGGCGGGATGCCGCGTCCAAACCGCTGGTAACGATCCTTGTCGGCCATCTCCTGGCCCCATTTGTCGAGGCTGAAAGGGGGATTGGCGATGACGATGTCGAACTTCATGAGGGCGTCGTTTTCGACGAGCAGCGGGTGGCGAATAGTGTCCTCCCACTCGATGCGGGCGGCATCCACCTCGTGCAGGAACATGTTCATCTTGCACAAGGCCCAGGTGCTGCCGTTCATCTCCTGGCCAAAGAGCGAGAAATCGCGGGAGCCGACTTCGGCGGCGGCTTTGATGAGCAGCGAACCGGAGCCGCAGGTGGGATCGCAGATGCGAGCACCCGGCTGCGGGTTCACGAGTTTGGCGAGGGTGACGGAGACCTCCTTGGGCGTGTAGAACTCGCCGGCCTTCTTGCCGGCCTGGGCGGCGAAGCGGGCAATGAGGAACTCGTACACGTCGCCGACGATGTCCATATGGCCGACGCGCTCGGGGCGCAGGTCCAGTTTGTCGCTGGCGAAGTCTTCAAGCATGGTCTTCAAACGTTCGTTCCGCTGACGGGGTTTGCCGAGGTTGGCCTCGCTATTGAAGTCAATGTTCCGGAAGACATTGTGGAGCTTGGCTTTGTTGGCATCCTCGATCTTCTCCAGGACGGTGTTGATGGTCTGGCCGATCTCAGCGTCGTTCCGGTGCGCGTAGATGGCGTCGAAAGTGCAATCCTCGGCGATGCTGAACCGTTCACGGGCCATGGCGCGTTCGATCCGGACCTTGTCGCCGGCGTATTTCTTGGTGTGCTCGGCGAGTTTGGATTTGCGAATATCGCTGAGGTACTTGATGAACAGCATCGTCAGGATGTAATCCTTGTACTGGGTGGGATCGATGACGCCCCGGAAGGTGTCGCAGGCTTTCCAGACAACGTTGAAGATTTCATCGCGGACCTGATCATCGCTCATAGGGTACTCCTGTTGTCTGGCCGGATTGAGCGGCCGTCATGCACACGTTCGAGATGAGTTCATGTTTCCTGCGGGCAAGTTCTTGAAGCAGATCCTGCTCCTCGCGCATGAGATTGTCGAGTTCGACGATCGAACGTTGGACGGCCAGGGGCGGCACCAGGATCTCGATGTTCTCAAGGTCAGCGCGACGGACCACCGGCATGTGGGCGCCGCTGGTGGCGGCGCGGGCGAGCGCGCGGAGCGTGGCTGGTTGATTTAGGAACCATGTCAGATAAGCCGAGGCGATCTGTTCGCGCGTGCGAATGACGAAGAAATAACCCGCGGCGAGGGTGGTCTCGGGCAGCTCTGCGGGAGCGTAGGCGAAGTTCTTCGCGCCGCGGGCGAGGAAAACCAATTCGCCAGCCCGGAGCGGCTGAAGGGATGCAAGCGAATCCGGAGTGAAGCGGACGAGCGCGGTTATATCCACGGCTGTACGATCACGGTTGAAATCACGCAGTTGAAGGAGGCGATGCGTTCCATCGGCCCGGGGTTCCACGGGTTTCCGCGCGAGGTATCCGGGCCGGACATCCGCGATTTCCGCGAGTTTGAATTTCGTGCTCATCGAGCCCGCTTGTGGAGGGCGGCCGATGGGGCCGCCCTCCGAACCATTCTAGCTCCTTTTCCCATAAGGAGACTGATTGGTGGGTTTGAGTGATATTCCTTGTTCGCTGGCCTTGTTCTGAATGGCGTCGGGCGTTCGCTGCAGCTTGATGCCAATGACGCGGGTCGGTGTGTTCTGCCTCGCCAGTTGGCGAAGTGTTGATACTTGCGCTGGTGTCCAATGCGTGCCAGTGTTGCGTGTTGACTTGCTCATGCCTTACTCCTGTTTTTCGCCCTTCGGTCAGCGGGCTTTTTTCTTCACGGAACGTCAAGCGTTCCATTTATTGGCTGCTCGGCGACCGTTCCGCGCAGCAAATATGCGGTATACTCGATAACGTTGATTAGAGTATCACATCTGTCGCATTTGTCAAGCGCCATGTGTAAAAGATTATCCACAGTTAATTGTATACCGTAATTTACAGAGCTGCCGCTACGTCATGAAAAAAGCCCGAGCCGGAAAGGCTCGGGCAGGGAAAGAGCGAGGAATCAGTCTTCATCAGGCATGAGGATGGTAATAAATGGTTTATGATCGTCGCCAGGGCCGGAAACAGCCTTTAATGTGACCAATCGCAACCCTTCTCCCTCGGCATGCCGCTTTTCATTGCTCTGCCACGTGGCGCCAGCGGGAAAACGCACCAGCAGCCCGAACTCGCCGACGTCGCCCTCAATGCGTCCTGTCCGCACCGCCACCCACAGCATGTGGATGATGTCCATTAGCCGGCCCTGAACATCCTGGCAGCCGACC
>Ga0209777_10009398_pt1 | contig 10519 bp, 10 predicted proteins | sample FrelakmetHBP12HB_FD_187147 | JGI IMG/M metagenome (GOLD analysis project Ga0209777, IMG submission 187147) | Freshwater lake sediment microbial communities from the University of Notre Dame, USA, for methane emissions studies -HBP12 HB (SPAdes)... | ecosystem: Environmental > Aquatic >... | reverse complement strand
CCGTGCCGTGATCCACATGACACTACTTTAGCCGTGCAAATGGACAAGGACATGGATGTCCAGAGCCGCATATACGGTTCGACAGTGGATATAGGTGCCGATGAGTGGAGCGGAACAGATCCCACGCCGGTGACCGGTTGTTGTCGAGTTGGATTTATGTACCACATCTGTACGACCAGTAGTATGGTCAACACATACGTTGAAAACTATCTAGGACGCGAGGAAGCTGTTCACCCCGGCAGAATCGCATATAGCAGAATTGGCGAGGCACGATTGGGTCTGGCGGATCACTATGACGTGGTAATTGTGGCGTGCCCAAACAACAGTACTATCACTCCGTCTGTCATTACTGCACTGAAAGCCTTTGTTGACTCCGGCAGAACAAAGCGCATTGTTCTTGTGGGCGACTACAATCCGACCTATGCATTCTGCAATATCAACCTTAACACCCTGGCCGAAGGCATTGGTATGAACTCCAGATTCACGGAGAGTAGAGGCTACTCTTTTGATAACGGGCCAAATACTGATCGTCACTGCACCGTCGAACACATGCATTACTTGATGGATGGCGTGAGTTGGCTGTGGGATGCTGCCACTGACTACTTCATCGATAGTGGCAGCAATGCCTGGAATCTCTGGGCTAGGCCACTGGCCTACGTCTACGACAGTAGCGCATCGACTCAACCCTGGATTATTGAAGAAGATACAGCAACTGCTGGCAGTCGGATTGCGATTCACGATAGCAATATCTTTTGGGGCGACTTCTACAGTGATACCTACGACACAATACCAGACAAGAACTTCAAGTTCATATTCAATCTGTGCACCATATTTCCCCAGTGACAGGCATTAGGCGTGAATGGGATGATAGTTCTGTCGAGAACACTAATGAATGCAAAGGATGGAGATTGCGACGATGAAACGAATTACTATAACCATGATTGCTAGCCTGGTCGTTGTTCTTGGAAGTTGTACAGGAGCCCAAGCGTGGGATGTCGTGTACAACGCAGGTGCAGGCCTACTTCCAACAGCAGCCTCGCCTGCGTGGCAAACTCTGGCGAGCGGTTCGGCGACTACTATCAACAGCGGTGTGCTTCACATCAATGGTGATGGTACCACTTATGGCCGCGAAGCGGAGGCTATCGGAAGCGGTGTCCCTATGACGTTGGAGGCCCGAATGCGTGTGTCGGCATCCGCGCATGGAAGTGCTGGTTTGTCCATAGGGACATATAGTGGCTACCTGACTCTCGACGTCTTCCCTGACCATATGGTGATACGTGATCAGTATTATCAGCAGTGCACTTTTGATGCAGACTTTATTACCGAGTTTCATACGATACGCTTGGCCTACGACGGCAATACGGAGGGGTACGTGTGGGTTGATGGCTTGCGCGCGCTGTCGTGGACGACGCTAGCTTGGCCCTGGACGCTCGGTCCTCCAGATGGAGTTCGCTTTGGTTCATATTTGGCCGACTCCTATTGGCAGTATGTGGCCTACAGCAAAGAGTTTATCCCAGTCCCCGAACCTTCGTCTCTCGCCGCCCTCCTCTGCGGCCTTGCGGGAGTCGGCGGGGTTGTGATCAGGCGGAGGAGGTGAGCCCCCCTACTCCCCCCTATTCCAAACATTCATCGCCGCCTCGATCCCCTCTTCCAGGATCATATTCAGAGCGTCGGCGGCGTCCTGCAGGGTGGTGTCCATAATCTGGCGGTCCTTGCGGTTGAATCGGGAGAGGACGTGGTTGATTACGGCCCCGCCCCGGCCGATGCCTATGCGGATGCGGGGGAACTCGGATGAATGCAGGTGCCGGATGATCGAGGTCATCCCCTTGTGCCCGCCGGATGAGCCTTGCGGGCGAATTCGCATCTTGCCCATCGGCAGGTCGATGTCGTCGTGTATCACCAGCACGTCCGACGGCTCCAGGTGATACTTGCGCACTATCTCACCCACCGCGAGCCCGCTGTCGTTCATGAACGTCTGGGGCTTGGCGAGCAGGATTTTCTCCCCGTAATGATCGAAGCTGCCCACCAGCGAGTGACACTGGCGGCTCAGCATCCGTGCGTGCCGCTTCTTCGCGAAAATGTCCAGCACGTCGAAGCCCACATTGTGCCGGGTGTGGGCATACTGCCTGCCGGGGTTGCCCAGCCCCACTATGAGTCTCACGCCTGCCCCTTCCAGGCCTTGGAGAATATCTCGCTCACGCTGCGGTCGCTGTGAATCCGGTCAATCGCGTCCGCCAGCAGGTCGGCCACGCTCACGACTTCTATCTTACCGTTGCGCCTCTCCTCGGGCAGCGGAATGGTGTCAGTGATGATCAGCTTCTTGATCGGGGACGCCACCAGCCGCTCGGGAGTCCCGCCGGACAGCACCCCATGCGTGCACGCGGCATAGACCTCGACAGCCCCGCGATCGAGCAATGCCTTCGCCCCGCTGATAATCGACCCGCCAGTGTCGATCATGTCATCGAGCATGATCGCCCGCTTGTCCGAAACGTCGCCGATCACCTCCATCACCTCGACCTGATTCGGCTCGGGACGACGCTTGACGATGATCGCGAGCGGGGTGCCCAGAGCCTCCGCCAGGCCCCTCGCGCGCGGCACGCCTCCGACATCCGGCGAGACCACCACGGTGTTCGCGGTGACCTCTAAGTTCTTCATAATGTAGTCGGCTATGATCGGACCGGCGTAGAGGTTATCGACGGGAATATCGAAGAACCCCACGCTCTGGCCGGAGTGCAGGTCGATAGTCAGCAGCCTGGTCGCCCCGGCGGCGGTGAGCAGGTTCGCGACCAGCTTGGCCGTGACGGGCTCGCGCGGCTTGACCTTGCGGTCCTGCCTGGAATAGCAGTAATACGGCACGACCACGTTCACGCGGCGGGCTGACGCACGCCTGAAGGCATCTATCATGATCAGCAGTTCCATCAGGTGCTCGTTGACCGGGGTGGGCATCGACTGCAAGATAAACACGTCATCGCCGCGCACGCTCTCCTCCACCATGACGTGAATCTCGCCGTCCGAAAAACGCTGGATCTGCATGTTGCCCAGTTTCCTGCCGAGTTTCCTGGCGACCGCCTCCGACAATGTCGGGTTTCCGGTGCCTGTGAAGAGCATCATCTCATTCATTGCCTGCTACTCCTTTGTGCCGTCCGCGAGTGTCACGCCGCGCAGCCGTGCGAACGGCCCGACCTCGCAATTTGCCCCGATCCGTGAACCGCTCTCGATCACGGTGCACGGGTGTATGATGGTGTCCGGTCCGATTATAACGCCGCTGTCTATGTAGGTTGTCATGGGGTCCACTATGGTCACCCCCGCCAGCATCAGTTCGTCGAGTATCCGCCCGCGCATCCCCGCCGCCGCCCGAGCAAGTTCGACCCGGTTGTTGATACCCACTACGTCGTTTGCGTCGGGAGCTATGACCGCTCCCACGGGCCGCCCGGCGTCCGCGAGCATCGTGATCACATCGGTCAGGTAATACTCCCCCTGTGCGTTGTCCGTCCCCAGCGTCGCGAGCCTCTCGATGAGGTCGGCCTTATCGAAGCAATAAATCGACGCATTGATCTCCCGAATGGCGAGTATCTTTTGGTCGGCGTCCTTGGCCTCGGTAATCCCGATCACCGCTCCGCTTGAGTCCCTCACTACGCGCCCGTAAGCGCCGGCGTCATCGAGGATGGCTGTCAGAAGAGTGGCCGCATTGGCCTTGGCCGCGTGGGTTTCGATGAGACCGGCAAGGGCCTGGGATGTGATCAGCGGAGCGTCCCCCGGCAGCACGACCACGTCGGTGACATCGTCGGATATCGCCGGCATCGCCTGCTGACACGCGTGGCCCGTTCCAAGTTGCTCGGCCTGCATGGCATAAGAGACATCCGGCCCGAGGGCGGCCTTCACCTTGTCGGCCCCGTGCCCGACCACCACCACGATGTTGTCGATCCCCGCCGCCAGGCAGGCATCGACAACGTGCCGCGTCATGGCCTTCCCGCGGATCATGTGCGCGGCCTTGGGCAGCGCGGACTTCATCCTGGTGCTCTTACCCGCAGCCATGATCACAGCGGCGAACTTCCTTGCCAACGGTTCCCTCCCGACAGTGACTCCCGGAGGTAATTATAGCAGATTAGCGGGCAGGTTGGGAGGGTGGGATGAGGAGATAAGGGCATTGACACGCCTCGATCACCGGAGGACGCTGGCATCCGGAGTTTGGCGGAACCGGGCCTCCGGCCCTGAGCCGCCGGAGACCCTCCCACATCGTGCTTCACTCTGGCCTACCTTTCCGCATACTCCACGATCGCCACGTCCTTGCCGTAGTATTCCTCGTAACCCGCTGAGCGGATCACGTAGATGTGGCCTTTGCCGTCGGCGAGGAGCTTTACAGGACGCCATCCGGGGCGGCCGAGGGGCAGCGTCCACAATAAGCGGCCGTGCGGGCTGTACTTGTTGAGCGTATAGGATTCATTGCGCCCGGCGTTTGCCACTATGGCCACATAAAGGCATCCGGCCGGGTCGGCGGTGATGATAGCGGCCTCGTCCTCGACGGGGGTGGTCAGCTCCCGGCTCCAAACCCGCCTGCCGTTGGCGTTGTACTTCTCCACGTAAGGGTCCCGGCCACCGGATTTGAGGAAGCGGCGCCGGGCGGGCCAGGTGCGGATTTTGTAGAAGAGCTGGCTGAACCAGTTCGCGCCGCTGTGTCCCGGCTCGCGGTATTCGGCGGTGCCGACTACGTAGAAGTTGCCGCTGGAGTCCGCGCAGAATCGGTCCGGCGCGTCTTTATGCGTGAAATCGCCGACTCGCCAGATCTTCCTGCCTTTCCCGTCGAAGCGGGTGATCGACGACATGCGCGGGTAGTCAACGTCAGCGCTGATGAACCTGTCAGTCTTGAAGCAGAGAATGCCGCCGCTACCGTCGGATGCCATCGCCTCGCCATCCCAGCCCCTGGGATCGGAGCAGTAGGCTTCCTTCACCCTGAACTCGAACTTTCCTGATCTGTCGAGCTTGCACACGTAATGGTCGGGGTACTCCCAGGTCTGCATGAAGAAGCTGCCGAACCGGTCCACGAAGAAATCTGAGCACTGGACCTCGCTTTCCGTCTGGGCCGCGAGCGATAGCGTGCCGTCGGGGTCGACGCGGGTGATCTGATTATATGCTCCTCCGCTCACGCTGAAGTCGCCGGGCGGGATGTAGATGCAGCCGTCGTGTCCGATGGATGCGGTGTCCACATCGCCGGTTTCGAGCGCGTCCGACCAGGCCAGCTTGCCATCGGCGGAGAATTTGCACGCGAACGCCCTCCATGGGTTGTGGTATTCGCCGTCATTCGGGACGGGGTATTCGGAGCGGTGGACCACGTATAGGCTGCCCCCGGGGCCGGGGAACACGGCCGCCCTGCACATGTCGGCGCCGATGTGCTGCGTCCATTGCTCAACCGGCGGCGGACCCAGCGCGGGCGGGCGGGTGAAATACCAGTAGAACACCCCTGCCAAAGCCAGAGCGCCAAGGGAAATCAACAGCTTCCTACGTCTCAATGGGTTCCTCCCTGCTCGCGGAGTTTGATCAGGAGCGTCTCCGGCAGGCTCGACCTGCAGTTTATGTGGACGTCGCCCTTGCCGTCAACGGCAACGCATCGGATTGCATCGGGACTGTCCCCGAAGTCCTTCGGTGTCTCGGCAATCTCGTTCCCGAAACTGGCTTACGGCATCAGCGGCTTCACATCAAGTGCGACAGCATCCACGACATGCCGCGTCATGGCCTTCCCGCGGATCATGTGCGCGGCCTTGGGCAGCGCGGACTTCATCCTGGTGCTCTTACCCGCCGCCATGATCACAGCGGCAAACCGTCTGCTCAACACAACCCTCCCGCCAACCGTACTCCCGTGGATAATTATAGCAGATTAGCTGGAAGTGCGGGAGGGTGGATGAGTGGGCCGGGGCAAGTTACCGGTTACCGCTCCTATATATAAGCGGTAAGTCCGGCGGTAACTCGAAGGTATTTCAAATTCGAGGGCTGCTTTGGGATTAAGCAAGAAACGGCTTGACAAGCGGCCAGCGGGACAATATACTTAGTTAGCAATGTAACTATAATAATGGTACTTACAGGTGTCTTACCGATGAGAACGTTCCCGCTGCAACTGGATGACGAATTTCACCGCGAGATCAAGCACGCGGCGGTCGACGCCGGGATCAGTCTGCACGCGTGGATTGTGGAGGCGGTTAAGGAGAAACTTGACGATGGCGACAGGGAAGCAACTGCGATTGGTGGAAGAGCCGACGGTAACAGGCGAAAACGGCGAGCGGCGAAAGAGAAAGAGCCCGGACGGTGAGGCGACGAACGAACTGGTGTTCTCGGCGCACCTCGGGGACAACGCGGAACTCTTCCCGCAGGTTCTGGAGCTGTATGTGCCCAAAGGCAGCATTGTCGCCGATGTCACGTATGGGCAGGGGGCTTTCTGGCGCACTGTAGACAAGAATGACTATGTACTCAAAGCCTCGGATATCAAAGACGGGGTCGACTGTCGCAGCCTTCCCTACGCTGACGGCACGATAGACTGCGTGGTGTTCGATCCGCCGTATATGCACACTCCTGGCGGCACGGCCCACAACGGCCATCAGAACTTCGAGAACTACTATCGCAACAACAGCACGAACCACAACACAAAGAAATACCACGAGGCGGTGCTCGACCTCTACTTCCACGGCGCGGCCGAAGCTCACCGCGTTTTGCGACCGAAAGGCATCCTCATCTTGAAATGCCAAGATGAGGTCTGCGCGAATAAGCAGAGGCTGACACACGTGGAGATCATCACCCAACTTGAGCGACAAGGGTTCATCACAGAGGATTTGTTCGTACTGATGCGTAGAAACCGGCCGGGTGTGAGCCGGATACTTCAGCAGAAACATGCGCGCAAGAATCATTCTTACTTTCTGGTGTTTCGCAAGAACGGCAGTAACGGCGGCTGAGCGTTATGCCATCGCACAGAGGTCTTGCGCCTCATGGAAGAACTCCCCAAATGGGCGAACGCGGATACGTGGAAACACGTGATTCAGCCGTTCATAAGCGTTGGGGACATCAAGATAGTACACGCGGTGCATTTGAGCGATGAACAACTGGTAAATGCGCCACTGCCCTGGCAGGCATATCTCCACTACCTCGAGTTTCCTGTGGCCCAGCTTGGTTTCCGCCAAGCAAGCGAGAGTACCGAGAAAGCGCCCATGCCCGTAGACCCCATCCAGAACGCGTTGGTGAGCCCAGACCTGTATGACCCGTTCACGCGTTGAGGTCTTCACCGGCAGATGGAACTTGGGCTGATCAACACCCAGATCGAAAATCCAATCGGTTGGTAGGCTGGCAGGCCGGTCCAGGTTGAGCACGTCAATGCGTGTCTTGGGCTCGATCCCGAGCTGACGAGCGAACAGGTGGCAGACAAAGTATTCGAAGAAAGTGCCTGGGGTCTTCTGATCTCCCTGCTTCTTCAGATCGACCACGCAACTGAAGCCCATTGCGATGGTATAACAAGCCCGCGTTATCTCCTCCGGCGGCAAGTCCGTGACTCTGACTTCGCGCAACGCGTCGACGAACCGGCCAATGCCGTCAGAAGTGTTCTGGAACAAATCTGCGTTGACGGGCCGGGTGAGTTTCCCGTTCTCCTCAAAGCTGAAGTAGCTCTTCCCCTGCACCCTCGATATGAGATCCCGTTGGTCCCGCCCCGATAGGTAGGTCAAGCTGGCTTCCCCAAGCGCAGCCAGTCTGGCGGTGGCAGCGTCCGACATTCGGCTCTTGTTGAATTCCGCAACGAAGTCCTGGTACAGCGTGATCGGCATCGAGCTCTACTCCGGCTGTCTGTGTATGCAGTCATTATACGGCAGGCAGGCTGCCTGTGCAAGCGGACGGCTGGGCCGGCCGCGGAAGCGCACTTCGTATTGCGCCGGAAAAGTACGGCTGAGTCAGCCGCGCCTCCCGAAACTATCCATCCTCACCCAACACCAAATACGTCCCCCCCAGCGTGCTCGGCTCGGCGGCTCGAAGCTCGTCGGCCTTCTCCTCGGCCAGGGTGTCGTTGATATACGACCCGGCGCCTGTCTCGCAGCCGGCGATGTATTTGAGCTTGTTTTCGGTCCGGTTGGGCGGGTGGAACTCGATGTGGAAATGATAGTAATCGTGTTCCCGGCCGTCGGTCGGGGCCTGGTGCATGATCATCATATATGGCAGCGAGATCCCCCACAGGTTGTCGTATTTGAGCAGGACGATCTTGAGGATGTTCGCGAGGTCCGCGCGCTCATCTTGGTCGAACGTGAGCATCGTCTGGTGGTGCTTCTTCGAGAAGATATACACTTCGTATGGGTAGCGCGCGAAGAACGGGATCGCCGCGACAAACGAGTCGTTTTCGACCACCACGCGGCGGCCGTCTTTTTGCTCCTCGGCGATGATGTCGCAGAACAGGCAGCGGCCGGTCTTCGCCTTGTGCTTCTCGGACGAATCGAGTTCCCTCTGGACCTTGGGCGGGATGAACGGGAACGCATAAATCTGCCCGTGCGGGTGATAGAGGGTCACGCCGATGTCCTTGCCCTTGTTTTCGAATATCAGCACATAATTGATGAAGTCCTTGCCGCCCAGGTCCCTGAACCTGTCCGTCCAGACGTCGACGAGGTTGCGCATCCCCGGCAGGTCCATGTCGGTCAGCGTGCCGTCGTGCCTGGATGTGTAACTGACCACCTCGCAGATGCCGTCGGCGCGCCGCACCTTATAGAGATCGGTTTCTTCGACAGCCGGCACGGGGGCGGGATGCTTCATGGACGGAAACTTGTTGTCGAAAACGACTATATCGTAATCCTCGGCCGGAATCTCGGTCGGAAACGCGCCCGGTTTGGTGGGGCACAGCGGGCAATAGTCATCCGGCGGCAGGAAAGTCCTGTCCTGGCGGTGAGTGGCCGTGATCACCCATTCCTCGAGTATCGGGTGCCATCTCAGCTCCGACATGTTTTCTTGTCTTCCTGTCTTTCTTGCTTTGTGAACGTGTAGTAGATCAGCTTCCTGCCGTCGGCAAGCTTGATCTCCTGTTTGGTCATTTTCTTCGCGTCAGCCATCGTTGCTCCTTACAATCGTGGTATTACCGATTGTTTTATTAGGCGTGGGGGAGGGAGATACCTGCTTTTGGGGAAGTCGAAACAGCCCGGGTCATCAGCGCAACGTCGACAGGGCTGCTTGCATGATCCCTAAGCCTGATGCCACGCCGACGTAGATGTAGGCGATGTTGTAGCATGTGTGTACGATCCACGGGGCGCCAAGATTGCCGTATCGCCTGCGCAGGTGGCCAAAGAGCAGTCCGAAAGCGAATGTGCACAGGAAACTCACCGGCAGGCTGAAACTAAGGCCAAACATCCGAACGTCACCCGGAATATGTGAAGCTGCGAATATGAGTGCTTGCGTGACATTGACGCAGCGGGGAGACCAGCCCTTCGCCGTCAGCGCCGCAAACAGGTACCCTCTGAATACGAACTCTTCAAGAAAGGCCAAGCCCACGCAGAGGATGATCGCGTTCACCAGAACAGCAGGCTGGAACGGTATGGCAAATGATCTGACGTCCAGATTCCAGGCGAACACGTGCTGGTACGAGAACGCGAGGAATGCGCCGACAATTGCGGCAACTACAGCGAATAGCGCAAACGGCCACCTCGTGCCTCTGAACAGGGCTGCGTCCTTCGGCCAGCCTGCTCTACGCCGCATCCAAAACGCGAACGCCGCCATCAGGGTCAGTACGATCAATTGGAATGGAGTGTCTGAGAACAGGTAGCTGTAAGCAGAAGACCTGGGGGATAACCGTAGCAGTGCCAGCGCCGCAAGGCCGCAGAGCGTGCCTGAGACAATGCGCGCCGCACGGTGTCCCTTCGGCTGGAGGGAAAGCACGCACCCTCCCATGCAGGCCAGAAAAGCCAGATGCCAGACCAGCGCCAGCCACTTAGGCCAATAGGGCATTGCCAGAAGCGCCATGAACCCCGGGCGCGGATGCAGTTGAGGAGTGAAGATCCCGCCTGGCAGCGGATCACTGATGTCCAGCCTGGTCATTTCCCAGCGGCTGAAGGAGCGGCGCGATCGGGCCTCCCACTTCAGGACGAATGGAAACCGGCTGTCAGTGCTGACCCATGCGTCGATCACACGACTGCTATCTTTTCCTGTCCCCCTCCAGTGCTGAGTGGGCAAACCTTGCAGGGATGTGGTTTCAACCAACCGGGCGTGTTCAAGAGTGCGATGTGGTTGGAGATAGGTGTCCAGATATCCGTCGCCTATCCACGATGACGGGGAGGCGTACCACCGTGGCTGATGCTTACTATTCAGGTCGACTTCTGCGCTGTAAGTGTGCACGCCATCGTGCACAACACAAGTCAATAGGCCGGGATCGAATGAAGCCGTAGACTCAATGCGATACCGGCTCGGCCCATCAAACCAGATGCGGTGACTCATTTTTGCGTAGCGGCCGTTGGAACCGTGAACGACAAATGCAATCTCCGCATACCCGCTGCAGGCGGGCTGATCTGGAGGGCGG
>Ga0209777_10009397_pt1 | contig 10520 bp, 17 predicted proteins | sample FrelakmetHBP12HB_FD_187147 | JGI IMG/M metagenome (GOLD analysis project Ga0209777, IMG submission 187147) | Freshwater lake sediment microbial communities from the University of Notre Dame, USA, for methane emissions studies -HBP12 HB (SPAdes)... | ecosystem: Environmental > Aquatic >... | reverse complement strand
CATATCCCACGATGTGGTCAGATGAGAATAAACTAATAGAACTTGCTGGAATAGTAAAGATTAAAGCAATTGATCTTGGAATTGATATTGAGTGGGGCGGAGACTGGACCGGATTTAAAGACCTTCCGCATTATCAACTTAGAAACTGGAAAAAATATCTGGAGGATGCGATATGAGTTTAATTACTAAAATAATTGGTTGGATGGTTCTTGCAATAACTGAAATTATGATGCTCATTGCTTTCATTGCTGATTCTACTATTCGTGCAACTCTTATCGGATCGCAGGTTGTCGTATTTGGTGCAGTATGGGCAAGCGTCGCTTGGAAAAATCATATCGACCTTAAACGAGATCAATTAAATATCAATGTATCATCTGAAGAGGAAGGGAAAGAATGAAAAATTCGCTGATAGGATTTGGCATTGGATGTATTCTTACTGGAATTATTATGCTGTTCTGGCATAATGCTAATCCGAAAATAAAAATAGTGGGGGAAACTCCGACAACGACAACGGTTACTCATCCGCCTGTCGACTTCAAAGCCTGCGATGATTGCGTAAAATCGAAAGGCGAAATAAAAGAGACTATCAACGAAAAAAATGTAATGCATATTACTTATGAGGACGATTGCAAAGCTGCATATAAAGACGTTACATTAAAATCATTTTCTCCGAATAGACATTTATTGATTTTTCAAATTATGAATACTTCTTTTAGTGATAAACTAATTACTTACGGTGGGGATATATCGTATTATTATATGCTATGGGATAGGCTTGGTATTGGTGGAGGTATTGCTTTTAATAGTAGGAGTCTTTCTGAACATGCGGGCATAGTTTATAGCTGGTAATAAAAAATAGCCCGCGCTCGTAGATTGTGAACGCGGGCGAGTGTCTTAACGTGAGTGTTAATGAGGCCTGTAATATTCTTTTAATTCTTCGAGTGTTTCGAATACTGGGATTTTTAATTTGTGCGCTTCTTCTATTTCTTTCAGCGTTCCGGTACTATACTTAAATCCCGGGACTAGAAGCAAGCAATCGGATACTCGCAGCCATGCGAGCGAATATTCGTAGAACATTTCGACTGTGAATTCGAACTCTGGATCATGAATTATAAATAATCTATCTGATGCTGGGCAGAAGGGCGAGAATCCAGCTTTAAATACTTCTGTTGATAATTTCTCCATTCGTCCGCAATGTTTATGTACATCAAGGACGTTGTTTGCTGATAGAGCTCCGGCTACGTAAACGCGTGTTTGATAGTTATTCATTTACCACCTCGTCAAATAATCCTTTCGATTCTGATTCTTCCAATGCTTCTTTTATATTCCTTATTGCTTGATCAAAATAGCTTTCCTTCAGTTCAATTCCTATTCCTTTACGATTCATTTTAATCGCTTCATATATTTCAGATCCTATTCCTAGAAATGGAGTCAATACTATATCACCTTCAGCACTCCACATTTGTAAGCCCCTATGAATTACTTCTAATTGCAATGGTGCAATATGTCTTTCATCATTATTGTCACGAGCTGCACGGTATTGCAATGTATTTGATGGATTTATATCCATCCATACGGGACTTGCATATCTTTGCCAAATATCGATTGATAAATTACCATCATTTGAAAATGTATTCATGTCACCTGCGAAGTGATCAAATTCGCCTGCTATTCTTTTTAAGTTTTCTCCAGGCTTTCTCATGGTTACTAAATAATCTGGTATTCCCTGCCGACACATGGATGAGTCTTTTTTGACTTGTTTGTGTAATAATCCGAGCGCTTTGGTTCGTTGCATTGCCGTCACTGGATCTTTCCAAATACAAACTTCTGAATGATATATAAATCCTTCTGCTTGAAATAATCTTATTAAATCCCCGCGAAAGTCTTCAATACCAATATATCCTGAATGTTGTTTCGTTGTAGGTAGATTCATGCAATGGAAAGATACGAGTCTGCCCGGCATTATGATCCGGTATAATTCTGTAACTAAATATTTAAAATGCTGAAAGAATTCATTATAGTCTTTACTATTTCCCATGTCTTCAAGATGATCTGAATAAACATATAAAGAACTAAAAGGAGGACTGAATATTGAATAGCCTACGCTATCAGATTCTATTTCAGATATACGCTGGATACAATCGCCTCTTAGCAATTTAACTTTATCATTTATAAAATCCTTTGATGTATCAACATTCATTATATATTTCCTCCTTTCATAATTTATTGTGTATTGCATTTCCTCTCGGAGTTCAGTGAATATTTTTTCTTTTTCTTTTATTGCTTGTTCAACATTCTGCATTGTATCAGTAGTAATAAGATAAATATTTACTTTATCTTTCTGCCCGAAACGATAAGACCTACGTACAGACTGATATAATTTTTCAAAACTAAAATCAAGCGATGCAAATATTTGATTGTGACAGTTCTGGAAATTCATTCCCATTCCTGCGATCTTTGATTTACTAATCAATATACGATATTTATTTCTTGCGAAATCTATGAGATTAGTTTCTTTTTTATCTGAATCGTCCGATCCCCGAACTTCTCTAAAATCATATCCAGATAATAATTTTTTAAGATAATCGGCCTCTTCGTTTTGATTTATCCATATTATGAAATTTTCTTTTTTATGCTTATCAATTATTTCTTTGACTTTATTTAATCGTAGTTCTTTTGTCTTTCTTAATTCCCGATTAAAATCAATAGCATTAACAGATGTATCATTAAATAACATTCCATTGTCATCTTTTGGAGTTATTATTTTTGTTTCATAATATTTTAATTCTGGCAATTGAAATTTTAATCCTTCTTCTTTAAATCCTATGTTTTCAGGATTTGTAATTACACATGCCCAATTTCCTATCCATGCATAAAAATCTTTCTTCGCATGCCCTTTGAGTCTCCATTTTGCGGTATCTCCGCCATCGTGTACGAAATAAGTTGCAAGCATTTCTGTACGAAGCATTTGATTTAAAAATTCTGCATGATTGCCGAGTTCCATTAAATCGTTAGGGCTGGGTGTTGCTGTACAGGCTAATTTATACGGAGTGTTTTTAAATGATTCTATTATTTTATTTCTTATCTTACCAGTGAAATTTTTTAATATTGATGATTCGTCAAGTACTATACCTGAAAAAATACTGCAATCAATATTATCAAGCTGTTCATAATTTGATATTTGTATTCCTGAATTTGCGGGATATTTTTTTATTTCAATTCCGAATTTTTCACCCTCAAGGATTGTCTGTCCTGATACGGCAAGGGGGGCAAGAATTAAGACTGGCTTTTTAGTTTGATTGACGACTGCGCTTGCCCATGATATTTGCATGATCGTTTTTCCAAGTCCGGTATCTGCAAATATGGCATATCGTCCTTTTTGCAGTGCGGTCTTGACAATTGATTTTTGAAACTCGAAAAGATTTTTATTTAATTTATTTTCGGATATTTCAAATCCCGATTCTATATGTTCGACTAGTTTACTTTTTAGAAAATCTTCGTATGTCATCTTTTTATCCGCATATAAAATATAGCCGCACTATCTAAGCTGCGGCTTATAATCAATATTTCTTTAGAACAAACTTCCGTCTTTATTATCCTGACCATTCTGTTTAACCTCTGTCTTCGGTTCTTCTGCTGTCATTTCTACTTTTGCTGTAGTCTCGATAATATCATCAAGCTTATCTCCAACGCGATCTACTATCGGGCGTTTGTCTTGTTCCTGTGCGCCATTTGCCGTATCGTCTTCATCAATATTCAATACCATTTGCAAGCCTTCTTTAAGTGCGACATACGGCTCAAGGAAACGCTTTCCGGCTGTCTTTATTGACATCATATCAGCGTCAGTTACCCAGGCGCATTTATCAGCGGACATTTTGTCATTCTTGTATGCTTTCCAGCTCGGCGAATGATGATTGCGTACATTCTCAATATCCTGTATCGGCATCCATTGCGCAGTCTTTGTATTATCAAGATGCGTCAATATTGCATAAACTCCGATCATTTTCCCTCTGTCTGGGCCCAAGAATACAAAGTGGCCTTCGACTTTTCCATTTGGCATATCTATTCTGAATCCGTTTCCGACTTCTTTTTCGTAGACTGCTGAAATAAAGAAGTCTTTTAATATTGGCGGATCCGATAGTGCAACAAATCTATAACCGTCTACTGTCGGTATTAGTGTCGGCTTCATTCCGTCTTTTGTCGGCATTGGCACGATATATGCCTGCGGTATTACGCCGCCTATCTGCAATCCCATTTGCAATGCTTTTGACAGGCACATAAGTATTTTCTTTGCGCCGTCTGGTGTTGTTGACATTTTCTGAAGTTCATTATTTTCCAGAATATTTGATAACGATCTCCGAAAATACATATCAACATCAATATTCTTTGGCATGTATGATGCGCGCATCTGCCAAAGTGATTGCTGTTTTGCTTCTACGAGTGTAATCAATTCGTTTGCCATATCTATTCTCCTTATTTTATTATTCCATACCTAAATAATCTTTGATTTGCCTTTCAATCATTTTAATCGCATCAAGTATATCATTATTAGGATCAATATTTTTAAGTGCTGCTTGAGCTAATAATTGCCGTACTTTAAAAGCTTCTTTCAATGGTTCAAAATTTATTTCATCAGTGTTTGCTATTTTAATTATTCTATCTCTTTGATATAAAGAAGTTATTGCATCCATTATGTTCTCCTTTAAAATCTAATATCCCTATAGGATATTTGTTTTATTAAGCCTTTTTCTTTCAATACGTCAAGCATTTCCGGAGCTTTCTCTCTTAAATCCTTTATGCTGACAGATTCTTTGTTTACTTCAAACGCTTTCGCAAGACTGTTTCCTTCACTTGATTCAAGATATGCGTTGCTGCCTATCAATAAGCCAACTGCATTTTTTATGTCTTTAAGTTCGGTGTCTATTTCTTTCTGTCGTTTGCGTAAACTGACAGCACGTTCTTTCATTTCTTCGACTTTCTCCAAATCTGGCCCTGCTATGACTGTTTTGCTTTCTACGTCAAGCATGGGATTAAGTGAAATTACATCTGCCCAAATTTCAGGCTTAGGAGGAGTATCTGTTGTCACATGATGCCAGAAGCGTTCACAGATTGCAAGAATCTTTTCTTGAGTCTTCTTATGTGCTGATATAGGGCCATAGAGTTTATGCAACCCGGTATCAATCATTACTGAGACATAACATTCTGATATTTCATAACAAAGCATTTGCGTTTGTATTTGCAGATATACACTTGATGGTATTCCGTTTGCTGTCATGTCGTCTTTGTCGTACCCATAATTAATATCTCCGCCACGTTTTCCGCCAAAGAAGCCTGTAGACTTTGCTTCCATAATCCAAGGTTGGGCGATTTCGATTAGATCGGCATGAGCAACAATAAAAGGATAATTGCGGCATGTTGCTTGAGTTAGAGAGACGAGCCCTTGAGGTGGATAAATTCTTTTTTCATGTGCCCTATCAGATAAAAAATCAGGTGCATAAAATTTATAATCCATTTTCTCCAATCCCCACTTTAAAACAATTGCTTCTAAATCTTTTCCAGCTTTCGCGCGCTCACCTGCAAAGTCGCGCTTTTTGCGTCCGGTCTTTTCTTCCCAGAGTGTTAAGGGAGTCTGCTCGTATTTGATATTCATTAGTGCGAGCGTGGGCACGTCTGACGCGCCGATGTAATAACGGCCTTTTTCAAAATTTATATCTTTGAGATATTGAAAGTCGTTCATAGTTCCTCCAAATAAAAAGGCGGGACTTCCCTGGTCTGGTCATCCCGCCTCTACTCCGTTAAGAGCATAAGATTGACCAGTTGTCTTATGCCTTTAAATATATTGACCATCATAAATCAATATATTCTTTTGTCAAGCTTTTTTTAAAAAGGAATATCGTCATCTTTTACCGTTGTTGCTCCATCCATGAGCCCTTCCGGCGCCGCATCTTCCTGGCGCTTGTTATCCAAGAACTGAAAATTTTCAACAACAATATCAACTTTCGTATGCTTCTTTCCTTCTGTATCTTCCCATCGTCTCTGCTGCAGCCTTCCTTCGATTGCAAGCTTACTGCCTTTCTGAAGATATTTTGCTGCGACTTCTGCGAGCTTTCCCCATACTGTGCAATCGAAATAACCTACTTCTTCTTTCTTTTCGCCGTTTGTTGTATAAGACTTATTATTGGCTACTGAGAAATTACAAACTGCAGTACCTGTTTGAAGATATTTTATCTCCGTATCCCGTGTAAGACGGCCTATTAGTGTTACTCTGTTTAAATCGTTACTCATATATTTTTCTCCTTTATATCATTCTCCTTTTTTATCTGCTTCAGCTCGTTCGGATTGAATACGAGTGAATAGAGAGCGACCAACATTTGAGAATATAATTTTATAACCCCTATCTGGGTGTTATGCTCTTCGTTTTAAAATATTCTTCCAGACGTATGAAGACCAGCCATCTTTATATCCTACGGCTTTCGCAAGTGCGGATATTTCCTTGATATTGCCTGTTTGATATGCCTTTGCTAACATTGCTCTCTTGCGTTGCTCTGGTGTCATTGTTTGAGTCTTCTGAATAAAATCCGTCATGTCAAGTATTTTTTTATTATCTACTTCCGGCAATGCTGCTATCAAATCACCTTCGATTTCTTTCGGGAGTTTGCGTTGCTGGCCGGATACTACTTCGTTATCTGCAAACGCAAAGCCACAACTAGGGCATATCCGGGGAGATCCTGGCCAGATTCCGAAACACTTTGGGCAACTCGTTGTTGTCGGCATTTTTTCTTTTTTTACATTTCGGCGTTCGCTATCAAGTGACCACGTTCTTTCGGTTAATATGTGTCCATGCTGATAATAATTTCCCGAGTGATCGAGTATGATCGTATTCTGTTTCCCTGGATATATTCTCAATGCCCGGCCTACTTGTTGCAAATATAATGCCAATGATAATGTTTTTCTTAATAATATTGCGCCTGCCATAACTGGGATATCCACACCTTCGCTTATTAGATCGCATGATGTCAGTATATGTATACTTCCATTTGCAAGTCCTTTAATTGCCTTTTCTCTATCTGATTTCTTCATCCCGCCGTAAACATTAACAGCAACATATCCAGCTTGCCGGAAAGCATCTGCCATTATTTCAGAATGTTTGACTGATACGCAGAAACATACAACCGGTTTATAATTCAAATACTTCCGATAATGCGCTATGACATCGCCTATAATAAATTTCTTGCTCATTATTTTTTCTTGTTCTTCAGTATCATAATCGCCGCGCTTAATATGATATTTTTGTGTTATTTCTTCTGGTGGACGATACATGACTGGATACGAAAGATAACCATCTTTTACAAGCTGATTTATTGTTGGTCCTTGTATCATTATATCATATATATCTCCTAAGCCGATTCCATCCATGCGCTCAGGCGTTGCACTTACTCCGATATGCGGTATATCTTTGAAATTAGATATTATCTTTTTATATGTCGGAGATACGCTATGATGACATTCATCTGTTATTATTAAATCAGGTTGAAACTTTAATCTATTCAATCGCCGTACTATTGTATTTACCATTGCAACTTGAATTGATTCTTTTGTTGTCGGCTGACCCGATGCTATTTGTCCGCATTGCACGCCCATATCAAATAGTTTGCTTAGTGTCTGCTCAAGAATTTCTTTTCTATGGACAAGTATAAGAACTTTTTTATTTCGTTCGGTTGCGCCTTTTGCAATGATAGAATACATTACTGTCTTACCCGATCCAGTTGGGCTAACTATGCACGGCGCTTTATAGCCCTGCTTCAGGGCCTGCCGGGCATCATTTATTATTTTTGATTGAAATGGATAGGGTGTCAGCATATTTTTCCTTACTTGAAATAATAGTTTGATAAAATTCCATCCAATATTCTCTATGTACACTTGTTTTAGCATGACAAGATGGACATAAAGTTATCAAATTAAATTCCTTACAATTTTTTTTATTATAATCAATATGATGAACATGACCACTTTTAATTTTTTTATTACAATGAGGATTTTGGCAAGTCTGATTATCTCGTTCTCGAATTTTATTTTTTAATTCTTTATTAAATTCAGCAGAATAAGGAAGAAAGGAAATTCCACCTAACCAACGTGGATTCTTTTCTTTTTTATACATTGTCATTCTTTTTTTACTCATTTTTTTTCGTGATTCTTCTGTATGTTTTTTACCAAAAAAAGAATTTTTTTTACCGCGTCGTTGTTCACTAAATAATTTTTTAGTTGCTTCGGAAAGTCTTCTTTTTTTTGCAGCAATAGATATTTTTTTTCTTATTTCTTCACTATATTTATTCCCATAATTTGGATTATTTTCCCCACTAAAAAGTATTGATAATTTCTTTTTTGTTTCTGGAGAGACTTTATGTCTTTTATGAATTTCAGAAACTTTTTTTAATATTTCTGGATTTTTCATAGGATTGTTTATCTTATTATTCCATCTAAAAAAATGACCTTTTGTAAATCTATTTTTAACTTCTTGTCCGCAACCACATTCGCAATATCTTATCATTCTTTTATTTCCCATCTTTCTAAGACATAACTATTTTTATTTTCTTTTGCAATAAAAGCAACTCCATTATTTTTTACAACAAAATTCAACCAGTTAATTTGCTGTAAAGATAATTTTTTATATTTTTCTGTTTTAACTTCTATACTACAAAATACAGGTAATCCCCCCACAAATAAAAAACCTATGAGGTCTGATGATCCGTTTTCCAATCCATATTTTATCATCTTCGGATTGTATAATTTTAATCCGCTATGCGTATGCGATAATATTTCACCTCTCCATGCCTTACCGGACTGATTAGGGAATAAACGTCCGCGATTCTCCCGGCTCCAGTCAAGTTGGACTTGTTTCATAATGCGACTATGTATATCAGCCATTTCTCATCTCCTTAATCAATATTATACAAGCAATCATTGCGATTGACACAATTATTATAATTACTTTCTTTCCCCGCTCATGCCAAATATCCCTCGTCTTCAACGGCATCTGGTGTATTACTTCTATATTCTTGCTTCTGTCGATCATTGTTGTTTATCCTTTTGCCGCATGAAGGGCATATTATTTTCATTTCAACATCTGTCTCAAGAATGAATTCTTTTCCGCAACTTGAGCAGATATGATGTTCTTTGTGGTATTTCATATTATCCCGATCATCTTTCTTTCTACTGTCTGAATTTCTTCAAGTAAACTTGTATGTTTCTGTGTATAGAGAATATTCTCATTCCGGCGTTCAGTTTGAATATATACTAAATCTGATGCAATACGCCTTTGCAATATTTCCATTTCGCGAACAGTTTGGATTCTTTCGTTGACTTTCTTTTCCCGGTCATCTATGTTCTTCAGTCTCAAATTCATAGATGTTATTTCTGCGTCTTTTTCATGCAACCTTAATATGAATTCGCCCTCGATCTTTTGCCGTTGCTTTTCCAAAGCTACATTCATTTCATGCGTACATTTCGCGCGTTCATCTTCCCGGGCGCGTTTAAGCGCGTCAGCTAAATCCTTTGAAAATATAGATTTTATTTTATCGTTCATTTTAGTCTCCATAATTTTATGCATCCGATTATTCCGAAGATGCAGATTATTGATATTATAATAAATGGGATCATAATCTCCTCATCAAAAATAAAATATCATCAACCTTTAAATAATCAACCGATTGATCTTGCGCAATTACCAATTGCAATAATAATTCCCGTTTAATGCGTTCTTGCAGTTTTCTTATTTCGTTCAGATCCATATCCTTTTTCCTGGCAATCTTTACAAATATATTGTTTTATTACTCTCGGATATTCGATACCCCTTTTTATAATATATGTATCGTATTTCCTTAATAGCATGTTTTCTTTTTTATTCAGCACATGACAAATAGTACATCCGATTTCATCTTTGCCGATATGCGATGCTTTGTGGCCCAACTTACGCCCGCGCTTTTTATATGTTTCGTGTTTCATTGGCGGGCGCCAGTATAAACCATCTTCGTGAATCCAGCCTAATGCACTATACATTATATTACGAAGGTTCTTGTTCGTTTCTATCATTTTCCTCTTTTCCTTTTATCCAAGCTTCCGGATCATCATCATAAGCGCGTCTCACATTGCATCGTTCTATGCAGGATAATATTTCGTTAAATTCGCATTCTTGGCAACATTCGCGGGGTGTTGATATACGTGTCATTACTTTCCTCCGTTCCTATCTTTCCAGTCCTGTATGATTTCGTTTAATAGATCATACAGCCTTCTGCCTTTAGTTTGGCAGTAACCTTTTAACCATTTATGCAGACTTTTATCAATGAATGTTGACTTGCGCGAGTATGTGTATTTTTTTGGCATTAAATAGACTCCTTATATATTAACTTTAATCCATATTTTAGGATTTTAATTTTCATGGCGGAGTTGGCGGCGGCGTAGGAGGCGTAGGAGGCGTAGGCGGCGGCGTTGGCGTAGGCGGCGTTGGCGGCGGCGTCGGCGGC
>Ga0209777_10009396_pt1 | contig 10523 bp, 6 predicted proteins | sample FrelakmetHBP12HB_FD_187147 | JGI IMG/M metagenome (GOLD analysis project Ga0209777, IMG submission 187147) | Freshwater lake sediment microbial communities from the University of Notre Dame, USA, for methane emissions studies -HBP12 HB (SPAdes)... | ecosystem: Environmental > Aquatic >... | reverse complement strand
TATTTGTATTGTTAACTAACCAAGTATTATTTGAAATTGCAATGTTATATGCAGATTGATATGTATTTGTATTATTGGCAATATCCCAAACTTTATTAGTACTTAAAGTCACATTATTTGTATTTAAAGAAATCCAACTATAAGCTGTATTCCAATTACTAGTATTACCATTAATAGATATTAATCCATTGCTATTCCAAGAAACATAATTCCATACATCAGTTTGATCACTTAAAGAACCGGTTATAGTTCCCCATACGCCCCCGCCACCTGGTCCAGCTTCTCCTGCTAACATTAAATTCGTTCCATTATGAGTAGGTCTAGCCCCATCTAAACGTATTCCATTGCTAGCATGTACTGAAAATTGCTGGTTGTTAGTACTATTATATGGTGTACCATCAGACCACACAAAAGTATCATCTTGTGTTGCAGATGCAGTATCTCCCATTGCTATTGAATTATATCCAAGTGCATTATTGTAATATCCAATAGAAAATGCTCTATCATTTGATGAAACATTATTATCACCGAAAGCTAAAGAGTTATTTCCATAAACAATATTTTGATTACCAACAGCAATATTTCTATTTCCAAGAATTGAATTTCCTGTTCCAACTTTTATTGAATTTACAAAGTATGCGTTTGTGATGTTAGATGATACCCAACTATAAGCATAATTCCAATTACTGCTATTTGATAACATCCCATTTATTTGAGATATGGTATATCTGTTAGTTAATTGAGACCATAGATCTGTTTGATTATTAATACTTCCTGATATAGTTCCCCATACGCCACCAGCACCAAGAGCATATGGAGTTCCATAACCATCAACCAACACATCATTGGTTGTTATCATTCTGATATATCCTAATTTATCTACCTGTGGTTTTACATTTGCTGCTAATGTTACACCTGATATCATCATCAAAAGGATAATTAATTTCAATTGCTTTATCATATTTACTCCAGTAATTTTTATTCAAAAATATTACTTTAACAGTGTTTCACCCGTCCACCAGTTATTACTTCCAGCATTAATAGTTGTTCTTGATGCACCAAGAGCATTTCTAGATCCAGTCCACAATTCATAATAGTCGTTTGTACTAGTAGGAAAATCTATCATTTCCCAGTGAGGATATACATCAGATGTTCCAGAATTCATTCTTGGATTATTTTCAGCAACATCACCAATGTTAGTACCATTTTTGTAAATAGATAAAACTAAGAAGTCTCCAGAAGCAAGAGTTGCATAATTATTTCCACCACTAATTCTAACCATAACATTAGTTTGTTTTGGATACCATCTTGATTGTGCGTTACTATAAACACCAGAACTACTAATGTAAATATTATTAGTCATTGGAATTATAGCAGCTCCAGTTGCAGTTGTAATATTAACATTACCAATATTTGATTTAAATTTAGAAGAAGTAAATGCTGAATATGCACTGATATTAGTTATTACAACATTACCACCAGAATATAATAAGTTGTTACTTTGTATTATAGAAGTACCTTGATACCAACTTCCATCTTTTGCAACTCTAAAGTTTGTAGTTGATCCACCACTACCTGTTATTTGCAAGAAGTCATTGTTGCGGCCAACACTACCTTCAATCAATACGAGTGGTGCATTTGTAAGTGTACCATTATCACCTTTAACATATAATTTAGCTGATGTTTGATTTGTTGCACCTATTGCTATCACATTATCTGAGTTGGTTAAAAAGATTGATGTTGCAGCTGTATTGTTTCTTGTAAGTACAGTTTGTAATGTATCATTTGTCGCATTCTGAATATTATTGGTATTGTTAGACAACCATGTATTATTAGAAACTGCAATGTTATAAGCTGTTTGATATGTATTGGTATTACCATTAATAGATACCACACCATTACTAGCAAATGTTGCTATATTAGAAACACCACTAACAGTATTCCATAATCCAGTGTTAGATAGAACTGATGCTACACCAGATGAATTTGCATTCACCCAAGTATATGCAGTATTCCAATTTCCAGTTGTATTAAATACTGATGATGCATTGTTACTATTGTTATTTACCCAAGTGTATGCAGTATTCCAATTACTTGTTGGCATTGCATTAACTGTACTTGTTGTCCCATCCCAAGTATTAGATCTTCCTAGGATATAGTTCAAACCATTACTATTTGAGTTGATATATGTATACGCAGTGTTCCAATTAGAGGTATTATTTATAACACTGGTTATATTATTTGAATTGTTATTAACCCAACTATAAGCTGTATTCCAATTTGAAGTATTTGCTAAAGCTGATGATACTCCATTTGAATTGTTATTTACCCATGAATAAGCAACATTCCAATTTCCTGTTGGCATTGCATTAACAGTTGATGTCGTTCCATCCCAGGTATTGGTTCTAGACCAAACATAAGAATCTTTATTGGAATTTGAATTTACCCAGCTATATGCAGTATTCCAATTGCTTGTATTAGAAAATGCTGATGCTACACCATTACTATTTAAATTAACCCAACTATAAGCTGTATTCCAATTTCCAGTTGTATTAAATACAGAAGTAACACTATTGCTGTTATTATTCACCCAAGTATAAGCAGTATTCCAATTGCTTGTATTAGAAAATGCTGATGTCACACTAGATGAATTTGCATTCACCCAAGTATAAGCTGTGTTCCAGTTTCCAGTTGGCATTGCATTAACAGTTGATGTTGTTCCATCCCAGGTATTACTTCTGCTTAATACATAATTGATGCCGTTGCTGTTTGAATTAACATATGTATAAGATTCATTCCAGACATTAGATCTTGAGAAAATATAAGCAACACTATTGCTGTTATTATTCACCCAAGTGTATGCAGTATTCCATACACCAGTTCTACCTATAGTATATGCTATCGCATTAGAATTATTGATAATATAATTGGTGGAATATGTTGAATCAATAGAAGCTTGATTCCATGATCCAGTTCCATTTTGAATTGCATTACTATTTATATTTACCCAAGCATAAGCAGAATCCCACAATGATGTATTAGTAGATCTTGCATAAGCAATTTCTGTTAATCCACCTAATGTATCAGGGCTCCACATACGTACACTAATGTAACCGTTTGTTGAGCTTACATGAACTGTTCCAATTTCTTGTGCAATATTAGTTCCTGTTGGAGCTACATTAGTAAATCCCCCTGCAATAGTTTCACTAACATAAAGTTTTTCACCTGGTTGATACATTGATGTATTGCAACCATTTTCTAAACGACCACTAATCATTATTCTACCAACTGAACCTGTTGCAATACCACCAATCTGTGAAACGATACCAATAGCAGGAAGAGTATCAATATTATTTGCAATTGATCGAGCAACCTTTGGTGTAAGATCAGGAGATAAACTTCCTTTAACAATATATACTGATTCACCAACTTTAAGGGGAGTTACTTCTGTATTGAAACCATTATAAAAAGAATCTCTTGCTTGACGAACTATATTACCAGATGAATCTTTGAAATACGGATTTTCTAATCCAGCATAAGTTCCAGCATACATTTTAAGATGACCCACTGCTGGTGTTGAAATTCCTGAAATAGTATTAACAGCAGAAAAATCTACAGCGCCACCAAACAATTGATCTCCATTTTCTGTTACTGTATTAATGAAGAATTTACCGGCAGTACCATCATTAGTATAAATCTTAGGATATGGTTGATCTGCATAATTTTGAATATATACACTATCATAAACTCTTATTCTATCATTGATACCTGTTGCAGCACCTATAAATATATTAGAAGTTGATCCAACAGACATTCTGACATGGTTACCTCTCACTATAGCAACGTTATCTGTTGGACCACCAGATGAGTAACCAAAAAGCACAGTCACATTATTAGTATAATCCATAAATAGTCTTGTAACAGTTCCCATTGATAATGTTCTTCCCTGTGCATTTTCTTGAGAAACAATATGTACAAAATTACTATATATACCAGGAACTTGCATTAAGTCTACATCAAATGCTGTACCCATCATTGTATTAATACACTTTGCATCTGTATTATCATGTGTCAATACCAGAGCGATATCATCATTTGTATCACTAGAGAATATATGAGCAGAACTATTAAAAGATGTAAATCTACTAAGACCGGGATTAGATGGATCAGATGTATGTTCAAATATCTGAGCATTCATTTTATTCCCTGAACCATTAGTAGGTATTAGATATAATTCTTCATATGTTGTTCCATATACTTCTCCGATACCTCTTGTAAATGTAATTACACTCTTATTGGTTTGTCCATTATAATATGAGGTGGTTAGATAACAAGATCGAACACCCATATATGCAAGATCATCTCCCGGATTCATAATAATACAAGGAGTATTAGATCCCTTTATAGTAAGAAGTGCAACCTCTGAACCTGATATATCTTTATATGCTGGTGGATATGTAACTGTACCATGGATAGTAGATGCTTCAATATCAGCACCACGAAGACCTACATCATCCATCATTGTTAAATTTTCATAATAGTCACCTGGTGCAATATCAATAATATAACGATTCATATCTGTTGCAACTATTCCAGCTGCATTGATAGCTGCCTGAATTGTTTTAAATGGTTTAATAGCACTATTTAGTTGAGCTATAGAATCATCGCCACTTCTAGTTGATACAAACGCTCTACCAGAATTATTATGATTAATATTAGAATCAACATAATGTTTACTTGCTACTTGATCATCATTTGCTGGATCGCCTAAACCATCCATCAATAATCCACCAGATGCTTTGCTTTGAGATAATACTTGGAATAGTGAAGGAACGGAAGCATTGTTTCCCCCACCACTACTTACAGATACTGCTCCTCTGATAATTCTAAATCTTCGATCTATCCAATAATCTGTTGCTGTTCTTAAATTAGTATCCCCACCTTGAAAAATATATGCTGTGCATCTAGGAATATATGGTTCAAATCCAGAAGGCATTTGAGGATCATCAGCTGCTAAACAACTAGAATAATTAGTATAACTACCAACTGGATATACCCAATCCATATTTGTATTACCTGTAATAGATATAAATAAACCTCTATACCAATTACTTAAAACACATGATACTAGATTAGTACCATTATCATAATGCGTTACGTCTAATGCATTAGTAAGATAAAATCCCCACTGTGATGTATTTGTATGGAACATAGTTACTAGTTTACAATTTGTTAGAACTTTAGATGAATGTACATTATTTTCATTCATATTATGAACTTCAATACCACCTACTTGTGATATTTGATTAAAATTTGTTCCTGTTGGTACATAATTTAACCCTGTAGTTATAATAGAAGGAAATACTTGATAATGTGAATCATCCATTCGAAGTGTCATATCACCTATAGGTGTTGTATCACCCACGTGCAATATCATACCAAAGGAGCAAGTAAATGTTCCTAGAGGTATTACATCATTAGCTATGTTAGCTCTATTTCCTGTAGTCCATAATATTTGATTAGGATTAGATATACTCCAATATGCATAATTAACTGAATTATCTACTAGAGTATTACTACCAGCAGATAATTTATAATAACCATCTTCTGGAGAATATACATCACCTTCAGACCAAGACACGTTTAAATTTTGATTAGTAAATAAAGTATAATTAAAAACTGGCATATCTCTAGCAGGGCCTTTGGAAGCAAAATCTGTTTGAAATCGAGCTAGATTATAACCACCAAGGGCTCCAATTAATCTAAAACCTTCTGAACCAAAAGTAGTACTCCCTAATTGATTTGTAGTATATCTAGCAGATAATTGATTCCATAAATCAGTTTGTCCAGAAATATTTCCAGTGATAGATCCCCATGTTCCACCAGCATTACCAACAGCATAAGGAACACCATACCCGTTTACTAAAATATCATTAGTTGTTATTGATCTAATATATCCTAATTTATCTACTTGCGGTTTTACATTATTAGCAGCGATTGCTGTCGAACAAACAAATACAAATAATAGTATAAAATTTCTTAATTTTTCTCTCATTGAATTACATCTCCCTGTTACTGTTCCTGCTGAATAATAATGTCCCAAACTGCTGCTCCTGGTGTAGCATCCGAACATCTATATAAAACTTCTGTTGCCACATCCTGTACAAAAAAGCCAACTCCAAAATTCTTTCCTAAACCTACAGAATCAATGCTATCCCACGTTGCGTTAGGAGCACCATATAAACTAACATATGTTTGAGCTGCAATCTCTGGATGTGTATTTAGGTAAGCTTCTATATTATCACCAATAGGATCTACTGGTCCAACATATAATTGTTGTATTTGAAGTGCTATATTATCTGATTCATTCATATTAATCTCCCTGACAAAATTAGTGGATCTTTTTATTTTGTTCTAAATTGGAGGAAAGGTAACAGAAATATATATGGATCGGATAATCCATATATATTCATTTATGATAGATTAGTTTGTATAAGTATTGAATAAAAATAAATAGTAGGAGATTTAAGATATGATAGTGCAATGTCAGATATGTAATTTAGAATTCACAATTGGTCGCTTACAACTTCATGTTGCTAAGGTTCATAATATCAATATCGAAGAATATTATTCGAAATATATTAATAATGATCCAATTGACAAAAAATGTCCTATGTGTGATAAACAAAGAAAATTCATTGGATTTTCATCTGGTTATGCTATTACATGCTGTGATAAATCTTGTAAAGCAAAATACATAAATTCGACGTATAAAGAGAATCAAATACAAGGTTGTAAAGAAAGAAATAAAAAATGGAAAGAAGAAATTGTTGATGGAAAAACCAAACAACAAATAATTATTTCTAGGGGCGATGAATTAAGAAAACATAAGCAAGAACAAACATCAATTAAAATTTCTAAAGCTCTGAAAGAAATAGGATCAGATGGATTGACTCCTTTATCTAGAAGTTTTATGGAGAATTATAGTGTAATAAATCCTATGAAATTACCAGAAGTTGTTTTGAAATTAAGACAAACATTTCGAAAAGATCATGGTGTGGAATGGATCACACAATCAGAGTTAGTTAAACAAAAGATTAGAGAAACTATTTTTGATAAACAAGGGGTGTATAATTGGGCTCAGAGTAAAGAAGCTAAAGATGAATTAAGAATTCGATATAAAGATAGAATGTTCAAAAGAATTGAACAATATTTTGAATCAAACGATTTATCTTTAATAGGGGATATTTCAGAAATATATCAAAATGAAAAAACCGCATTGAAGTATAAATGTAATAAATGTAATAATGAGTATGAAAATTGCTGGAATGATATAATGTCTTGGTGGGTTTGTAGACAATGTCACCCATACTCGAATTCTAGTTATGAAGATGAATTAGATGAATATTTAAATCAATTCAATATTCAATTTCTCAGAACACAAAGTATAATAAAAAATCCGGTCACTGGTAGAATGCTTGAACTTGATTTTTATTTCCCAGATTTGAAAATTGCAATAGAATTTGACGGGTTATATTGGCATAGTAATGAACATCAATTAAATGATACTTATCACTTAATGAAGACTGAACTATGTGAACAACAAGGTATTAGATTAATCCATATATTTGAAGATGAGTGGGTTTTGAAAAAAAATATTGTTTTATCTAGACTTTCAAATTTATTACATATATCAAATTTAGTGAAAATCCACGCAAGAAAATGTATAATAAAACCAATAGATTTTTTACAGAAGACGACATTTTTAACCGAAAATCATATTCAGGGAAACGATGTATCTTCAGTGAATCTTGGATTGTTTTTTAATGATATTTTAGTATCAGTAATGACATTTTCAAAAGGAAGTATCTCAAAAGGAAATATTAAAGAAGATGGTGTATATGAACTTTCTAGATTTTCTAATTTATGCTTTCACTCTATTTCTGGATCTGCTTCAAAATTATTAGCTTATTTCAAAAATAATTATGAATGGAAAAAAATATTTTCATACGCAGATAGAAGATGGAGTCAGGGAAATGTATATCATAAATTGGGATTCCGATTAGAATCAACAGTTGGAATTAATTATTGGTATATGAATAGACAAGACATTCTTCATAGAATTCATAGATTTACATTTAGAAAATCTATGTTAATAAAAAAAGATGGTTATATTGATACGTTAACTGAAAAAGAAAATATGAAAAACATGGGATATATATGGATATATGATTGTGGTAATTTGAAATTTGTTATTGAAAAATAAATCGAGAGAGAAATTCCCCTCTAGAACTTTCGTCCTAGAGGGGAATTCTTTTGTTTTCGAACTAACTGATTATACAGACTGAATTACGTTCAGTACTGAAATACCAGCGGGACGAATCAACTGAGTACCATACCTGCTCAACACTGTCAAGCTGGGTGTGTTACCTAGAGGATAAGGTGTCAGTACGGCGGGTACATATGGCGCGAAGATATATACCGCTTTCATTTCTTCTACGGGTTTGTACAAGCAGAGTACTTTACCCTGAGGTACAACAGAAGATACTAAAATCTTCCACTTCCCATTTGCAACTGTAGCTGACTCGTAACCCATTTCTCCATCCTGGTCACTCTTACCTGTATATCTGAACTCTTGGAGAGATTCAAATATTGCCGCATCCAGAGGATTGCAAGCGAGTGTGTTACCAGCTGCGATATTGGTGTCTGTATAGATTGAAGCTGAGAGATTGTTCAGCACAGGCAGAACGTTCTCGAGCCACATCTTAGGACCCCATGTATATGCAGGGCTATATGATGCAGGATTCTTGTCGAAGGTTAGATTATGGCTTGATCCATTTAATCTTTCGCAAGCATAGATCAGACTGTTTACGACTTCGCGATCGATGTCGAGAACAATTTGCTGACCGATTACAGATACTAACTCAGCCTGAACATCTACATTGAACAGGGCTTTGATATCCTGTTCCATCTGTACTGTCCACTCTGTGCTAATCTGTCTGTCTTTTGCGATCAAACGAAGCTTATCAATGTTAAAGGTAACGCGAGGATTAATCGTGTTCTCTTCAAGTGATACTGTTGATGCAAATGCGACCATTGTAATCTTACCAGCTACTGAAGCAAGTTCAAGAATACCAGTTAGAAGATTGATTCTTCCGACCAGTGTATCTGATACGCCTGAGCTGTTTGTGATAGAAGCTGAGATATCACCATCAACTGTTGGGTTGATTGATACATCTGTTGCGATTCCATTAAGAGTTACACCTGTGATGGTGAAATCTTTTTCGATGTGAGCCAGGTCTGATGTTAATCCAGCGAGAGCTAGAATATCAATAGGACCACTCTTAATATTGACATTTGAAGCGATAGGTACAGTAATATCTGGACCTCTTGAGATGTCAGTATTTGAGGGTGCTGCGTATGTCTTGCTATCACCAAATCTCTTGAATGATGCTCTTACAAAACCACGAACGATCTCGGGTTTGTCCATAGGAATAACTGTTACCAGTTCCTTAGCAATAGTCTTGGGGAAGAATACGCGAAGTAATGGGAGTGCCAGTGTTTCGTATGGGTTCAGCTGGTACATAGAATTTTCGAGCAAGCATCTACGTGTGTTCTCTGCGAGAACTTTGAATGATGCCTTATCTGTTTCTCTAAGACCTTCTGTTAATGACCGTACGTATGTATCGAAGTGTTCGTCGTTGACAAGGATCTCTCTGATCGCACCAGGTTTCGAAGGATCGATACCCGTTACTTTCTTTGTTGCCTTGTATGATTCAATCAGCATTGTTTTCATATCTTATTTATCCTTTTTTTGCGATGTTAACTTTTGTAGGAGAATTAATTTCTTCTCCAGTTCCGATTTGGGCTGACTATCTAATGAAGATATAATTTTCTGTACTAGAAGTTTAGAGTTACCGTACAATACATCTATTTGATTTAAAAGCTCAATCTCTTTCAGAATCTGATTCTTCACAGTTTCTAATTCGATGTCACTTTGAAATGCTAATAGTTTCTTCTTAGTTTCAATAATTATATTCTTCAGTTTTTTGATATCAGCTACGTTGCTTGAGTATTGCTTCTGTTTTGTTCTGGTTTCTTCATAAAACAGAGGAGCGAAGTGCTCAATCAAATTGTTTGTTAATAAGATCTTTGAAGCTTGATCATTGCTAATCAAGTTAGTGTCTGTCACATCAGTTATGGTAACATTCATTTTGTCACCCCACTCTGTAACTTAACCATCAAAGAATCTTTTATCTTCTTGTTGTCTGCAATTAAATTTTTCTTTTTAATTGCTATATTTCTATATATTTGTTCTGCTCTACTTTTTAAATCTAGTAATTCCTGTATTTTAGTATTTGTACGAGCAATTTTTTCATCTAAAGTTTTAGTTGCTTTTAACTTAAATAACCCAAACTCATCCCTTTCGAGGAATTTTTTTACTTTTAAGTTAAAGTCAGCACTAGGGGTAGATACATTACTTTTGACCATTGTGGTTAATGGTAAAAAGTAATGTATCTACC
>Ga0209777_10009395_pt1 | contig 10523 bp, 5 predicted proteins | sample FrelakmetHBP12HB_FD_187147 | JGI IMG/M metagenome (GOLD analysis project Ga0209777, IMG submission 187147) | Freshwater lake sediment microbial communities from the University of Notre Dame, USA, for methane emissions studies -HBP12 HB (SPAdes)... | ecosystem: Environmental > Aquatic >... | reverse complement strand
CCCCACTTCCAGAGCCTCGAGTTCATCAACTCGGCCGGGTCGTTCGACAACACCGGCCGGAACTTCGTCTTCTCGTCGCTGGTGGACGGGCGGCCGGCGCTGGACCTCATCGACGTCGAGACCGGCACGCTCCAGCGGGAGATCCACTTCCCCGGACTGGGCGAGATCCTGCACCCCGCCTGGTCGCCTGACGACCGGTACGTCGCCTTCGCGGCGCAGTCCGGCGGGCTCACCGATCTCTACGTCTACGATCTCCAGGCCGACAGCCTGCGCCGCCTGACCAACGACGCGTTCGCGGACCTGGAGCCGGCGTGGTCGCCCGACGGGACGAAGATCGCGTTCGTCACCGACCGCTTCTCGACGGACACGACCAACCTCCGGTCCGGCAACTACCGGCTGGCGCAGATGGACGTGGCCTCGGGCCGGATCACGCCGCTGCCGAGCTTCGACGGTGCGAAGAACATCAACCCGGTCTGGTCGCCGGACGGCGCGAGCATCTACTTCCTGTCCGATCGCGGCGGGATCACCAACATCTACCGCCTCAACGTGGCCACCGGCGAGCGCACGCAGGTGACGAACCTGATGACGGGCGTCGCCGGGATCACTCCGCTCTCCCCCGCGCTCTCCATCGCGCGCGAGACGGGGCGGCTCGTCTACAGCATCTATCAGGAAGGGAACTACGCGGTCTACGACGCCGACTCGGTCTCGGTGCTCGCCGGCACGCCGCTGGTGAACGCCGTGACGCCGAACCCGGCGCTCCTGCCGCCGCAGAGCCGCCAGCCGGGCGAGCTGGAGCGCCTCCTGGCCGACGCCACGATCGGTGAGGACGGCGCGGCCACACAGACCATCTCGAGCTACCATCCGCGCCTCGCGCTCGACTACGTGGCGCAGCCCTACCTCGCGGTCGGCGCCAGCAGCTACGGGACGTTCATCGGCGGCGGGGTGACGCTGTACTGGAGCGACATGCTCGGCGACCAGAACCTGGCGACGATGCTCCAGGTCTCGGGCAGCCTCTCGAACCTCGCGGCCCTGGTCGCGTACCAGAACACGAAGAACCGGCTCAACTGGGGCGTGGCGGTGCAGCAGATCCCGTACATCACCGGCGGGTATCTGCCGACGACCTACAGCGCCGCCGGCGACACCATGTACCAGCAGATCGAGATCATCCGCCAGACCAACCGGGAGGCGGACGCCTTCTTCTCGTATCCGTTCAGCCAGGTGACGCGGGTCGAATGGTCCGCGGGCATCCGCAACATCAGTTACGCCCTGCAGGTGGAATCGCTGGTGGTGGCCTCGCCCGGCTACCTGATCACCGACAACATCAGCACCATCGCCGGTCCGCCCTCGCTGACGCTGGGCACGGCGTCCGCGGCGCTGGTCTACGACAACTCGTATTACGGAGCGACGAGCCCGGTGCTGGGCGAGCGCTGGCGCCTCGAGGTGGATCCCGTCGTGGGCGGGCTCAACTTCTACAACGTGCTCGCGGATTACCGGCGCTACTTCATGCCGATCCGCCCCTTCACCCTGGCTTTCCGGGTCATGCATTACGGGCGCTACGGCCCGAGCGCCGAGGATCCGCGCATGTACCCCAACTTCCTCGGCTACCAGAGCCTGGTGCGGGGCTACGATTACAACGCCGTGCTGTCGGACTGCGAGTCGGGGATCGGCAACTCGTGCGACGTCTACCAGGCACTGTTCGGCACGCGCATCGTGGCGGGGAACGTGGAGTTGCGCTTCCCGCTCCTGGGCGTGCTCGGGCTGGGGCACGGCTACTACGGCGCCTTCCCCATCGAGACCGCGTTCTTCGCGGACGGCGGCGTGGCCTGGAGCAGCGGGCAGAAGCCGTCGTTCCTCGGCGGCAACAACCGACCCCTCACCAGCATCGGCATCGCGAACCGCATCAACCTGTTCGGCTACGCGATCATCGAGCTGGACTACGTCCGGCCGTTCCAGCGCCAGGGGGTGGGGTGGACCTGGCAGTTCGGCTTCACGGAAGGGTTCTGAGAAGCAGGGGTTAGGGGTTAGGGGTTAGGAGCTAGAGGTCAGGGACGGGGGTGGCCGCGAGGTCACCCCCGTTTCCGTTGCGGCCTCAGGCTCCCGCCTGCTGCTCCGGGCCCGCGAGCCGGAGCGTCACGGTGGTGCCGGCGCCCTGCGTGCTGGCGATCGCGATCGTCCCGCCCCATCCCTCGACCAGCCGCCTGGCGATCGCCAGGCCCAGGCCGCTGCCGCTCGTGGTGGTGCTGAAGCGCGGCTCGAAGACCCGCGGCAGCAACTCGGCGGGAATGCCGCGCCCGTCGTCCCGGACCTCGATGCGCGCCGCCTGATCGGCAGGGCCGGCGCTCTCGCGGCCGCTGCGCGCGGCGCGCACCTCGACCCGCAACGCGCCGGCGTCCCGGGCGTTCTCGAACAGGTTGACCAGCACCTCCGACAGCTCGTCGCGCCGCGCGCGGACCGCGATCCCCGGCTCCGCGGCGACCTCCCAGCGGATGGGCGTCTCGCCGAGCTGGTAGAGCCCGACCACCTCCCGCACCACCTCCGAGGCGTCCACCGCCTCGAGCGGCGGCCGCTCGGCCGTGGGCAGCGCGAAGCGGCTGAAGGCCCGCGCGATAGCGTCGAGGCGGTCGATCTCCGCCAGGATGCGCTGCCCCGTGCTGTCCAGCACGCCTCCCAGTTCCGCCGGCCGCTCGCGATGCAGCCGCATCAGGTGCTGGATGCCGAGCCGGATCGGCGTGAGCGGGTTCTTGATCTCGTGCGCCACCTGCCGCGCCATCTCGCCCCACGCCAGCACGCGCTGCGCCTCCTGCCCGCGCTCCACATCGGCCGCGGCCTGCTCGATGGAGCGGTACACCGGCTCGAGCTCGCTCGGCATCGGGCGGCCCTCGGGCGCCGGCCGCACGCCCGTGCCCGCCGCGAGGGCCGCCTGCGCGAGGTGCTTCAGCGGGCGCGCGAGGGCGCGCGCGGCGAGTCCCGAGAGGACGACGGCGGCCATGATCCCGATGACGGCAGCCACCATCACGGCCACGCCCAGGTCCTCCTCGCGTGCCCCCAGCGTCTCGTCGGTCAGCAGCTGCGGCGAGACGAGGATGTCGGACGTGCCCCCCAGCACCGTGTATCCGACCAGCACGGGCTGCGGCGTCGTCGCCTGGCGGAGCGTCAGCTCGAGATAGTCGCCCCAGACGAGCCGCGCGAACGCGTCCGGCGGCACCAGCCAGTCCACGAGGCCGAGGTCGCTCAGGACCGGCGCCGAGGACGAGCGCTGCACGCCGTCGGTGGTGAGCACCAGCTCTGCGTCCACGTTCTCCGCCACCTGGCGGAGCGCGAGCGCACGGTCCATCGAGAGGTCCTCGAGCGCCGACGACGCATCGCGCAGCGTGCGCGTGATCAGCAGCTCGCGCGAGCGGAGGAACTCGTCCCCCTGGCGCGCGTAGCTCCAGAGCGCCAGCGCCACCGTCGGCACGACGAAGAACGCAGCCAGGCTCACCGTGAGGCGCGCGCGCAGCGAATGCAGGCCGCGCGGGTACGCGACCCGGAGCGTCGGCACCAGCCGCCCGCTCACCAGGTCCAGCACCAGCCAGAGCACGGCGAGGACGCCGAAGTCCAGCACCAGCACCAGCAGGCCCCGCTGCAGCAGCGGCGAGAGGCCACCCAGGTCCACCTGCGCGTGCACGTGCCGCCGGCCGCCGGGCAGGTCCACCACCCGTTCACCCCGGATCGTCCACGCGTCGCGCCGCCAGGTCGCGCGCTCCGACGCAGGCGCCCCTCCCACCTCCACCGGCGAGACGGAGAGCCGGTACGGCGGTTCCGCTTCCCCGCCCGTCCCCGCCAGAAAGCGCGCCACGCGGCTCGGCGCCACGAGCCGCGACTGCGGGCCCACACCCACCGTCACCACGCGTCCGTCGGTCAGCGGGATCGTCGCCAGCCCGTACACCCCCGGGCGCCGGAGGTACGAGCGCACCTGCGGGAGCCGGTCGTCCATCGTCTCCTTGACCTGCGTGCGCACGAGGCTGTCCGGGAGGTCCAGCGCGGCCAGGTCGAGCTGCAGGAGATGCTCGCCCTGCGCGGTCCAGAGCCCGAGCGCGGCAGGGTAGTCGTGCGCGGAGAAGTCACTGCGCCGCCAGAGCAGGTAGAGATCGCCCGCCGTCTGCGGCGCCGTATTCGGCGGGATCGAGCGCACCAGCCGGTCGAACAGGGCGACCTTGAGCGGATCCGGCGTGTTGCCCAGCGCCTCGAGATCCCGGTTGGCGAGCGCGATGCGGCCCTCGGTCGTCGCGCCCCACTCGAGCAGCGCGGCCGCCGATCCCGCGACGACCGCCACCGTGGCGATCGCACTCCGGAACGGCATCGGACGGATGGCGACCAGCAGCGCCGGGAGCCAGAGGTACGGGTACCACTCCGGCCAGGCGCCGGTCGGCCTCCACAGGAAGAGACCCGCTACCGCCAGCGCGACGGCCAGCGCGGACGCGAGGAAGGGCCAGGGCCCCGCGTGCGCCGGCGCGGCGCGGCCGCGCACTAGGGCGGCCGCGAAGAGGACCAGCGCCGAGGCCGCCAGCACCAGCGTCACCTGCCAGGTCAGCCACAGCAGCAGCGAGACGCCCTCGGCGGGCGGCGCGATCCCCCGCGCCAGGTCCTGCAGGAGGTACGGCGCGAGGATGGTCACGCCGAGCGCCGCGAGCCGGCTGAGCCACGTCGGCTTGAGCCCCAGCCTCCAGAGCGCCGCCGCGCCGAGCGCGACGACCAGGCCCGTCAGGATGACCTTGCCGGCGGAAGCGGAGTACGGCCCCAGCACGTCCTGGTAGTAGGTCGCCGCGGAAAAGACGCTGCCGGGGCCGAACGCCTCCTCGAGCGGCGCGCGCGCGATGAAGAGCGCCGCGGCCGCCGCGCCGGCCACCGCGCCCGCGACCGGCACCCCGCTGCGGGCCGCTCCGCCCGCGCCGACGAAGAGCAGAGCCAACACCAGCCAGAACAGCACGCGGCGCGACAGCGCCAGCTGGTCGGCGAGCGCCGCGTCCTGCTCCGGCGGCACCGGCTGGACCGCGAAGAGGGTGTCGCCGCCGCGGAGCCCGCGCGGCAGGACGTAGTCGAAGACATCGGAGTCGGCGGGGGCGCCGCCGGGCTGGAAGAAGCGCAGGCCGACGCCGGCCCGCTCGGCGAACCGGTCGGTCAGCGCCACGCCGGCGCTCGGCGCGTACGACGCGCGCGCCAGCATCACGGCGGCCACGGCGGTGCCGCTGTCCGCCTGGCGGCGCGCCACGAGCCACAGGTAGAATGGAGTCGTGACCGTCGAGAGCTCGGGACCCGTGGCGGCGAGCGGCACGCGCAGCGTGCCGGCCCACGCCGTGGCGTGGCCCTGCGCGTCGAACCGCACCACGCCGCGCGCCGGCGACTGGTTGCGGACCATCGCCTCGAGCTGGCGGAACCGGTCCGGCCCCGACGCGGTCCGCAGCTCGGCGGCCCGGTCCGCCAAGCCCCGCACCATGTCGAAGCTCGCGCCGAGATCGCGGTTCAGCTCCCGCGACGCGCGCATCACGACCTGCTCGCGCACGAGCGGCCAGGCCGCGCGCAACCGCCCGAGCCGCCAGGTGGAGGCGAGGGCTGCCACCGCCGCGCCCGCCAGCACCGCCGCGCCCACCACGCGCATCCAGCGCCCCGGCACCTCGCGCCCTCCGCGCCAGACGGCCGCCAGCGCCACGAGCGCCAGCAGCACCAGGCCCGCCGCGAGGATCCACCCGGGCCCACGCATCCACTCGGCGCTCAGCGCGCCCGCCGCGGCGAGCGCGCCCACCCAGGCCAGGCTCCCCCGTCTCACGGCCTGGTCCCCCGAGCGCCGAGGACGCGCGTGAGCGGCCCGCTGCGCCTCAGGGAGATGGCGCCCGACGACGCCCAGCTCGCGATCGCGACCAACCCCCGGCTCATCGTGCCCGCAGCCACCTGCGAGCACCACGGCCGGCACCTCCCGCTGGGCTGCGACGCCCTCATCGTGGAACGCCTCGCGGACGATCTCTCGGCGGAGTTCAGGATCGTGACGGCCCCCACCATCGCGTACGGCGTCAACGCCGACGCGGCGCACATGCTGCCCGGCGGCGCCTCGTTGCGCCGCAAGACGCTGCGCCGCCTGCTCAACGACCTGCTCCTCGACTGGGAGAAGGCCGGCGTCGAGGAATTCCTCGTTCTCACGGCCCACGGCCACGCCCCGCACCAGGAGGCGCTGTCCACCGTCGTCACCGACCGCGCACGCGTGCGCGTCATCGACATCTTCAGCATGGACCTCGCCGACGTCCTCGAAGGGCCGCTCGGGCCGATCCACGGCGGCGAGGTGGACACTTCCCTGATGCTCTACCTCGCCCCGCACCTCGTGCGGATGGACCTCGCCCGCGACTGTATCTTGCCGGACCGCGAGCGCCTGCGCTACCGCCGCGGCACCCGGATGGTCCTGCCCGGCGCTTCCGACGGCTCGGTCGGCGAGCCGACGCGCGCCTCCGCGGAGAAGGGCAAGCGCATCTACGAGTTCATCCGCGGTCGCATCCGCGAGCGCGTCTTCGGCGCCGGCGCCAAGGCGACACCCGTATGAGACGGCTCGCCCGCGCCGCCCTGCTCACCGCCGCGCTCCTCGGCGCGGGCCTGGCGGCCCGTCCCCGGGCCCAGCAGGGCTTCCTCGACCAAGGCACCTTCGTCATCGCCCGCGGCGGGGACGAGATCGGACGCGAGGAGTTCGCCATCCGGCCCGTGGCGGGCGCGCGCGGAGAGGGCGGCATCCTCGCGGTGGCAACCGTCCGCTACCGCGACCGGGAGCTCAGGGCCGCGCTCGAGCTGACCCGGGAGCACGTCCCCGTCTCGTACCAGCTCGACGTCACCGCCGCCGGACGCGTAGAGCAGCGCCTCACCGGGCAGTTCGGCCGCGGCCGCTTCGCGGTGCGCATCGCCACCCCGGCGCGCGAGGTCGCCCGCGAGTTCCCGGTGCCGCCCGCCGCCGTCGTGCTCGACGACGACGTCTTCGACCAGTACTACTTCGTCCCGCGCGCCAACGGCGCGCCGGAGCAGGTCTCGGTGGTGCGGCCCCGCCAGAGCACCGTGGTGGCCGGCGAGGTCAGGAACCTCGGCCGGGATACCGTGCTCGTGGGCGGCCGGAGCGTCCCGGCCGAGCACTACGCCCTCACCCTCGCCGGGGACGACCGACGCGAGTTCTGGTTCTCCTCCTCCGGCGACCTTCTCAAAGTGGCCCTTCCCGCCGGCCCCATCACCGCCACGCGGCTGAGCCTCCCGAACCGCTGAAGCACCGCGCGGCCCAGCGCCGCCGCCACGCAAAAACACCGTAATCCCGTACTGGATTGATACTTGACCGCGGTCAACAATGGTCTACCTTGCCACGTATGGAGAGGGGAGGCGAAGCGCTGAAACTCACGGTGCCACAGTGACGTACGGCACCTCGACGATTCGAATTCAGGGGTCTCCATGCGTGTACGTCTGATCGTTGGCTGGTTGGTGGTGCTGTCCGTCGTCGCGGCAATCGGCTATGCCCAGCAGCCTCCGGCTCCGAAGCCGGATACGGTGAGGCTGTCGCTGGCCGAGGCGCTGGAGACGGCCGTCCGCTTCAATCCGACCTATCTGACCACGCTGCGGGCAAGGTCGCCAGCCGCCTGGGCGCGCAACAACGCGGCGTTGAGCCTGTTCACGCCGACTTTCGGCATTGGTGGGAGCTACTACCACCAGGCTGCAGCCAGCGGACAGATCTTCCAGGGCTTTGCGATCCCGGCAACGCCGAGCTCTCAGCAACTGAGTGGGTCGCTGCGCTTCGGCTACCAGCTGTCGGGGGCTGCGATCGCCAACGCCGGATCGGCGGGGGCGAGTCTCGACGCCGCCGACCAGGACATCGCGAGCGCGCGGACGGCGCTCGTGGTGCAGGTGCGGACCGAGTACCTGAACCTGCTCGAGGCCCGCGCGCAGGCCGACCTCGCCCAGCACGTCGTGCAGCGGGCGCAGGAATTGCTGAACCTGGCCCAGGCCCGTTACAGCGTCGGCCAGAACACGATGATCGACGTGCGCCAGGCGCAGGTGGCCAAAGGGAACGCGGACGTGTCGTTGCTGCAGACCCAGCAGAACGTGCAGATCGAGGCGCTCAGGGTCTACAACTTGATGGGCGTGCCCGCGCCCGAGCCGCCGGACGTGGTGCCGACCGACACCTTCCCCGTCGTGGCGCCGACGTGGAGTCCCGATTCCCTGATCGCCCAGGGGCTCGCGCAGAACGCGGCCCTGATGGCCATGCGCGCTCGGGAGGTCGCGACCCGGTGGAACGTGCGGTCCGCCTACTCGTCGTATCTGCCGAGCCTGTCGGCGTCAGCGAGCACGGGCAGGTCCAAGATCACCCAGGGCACGTCGCCCAGCTTCTATCAGACGAGCCCCTGGACGGTGAGCTTGAGCGTCTCGCTGCCGATCTACGACGCCGGGCAGCGGAACGCCCAGGTGTCCCAGGCGAACTACCAGGATGAGAGCCTGCGGCAGTCCATTCGCGCGCGCGAGCTGCAGGTCCGGACGGACGTCAGCTCGGCGTACGTGGCGCTGGACGCGGCCTATCGCACGATCGCGGTGCAGCAGAACAACCGGGCGGCCGCGGATGAGGCCTTCTCACTCGCCACGGAGCGCTACCGGGTGGGCTCGGGCTCGATCATCGAGCTGCTCACCGCCCGGGTGGACGCCGAGACGGCAGCCACGAACTACATCACGGCCGTCTACAACTATCACAAGGCCATCGCCGCCCTCGAGCAGGCCGTCGGGCGGACACTCAGGTAGAGGATCGGACCAGCATCCATGAGCACTCGCGGGAAAGTCATCCTCGTCATCGCCGGCGTCATCGTCATGGCCGGCTTCGTCCGTCTCAGCGTCTCGAAGCGTGGCGGGGCCGCCGTGGACGTGCGGATGGACAAGGTGCGGCGGCGGGACATCGTCTCGATCGTCACGGCCAGCGGCAAGATCGAGCCCAAGAAGTCGGTGGACATCCTCTCCGACATCATGGGCCGGATCGTGGTCCTGCCGGTGAAGGAGGGCGACCTCGTCACCCAGGGCGAGCGGCTGGTCGCGATCGACCCGACCTCCTACCAGGCCGGCGTCGAGCGGGCCCAGGCGGGCGTGGCGAGCGCCCTGGCGAACGTGGCGCAGGCCAAGGCGAACCAGGACCAGGCGACGCGCGCGTACAACCGGGCGCGGGACGTCCGGGCGCAGAACGCGCAGCTCATCTCGCAGGAGAACCTGGAGCAGCTCGGGACGCAGAAGGCGGTGGCCGACGCGAACGTGGACGCCGCGCAGCGCCAGGTGGACCAGGCGCAGGCCAACCTGCGGGATGCGCAGGACCAGCTCAGCAAGACCACGATCCTCGCCCCGATCACGGGACAGGTGACGCGGCTCTCGGTCGAGCAGGGTGAGGTGGCGGTGCCGGGCACCTTCTCCCGGGCGACCGGACTGCTGATGACGGTGTCCGACATGTCCATCATCGAGGCGTGGGTGAACGTGGACGAGACCGACGTGGTCCGGATCCACCTCGGCGACTCGGTGGACGTCTCGATCGACGCGATGCCGGACACGACGTTCTCCGGACGGGTGACGAAGATCGCCAATTCGTCGGTGGCCGGCGGCTCGGCATCCACCTCCGGGGTCGCGACGTCGGCGCAGGCCGTGGACTTCGAGGTGCGCATCCAGCTCGACCATCCACCGCGGAACCTGCGGCCGGACCTGTCGGCCACCGCGCACATCATCACGGACACGCGGCGCCAGGTGTTGGCGGTGCCGATCATCGCTCTCACGGTGCGGGAGCCGGACACGGCTACCGCGGCCAAGAGCGGTCAGCGCTTCGAGGTCGCCAAGGACACGTCGGCGGCGCACCGGGCCAAGGAGATCGAGGGCGTGTTCGTGGTGGACACGGTCACCAACGTCGCGCACTTCAGGCCGATCAAGGTCGGCGTCGCCGGCGAGGAGTACTTCGAGGTCCTGACCGGGCTCACCGGGAACGAGGTGATCGTCTCCGGCACGTACCAGGCGATCAAGGACCTGAAGGACGGCTCCAAGGTGAAGGGGCAGCGGCCCCGCGCCGCCGCCACGCCGGCGCCGGCGACGGCCAAGAGCGGGGCCCGGTGAGCGACCCGGTCATCCGCACCGTCGGGCTGACGCGCGACTACCCGATGGGCGGCGAGGTCGTGCGCGCCCTGCGCGGCGTGGACCTCGAGATCCCGCGCAACGAGTTCGTGGCGATCATGGGGCCGTCGGGCTCTGGCAAGTCCACGCTCATGAACCTCATCGGCTGCCTCGACACCCCGACCGCGGGCCAGTACTGGCTCGCCGGGCTCGAGGTGTCGCGAATGAGCGACGACGAGCTGGCCCGCGTGCGCAACCGGCAGATCGGGTTCGTCTTCCAGACGTTCAACCTGCTGCCGCGCGCCTCCTCGCTGCACAACGTCGAGCTGCCGCTGATCTACGCCGGGCTCAGGTCCAAGGAGCGGCGGGAGCGGGCCGAGCGCGCGCTCGCATCCGTCGGCCTG
>Ga0209777_10009394_pt1 | contig 10525 bp, 11 predicted proteins | sample FrelakmetHBP12HB_FD_187147 | JGI IMG/M metagenome (GOLD analysis project Ga0209777, IMG submission 187147) | Freshwater lake sediment microbial communities from the University of Notre Dame, USA, for methane emissions studies -HBP12 HB (SPAdes)... | ecosystem: Environmental > Aquatic >... | reverse complement strand
GGGCTTGCCTGTTGCCTGGCGCGCTTCCCGCAGGCCTTCCAAGCCCACGGCGGGGTCAGGCCGGGCCTTGCTGGCCGTCGGGAAAATCGGGCCGAAGGCAATGTAATCCGCTGAGGATTTATCCGCCTCGACGACTTGAGCAAGGACATGCGTCGAATACCCGACCCATTTGCCTTCGCCGAGGATTTGGCGGGCCAGTTCAACCGGCAAATCCTCTTGCCCCACGTGCACCCCATCCGCGCCAGCGGCCCGGGCCACATCCGCACGGTCATTCAGAATAAAGATTCCGTTCTCGCTCCGCACGCAGACTGCGACTAACCGCGCCTGCTCGAACAGGTCCCGGGTTGAAGCTTGCTTGTCTCGGAGTTGAATCAAACGCACGCCCGCTGAGAGCAGGGTTTCAGCCACTTGCAGGGCCGCACCCCCACCCGCCTGAACGGGGTCGATTATGGCATAGAGACGGGGAATTGGGGAGGCCATTAAGAGTTCAGAAAGCGTTGCCGTTCGTTGAGAATCTCTTGAGGAAGTGCGTGTCGAAGTTGCCGGCGCGAAAGTCGGAGTCCGCCATGACCTTCTCGAGGAGAGGGATGGAGGTCGAGATCCCCTCGATGATGAACATCTCCAGGGCGCGCGCCATACGGCGAATGGCCTCGTCGCGATCTTTGCCGTGCACGATGAGCTTGGCGATAAGGGAGTCGTAATAAGGCGGGATGACAGACTCCGCATAGACCGCCGTATCCACTCGCACTCCCGTCCCCCCCGGCGCATGGAAGGCCTCGATCTTGCCGGCTGAGGGCGCGAAGGTCTCGGGATTTTCGGCACAGATGCGGCACTCCAGGGCGTGGCCTCGTAGGCCCACCGTGTCACCCTCAATCGGCAGGTGCTCGCCGGCCGCGACGAGGATCTGCTTCTTGACCAAGTCCAGCCCTGTAACCATTTCCGTGACCGGATGTTCGACTTGAATGCGCGGGTTCATTTCCAGGAAGTAGAGCCGGCGGGACTCATCCATGAGGAATTCCACAGTGCCTGCGTTGGTGTAGCCGATTTGTTGAAGCGCCCGGATGACCTGGCAACCCACCTTCTGCCGGGTCTCGGAATCGATCTGAGTGGAGGGCGACTCTTCCACCAGCTTCTGGTGACGGCGCTGGATCGTGCATTCGCGTTCGCCCAAATGGACGACCTTCCCATGCTGGTCGCCAATCACCTGGAACTCGATGTGGCGCGGGTGTTCGATGTATTTTTCCAGGTAGACGTCCGGAGTGCCAAAGGAGGCCGCAGCTTCGTTTTGAGCCGTCTCGAGGGCGCGCGGCATCTCTTCCGGCAAGCGTACAATCCGCATGCCACGTCCTCCGCCCCCGGCGGCGGCCTTCACCATGACGGGGTAGCCCGCCTTCTCCGCCTCTTCCAGCGCCATGGCTTCGGAGCGGAGTACTTCCGAACCCGGCAGGATCGGCAAGCCCATCCCCGCCATGGCCTTGCGAGCCTGATTCTTGTCTCCCATCAAACGGATCACTTCCGAAGAAGGGCCAATAAACGTCAGGTTGGAGGTTTCGCAGACTTCAGCGAAGTAGGAGCTTTCCGCCAAAAAGCCGTAACCGGGGTGGATGGCTTCCGCGCCCGTGATCTCCGCTGCCGAAATGATGCTGGCCACGTTCAGGTAGCTGTCCGCGCTGCGCGGCGGCCCGATGCAAACCGCCTCGTCGGCGAACCGCACATGCAGGGAGAGACGGTCGGCCTCCGAATACACAGCAACCGTCTGAATCCCCAGCTCCTTGCAGGCGCAGATAACCCGCAGAGCGATTTCGCCACGATTGGCAATGAGGATCTTCCTAAACATAAGTCCGCTGGGAAAAGGAAACTAGAAACTGGAAATTGGATACGCGAAATTGGAAAATCGAAAGTCGAAAATCGGCGGCCATTTTAGCGATTTCGGATTACCATTTCCCATTTCCGGCCGATTTTCCAATTTCGATTTTCGAGCTTCGGGCCTATTTCTTGTGCGAAGGTTTGATGGCGAATAAGGACTGCCCGTATTCTACGGGCTGGCCATTCTCCACATAAATGCGGACAATCTCCCCCGTCACCTCAGACTCCAGCTCATTCATCAGCTTCATGGCTTCGATAATGCACAGGACTTGGCCCACTTGCACCTCATCGCCTAGTTTCACGAAATGAGGAGCACTCGGGGAAGGCGTCGCGTAGAAAGTCCCGACGATGGGTGACTTCTGGATATGCAGACCTTCCAACGACTCCGGATGCTCCGCCGGTGGTGATTCCACCTGCGAGATCCCGCTCGGTGGTGATGCGGGGGAGGCAACGGGCGAGGCATGAGGGGAAGTCAAGGGTGATGGGAAGCCAGGGGAAGGCGACAAGAAGCCTTCCGTCGAATTCGCGCTTCCCGCCTGGGCGTTTCCGCGTCGGACACGGATCTTCACGCCCTGCTGTTTCATCTCGAACTCTGCGATCTCCCGTTCGGCCAGAAGATCCAGGAGCTCTTCAATGTCCTTGAGGCCCCAGGTTCGCGCCGAGGCTTCTTTCTGCCGCGTTGGATTCTTTCCGGGCATCGGTACCGCCCTCCCATTACCCACGCCGCTTCTGCTCTAACCGTCGGGGCGGCGTCCCCCCCTGGCCGATCCCCCGTTGATCCACAATCGACGGGCTCGACCCTAGCTCAAAACCCAGTTGTCCTTCGCTGCCGGAGTAAGGATTTCCGGTCCGTCCACTCCCACCAGGACGGTGTCCTCGATGCGAATCCCACCCAGGCCTTCCAAATAGACTCCTGGCTCAACGGTCACCACAAAGCCCGCCCGTAGCCGAACCTTCTCTCCTCGGCCCAGCCGGGGCGCTTCATGGATTTCCAAGCCCACGCCGTGTCCGGTGCTGTGCGTGAAAAACCTACCCACGCCTCGAGCCTTCAGGAAACGCCGAGCGGCGGCGTCCACGTCTCCGGCCTTTGTCCCTTCCCGCAAAGCCTCGACGGCGCTCTGCTGGGCTCCCGCAACTGCCTGATAGAGGCTCCGAACCTTCCTGCCTGGCTCGCCCAGGTAGACGGTTCGGGTCATATCCGCTGCGTATCCAGAGAGTATAGCACCTAGGTCAAAGATGACCAAATCATTTTCTTCCAATAACTTGCGCGAAGCCCGGGCATGGGGAAAGGCGCCTCGGGTGCCCGAAGCCACAATGGTTTCAAAGGCCGCACCCTCCGCGCCTTTCTTCCGCATCCGATACTCGATTTCCGCCGCCAAGTCGGCCTCACTGACCCCAGCCCGCGCTTGGCCCCGCACCTCTTCGAAGACCTCCGCAGTCAAACGCCCCGCCTGCCGAATCCTCGCAACTTCCTCCTCGTCTTTTACGGCGCGTAATTCCTCGATCATGCCTCCGGCCGGCGTGAGCTTCACCCGAGGACGCGTGTCGCTCACCAAGCGTCCAAATTCTGCGCAGGTCAAATGCGCAGCTTCATACCCCATACGTCGGGCATCTCGCTTGCGGAGCCATGCGCCGACTGCCCTTAGGAGTCCCCGCTTGGCCACAATCACCTCCACCCCACAGGCTTCTTCCTGCGCCTGAAGGGTGTAACGAGGATCCACGAAGAGAAGCAGTTCTGAGGGCCCCACCAGGGCCGCCCCCGCGCTTCCCCGAAAGCCGGTCAAATAGAAAATATTCGTAAGGCTGGTAACCAGCAGTACTGGCAGACCGCGCCCGTCCATCTGAGCGCGAAGGCGCTCCCGCCGGGCTGCAAAGGCAGGCGCAAGAAGCATCGCTCAAACCCGCGCGACACCGGAGCGGGATTGAATCCGACTCCCGGCGCCGAAACAAAAAGGAGGAGACTTTGGTCTCCTCCTTAACCTTGCTCCTTCAAATCCCAGGAGGCAGCCGAGGGTTAGGTCGGCAAGACCTTGGGGGAAATGAAGAACAAAAGCTCCGAATCGGAATCTGTAACAGAGGTCGACTTGAAGAGGTGCCCGAGGATCGGGATGCTGCCGAGCAGGGGCACACCATTCTCCGTCCTGCCCCTTGTCGTCACAGTCACGCCCCCGAACACCACCGTTCCGCCATCCGGAACCATTACTTGCGTGGTTGCAGATTGGGTGTTGATGGTAACCGACGCGCCAGAGGGGGTTTCCACGGTGCCGCCGGGGGAGTTGTTGGTCACGTTGATGATCATGAACACGTTGCCATCGTCCGTGACCTGTGGGGTGACGCTCAACGTGAGCGCCGCGGTCGTCATCTGGGTCGAGATGGTTGTGCCGATGGTTGTTGTAATAGGAATCTGAGTGCCTTGCACGACTGTCCCCGTGCTATTGTTCTGAGTGATGATCGAGGGCCGGGAAATGGTCTTGGCTTCGTTACGCGTCTCGGCTGCCGCTATGGCGGCATCGATGAAGTACCGCGCACCTAAGTTGGTTATCGCCGCCGCGCCAAAGCCGCTCACCGAAGGAAAGGTCGTGGTGACGGTTCCGCCGGGCGGAGTGGTGCCGTTCTGCGTGGCGGTGGCGGTGGCTCCCGACCCGGCGCTGGCGGCGCCGGCCAGCGTGGACTTGTTGAGGAAGCTGCCGGTCAAGGCCGCCTGCAAGCTGCGCGAGAAGGTTGTGCTGGCGAGAACGACTCGCGCTTCGATCAGCACCTGCTTGGCCTTCTTATCGAGCTTGGTAATGATATCTTCGAGGATGGGGATCTGGGTTTGTATGTCGGAAATGATCAGGGTGCTGGTGCGGGAGTCCACCAGGATATTGCCCCGCTTGGTCAGCGGACCGCCGCCCACCCACGATTTGATCATGCCGGCGATGACATCCGGCTTGGCATAATTCACAGTCCGATAGACCGTGACCAGTGGCGCGCTCTCCTCGCGCGCCGCCGCGAGCTTTTGGACGGCATCCTGCTCGGCCGTCAGGGTATCCATCCTGGCGATGCGTAAAACGCTGCCCTCTAGGACTTTCCCCAAGCCGTTATTCTTCAGTACGATGTCCAGGGCTTGGTCCCAAGGGACTTGGTCGAGAACGATGGTGACACTCCCGCTTACGTTGGGATCCACAATGATGTTGAGCCCGCTGATCTCGTGGATGAGCCTGAAGAAATCCTTCACGTCAACGTCCTTCAAATTCAAGGAAATGGGCTCGCCGGTGTAGCGGGGTTGCTCGGGCGCTGGGGCCGCCCCAGCCTGGGCTGATCCCTGAGCATCCATCGGGCCGGGTTGAATGGTGGCAGCCAAGGTGCGGGCCGCCTTCACCGCCTGGAGTGCTTCCGGCGTTTGGCTCGGAGTCACGCGCTGGCTGACGGGGGCTGCCGCAGCCTGCGCGCCGGGGACGTCAGGCAAAGCATTCTGAAAATCCACATAATGGACCGTCGTGGTAGCGATCGCCCGCGGACTTTCGGGGGGCGTTAGTGCAAGGGCCGCCGGCTGAGGAACGGGCGGCGCGAGGTCGCTGCGCAAGGGCAAGGAAGCGAGTGGTAAGGAGGTGTCCGCCGCCACCGCGACGATAACGGGCGCGGAGTTCTGCTGAGCCACCGGCTCGCTCACCGGCGCGGGCGGGGATGTCTTCACCGCCTGGGCCAGCTCGCGCGACCGGAGTTCTATCCTCACTCCGCCCGGCACGCGATGGACGTCAAACGCCGGATCGCCATCCAAATCCGCCACCACGCGAACCACGGCGGGGCGGCTCTCGCGGAACTGCCCTACGCGAACCCCTTTAAGGAGCGCGGAGGTGGCCGCAAACCACTTCCGAGGCGTAGCGATTCGCGCGCCTTGGAGGTCCACCACCAGGCGCCGGGGGTGTTCGAGTTGCAGCACCTGGAAGGTCGGCGCGCTGGAGGTGGCCACATCCACGAACGTCTCACCCGTCTTGCCATCCTTAATAGAAATATCTGAGACCCTGACAGGACTGCCGGCGGATGCCGTGACCGCTTGTGAGGTCGTCTGGGGGGACGCCGCAAAGGCGCCGGTCGCCGAAAGCGAGGCGGCCACCAGCATCAACCCTGTCATCGTCAGCAAAACGATGGCTTGTCGTTTCATTTTCCCTCTCCCGGAGCTGGACTCAGTCGTTTGACCACTTCCACGGTCATCACCCGGCCGTTCGGATCGAGACGATTCTCATTGAAATAGACTGCGTCCGGTGTGATCTTGCTGACTACGCCGTCGTAAAGCACGTCATCTGTTTTGAGGAAGTAAGCAAGTTTCCTGGAGTCGATTACGACGGCGATCATCGTATGGGTCGTATCCAGGCGCAGGATCCCCTCGACTTGCAGTTGAGAAACCAATAAGCCCCTGTTCCCTGGCGGCAGCGAACCTATCGGCCCGGCTGCGGCACCGGCTTCGCCTCCCCCTGTCATGACGACCGGGACCTTAAAGGGATCACGCCGGCCGGCGATCGGCGGGAGAGCCTTCTCTTTGCGCGCCGACGCGGCTTGGGTCGCCGCAGCCGGCTTGGCAGCGCGGCGCGCCCCTGCTTGGGCATGCGGAGTGGTTTTGGCCGTTGCCTTCGTGGCCGGAGCCGGTGCCGGCTTGGCGTTTGTCTTCCCGGCTTGCCCGCTCGGCTTCTGCACGGCGGGTTGGGGCGCTGCCTGGCCTGCCCATCCCGTGACTGCCAGACCCGCGCATCCTGCCAACACCCAGCTCGCCAAACGCAACCAACTTCCCGCTCTGGTTTTGTGCACGGCTTGATACCTCGGGTTAGCCATAGTGCCCATCCTGCCCTACCTCTTTCTTATTGGCGGCGCCGGCGGAGGCGTCGGTCGATTGTAATAGGTCGTGATAACGCAATTGGCTCCCACCGTCTCGCTGGGGTGAACCGTGTAGCTCCCCATTCCACCGCCCCCGGGAGTCCCCAGGGACAGATCCTTGACGCTGACAATCCTCTGCTCGTGAGCCAGGCGATCGAAGAAGTTCAGCAAGGAATAGTAAGTTCCGTCCAATCGCACGGTGAAGGGCATTTCTACAAAGAGGTCCCGGCTCACCAGCGCCTGGGGAAGGAAGGTGCGCACGTTGATGCTGGTGGACGCGCCGGCATCAAACACGCTCCGCATGAATTCATCCGTGGCCGGCTGGTCGGGGACGATGGAACGCAAAGTTTGCAGTTGGGTTTCCAATTCCCGGATGCGGAGCAAGAATTCGGTCTGCTGTTGCCGGAACGCCTCGTTCTGGTCGTTGACCGCTTTCAACTTCAGGTAGTCCCGATGCAAGCCTTCCTGCTTGGCGTGCAGCGGCCAAACGTATCCATCCATCAAGCCGCCAGGAATCCCGTAAAAGACCACCCCCGCCGCCACTAACGGTACGATCATGAGAAGGCCCGCCTGAACGGGCGTCGGAAGGTCACTGAAGCTCTTGGCCATGGTCTTTGCCCTCTCCCCTTACAAGCCCGCGCGCTTCGCAGGCGCAGCCGCGCCAGACGGCGCCGCGGTTTGCCCGGCGGGAGCAGCCGCGCCCGGCGACTTGTAAACCATATCCAGCACGAACTTATAGGCCAACTGCTCCTTCTGGTTGTCCTGGAAGAATCGCCGCAATTGGACGTCCTGAAAGTAGCCTGACTTCTGCAATGAGGATAAGAAGTTGGCCATGGAATTCACCGAGCCGGACTGCCCGTTGAGCACCACACGCTCGCCCTGCGGGCCCAGGGTGAAAAGATAGACGTCGGTGGTTCGGCTGACGACGTCGCCCAGGGCGGTCATCTCTTCCACCGGGCCCACCCGGCTGGCCTGAAGGGTCTGGATGGTGTCAATCCGCTGCTGGAGGTCCTTGAGTTGCGCCTGATAGCGGTCGTTCTGCGCCTTGATGCCTTGCAGGTCCGCCTCCCGCCGCTTTTCCTGGTTGACGAGGTTCTGCTCCTTATCGACGGCGGAACTCCATAGCTTGTAGACGAAGCCCACCGCAGCAAAGCTCACCACCAACGTGCCCACAAACACGCCGATCTGAAATTGCCGCGTGGCGGGTGCCCCCGGTTGCGCGGTGGTCGTGGGTGGAGGTGCCACTCCCAGCAGGTTGATTTTGATCATGGCTAGTCAAAGCTCCTCAAAGCCAGGCCCACCGCCACGCTCATGCGGGGGGCGAGATCTTCGATGTAACCTTGCTCGAACTTCTTGGGATCTACGATTAACTTCTGGAACGGATTGACCACGTCAACCGGAATATTGAATTCTTCCTTGAGTTGGTCTACCAGCCCCTCGATTCTTGCCGTGCCGCCTGAAACCAGAATGTGCTGGATATTTTCCGTGGAGGTCGTCTGGCGAAAGAAATCGAAGGTCTTTTGAATCTCCAACAAGAGGATTTCGGAGACCGAGCGAAGGTGCGGGGTTCTCTGCTCGGACGTCACGTTGGGGACTTCCTCCCCCCGCTTGAACTTCTCCGCGTCGTCAAAACTCAAGTCCAATTCCTTTTGCAGGGTATCGGTGTATTGGTTGCCCCCCACCGAAACATCGCGCGTGAACAAAGGCGTCGTCCCCCCGCGCCCAATCACGATGTTCATAATGCTGGCCCCAATGTTGAGGATGGCCGTCATCTGGTCCATCGGGATGTCGTAGTTCGCTTCCAGGGCATTGAACACCGCGAAACCGTCGTAGTCCACCACCATGGGGGTCTTTCCCGCCTGGCTCAATACGTTGGTGTGGTTCAAGATCTTTTCGCGTTTGACCGCCACCAGCATGACGTCCATGCCCGTCCCGCCGGCGGCCGGGCCCAAAGGCTGGTAACTGAGGTTCACGTCGGCCATGTCGAAGGGGATGTGCTGCTGGGCCTCGTAGGGAATGGCGTTGTAGAGCTCCTCGTCGCTCGCCGCATTCACCGTGATGCGCTTCACGATGACGGAGTGCCCCGAGACGGAGGTCGCCACATTCTTCGTTTTGATCTTGTTCTGCCGGAAGATGTTCTCGATGGCGGAAGAGACCGAAAGCGCATCCATGATGGCCCCGTCCACAACCGTATCCTGGCCGAGCAGCTCCATCCCCAGGTTCACCAACTCGTACGTGGAGCCCTTCTTCTTCAGCTCCACGGCTTTCACCGAGCTCGACCCGATGTCCAGCCCGACCAGCCCTTTAGGTTTACTGAACAGTGACATGGATCATGCTCCCTGCCGAAGAGCGGCACGCCGCTTGCTGTCGCCGCGCCGTTCAAATTCTGTGCTCGCCTTCTCCATCCAGCGATCCAATACCGTCTTCTTGAACTTCCAGCGGTTGCCGAGCTTGAAGGCAGGAATCTTCTCTTCGTAGACGTATTTATAGAGTGTTTCACGGGAGACGCCCAGATATTCGGAAGCCTCCCGCATCCCCATCACTTCTCTGGTTTCTGCCATGCTCCCAACCTTCGTCAAGATTCTTTTTCTCGAACACTACCTAAAAACCAACGGTCAAAAGCAAGGAACTCGTCGAGTCCAGCTACTTGTTGCAGCTTATACCCCGCAGGCTAGTGCGATGTCAAGCCTTTTTAGTGAATTGGGGGGGTTTCTTACCGTAATCTAGGGGGATTCTACGGATATCATCCCTTGATTTGTCGAATATATTGTATTGTTTGGGGACTCCACCCCAATATATGTGCCTACGAAAATTTTCTGCCTAACACCCTTTTTTAGCCTGTTTTGACCCTTTATGAGTCGAAATCCTGGAAAGGGGAAACCAGAAACTCGAAAATCGGAAATGGGAAATCGGAATTCGAAATGGGCCGAGTGGCCGCCGCTTTTCGCTTTTCAATTTTCGCTCTTCGCTCTCCACAGGCTTCGGGTTGACATCTTACCCGAGGAAGCGTATGCTCGGGTCATATGTCTACCCAAGATGAACGGAAACGCTTGGAGCTCTTGCAAGGCACGCTGGACCTGCTGATCCTGCGCACACTCATCTTCGGCCCGCAGCATGGCCAGGGCATTGCGCGCGCCATCCAGCAGACCTCCGAGAACGAGTTGCTGGTCGAGCACGGCGCACTCTATCCCGCACTCCAACGACTGGAAACCCAAGGCTGGATTGCCGCCCAATGGGGGACCTCCCGGAACAACCGCAAGGCCCGATTCTACACGCTGACCAAAGCCGGCCGTAAGCAGCTCGTCAAGGAGACGACGAAGTGGAAGCGGCTGGCTACGGCGATACAACGCATTCTGGGGCCTGAGACGGGGTAGGAATGATTGACGATTTTCGATTGACGATGGACGATTGAAAAAAGCCTGCAGCCGGCAATCGCCAATTTTCGTGCGGGGAATAAACCGGCCACGGGACGGTTAGCCAGGAGCGCCGTTCCGGGCGGGGAGGACAGGGACCATGTTTCGCCGCAAGCGTCAGCCGAGCGACTTCAACGCCGAGATCAATGCGCACATCGAACTCGAAATGGAGCGGCTCAAGGAGCAGGGCCTCAGCGAGGAAGAGGCTCGCAAGGCCGCGCGCCGCGCGTGGACCCGATGGCGGCGCTGAAGTATGAATAAAGCCGTGACGAGTGGCCCGCCGCGGCGGGACGAGTGAGGAGGAAGGGGACTATGGCGCCGGCTGTCCGAAGATCTGATTCAGCGCGGCTCTCGCCTGAGCGAGCACGGAGGTTGAAACCCACAAAGACGACTCG
>Ga0209777_10009393_pt1 | contig 10525 bp, 9 predicted proteins | sample FrelakmetHBP12HB_FD_187147 | JGI IMG/M metagenome (GOLD analysis project Ga0209777, IMG submission 187147) | Freshwater lake sediment microbial communities from the University of Notre Dame, USA, for methane emissions studies -HBP12 HB (SPAdes)... | ecosystem: Environmental > Aquatic >... | reverse complement strand
TTCAGGGAAGCATTATAGTTGCTGATGTGTTATATAATACTATAAAAGAGGCTGAAATAATTTAGCTATGGAAAAAGTTAATCCTGTCTGTATCATTTGCGGGGTTTCCCGGCGCGGTCTTCTTTATGCCGATGATCAATGGCAAGTGTATCAGTGTGAAAATTGCGGGTTAGGGGTGCTTGATCCCCGTCCTGGCAAAGACGAATTAAACAGGCTCTATACGGAGAATTATTTTCAAAGTCATTATCAAGAAGAACTCGCCCTAAACTCCGCAAAAATGAAACAGCGATTAAGGCAGGAAGATCATCGTTTGCGGTTTTTTTATAAATTCAAAAAAAACGGCAAAGTCCTAGATGTCGGATGTGGTCGAGGTTATTTTTTGTTGGCGTGTCGCAAACAGGGCTATGAAGTGGAAGGAATTGATATATCGGAGACCGCGGCTATGCATGTTCGTAAAGAGTTTAAAATCCCTGTTCATGTAAGTGCATTGAAAAGCATTAAACTGGAAACAGCTTCTTTTGATGTAATCACGATGTGGCATTCGCTGGAGCACACTACGGATCCCAATTTATATATTCAATCTGCACATAAATGGCTCAAGAAAGAAGGCATTTTGGTAGTTGATGTGCCCAATTATGAAGGGTACGATGCCCGCAAATACTGGCGGGACTGGGCTCACTGGGATTTACCTTTTCATTTTTATCACTTTACGCCGAAGGCAATAGTTGCTTTGCTGGAAAAACACGGTTTTGAAGTTATTCGTAAGAAAAGTTACCTATCCGATTATGTAAAAGGAAGGCTGGAAAGTAAGGCCGTCCCGAGTTTTCTGGCACGTATAATTGCACGATGCTATTCAGGCGGCGGGTTCGCCGTGGTGGCAAGAAAAATTATGGATATGGCTTGATGAACAGAGAACATTATTTGGATAACTTAATCAACGCTAAATTATTTCGATTTGATCATTTGGAGGTTGACGGCATTGATAATGAACCCGTAACAAAATTTTTTTCCGCCTCAGTTTTGGAGCAGGAATTTTGTCTGTTTGCCAACACAATTCTTACCGGTGATGAATATATTCAATTTCTACATCAGCGAATTTCAAATGCAATGCAAAATAAACTGCCGTTGCCAGTCGCGCGCTTTGCGGACGGTGAATACGCTTTTTACAAATACACGCTGGGTTGCAACGGCCTTTACAATCAGGCAGAATCAATTGAAATCATCAGAAAAGTTATGCCCCAACACATTAAAGCCATGGAATATTTGAAGGCAAACGGGTTTTTTGCTCCGCTCGTGTATCCTGGTAATTCCCATGTTGCCGCTCAAGGAATTTTCTCCTTTTTACAAAAGAATGTTGATTCAACGGGGACCTACTTTTTGGATTTTCTCCACTCAGCGGGAATAAGACTGACACCGGAAAACTACATTCCCTTCTATATAGTTTATGCATATTTGACTTCCCGCCATTTTACATCCGCCGTAGATGGTAAAAATATCTGTGTTTTAAATTCTGAATATAGTAAAGAGAATTGCCGCAGGTGGTTTGCCCGATTCTCCAGCCATCCAAGTTTAAGTTTTGTAGATATTCCAGCGGAATATGTCGCCACACGCTGGGAAAAAATCAAAGAGGAAATATTAAATAAAATTTCTCCGAATACTGAGTTATGCCTTGTTGGTGCCGGCGTGGGAGCCCTTCTTATTTGCGCCGATATCGCCAAAGTATTTTCTATTCCCGCCATTGATACCGGACATGTTTTGAATATGATGAATGACCACATTGATAAATCCAATGGCGTTCGGCTTTATACTTTAAGAAAAAACCCATGAATGATCCATTGAAAAAATACCGGCAAGAATTCCGCCTTTGGAAAAACGGCCGGAGGCTCCAGCGCGAAAAAAAACATTATGTGCGAACATTTAATAAATTGAGGCTTACAATTCCCGATAATGAAGATTTGCGCCAGCAATTGAATAAGAGGTTTCCTCATCTTGTTTCCAAAGCTAAAGGAGAACTGAAAATTATAGCAATTTATCATCATTACAACTGGGAAGATGAAGCACTCAAACCATCTTTGGAAAAATTCGGTAATGTTCGTCATTATGATTGGTTCAATGAATTTGACCATCAGCGCAAAGATTGGCATAAATCTCTGAAAGAGAAAATGAACCGGACACTGATAAATCAAGTAAACAATTGGATGAATGAAAGTAGGGCTGATGTGGTTTTTGCTTATCTTTCCGGCGAACTGGTTGAACCTCAGGTACTGCAGACAATCCGTAATTACGGCGTGCCAATGGTTAATCTCGCCTTGAACGATAAAGAACATTTCGTCGGCAAGATACGCAGCGGGCGCGCTTTCGGCGCCAGGGACATCTGCCGTTATTTTGATTTATGCTGGACGAGCACGGAAGAAGCACTCATTAAGTATCGCGTTGAAGAAGCGCTAGCCGTTTACTTGCCGGAGGGGGCTAATCCTGAAATTCATAAGCCTCAAGAAGTAGAAAAATCAATTGACGTTTCCTTTGTTGGGCAATGTTATGGTAATCGTGCGGCGGTTATAAGCGAGCTCAGAAAAAAGGGTATTGCCGTGAAGGCTTATGGATTAGGTTGGCCTGAAGGTCCGCTTTCTATTAAAGAGATGGTTTCCATATATTCCCGCAGCAAAATCAATCTGGGGTTCAGCGGTGTAGCCGGGCATGATAATACTTATTGTCTAAAGGGTCGCGATTTTGAAATACCGATGAGCGGTGGCCTCTATCTTACGGAAGCCCATCCGGAGCTGGCAAATGTATTCCACCCGGGTAAAGAAATCATTACCTATTCCGGCATTGACGACCTTGTCCAAAAAATTAAGTATTATCTATCTCATCCTGCAGAGGCCGGGGAGATAAGAAGAAAAGGTTATGAACGCGCCTTGCACGAACATACTTGGGAGATGCGTTTTGAAAAAATATTCCGCCTGTTGGGATTATTATCCTAGCGAGCCGGGCAAAATTATAAAGCATTCTTTGCGGCCTCAAGCGTATTTTTCATCAGCATGGCGATAGTCATTGGTCCTACACCCCCGGGTACCGGTGTAATATAGGATGCTTTAACCGCTACTTCGTCAAAAGCCACGTCCCCGGCAAGCTTGCCGTTTTCCAAACGATTCACGCCCACATCGATGACAACGGCGCCTTTCTTGACCATATCCGCTTTAATCATCTGCCTTTTGCCCACGGCGGCAATCAAAACATCGGCTCGCCCGGTGACGGTGGAAAGATTTTTTGTGCGCGAATGGCAAATCGTAACGGTGGCGTTTTGAGCCAGAAGCAAAAGCGCTATTGGTTTGCCGACAATATTGCTGCGTCCCACGACTACCACTTCTTGTCCCGCAAGTTTAATGCCCGTGCGACTGATTAATTCCATGACGCCCCTCGGTGTGCAGGGAACATATAAAGGATTCCCGGCGACAAGCTTACCCATGTTGTAGGGGTGGAAACCGTCGACATCTTTGAGCGGGTCAATAGCGGCAATGATTTTATCGGGATGGATATGTTTAGGCAGAGGAAGTTGTACCAGAATACCGTGAATAAGCTTGTCCGCATTTAATTCATTGATAATGCTCAATAGCTTTGCTTCACTTGTATCGGCGGGAAGTTTATACTCGCGGGATAAAAAACCTGCTTCCACGCAGGCCTTGACTTTTCCAGCTACATAGACTTTTGATGCAGGGTCTTCTCCAACGAGAATTACGGCAAGTCCCGGCACAACTCCGGTTTTTTCTTTCAAAGCCAGAGCCTCCTTGCTGACCTCTTGGCGAATTTCCTGCGCTATCTTGTTGCCATCAATGATTACGGCCATAAATCCTCTCGCTTACAATATTGCAAAATTCCGCCTGCTTATCAGTGAATACTGGTTTGCTGGGGAGAATCTAAATTTGGTTAATTTATTTTACTTGATATTCCTTAATGACGCTAATTAATTTTTCCACTTCTTCAGGGGGAAGTTTGCCGTTATAAATATAACGACAGATTCTTTCTTTATCCAAAACAACAATATCGGAAGAGTAATTTTTAAGTCCCCACGCCTTTATTATGCTGTAATCTGAATCAAGCAATATAACCGAGCCGGTTTTTTCCTGTCTGCTTTTTATTACCCGTTTAATAATCAGATTGGGTAATTTGCTGGCTTTGAGATTAGTAATGCATAAGCTCATATAATTGTTTTTTCGATCCAGCTCATCGTCTTTGAGCAGGGCATCTTCAACGTGCCTATTCCATGTTTTTTTATCAGGATCGTTATAGAAAATAGAAATAACCCGTCCCTGGAATTCTTGTGAGTCGAGTGTATAAACTTTTCCCGAATAATCTTGCAGAGAGAAATTGGGAGCCATTTCGCCGATTTTCAGTTCATCCGCCCACGCGACAGAAGCACTCCACAATAAAGCAAAAAAAATAACTGCCAAAGCCTTTTTCATTTGATCCTCCTTTTTAACCGCCCTTAAATCAACTTAGAGGTGTCGAATTTGAGGCAATTTAATATGAGCAGGATGCTAGTTTATAATAACTACCGCGGATTATAGGGTAAAACCTCCATACAGGCAAGCAAAAAACTGCTTTTTCCCAACGCGGGCAAATATCGCCCCGGCTTTCATTATCTTGTTGAAAAATAGCCGTTTCTTGTGCTAAGTAAACACGCAAATTTCGCGGAGGTGCGAAGGTTTTGGAGAAAATTAATTTAGCGCTATTACTGGAGGAAGCTGTCCGCAACTACACCGAACGAACGGTTCTGATCTTTGAGAATCAACGTATTAATTACGCTCAGTTGAATCGTGCCGTCAACGCGGTCGCGCATTTACTAAAACAAACAGGTGTGGTTAAGGGCGATAAAGTTGCTCTGATGCTTCCCAACATTCCTGAATTTTTTTACTGTTATTTTGCCGCGGTAAAACTGGGTGCTGTTGCTGTTCCTCTGAATATTTCTTCTACGCCGTATGAACTGAGCTATCTTTTGGAAAACAGTGATGCTAAAGTATTAATGACAGTAGAAATGGCACGAAAAAGGTATGAGGAAATTCAAAATAAGCTCTCCACGTGCCAAAACTTAATTGCAGTTGATTCTCCCGCTGAAAATTCACCTTTCAGGAGGGCCCTGAAATCAGGAGATTTTTCCAATCCAGCAGAGCCAATATCTCCCGATGATCCCGCCGCTATAATTTATACTTCCGGCCTTACCGGGAAATCTTTAGGGGCGGTTCTCACCCACCGCAATCTGTACTCTCAGTCTCATTTGATACATTCTTGTGTGAAAAGAACTTATCTGGATATAGGACTTTCTCTCATCCCTTTATTTCACTCTTTTGGCTCGACCGTTAACATGATCAATGTTATTCGCACAGGCTGCAGCGTGGTAATGATGGATAGATTCACGATGGATGGACTTTTTAGCGCCATTCAAAAAGAAAAAATCACATACATATGCGCTGTACCTCGTCTTTATCTGGGAATGATGTTTCATGAAGGCGCGGCCAATTACGATGTCAGCTCTCTGGATGTTTGCGTTACCGGAGGAGCGCCGATGCCGGCCGAATTTATCCCCGGTTTCGAAAATCAATTCGGTGTAAAAGTTGTGGAAGGTTATGGCTTGACAGAAGCCTCGCCGGCTTGTTCCTTTAACATGCTCGACAGGCCGCAAAAACCGGGTTCCATCGGCATGGCCGTTCCCGGCACGAAAATTAAAATTGTCGATGAAAATGGTCGGGAACTGCCCCGTGGTGAAATAGGCGAGCTTATCGTAAAAGGCGATAACGTCATGCAAGGCTATTATAAGGACAAGGCGGCAACGGCAGCTGTTATTAAGAATGGCTGGCTCTACACCGGCGATTTAGGCAAGATGGATAATGATGATTATGTTTTCCTGACCGGTTTGAAAAAAAGGATGATTATTACCAGCGGATTTAATGTTTATCCGAAAGAGGTGGAAGATGTTCTAAATATGCATCCCGCAGTGCAGGTAGTAAGGGTTTTGGGTAAAAAAGATTTAATGCGGGGGGAAATTGTCAAGGCTGAAATTGTAAAAAATGACGGCTCGATGATTGATGAGAAAGAAATTCTCAAATATTGCCGGATTTATCTTTCTCCTTATAAAGTGCCGCGGGAAGTGGAATTTGTCCGGAAGCTAAATATTTAAATCTCCATAATATAGATAATGATCGAAGGAGCAAGAAATGAAAGAGGCGGTAATTGTCAGCGGTTCCAGAACCGCAGTGGGAGAATTCGGCGGATCGTTAAAAGGTGTTAAAACAGTCGACCTTGGGGCATTAGTAATCAAAGAAGCGCTAAGGCGCGCCGGACTTAGACCTTCGGTTAATGACTTATTAAAAAGCTTCCGGCCTGCTGCATTAGGTAAATTCGAAATGACGGAAATCACCAAAAAATATTATGATTACAATGAATCCTTAAAACCCGTTTACATAGATGAAGTAATTATGGGCAACGTATTACAGGCAGGACAAGGCCAAAATGTCGCGCGGCAATCGTCCATTTATGCCGGCATTCCGGAAGAAACCAACGCTTATACGGTTAATAAAGTTTGCGCCTCCGGCTTAAAAGCCATTGCTTTGGCCGCCCAGGCCATTCAATCCGGAAACGCCGAAATTATTGTCGCCGGCGGCATGGAAAATATGAGCAATGCGCCTTTCGCGTTGCCCGACGCCCGCTGGGGCTATCGCATGAGTATGCCCTTCAGCCAGATTACCGATTTAATGGTTTACGACGGCCTTTATGAAATATTTAACGGCTATCATATGGGTTTAACCGCGGAAAATATTGCCGCTCTTTATAAAATATCCCGCGGTGAACAAGACGAATTTTCTTTAAGAAGTCACCAAAGAGCGCGGGCGGCCAATGCTGCAGGTACTGTTGCCGATGAAATTGTTCCGGTAATTATTCCCCAGAAAAAAGGAGAGCCGAAAATATTTAATATTGATGAGCGCCCCATGGATACATCGCTGGAAAAAATGAGTAAACTGCCGGCGGTTTTCAAAAAAGACGGCATGGTAACGGCGGGGAACGCTTCCGGTATTAACGACGGCGCTGCCGCGGTTGTAGTTATGAGCGCCGAAAAAGCCAAAGAATTAAAACTCGAAGCCCTGGCCAAAATCAAGGGATTTGCCAGCGGCGGGGTTGATCCGGCCTATATGGGATTAGGTCCCATTCCGGCGACACGAAAACTTTTTTGTGAACTCAACTTGACCATGAAGGATATTGATCTTATCGAATTAAACGAAGCCTTTGCCGCGCAGGCGCTAGCCTGCATAAAAGAACTCGAGATCGATATAAATAAATGCAATCTCAACGGCGGCGGAGTGTCCTTAGGCCATCCCATCGGCTGTTCAGGCGCCCGTATTACCTATACGCTGGCCATGCAGATGAAAAAGAAGAAATTAAAACGCGGGCTAGCTTCTCTTTGCATTGGCGGCGGTCAGGGAATGTCCATCGTTCTGGAGAGAGCGTAGCGCGAAATTGCTGTCATATCTTTGCAAAACGTAGTGCTGCAATCCGAATTTTTCTTCCCTTCCTCAAGAGAAGAGCTTGCTCGGCCCATCATCCACCGGATAAACTTCTGCTGTGGAAGTAATAGAGAAAGGAGAATTTTAATAGGGCAAGTTCTGCGAACATGACGAAGCGTTGAATATTTCGGTAATGGTACTATAAATGTCCCCGGCGATTTCGGCTTTCTTGTTACCAAGAAAAATGTAAACGAGCATATCAGAAAACAGAAACTTGAACTGAAGCAATATTTGTCCAAGACAATGCCGTGATTCGGCATTCCCTTAAGGATTTGCTTTATTACTAATGATAGGACGGACCGCTCGCTTGGCCTATGGCCATCCGTCCTATCGTCACTGTTGAGCATCTGCTCTTCCGTCCTTTCTGGCTTCGCTCGCGCTCCGCCTATCAAGGCCTTTAGAGCAGACCCCGCCCATAGGGCGGCTACGCTGCGCTTGGTTTTTGGCGCGGAAATATGCTAAAAGTAATTTCCGCTCCCAAAAACGGCAGCTCAACAGCGACGATAGTCTTTTTCAATTATTCAAACATTTCTCCCCTGCCCTGTCAAAAATCTTTGCAAAATCGCAAATTCAGCAGGCGGAGTTAAAGAAGCAAAGTAATGCAAATCTCATCCTTTATGAACTTGTTTTCTGTCTGCTCGGTACCTTTTAAGAATTTTCAGGAAGGATAACCCTCTTTTGGGAGGTTTTAACTTTGAATCCTGTAAATCTTGATATACTGGAATTGCGGTATAATGGTGAAGCTTATTTAGAAATCTAATCTTTTTTTCATCATCAATTTTGTCCATTATATAATCGAGGTGCTTAATTTTATCTGGTCTTATATTGTACCATTCTATAAACTCTATATACCTTAACAACATATCATCTATTAAATCAGGAATATTTACACAAAAATTTATATTATCGATTTTTTTACATACTGGTTGACTGTGATCTATTATATTTTCAAAAAGAGCTGGTTTTATTAGCACTTTTTTATATAATGGCAATTGACCATATATATCAAATCGAAGATGTATTGCTCTGCCATCCATAAAATCTATGGTAACGTGATTATATTCAGCCTGACTAATGACTTTTATTTCAAGGTCTTTTTTTATGTGTTGATTAGCCCATTCGAGAATTTTTTTTGCTATTCTGTCTGGTTCATAGCAAAAGATGTCTATATCATCTCCCGGCGAGTAGGTCGGAAAGCCCTCACTGAGCTTTACAACGCAATATCGTTCTGAATCAATCGAATCGAAAAAAGGTATTAGGTTCAACATTTTAATCTTGTTCACAAATGACTACCGTTAATTGCATTTGATTTTTATAGCACAATATAGCAGCTCTATGCAAACCATCGATAATTTGAAATTTGTCATTATCCAGAGGGCGGACTACTATATAGTTAGTGCTATAAGGTTCAGTTAAATAGTTGAAATTATAAGCCAACTTTTTGAACGCTTCGATGCTATAATGAGTAGTACAGCAAACTTTCTTTTTATACTCCTGGTAATGGTCAGAATTACCGGCAAGTGCGATGTAATGAGGTGATTGTTTTATAGGAATAATTTTAATTTTACTAAAATTGCTCTGGATGCCGTATCCTATAGCGCAAACAAGAGAGTCTACAGGTACATTTTTGATCAAAAATTTACTGCAATTTCTAGCATGAAATGGAAGTTCAAATACACGATTTTTCCCCCTGAACGCAGATACGCCTTCAAATCCCAAATACTGTAAAATCTTATGAGTTTGCAGTTGGTTGTCCGAAGCATGAATAACATGATTTTCCGTGCGTTTACCATCAAGTCGTTCATTAAATTTATCACGTATTTCTTCCTTGAATTGTTTGAGTGTGGCGGATTCAAAATGCCGAAAGATACCATTGCCGAAATAATCCTCATCTGGGTTCATATTTTCAAAGAATATAAATAAAACTTCTTTCGGGGTTTTCATCAAATACTTAGTTTTGGGTTTGAGATGACTTAGTGGAGCATAATCATACGAATATACAGTTTTTACCAAACTTCTGATTGATTTGGGATAATGACAAATTATTTTTATAATTTTAAAATCTTTATGAGAACGTATCATATTGACTATTTCATGTTTGTATTCGATGCCATGTCCCCAAATTATAATGTAGTCCAGTCTGCTTGTTTCCGCTTCAAACATACGGGAAAATAACTGTTTTACCTCAGGAGATTCAAACTTAGGCTGGGGCAGCGGTGGTGACCCATTTTCTTCAACTCTCATTTCAGTAGGTCTGATTGTACCTCTTTTTTGACGTCTTTTCTGTGCTAATATCCCAAGAGGCGTAGTGCGTTCAAGAAAGAATTTTATTTTGTCAAGGAATTGGTCAATTTGTTTTAGCATTGCGTAACCGTATTATTAAAAACATCATAATTGATATAAATATCACCATCGTTAAAGTCGAAATACCAATTCGTTTTTGTCGTATGCAAGTCGTTTGATTAAATCTGTTCTACAGTTTAAAAAGGTACCATAAAAACATTTTGTCATCTATTAAAATTGTGTGTTTGTTTTTTTCCTTGTGTCAGAGACCAGAGCGCGAAATTATTATTTAATCTTCTTAAGCCACAATGTATGCCACTTTCCTCGTATGCCGCATGGAGAAGAAGATATATCCAGTTTGCTATTGTCTGTATTTTCTTTCCAGCTTTGCCAATAAATGATATCGTCAGATAAAAGACATCACTATATGTTACTGAACTTTATTCTCACTTTCAAGCATGTTACTTTTTTGCAATCTTTCGCTAAGTTTTGATAAGGCGGTTATAAAAGTACCGCTCGATTTTAACCGGATCTTTCAAGCTCACCAGACGCAAATGCGACTTTATTACCCGCGGAGTGCTCCGCCTTCCACTGTCCAAGCCATGCGTCGGATCGCCCCAGTCAATAAGGATCAATTTGTTCCCCTGCAGAATCATATTGTTAACCGTCCAGTCGTTATTTACTTGACC
>Ga0209777_10009392_pt1 | contig 10526 bp, 8 predicted proteins | sample FrelakmetHBP12HB_FD_187147 | JGI IMG/M metagenome (GOLD analysis project Ga0209777, IMG submission 187147) | Freshwater lake sediment microbial communities from the University of Notre Dame, USA, for methane emissions studies -HBP12 HB (SPAdes)... | ecosystem: Environmental > Aquatic >... | reverse complement strand
CGATCTACATGAACATGGAGTTCCTCGTGTACAGCACCATCGGCGGGAACCTCCTCTGCCTCCTGATCGTCTTCGCGTTCAGATGGTATAGACTAACATCGAACAACCCCGTCGCCTTCGCCGGGATGAAGATTCCCTCCGAGCTCCTCTACATTATCCCTTCGGGAATTTGCACTGCGGTCGTCATCCCGACAACAACACTCATGTACACGCTACCAATCTCCGTCATGGTCGCCATGGTCATCATGCGGGGAAGTATTATTGTCATCAGCAGGATTGTGGATGCGATACAAATTCATCAGGGAATTCTTAAAAAGAAAGTTTATCTCCAGGAAGAGATGGGCGTCATTTTTGCAATCTTGGCGGTCGTTGTTCAGCTCTTCTATGAACGCGGGACCGGAACTTTCGACTTCATGAATTATACACCTGCCGTGGTCATCCTGGCGAGCTATGTCACGGCCTACTTCATCCGGCTGTACTTCATGAACTACTACAAAAACACACGGGCGAAAGGCGTCAAACAAGATAATAAGGGCTTCTTTGCCGTCGAGCAAATCACAGCAGGGATTGTCTTATCCCTGACCGGACTTGTCCTCTATCATTCTACGAATTCAGACGTTCCGCAGATCGCGCTTTTCAAAGAGACCTTCACAACACCATCCGTGCACTGGAGGTGGGAAATCATCGCGGGAGCGTTCTTTGGTGCCCAGGCTTTCTTGTCTGTTTTTCTCTTTATGTTCAAGGGAAGGACGGCAACGTTCTCCGGATTGGTCAATCGGCTCACGTCGCTTGCTGCGGGGACAGTGTCGACGCTCGTCGTGTATTTTCTCTTCGGCGGGAAATTTCCCGGTGAAAAAGACTGGATATCGCTTGTCTTCATCTTGATCGCCGTAGGATTCTTGAGTCTCGCCGAACGCAAGCGCATGCAGGAGTTATCAGCCGCCGGCGAAACCGGGTCTCCGGCGTCGACGGACGAACCTGCCCAGCCGATTCAAAAGCGCGAGGGGTAATTCCGTCCCTATCCCCTGATGTTCCACAATTTCGCGGTCACCCGCTCTAACTCGGCCCCGAGTTTCACCGGGTCGTCGGTCTTTTCCGGTTCATTCTCAAAAACAGAGTACGGAACCTTCACTCCCCTGATGTCGATGTGCGTCGGACTGAGCGCCGTCAGCTTCTCCCAGTCGTTGACCTTATAGTAAAACTCCATCTTCTCATCCGGCAGGGAGTGGTAAAGGATGGAATCCTCCAGGCCGGGGCGTGCGCGACGCCGATTCTTCCTCACCGATTCCTCGTAGGAGACGTTGATGTAGACAATGCACGCACGCTTCACAATCTCTTCGTGCAAATACCAAAAAGCTTCGCCGAAGCCGTTCTCTCCGCCGCGGGAGCATTCGACAATCGACGTCATGCCGTCATGATACTGCGGCTGGGCGGCGAGTTTCTTTCGATACGCGAGATTGATGCGTTCAATGTAGATGTTCCATACGAAGGGATCCTTGAACCAGTATTTTTCATCGGACCATACCCGGGGCTTGCCGTGCCGTGAAAGGATGTCATCGACTTCGAATGTCTCCCACACGTAAACGAAGTCGTCGAATTCTTCAAACTGTCCGATGTGAAAGCGGCGCAGCCGCTCATCCGGCGGAGTCTTTTTGAGATAGTCTATCACCTCTGACTTGCCGGCGGCGGGCCGGCCAATCAGGATAACAACGTCAAAATGGTTTTTGTCCATATAAATTCGCGATGATGGTCATGAAACTCCTTACACTGAGGAGGGGAATCAGCGGTCCTCCTGGAACCGGTTTTCAACCTGTGAGTTGATGGATTTTCCCTTCTTTACTTTCGCCAGCATGGCATCAAACATCAGTGTGCTCGAAGTAACGACGGATTGCGGCACCATCCTCAAGTACTTGTCGGCCTGCGTAATGATGAAATCACTCGTTGCGACCGTGTACTGCTTTGCGTCGTCAACGTCCTGATTTCCGACTTTCAAACTCTGGAACTGGATGCTCCCGTCCTGCTGCTTCCACCGGCATGTGATGCCGGACATCTGAAGAGGGGACCTGCCTTTCGAAATCGATTCCACCTCCCCTTTCACAAACGCGCGGAGGTCTTTGCCCGAGAGAGTGAAAGTGCAGAGATAGTTTCGGAACGGACAGATCTCGAAGAGGTCGAGTTTCTTGATGGGCCCGGCCCGGAGGTCTTTCCGGATACCGCTGCTGTTCGTTATGCCGACATCGGCATTGGAAGCTTCCCGCATCGCGTCGGCGACGAAATCCCCGATATTGCTTTCGCCCTGGGAGCCGCGCTTCCAATCGGAAACGAGTGTGCCGATGACCCCATTGTAGTCTTCGTCGACCTTGGTTTTGATCCTGTCGATAAGCTTCGAAAGTTGATTGTCCTGTTTCGGATGCTGCACCCACAGGCGCAGGAGTTTGCCTTCATAACTCGTGACTTTGTGATTCTCGACCGTCACATCCAGCACGCCGAGGTTCTCACAGTTCGCCCCAGTCTGGCAAATGATAACGCCGTTGACCATCTTCGGCTTCTCGAGCCGCGTGTGGCTGTGCCCGCCAATGATAATGTTCAGCCCCTGGGTCGAGACGGCAAGCACGGAATCATCGTCGACACCTTCGTGCGTAAGTGCGACGGTCACGTCCGTTTCCTTTGCAATTTCATCGATGAACTTCTGAGCAACTTGCGCCGGAGGGAGGACTTTCAACCCCTTGAGATTATTTGTATTCGTCAACAGGAAGAGTTCCTTCGACATCAAGCCGATGACACCGATCCGCAATCCGTCTTTCTTCAGAATGATGTACGGCTTATTGTTGAGCGTCAGTTCGCCGAGCGTATCGACAAGGTTCGCGGAAACCGTCGGAAATGACGCGATGTGCGTCAGCTTGCGTAGATTGTCCTGCGAAATATCGAGATCGTGGTTGCCGATGGTCCACGCTTCGTAACCAATCGTATTCATCATCTCGAACAATCCTCCTCCGAAGGCGCCTTTGTACTCGACCTCCGAAATCGGGTTGCCCGTCATGACATCGCCCCCGTCAAGAAGGACACTCACCGGCTTCGCCTTCCGGACGCTATCCACCATCCATGAGAGTTCCGAGAATCCGCCGATCATCGGCTTCACCTCTGTGCGCACCCAGTACGCTTCATGCGGGAGAAACGAAGCATGTATGTCGTTGGTATGCAAAATCGTGAATGATTTTGGCTGCGTGTACGCAAGGGAGCAGCACAACGCTACCCAGGCACAGTATGCTATAAATCTAATGCGATGTTTTTTCATGACACTCGATAGTATGTACTTGAATGTTGGGGATTGTACGGCAGATAACCGGGGCAGAGCATTTCTCGAACGATAGAGAGAAAGACGCCAGGCATACGCCCGGTGCACGTCGACCCATGCCTGGCGCCGGCTTCCTATCGATTCTTCTTCTTGTGTCTCATCTTCCGCAAGCGTTTCTTACGCTTGTGAGTAGCCATTTTTCGCCGGAGACGTTTCTTTCCGCTGGGCATGGTTTCCTCTAGTTATTATGATGGTTGATTGAATGTATGTTTACTAATGAGCATCTGTGCCTTCTTGCCGGTTTCGGAGTTAGGATCGATCTCGGCACATTTTCTGAACCACTCGTTCGCTTTCACGACGTCACCCGTATGAAGGCAAACAATGCCGAGATTGAAATGGGCAAGCTGATGCCTGGGCGCGTACGTGAGAGCTTTCTCCATCGTTTGCCTGGCCTCTTGCAGATAGCCGGCGGTGTTTGTCGAATCTGAAAGCCCCAGCTCGAAATAGGAAATGCCGAGGTCAACTCTTGCGTCGGCGTCGGATGGGTTCAGTTCGAGATAACGCTTATATATCGTGATCGCCCGGGGGAACGCTCTCGCATCGTGGAGAGCGTTGGCCAGGTGCAGGATGGCCTGTTGATCCTCAGGGTTCGCGTCGACGGTTTTTTCGAGCGCTTCGATCTGTTGGGCCATTGCCCCCGAGACCGGCGGGGCGGCAGGATTCGGTACCGGCGTATCAACGTTCCTCGAGGTCTTCGTGTAGACCAGTACTGCCACGAGAATGACACCCACACCGACGGTTAATTTCCAGCTCTGAAGACCCTTGAGCGGTGACGCTCTTCTGTCAACCGCGGCAGCTTTGCCAGACCTCGGCATGGTTTGGCCGGAAGGCACGCCTGCAGACAGAGCATTGCCACAGCTTTCACAGGACACGGCGCCGGCTGGATTCGAATTCCCGCACAGGTCGCACCGGATTGCCCCGGTCCCCGATTTCACCGCCGGAGGCGGAGAAGGAGCGTCCTGCAATTCCAACTTCGCGCCGCAAGAACTGCAAAACTTGTCGGCGGGCTGCACCTCGGAGGAACAGACCCGACACACAATTTTAGGGACCATGGACGGCATACCTCTTATTGTACCGGGGGCGGCTGGAGCTTCTTGAGATTTTCGTTGACGACCGTCTTCAGCTCCTTCGAGACTTTGAAAACGGGAACAAAATGGTCTTCAACTTTCACCTGCTCACCGGTGCGGGGATTTCGAGCTATCCTCCCCTTCCGCTTCTTCGTCCTGAAACTTCCGAATCCGCGGATTTCGATGTTCTTGCCTTCCTTCATTGCCTGGATGACCGTTTGAATAAATCCGTCGACGACTGCTTCGGTTTCCACCTTCGTCAACCCCGTACCGCTGGCGATATGGTCAACTACATCTGCTTTTGTCAACGCAATTCTCCTCTTTTAGTTGAAAGTCTGATTGTTTGTTAGTTGAACGAACGTACATTACTATCATGGGACCATTTTGTACTGCAGGATCGGCTGGTTCAGGAGCTCGTCTTTGAGATTCAGCACGTCCGAGATCCTGGACTGGCCGAACAAGACGTCGAAGAATGTCGGTTTGTGCTTTCGCTCCTTCACGATGGTGGGCTTGCCTTTGATGCCGGCAAGCTTCGCAGCGATACCGACGGCATCCTCATACGTTCCAATGGTGTCGACCAGTCGCAGCGAAAGCGCCTGCTCGCCGGTGAACGCCCGTCCGTCTGCAAGTTCAACAACCTCGTCGTGACCGAGCCTGCGTTCATGCTCAACGACGGAGATGAACTGGCGATGGACGTCATCCATCAAATCCTGAAAATACTTCTTGTCCTCATCCGTCATTTTCCGGAATGGACTCCCGGCATCCTTCAGCTTCCCGCTCTTGATCGTGTTGACGTTGACACCCACCTTGTCCAGCAGGGGGTCGAAGCGAAAAAATTCGGAAATCACACCGATGCTCCCCGTAAGCGTTCCACGGTTCGCTACGACTCTACTCGCGCCGCACGATACATAATAGCCGCCGCTCGCCGCAACCGAGCCCATACTTACAACAACCGGTTTCTTTGCCCGGACATTTTTGACCTCCTCGTACATTTCCTGGCTTGCCGCAACCCCGCCGCCCGGAGAATCGACGCGCAGGAGAATCGCTTTGACGGAGTTATCATCGCTGAATTTCTTCAATTGCCTTACCACATCTTCTGAACTTACAATAATCCCCTGTAGCTCCACAACGGCAACTTTACCGCCCGTCCCGTACGAGATTTCTTCTTCATCAGACGGACTCATGAAAAGAACATAAAAGAACAGCATGGCTCCCGCTCCCAGGAAGAGCAGAACCCCTATAATCGCAAGAAACCAGGCAGTCGATTTTTTCATGTTATTTTTGGAAGTTTCCGCCGGAAGACAGCTTCATAACCGATTGATATTACAGGGAATTATACGAAATGCTTGAGTGAAAGTCAAACTCTCTGTCGTTCAGAATCGAGATTTGAATACACTACGTCAGCGAAGAAATAACATCTTTTTTATTTCCCGATACGACCCTGCCGTGAGACGGTAGAAATATACACCGCTGGCGATTCCTTCCGCTTTCCACTCGACCGTATACTCGCCCGGTTGCTTTACCTCATTTACGAGAGTGCCCACCTCCCTGCCGACCACGTCGTAGACCCTGAGTGTCACGAATGACGAATGACTAATAACGAATGACACCGTTGTCGTCGGATTAAAAGGATTGGGGTAGTTCTGGTCTAAGCGGAATGCGCCGGGGGCGAACGGCCGCGTTTCCACCGATGTGAACGCTTGCACCGTTCTGTACACGCCGCCGTGATAGGTGCCGGCAAAGAGATTTCCATTATTGTCCAGAGCAAGGGAAAGCACAAACGTCTGCCCTAGTCCATGAATGTCCAGCAGTTTCCAAGTATCGCCGTTATCGTACGAAGCATAAACCCCCTCGTATGTCCCCGCGAAAACGGTCTGCGAAGAAAGAAATGCAAGGGCATTGACGTAACTCTTGGCAAAATCCTTCTCCTGCCATGACAGGCCGCCGTTCCTTGACCGGAGAATGCCTCCATACACACCGACGAAAACTGCTCCGGAATCATTCACCGCGAGGGCTTCGATATCATCCCGGAAAACTCCGCGCGACCCCCATGTTACGCCATTGTCCGTGGAAACGGAAATCCCGTTACCCTTTGTACCCGCATACATCTGACTGTTCGAACCCGTCGCGAGAAAGAAAACTTCGGAGCTGGATAAACCCGATTGGTTCCATGTCGCGCCGTTATCCGTCGACCGGTAAACGCCGAAGTTTGTTCCTGCAAAGATACTACCGGTGTTGCTAACGGAAACCGCGTACGCCGATCCGGCTATCTGTCCCTTGCTCATATTGGTCCAGTGCATTTCGTCGGTAGTGCCATAGACACCTTCATCGGTACCCGCGTACAGCATCGCACCGTCCCCGGCGAGGGAGAATACATCTTCGGAAACCGAATCAGGAGGAATCTGTACCCAACCGAGCCCTCCGTCTTCGGATGAATAAATGCCGCCACCAAGGGTTCCCACCAGGATTTTCCCCGTTCTCTCGACCATCAACGAGAACGCATCTTCTGCCCTCGGCCCACTCGGTATCCAGGATGTGCCATGGTCGGTGGAGCGATACACGCCGTCAACTTTGCCGCAAGCGAAAACCGTCCCGCCGCTTGTTATCATCATGGGAGAGCTCTCGGGATTCTCAAGAAAATCCGTTTCACTGATCCAATTGCTTGGGTAATCAATAAGTCCGGAGGGAAGGTCCGCCTGTTGCCAGCCATCATAATATCCCAGATAGCGATAGACATTATCCTTAGTGGCGACAAAGAGGTTGCCAAGAGTATCTTGAACCACAGCCCGAAAAAGGTAGGTTTGCCCTGTAAACCCCAGGGGAATCCAGGTGTGCCCGACGTCGGTGGACCGGAATATTCCGCCAAGGGTATCGTTACCTATTGAGCGGCCAACGATCAGTTCATTAGAGCGCGCTATTTCCAGCCTGTCAATGGAAGAGCGCGGAAAATGTTGCGTCCACGTCAGCCCGCGGTCGGTGGAGATGAATAAGCCAACCGCCGCCGGGTCGGCCGAGTAGTCCGTCGAAGTGGTGCTGCCATAAGCGCTGAAGATAAAGTTATTCGCATGATCGACAGAAAAAAAGTTTAAGTTGGTGTTCCACGAATAAAACGACGTACTCGCTCCAATTGGTTGCCAGCGGCTGCCGTCGAATGAAAAGACCCTGTAACGATCGAACCCTGGATAGTCGGAGCTTTCATGATACTGCCCTATTCCAAAAACTCCGCCGGAATCAGAGAAGGCAATGATAATGACGGAATCTCTGACTATTCTCGTCCAACTGATGCCGTTATCCGTGGAATGGAAGAGGTTGGTGCCATAGTAAGGAAAGAAGTTGATAACGCGACCATAGAATGCGGTGAACGCGAACACCTCGCTTTGCCTTCCGTACAGCGCGTAGGTATTGAATGTCAAGAGGCTCGGACGCAACTGAGTTTGGGACCAGCTTATTCCGCCGTCGTCGGAATAGTAGATGCCATACATTTCCGTTCCTACCAAAATGCGACCTCCCGCGGCCTCAAGGGCCACTTTAGGCCCCGGTATTCCATTAGCATCCATCCAGTATTGAGCCAATACCGCTGATGGGAAAAGAAGCATGAAGAAGATGGCGGTTGGCACCGATAGGCGGAACGATTTCATAGACCTAAATCTACAATCCGCGACGATAAAAGGCAAACCCGAACGAGGTTGGGCTCGTGGAAAAAAAGCGAGACGTTGCCGGAGGGGCAGCGTCTCGCTCTGTCAAATGTTCGATGAAGGTTTGGTTACTTAACCTTCACTTCGATCTCCTTCGGTTTTGATTCCTCGGCCTTCGGCAACGTGATTGTCAGAATCCCGTGATTATAGGATGCTTCGATCTTGTCACTCTTGACTGAAGCCGGGAGCGTAAACGAGCGCTGGAACGAGCCGTAGACTCTTTCCGAGCGATGACAATTCTTGTCTTCCGTCTCTTTTTCCTGTTTCTTCTCGCCGTGAATCGTGAGAACATCGTCCTTCAGCGTGATCTTAACATCTTCCTTCTTCACGCCGGGCAGCTCAACGTTAACGGCGAATTCATTATCGTGCTCGATGATATCCACCGGGGGAAGCCAGGTTGAAGCAAGACCATCGTCGGAAATGCCGCCATACGAAAATCTGTCGAACATCCGTTCCATGTCATGCCGGAAGTCCGAGAAGTCACCGACCACGTCGGTCGCAGGATCCCATGTCGTCACGTTGCGTAACGGTCTCCATCGAATAAGTGTCATGATTGTTTATCCTTTGTTGTTGTGTTGAACAATTGTTGTTGTATTTGTCCAGCATAAATTCAAACTTTGTGCCAGACCTCCAAGAAGCGCTAACCGTAGAGATTTCAATGTGAAAGGATTTGTCGGGATGAACCCCTGTGCCGGCTCGATTGCCGATTTGTCAGCAGATGAAACGTTATGTCATTGATGTGCAGGTAAAAATGTCAAACGTATGACATTTTGAACGTAGGATTACTTCTGGGTGACATTGTGGGGTCGAGGATATGACCGGCGCCGTATCTCTCCTGGTGAAAGAAAAGGATGTTGTTTTCAGTCCGGCTTAATCGTGCTGACTTTCCAGGAATCGCTCTGCGTCGATCGCAGCCATGCATCCCATCCCTGCCGCCGTAATCGCTTGACGGTACGTGGGGTCAGCGACGTCGCCCGCTGCAAACACCCCGGGAACGTTCGTCGCAGTCGAACGAGGCTTGGTAATGATATAGCCTCGTTCATCCATATCAATTTGACCTTTGAAGACCTGCGTGTTCGGTTCGTGTCCGATGGCCATGAACAGACCGTCCGTGCGAAGCGTGGACACTTCCCCCGTTTTAAGATTCTTCAGTTTCACGCCGGTAAGGCTCTTCTTCCCATTTTCTTCCTTCCCGAGCACTTCGCCGACGGCCGAATTCCAAACGAAGGATATTTTGGGATTTTTCGTTGCACGGTCCCGCATGATCTTCGACGCGCGCAGCTCATCGCGCCGGTGCACCACAACAACCTTTGATGCGAATTTCGTGAGGAAGGTGGCTTCCTCCATGGCCGTATCGCCGCCGCCGACGACGACAACCTCGAGCCCTTTGTAGAAGAACCCGTCACACGTTGCGCACGCGGAAACCCCATGCCCCATGTACTTCTTCTCCGATTCCAAACCGAGAAGCTTCGCCGACGCTCCCGTTGATATGATGACCGAATCCGCCAGATATTCGGAGGCGTCAGAATAGATCCGGAAGGGGCGTCTGGAAAACTCCACACCCGTGACATCCCGAAAGATCGTTTTCGCATTGAAGCGCTGCGCCTGCTTCCGGAAGAGCTCCATTAATTCGGGGCCCTGCAATCCCTCCGGAAAGCCGGGGTAGTTTTCAACCTCCGTCGTTATAGTGAGCTGTCCCCCGGGCTGGATTCCTTCGAATACGAGCGGCTGAAGATTCGCTCGTCCGGTGTACAATGCTGCCGTCAGGCCCGCCGGACCCGACCCGATGATGATGACCTTATATCGATTTTCCATTGATCTTCTCTGAGGTTAACGTGTTGAGACCGCGCCGGTTGTGTGAAGAGCCAGCTTCACATTGCGCATGAGCCCTGCGTGCTTCGCTCGCTTCACCGGACTTTTTGAAAACTTCGAACTAAATTCCGACTGTGTCATTGTCGACCATTCCGCGAGCTTCGGCGCAAGAGTGTGTTCCCGGGGATGGAATTCCTTTGCCGCAGTCGGTTGTGAGAATTTTTCATTCCACGGGCACACGTCCTGACAGACATCGCAACCGTAGATCCACCGGTCGAAGAGCTCGCCAAGCTCCTCTGCGACCTCGCCGCGATGTTCAATGGTCAGATACGAAATACAACGCCCCGAATCGAGAACATACGGTTCTGTAATCGCCTGGGTGGGACACGCCTCGATGCAGAGCGTGCAGCTTCCGCAGTGGTCGGTCGCGGGCGCGTCGTAGTCCAGTTCGAGGTTCAGCAGGATTTCGCCCAGAAATAACCAGGATCCGGAATCCTGTGTGATCACATTCGTGTGTTTTCCAATCCAGCCGATCCCGGCTCTCTGCGCCCAGACTTTGTCCATGACCGGTCCGGTGTCGACGAATACTTTACAGAT
>Ga0209777_10009391_pt1 | contig 10526 bp, 5 predicted proteins | sample FrelakmetHBP12HB_FD_187147 | JGI IMG/M metagenome (GOLD analysis project Ga0209777, IMG submission 187147) | Freshwater lake sediment microbial communities from the University of Notre Dame, USA, for methane emissions studies -HBP12 HB (SPAdes)... | ecosystem: Environmental > Aquatic >... | reverse complement strand
TGATGCCGTGCCACGTCGACCTCGCTCCCAAAACTCGCTGTATCATCACTTGATTCGTCGCATGATAGAAAATAAAAACATTGCATACCAGGAGAATAAGCCCCAGAAAAGGGGCTATAACATCATCACGCGGGTGATAAAGATGAAAACGCTCAGGGCTTGCTTGTACCATACTTGACCACCCGCCCGGTATCTTCGCCAATGAAATAAAAAATAAAGCAAGCCCGCCACCAACCAGGAGTGTACATTGTAATACATCCGCCCACATCACCGATGTAAGTCCGCCTTTGATGGTATACAGACCCACCACTATAATTATCAGCCAAAGCACAATATAAAAATTTACTCCGGTCAATTCCGAAAAAGCCAAGCTCCCGCCATAAAGAACCGGAACAAGAAAAACCAGGATGTACGCAGCCAGTATTACCCAGCTGTATATATCAGCGCATAATGGCCCGAATCTCTTCGCGTAGAATTCGGGGACCGTGGTAATTCTGTTTTTGAGATAGATTGGTATAAAAAAAACTATCACAAGGGTATAAGTAGGCAGAGTAAACCACTCCCAGTTTGCAATTCCCATCCCGTGCGCATAAGCCGCACCGATTGTCCCCACAATCTGCTCGCTCGATACACTCGTTGCTACAACACTCGCCCCGATTACCCACCATGGCATTTTACCCGAGGCAACAAAATAATCCCGGGCGTTTTTGCCCTGCTTTCTCGACGCCCACAGCCCAACGAAAATCACAAGCACAAGTGCCCCGCTGATTATCGCAATATCCAAGCTGTTTAATGTAAAGCTCATCTCGAAGCATTCTTATAATATTTATTTCCCTTTTCCGCAACAAAACTCTTTTTCCTCAAATCTTAAATCTCCCTTTTCGCACTTTTCTTACCGTCATGACCCCCTATCCAATCGGCAACCGGAATTCAACAATCCCATGTCTCTACAATTGGCACTTGGCAATCGGAAATTGGAAATCCCTCCCGTCCCTTTTTCCGCCGGACCGACCTTCACCCTCCAGTTCTTCCTCTCGTTAGAACCTTGGTAGGTTTCGTATCTGTTCCTGTCCGAAACGTATGAAGATTGGGCAAGCTTTCTTGAAGGTGGCTAATAGCTTCTTGGCTAAAATTTGATCCGGCCCAAAAGTCTAATAGCTCGAGAGCCTTATGCTTTTCCAGATATCGCAAACTTTTGTCAGTGAACTTACCGTCGGAGATTAACAGAAAATCCAAATTCTTCATTCTGCTTAAATGTTTTAAGCCTTCATCGGTAAGATTAGGACCTCCAATTGAAAGTCTTTCCATTTTCGTAAGACCAGAAAGATGAGCCATTCCGCTGTCAGTGACTCCATGGAAGCCTTGGAACCATTTCAGGTTCTCTAATTTTGCGATGCAGGCCAGATCAGCGTCAGTGAATTGATCAAATATAAGTTCTTTACCACGGCGAGTTACAGGAGGAGATATAGTTAATTTTTCCAGTTTACTTAAGCCGGATATATCAAGTTTTTCATTATCAGGCTTTATTCCAGTTACATCCAAATAATTAAGGTTGCCAAGACCATTAAGCTGATTTATCCCAGAAACAGTAACTTTTGTTTCTTGAAGGGACAAATTTAAACTTTCCAACGATTTGAGTTTTCCCAATTGTGCCAGCCCAGCATTGGTTATCTGCGAAGCAGAGAAAAGGCTAAATTTCTTCAAATTGCTTAGTTTCCCGATATAAGATAAGCCGGCATCAGTAATACCAGTACCACCAATTGTTAGTTCCTCAAGTGAATGAATATTACCAATATGTTCAAGTTCTCTATCTCCAAAAGGATTGCTGACTCTATTGCCTACCCAGAGAAATTTCAGATTTTTTAACTTTGTTAAATGTTCAAAACCTTTTGCAGTTAAACCGTCCGGCAAACTAAGATTTTCAAGTTTTTCGAAACGGGCTATCTGTTCCATGCTTTCGTCTGTAACTTTTGTCTGTTGAATATCAAGGCTTTTAAGAGAACGCAACGGTTGCAGATAATTAATTCCCTTGTCAGTTATCATAGTATCATAAAGTTTCAAGTCCTCAAGTTCTTGTAGCTTGGCAATATCTTTTAATCCGTTATCGCTTATGGGATTACGCAAAAAATGCAGTCTTTTAAGATTTTTTAATTTGCTGATATAAACAAGGCCTTCATCACCGAATTTATTGTCTCTTAGCTCAAGGTAGGTTAGCAACGGCAATTCTTGCAGACGTTCAAAGCCGGCGCCACTAAGTTTGGGGCTTCGTATATGAAGGGCTTTTAAAGATTTTAGATTTCCAAGCTTTGCAAGACCTGCATCATTGATTTTTTCAGACGCGATTACCAAAAATTTGAGAGATTTTAGTTTACTTATGTGCACACAGGCAATATTAGTCAACTGCGGCTCATCAAATATAATAAGGTGTTCAAGATTATCGAAATCTTTAAGGTGGACCAGGCCATTTCCCTTGATTCCGCTCCTATATAAGGATAATTCTTTTAAGCCGGTAAGTCCGCTTAAATATTTCAATTGTTTGTCCTGTAAACAAGGTGAATCGTCCAAAGAACCCCTGATAACCATGCTCCAAAGATCATCGTGCTTCAATTTCATAAGACCAGATAAATCCTGAAGGCTCTTATTATTAACCACAAGCTGTACCCTTTTCCCAGCAGGGATTGTTACCTCACCTTTGGCTTCGCCGAAATATTGCCAATCATGCCGATGACCGAACAAATCTGGGTAATCAACAGTATTTGCGGTAATACTCATATCCTCAATCATAAGTTTTCCAATTGAACGCTCTTTTGGAAAGCTTAGGGTTTTTGATTTTGTACTTTCCGTGATATTCCCATTTGATGTCGCAGCAGGCCGACTCTGTGAAAATGCAACTCCAGTGGCCAAAAGAAGTGCTCCAATACTTGTGGTAAGGCTCCACAGTATGCCCAGCCGCGGATTATGGCATTTATCCTGTAAAATTCGGTACACCCTGTCCTTTAAATCTTTTTTGCTGCTTACCACAGCAGGAGTAAATAACATCCGTCCGCAAGGTGCCAAATCAAGTAGCGACTCGGCATAATCTTCCCCAACCTGGCCACAGGCCACAACCCAGTCGTCACAGATATGCTCACTTAATCGCAACAGCCTCCTCTTCGCCCACCATATAAGCGGATGCCATGGCAGGACACATACAATCAGCTCAGCAACCATACCACTAATATGGTCTTGCCGCTTCCAGTGTGCCAATTCGTGACAGACCACACTTACCCAGTCAAGTTTATTACCAGAACGTTCAACGCTACTCGGCACCAACAATACAGCCTGCCTGCCCCAACACCATATCACAGGGCTTTTGATGCTGTTACTACTGCAGACTTGCACATTCCTGCCAATTTCGAGTTTTTCTTTAGCAACATGTACGGCATTTTGAATTTTTTTACAATCCAGAGGCTGTGCCCTGCCCAGTAAACGAATACTCAATACAAATGTTAAGAACAATCGTATTGTTAAAACTATACTTGCAACAATCCACAGCACTAATATAACCTGAGCCCAGTGAATCTTTATACTCTCCGGCTGAACCATAAAAGTTGATACCGAATATTCTTCAGATGTACTTGTTTGATGCTCAGTATCCTCAATAGTTGCAGCCTCAAGTGCTCCATTATCAATCGTTGCGGTCCTGTCTTCAACTTCTGCTTGAGTTACTACAGGCTCGGTTACAAACACACCCAGTTCACAGTGCTTCACTATTACACTCATAACTGACACAAATACTGCTGCAATCAGTGTCAAAAGCAATATCTGATGTGCACGGCAAGGCCGACGCTTCAATATAAAACTGCTAATCAGACCCAACACAACGCAAATCGTACTTTGCCAGATGCAGCTCAAAAAGAAACTATTTTCGGAAAACAGCTCACTTATCATTTCGTTTCTCCTTTCGCTTTTTATTAATCATTTTTCGAAGCTCAGCAAGTTCTTCGTAAGTTAGCTTGCTATCGTTAACAAGATGCTGAAACATTAAAACTGTATCTCCTTCGAACATTCGCTCCACAAACTTGCGTACGGATTTTGCTCCGGCTTCTTCAGGGCTTCGTGTCGGTATATAAATATAGACCTTGCCCTCATTGCGATGCCGCAGCCAGCCGGCCTTTTCCAATTTCTGCATGGCGGTAAGAATGGTTGTATACGCAAGTTTTTTCTTGCGGCAGAGCCGGTTACGCACTTGATGGACACTGGCCTCTTTGAGTTCCCAGACAACTTCGATTACTGCTCGCTGAAGTTCGCCCATATTATCAAGTAATTTTCTGCTCATACTTTTGTCTCCGAACCGAATAATCTGCTTCAGTTAGTATTACGTTTAACGAAAGTACTACGTACTGTAGTATTTGTCAATGGCAAAATGGAAAAATTTGTAATTTTTTTTAAGCCCCATCTTTTCCTCTCTCTTTACCCCCTGTCATTCCGCACTTGTTGCGGAATCCATTTCATAATATCTTCCCGTTTAGCTCCGTTGCTTGCGACGGAGGCTTTCTTACCGCCGCTCACCACATAGGTCATTCCGAGCGCAGTCGAGGAATCTATTAAATATTTGTCATTGCGAGGACACCTTAGGTGGACGCGGCAATCTCAAAAATATTTAGCCTCCAAAGTCCTTGACTTTGGAGGTCTTCTTTCTGTTTACCCCCGTAATTTATTGCGTGGTTTACAGAGCCGCGCACGTAAGTAAGCGGTAGAAAGATTATCGACCAACGACCAGCAATTATCGACTAACGACTATCTCATCAGGGCATTTCTTCAGCCTCGCTTCTTCCTCAGATTTCACCGGAATGGTTTGCGCTTCAACCGCCCAGTGCCATTCATTAGGATCGAAGTGCCGAACCAACTCGAAGAATCTTTTTAATCAACTTCCCATCGCGCCTTCGCGATTCCGCATTTTCGTTTCGCTTCCTTGAGTTTGCTTTTAATCCTTTTCTAACCAGAACAATTGCCCTTTAGCTTCTAAAGGGCTGCCTCTCCAGAACGCCTGTCCCCACTTACTTGCGATGCTTAGTTCGAGAGAGTTGCTGTCAAACAATTAGTATGGTGTCCCTAATGGCACTAAGTTAAGGGAATTTTGATCAAAAGAGTATACCTGTTTGCAGGTGAAATCCCCGAAATTGCCCGTCAAAAGGCTATGAAATACGCTTAACTTAGTGCCATTATATGGTGTCCCCCTGTTTTCCTAAAGAAAAAAATGAATCGGCATGAATTTGGCATGTTTAATAAAAATGTAGGCACAACTTTAATTCAAACCTACACGTCTTTATATCCTAAAAAATGAGCTATCTCTTTTGAAACTTTAAATGACCAATCTGAAATTGCCTGACAACTGCCGAGATAGTTTGCTATGAGGCGGGCGCGGTTATCGGTACCAAGACTGCCATCATAGCTTTTTTCAAAGTAAAAATTGTTACGATCTATTTGCTCATTGATGACATTAAGTTGACGGAAGATATTTAATAATAAAGCGCGTTCTTTCTTTTTCAGTAGGGAGATTGAGTGAATGTTGTTCTGCAAAAAGTCATACCGTAGCTTTTTTATGAATTGGTAACTACTTCTCTGTTGCCGGTTGGTCTTTGAATATTCGTGGGCTATAACAAAATTTTGAATGTTTTGATTGTTTCCAAGAAGTTGAGTCATCTGGTCACATAAGGTATTGTCATCAAGAGGTGCGGCCAAGTGGAAAAAGTCGAATTCTTTATTTAATCTAAGCCAACATTCAACTTTTTCGATTGAAATAGAAGCATCGCCATTAAGAGTCAGGCAGCTTAAAACAGACAGGTTCTGTTTTAATTCCGCAAGGACTCCTTCTCGAAATTGTTTCTTTTTTCTTGCCTCATGCAGGTAATCTATAAAACAAGTACTGATCAAGCCAAGTATAAAACCAAATAATATATCAAACTTGGAAGATAATGCTCTCGCCCAAATACTGTCTTCTGCCATTTCTGGGGGAATAGTTGAATTGTTAGCAGATATTCTCATCGCGTTGGGGGCATAATTATTAGATGAAAAGCAGTAGGTAGCGATTAAGCAAATCAGTATCACTGACCAATAGATATGATTCTTACACATGTCATGCTTCCCTTAAAGTGTGAACGACAATTGCAACTCTCTGGCCGCTGCCGACCATTTACTTGTACCTATCATTATTTTGCTTTTTCGTCATAAATCAAATTAAAGAGTTTGTTTGCCAGTTCCTCATCCAGCGATTTCAGAATTTTGTATTCATCAAGGGCTGAACCCTTGTCGCCGATTAATAGGTAAGTAATGCCAAGATTATAGTGTGGCTCGGCATAATCTGGCTTGATTCTGATGGTCTGTTTGAAGGCTTCTATCGCATCCGGATAGCGGTCAAGATGGAAATAGGCACAGCCAAGATTATAGTGCGCCTCGGCGTAGTCCGGATTTATTCGGATGGCCTGCTTATAGGCTTCTATCGCATCCTGATAACGGCCAAGTCTGTTGTAGGCATTGCCAAGATAACAGTGCGCCTCGGCAAAATCCGGCTTGATTCTTATGGCCTGCTTAAAGACTTCTATGGCATCTTGATAGCGGCCAAGTCTGTCGTAGGCAACGCCAAGATTATAGTGTGCGTCGGCTAAATCCGGCTTGATTCTAATGGCCTGTTTATATGCCTCAACTGCATCTTGGTAACGGCCAAGGCTGTGGTAGGCAACGCCAAGATTATTGTGTGCCTCGGCTGAATCCGGCTTGATTCTGATGGACTGCTTATAGGTTTCTATCGCATCCTGATAACGGCCAAGGTTGTCGTAACAATAACCAAGATAGAACCATACATCGGCTTCTTGTGGGTTCTTTTCTGTCGCTTTTTGAAAGCAAGTAAGTGCGGCAGACCAGTTTTCCTGCCACAGTTCCTTTAATCCTTTCTGGTAAAATAATTGAGCATCGTTTGAATCAGTGGTCAGCGCGTTAAATATAGGGGTTTGGGGGGTTTCTTTGAGGGCGATGATTTTGTCGCTGGTAATAGCGAAATTAAGATTCTGACCTGAGGTTACGATTAGCGTAGCAATGCCAATTACCTCACCTTTGCTATTTATAACCGGACTTCCGCTTGAGCCGGGCGAAATAGAAGCGGTTATCTGAAGTATTTTGCCAAAGGCGGGAATATCTCGAACTGCCGATACGATGCCGGTTGATACGGTTGATTCAAGGCCGAGGGGATTACCAACCACGACAATATCCTCGCCTTCAGAAGGTTCATTCACGCTGAGATTTAAGAAGGTTATATTGGCATCCGGTATGTTCACGACGAGCTTGACAATATCGGCTTCGATGTCTTTGGCAACAATACCCTGCACCAGATATTCTTTGCCTGCTGAGGTTTTAATAGTGGCCGAATAAGCGCCTTCGATAACGTGGTGGTTTGTAATGATATGGCCTTTATTATTTACAAAAAAACCGCTGCCTTGACTTAACGGTTTGTTGTCTTTGTCGAAGGTTTCTATAAGGACAACGCCGGGCTTCACTTTTTTTACTAAATCGACAAGAGTTTGGTCGGCCTGTGCGACCGAAAGACTTGTTAATACAATGCCCACTAACAGAAGACTTAGCTTTTTCATTCTCTCGGTCTCAAAAAAACTCCGGAAATAAGTTTATATAAAACTACTCTATGCCAATTGGATAAACAAGAAAAAAAAGGCTAATTATTGACATTTAAACCATTTTCCGCTAATATGGCACTATATTCAGATTAAAATCGGGACGACCGGAAAGCTACCGGCCAAGCGGTTTGAGCAGTGGTAAGGTTTTTCATTCACCTGTCTAACCTGCTGCTGCCCACGCCGACCCGAAAAGGACAGGTGAACCGTGAAAAAACTAAAAACAAACACGCCGAACCAAACCCCAGAGTTGGCAAATATCGAATTTTATATCGAAGACCTCAATAAAAGGTTTGAGCAATGGGGGCAGGAGAATACCGTTGCTGAGACAAAAAAGACCTATGAATTTATGAAAACGATTATCAAGGATTCTGAACTTGAACAAAAGATTAAGGACTTGGAGGAATCAGCGGATAGTTCGCCGACTGATAAGCTGAGGATTCTCGATTTGCTTTCAAAAATTCGTTTGCTCAGAGACAAAATTGCTGGACGGCTTGCCGTGATAAACGAGCATCTAATTACACTTGTTGACCCGTCTCAACTGGTTAGTAAAGTTATTGCTTTGTATGTGATAACTAAAGACCTTGCGGATGTATTAAAGGAAGACCTATACCCCGATACAACAGAAAAAGACTTACCATACGAAATCCCTGCACTCAAACAAAAGACATCTGTGTTGCAACAATTCACAGAGCTAAACCAAGCGGATTATTCATACCCTGATACAATGCCAGCAAGCTCAAGTCGTTATATAAGAAACCGCATCTGTATAGGTGCTGAATTGAACTTTGGAAGAATCTTCACAAAGTTAAAGAAAAAGTGCTACGAACGTTATCATATAGAGATAGAGAAGTTGGAAAAGGAGTGTGATAAGGTCTCGGAGTATTTGCAAAATCTCGACAAATTACCTGACGACCTTGCCAGCAAGCAGAAAAAAGATGAACAGACAGCCAGCGGCGGAAAGGCGGGGGACAATATACAAGCAACTTTGAAAACCGCAAAACCGAAGGTTGATTCTATACGTAATCAAGTTTTCATATGCTATAGTCATAAAGACGAACGATGGTTCAATGACCTGCGAACTCATCTGACGCCATATGTTCGAAACGAATCGGTCACGGCGTGGTCTGACAAACAAATCGCTCCGGGTTCAAAGTGGTTTAAAGAAATAGAGGCGGCTTTGGCTGCCGCAAACGTAGCGGTATTGTTATCTACTCCGGCTTTTTTGGCGTCTGATTTTATTCACAAACATGAATTGGGACCACTCCTGCAAAAAGCTGAAAATGGAAAAGTGAATATTCTCTGGATTCCGGTTCGAGCATGCGCTTACAAAGAGACACCACTGAAAGATTACCAAGCGGCTGGCAATCCCGACAAACCACTGGCGAATATGAAAGCGAATCGTGACAAGACTTGGGTCAGAATCTGCGAGGAAATTAAAAAACTGGCGAATATTTAGAAAAAACTTTGGAAAGTAGTCTTTAACTATTCTTGCCTAAGTGAAAAACTGCGTTGTTAATCAATAGTGAATCGAACCACGAAACACAAATCACAAGTGGAAAACAGGGGGACAGTTACATTATTACTGGATATAGTAGGTTTTATTATTTACATCCCTTAATCTGTAATAGTTTCTATTAACCTGACAAACCAATTTCCTCTACTATCCTACACGGCTATTACCGACTTGTTCTATCTACAATCCGGCTGTTTTGATTGAAATTAACCCTCGAATTCCCCAAAATCATACTGGAAACCCTGTTTTCTACCCCTTTTGGTGTGCATCGTTTTTGATTGACCAGACAAACTCACAGAACTTTTTTCTACGCACCTACTGGCCACTCGCCACTGGTCACTAACCACTGCTTCAAATTTTCAATCAAAATAGCAGGGGGGTGCGCAAAAAGTACCCAAAAAGCGCTCTTTTTGCTACGTTTCTTACTCTTTTTGCTCTTTTTTATACTTTTTTTAATACTTTTTTATCTCTTTTTGACCATTTTTTACAAAGCGCATCGTTTTTGATTGACGCAAATGCGAATATTTACCAATCCTATCTTGCCCAAACGTCCCAAACCCACCTTTTACACCCCCATTTTTACCCCCAAAAACCCACCTCCCGCCCCATCCCAGCTACATTATTCCTTGAATTTTGTCTGACCTGAGCGTATGATAATTCTCTGTTTTTTGAATCAAACTGAGCAGGTCAATCTGATGACCATGGTTTACTAACTATAATAAATGCAAAGATTTAAGTTAAATAGTAAGTTTGCACCAGCCGGTGACCAGCCGGCTGCTATAGAAAAGCTTATTGAGGGCTTGCGTTCCGACAAACGCTTCCAGACCCTCATGGGCGTTACTGGCAGCGGCAAAACATTCACTATGGCAAATGTCATAGCCCAACTGAACCGCCCTACCCTTGTCATATCCCACAATAAAACATTAGCTGCTCAGCTTTATGAAGAATTTAAGGAGCTGTTTCCTGAGAACGCCGTCGAATATTTTGTCAGCTATTATGATTATTATCAGCCCGAAGCCTATATCCCTCAGCGGGATATCTACATCGAAAAGGATGCCTCAAAGAACGCCGACCTTGACAGGCTCCGTTTGTCTACCACTACCAGTCTTTCTGCAAGAGATGACGTGATTATAGTCGCCTCTGTCTCCTGCATTTTTGGCCTTGGCTCACCGGAAGATTATAAGGCTTCCGTCGTGGCTGTAAGAACCGGGGATTGCGTCGACAGAAATGAACTGCTCGGCAGGTTCGCTGACCTGCAATATACCAGGAACGATATTGATTTTCAGCGAGGTACATTTCGTGTTCGCGGTGATGTCGTCGAGCTGTACCCTTCTTATGAATCGTTT
>Ga0209777_10009390_pt1 | contig 10526 bp, 12 predicted proteins | sample FrelakmetHBP12HB_FD_187147 | JGI IMG/M metagenome (GOLD analysis project Ga0209777, IMG submission 187147) | Freshwater lake sediment microbial communities from the University of Notre Dame, USA, for methane emissions studies -HBP12 HB (SPAdes)... | ecosystem: Environmental > Aquatic >... | reverse complement strand
CCCCCCATACTCCCTTTATGACTGACCCGGCCATTACTTCTAATTTTTTGTCGGGCGCTGGCTTTGATTACTTTCGGCTTGCTCTTGTCCACTTAATATACTCAGAACCACATGTTAGGAGTATGAAACTTCCTACCTTGACATGTAAACGTTGCGGATACAAATGGCATCCGCGGACCGAGAAGCTTCCTGCAACGTGCCCCAATCGAAAATGCAAGAGCCCGTATTGGAATCGAGAGCGGATATACAAAGTCAAGCCAATAGAGGGCTAACGTCCCATGGGCAAACCTAAAACTCAACTTTGCAGCCAGTGTGGCTTGAACAAGCGTCTCAAGGAGTTCAGGCTAGGAGAGAATGTTTGCAAGGCGTGTTCGGGTAAGGCTAGACATCCGGATAGAGGCATCAAGCCAACGAAAGGCGGTCTCTATTGTAAGCTACCTTTTGGTGGGCACCATAAACGTAAAGTGACTCCGTTACCCCAAAACCCTCTCGGATCTCAGTTAATGCGAGTTGTAGACCATGACAACGCCAGCTACTACAACAGGCTTAGACGCGCCCTTAAATCAGCGAAAGATAGCCCCATCAAACCAACCTACAAGGAAACGAGTGCTTCTGGATTAGGATATATAGCCGACCACGTCAGCTCTCAGGTTGGTAGGTTGATCACTCAGACTAGGATAGGATCGATCTACAAGGCTTCCTGTGGGCCTTATGACGTTCGGGCCCTGGAGAACGTCCATACTCATTACCTCGGACGAGGACTATACCTCTCTACCCAGATCAAAGGTCAAATGGTACCCTCTCAGAGTGGTAACGTCAAATATCTAGGCAATGGCTGGTATGAGACCGAACCCGGTGGGAAAGGAGTAGGTGAGCCTATAGATAACGATAATTACGTGATCGAACACGCTCATCATCAAGCGATTCCAGGACATCAAAGAGACTACGTAGCGGCGGAGGCTGCCTTTGAATATGCTATCCGGAAAATGTACCCACAGACTACGATATTTCCGGACTCGTACAAGACCTGGAAAGAAGAGATGATTAAAGCCCGGTCTATCGAGTCTGACAGCCTGACGACTGAGGTTCTGGAGGAACTGGAGTCAATCCCGGTCAACGAACAGAACGAACAGCCATACCTACCCTCAGATGGTGGGATCGAGTACGACGAACAAAGTTATGATAGGGACTATTACAGTAACAGGCACTGTTGAGAAGAGAAAACCTACTCTTTGTCTGGATCTCCGAGGCGTTACTCTCTCCTCCTCCTTAATAATAATCACCGAATAACAGTTTTTTTATTGAATTTTGGTTGAATGAACCGAGTGTGAGATAATCGGAGTGTGATATAAATGGCAGCTAAATCCAAGTATACCCAGGCGATAGGCGTAAACATCACGCCTAGGCAACGCAACATGATCGAAAAGATTTCCGAAAAGGAAGAAATCAGCATCAGTGAGACATCTCGGCACCTGCTGGTTTACGGTATTGAAAGATGGCTGGAAGAACAAGGTCTCGATCCTCATAACTACTGATTGGACCCTTACCTACGGGCCCATCTAGTTCACTTCAGCCGGTATCGATTCGCGCACAGTTACAGCCACCCTAACCTTTAGCTGGCTGGTGGTCAGTCACGACTTTGACTTTCACCCTACAGGCGGATAGTTTATACACCCACACTAACCACATAGTGGGTGTATGATGACTGAATCAATCAGGATATCGGAAGCCGTTAAACAGCGGCTTAAGGACCGTGGTAGGAAAGATGATAGCTACAGCATGGTCATTGAAAAGGCGTTAGACATAGCCGATAAAGCAGAACAAAACGCAAAGAGGGGATAGAAGATGGGTCTATGTCCTTTGAATCAAAGAAAAGAAGAGTGCCAACGTTCTAAGTGTCAGTGGTGGCAATATGACGCATCGGATTCTCCACAACAGCGCGATGTTAATGGTAATTGTGCTATTTGTTTTATCGAGCAATCATTGGATGACATCGCACAATCATTGCATGAAGATTGATTGAATAAATAAATTGGTTGGGCTGCTGCGACCTCTCACAGCCTGACCCAAAAGAGTGTGATTTAGTATGAAAGATAACGACGTACTAGTAGATAAAGCTTGTGTTGAGCTTTACAATGAACGGGCTGATCGAATTCATTTGATAAAGGAGATCGATATACACGGTATCCCCCTACAGTGGACGGGCCGCCTATTGGGTGTGATTGGTAAGAACCTGTTATTTGAGAAACGCAACGGTCAACGCATTTTAGTCGATCCTGAGGCGGTTCGAGAGATAATCGAGATGCGGAGGGATTGAATGCCGCCTATATCACCCGTTTTTGATCAACCTGGCGTAAAGTTCGTCTTCATGAGGGCGGGGAAGAAATTCCCACCAATTGAAAAAGAGTGGCAGCTAGCCAACCACACTTACCAGGATGCCCTCCTGCACACCGGTAACGTTGGTGTTATGACTGGCAATGGGTACATCACTTTGGACCAGGATAAACCAGATGCGTTCAAAGGGCTAACGTTGCCTACAAGCACTATCTGGGAAACTAGACCTGGTAGACTCTAGACCTGGTAGACTGGCCGTATGGTTCAAGTGCACCGACCGAACCCCCGAACTTCTAGCCAAATATGGTAAGAAGGGCGATCTTTCACAGTGCAAGCTAAAAAAAGATGGTGTGGATGTAGGTGAGCTTAAACTAGAACGCACTTACCAAGTCATACCCCCAGCCAAGAAGACGTTAGAGGATGGGAGGATTGTCGAGTATGAGCTATTACTGGAGAAGCCACCAGCCACCATTTCGCTAGACTGGTTATTGAGCGAACTTCTGAAGCTAGGTATAACCTTCTCGGGAAAAACCAAAGCCAACCCCAAACAGGCGGCACCAAAGGAGAAAGCCGGCAAGGGGTACGGCCAGGCGGCCCTAGCATCTGAGTGTAGTGTTATGGCTGGGACCGCGGAGGGTGGGCGGAACGCACAGCTCAACGTTAGTGCCCTTAAGATGGGGCAACTCATTGCTTCGGGTGATCTGACGGAGGATGAGGTTATAGTGGCCCTGACGGATGCCGCCCTCCTGGCAGGGCTAGGGATGGGTGAGGCCGGAAAAACCATCTATAGCGGTTTAGGCGCGGGTATTAAGAAGCCCAGAGAGAAGGCTGCCTATGAGACCCCAAATCGCTACGGTGATGAGATTGGGGAGTCAGAGCCAACCACCGCACCGCCTGAAGAGGAGGATATAACGCCAGAGGAGAGGCTTAGACGGCTTTCAATCTGGCTGAACGCCGCGAGGACCTCCAAAAACAAGAATATCACCCCGGATATGATCAGCGAAGTCGAGGAGAGAATTGCGGAGCTTGAAGAGCTAATCAACAACCCACCACCCGCCGAGATTGTAGTGAAAGCCGGAAATAATATTCTCAAGCAAGGCAAGGTCTTGAAATTCTTGGTACAACAGGCGCAACGCAACCACTTCGGCGACGAGGGAGTACTTAAGATCCTGCTGGCTTCAATCGCCGCCACGAATAGTGCAAAAAGCCGAGGCATATTTCCAGATATCAACGGTCCACCCGGAGGCGGTAAAAGTGACGCCGCTTTAGCGGCCATTTTCCTAGTAGCTGATAAGTGGAAATCCATTACATCGATATCATCTAAGGCTTTATTTTATGATGATGAGATGAAAGATGGCATGATTATCTACTCGGATGATATTGAGTACTCAAGAGAGCTGACGGCCACCCTCAAGAGGAGTAAAGGAGATTTCCAACACCGACAGATGCACACAGTCGTTAATTCGGTTGATGGAGAACGAAAGGCAGAACATAAAGAGATGCCTTGCAGAATCGCATGGTGGTTATCAAGTGTTGAATCCGCAGCTGACGATCAGCTCAAGGACCGAGACTATGCTTTGGATATAGGTGAGTCGGCAGAACATGCAGAACACGTTACCGATTTCATCAACGCCTCAAGGGCATCAAGTGTGGTACCTGGTAATGCAGATTGGCGAATAGGGGTAGCTAGATATATAATCAACCAGATAAAAGATCACGAAATTTTCCGAGTAAAAGCAGACTTCGCGACTCGGATAGAATGGTCTTTGAAAAAGGATCATCGAAGCCAAAACAAGTTTTGGGATCTGGTTGATGCCTTTACCATCTTGAACTACCAACAGAGGGTCACAGATGAAGATGGCTGGTTACACGCTACCAAGGAGGACTTCGAAGAGGCTAAAACGTGTTTCCTAATCAGGAAGATGAGCCACACAACCAAACTGACAAACGCCCAAATCACCCTGATCCAGAAGGTTGCTGCCTTGGAAGGCGTTGATGGTGTTACTCAGGCTATGTTAGCCGATGAACTCCACAGGAGCCAGCAAGCCATCTCACTGACGATGAAGTCGATCTTGGGTACACCTTACATCACCTGCGAGAAAGGAGCCTTTGGAGAGAATAGGTACCATACAACAAAGATAGGTCTGGACTATGCTTACTCATCAGTTAAGGAGATAGTGGTTTTGATGGAGGAGGCCGCAGCATAGCGTTACAAGGCGTTTTACAAGGGGTTTACACCCCCTTTACAAGGCCCTTTTCGCTATCGGGCGACTACTTACAAGGTTTACAAGGTTTTTGAGCCTGAGTATATATATATGGGTATCATATATATATATTAAGGATATTTATAATAAAGGACTACATTAAAACCGTTCTTATCCACACACATAAAACCTTGTAACCACACCCTTTTACGGTTACTGTTATTGATATGTTTGTTTGTAAGTATATTGTAAGTATGTTGTATGGTACTTGTAAGGGGTTGTAACGATATGCGTGGAACGTATAGAACGATCGAACAAAAGAAGGTGTTAAGGTGAAATTAAATTCATGTACAACGATAGAACTGAAAGATGAGAGGTTGAGATGCCTGCGGCGGCTTTGTGGCTTGGCGGACAAAATGGCTAAAATTGATGCTATACTTGCGGTTCACAAAAGCAATGAAACTAAACTTGAGTTAGCGCAACCTAACTTGCGCTATATAATGGCCACTTGCTAACCTTAGGTAAGTCATCTAATAAGCTTAGACTGTGCTAGGTGTGATGGAATGATTAATATAAACCCTGGATTGGCTAGAGGCCAAACTATGCTTCAGGTAAGTCGTGGATTCCATACCTTATAGGAATACGCCCTAACCATACTCCACCCTCACACTTATCGACCCTGAAAGCATCTCATCGGATAGGTCCAAGTCGCCGCATATCGATAGGGACCCGCTCTCATTCTCGTGCGTGAATAATAATAAACACCTACGTTTGCGATATGATACAACCAGATTATATTTAGAATGTGATAATTAATTCTGTACATCGATAGAGATCGTCCTCTGATAACTATAACAATCCATAATAGTATTAACCAGCATCGGTCAAAAGATAACGATTCGACCCAAGTATCACGGAAATAGGAGGATTATATATGTCAGTGAATGATATACACAAAAGGAGACACGCATCGGATAAAGATGACTTGAAGAAGTACCTTGTACAGAGTAATTCGGTAAAGACGTTCCTGGATGGTTTCTGTGTTTATGATCCGGCAGTACAGGCTCAGAACGCGGCAGCTCTGAAGGATGTCTATGTTTCATATGTCCGATTTTGCCGATATCCGCGAAAGGGTAATGGGTGTGAGTCGTGGAAAAATGCCTCTAGAATCAAATGGAGTAGGCATAAATTCTCGTAGATTGCCTGCCGAGTCCGTTGTTAGTGCTTTTCAGCACATCACATACACGACCCGCGAAAGGAGACAGTCGATAATGCCAGGTTTGGCGTGAATGTTAAAAAGTTCTGCAACAACCAGAAAAGCAAGAAGTACGGCAATATTCGAAAGTATCCTGGGTTTGTATTCCATGAAGACGAATTTATAGAATATATGAAATCGCAGTCAGCTCCAGTAGAAGAACAAAATGTGAAAAAAGGACTTTTTACTGGATCAACTGGAGCCGATAGCGATTGTAAGCGTGGATCAGTATCTAGCGACGGCCCGACAATGGGCAAAACGCCCATAACGGAACATAACGGAACAGAATCGGACAGCAGGACATGCGCGGAATGTGGGAAGAATATTCTGCAGGGTGCCGGTCGAATGTTCAAAGGCGAAACTTACTGCGAATCCAATTGTATCCAGCGCGTCGCTAAACGGCTTGATCTGAACCCCTGGCTGTAGTGCGATGAAGGCTTTAGGGAGATCTCCAAGGACTTCTGAGCCGGTGTGATTCGTAGGAAGGTACTTTTATCGTTCTGTGACTCACCAACAGAGGTAATTTTGTTCATAGTGACGCTAGCCGCTATCGGTTTCTTGTATTCATTCCTTTCTTGGTCAGCTATCTCTTTTGTAGTTCTTATCTGGTATTAGGTAACTCTGTAGACAATTTGCAGGTTTCTTGTTTTCCTTTTTGCTTCATATTTTCATCACATTCAAGTAATTTCTACAACCTGTCAGAAATTTTCGTGTTGTTCATCATGAAATAGGTCTGCATGTTCTTCACCGTGACACCTAAATGCTTCTCCTGCAAGTGAATTACAGCCTTGCTTAATGCCGATTCTTGTTCTCCCTGGAATTTCTGGGATATGGCCATTTTTGTCTCAAATTCACCCGAATTTGTCTGAGTTTGTTCTTTCTTCGACTCCTCAACCACTTTTTCGTTATGCTCCGATTGTCCAGGTTCAGACTTTTTAACAGAATCGCTATGCTGGTCTAATCCGCTATCTTGGGGGTAAACTTGATTTTGATGAGCGGTATTACGGTACATACAATTTGTCGCGGAAGATCGAGATGAGGTCTACCTTCGAGAATTACGATACTTCTGTGTATGATTGGTTGCCATGCTGCTGCACTAACAACTGGATTAATATGGGCATGGGCATGCAGGATCTACAGGTATACAACGCGGATAAGATCTTCAGCTCAAGCTAAATGCGGGGGTCTCATCCCCCGCACGTAAACATCAAACATCGTTAGCAGTAAAAATTTCGTCGGGTTCTTACTGGTAAGAAAATCCAATTCGCACGATCAATACGTAGTCCACTACCTATCGAAATGCTTGTAGAGCTTGTGCCCCTTGTCGATAGTTCCAATTTCCAATATCTTTACCAGCTTGTCCTTCTCGCGGAAGGATTGATGTGCGACTTTAACCTCCTTTGCCGTTGACTACATGCAGATACCCTCCTGCACCGTCCAGATGTTCTACTTTTAAAGTTGCAACCTCAGAAACGCGTAGGCCACAACCAGCCAAATTGTTTCGGGTCCAAACTCTATTTGGAGGTGATTCAAGGACTGGACTTCGTTCCTCTGGTTCGGACACCCCCGAGTGCTCGATTTTGACCGCTATCTTTTTTTAATCTGACTCTTGTGGTGGTAATCTGGACTCCTAGCTAGTTTCTGTGTATCCTGCTTGTGCAGCTGCACTCGCCATCGAAGGAGTTTCCATTCTGCCTCCCTCTTGGAAATAAGTCTGCTCAGGGTGGAAATCATCATTTGAATAGCGTGGGACGTACCCCGGATAGATTTGCCAGCGGAAACCACTGGGTTCAACCAAGGGGCCTTTGTGATTTAGGGTATAGTTTGTGGCTAGTTTTGGATCTAGCTCGATGGCTTTATTGTGAGCCTGTGTAGACTCGTTATTCTTGCCCTGGCTAAAGAGGGCATTGCCTTTGCCGTTCCAGGCATCTGCATATTGTGGATTAATTTCGATCGCCCTGTCAAAAGCTTGAATGGCTTCATCGTACTTGCCCTGCTTATCTTGAGCAGTGCCTTTGTTGTACCAAGCTTCTGCATATTGCGGATCTAACTGAATTGCCTTATCGCAAGCCTGTATCTCCTCATCGTACTTACCCAGTTGGCCTAACGCAGTGCCTTTATTATGGAAAATCAGCTCATATTAACACCCGCCGAGGAGCCTCAAATTGAGAGGCTGCACCCAATCTATTCCGACCACACATCCAAAGATTAAGGTATTTTACTCAGCAGTTAGTGATTTCATGTCGAAGAAGAAAGGTACGGGTCCAAAGAAAAGTATGGATCCGCAAAACAAAAGCTCGCGCCGAAAATCCTACCAAGATAAGCGAAGGAGATCAAAGAAGCAATAGCGAGCCGTAGCGAGGCCGTAAAATCAATTTTAAGGCTGGATCTCAGTTAGGCACTACCTTACTAGTAGACTCTCATGAGTTGTTGACTCATACACGAAGGATTAAAAACGATTTGCCATGTGAGTTTTCATGTGAAACTCCAAGTGTGTCCATCCTTCGCTGTCAAAGCATAGCGATTTTGAGACTATGTTCACGTGTGGGAGATGAGAACCCCGCACGTCTCTGATCATTGAGGTTGTAGATGATGATCTCTCTCAGAGCCAAATCGATAGGCGGGAGCCGATCGAAGCCAAATGAATCAGTTTACCTCCTCGCCTTTTGCGTAGATCCCAGAACCCAGGAACCAGGTACCATCGACGTTCACGTAGCTGAGCTTTAGTTCCGGCGTCATGTTTCTGGATGAGTCGGGATAGATATAGTAAAGGAAAACATTCCCCAATTCTGGCCGCGTCAATGGCCTGCTGGATGAAATAAACCCCGTTGGGATCTCGAGCATCGATACGGTTTGTGCCTATTAGCTCAGGCTGGAAAGGAAGGGCCAAGGTTTGTCCTTCGTAATCATAGGAAAAGATGTAGCAGCCGTCTCTTGTGAAATTTCCGTTTAGGTCATTGAACCTGTACTACTTCGTCTTATGCTGCATTCTGTTGGTACTGATCGTCTACGCAGCAGTGCTGCTTGGTGGCCCAGGCGTAGTAGATGTTGTCGTTCAGGTGCTACTAATTTTTGATTTCAGGAAATATCTAAGGGCGAGGGGATAAGCATGCCCAACAAAGCATCAAGCGGCTGTACAATATAGACAATGTTCATTACGAGAACCAGCGACCTGGAGTTAATCGGAATCCTTACGTATACATCCTCTGGGGAGCTAGGAAGGATCGGTATACCACATCTCCCTAGCCTTGGAGAATGCCGCGTCGGCCTCTCTATCTCGATGTAATGCCCAAAGAGCTTTGCCTTTGTTGTTCCAGGCCATGGCAAAATTTGGATCAAGCTCGATAGCCCTGTCAAAAGCTTTTAAGGCCTCCGCGTGCTTGCCCTGGTTATCGAGAGCAAGACCTTTGCCGTTCCAAGCGTATGCGTATCCCGGATTGATGTTGATTGCCTCATCGTAAATCTCGATGACCTCGTCGTACCTGCCCAGCAGATAGAGAGCCTTGCCTTTGATCCACCAGAAACCATAGGATTTTGGATTGATCCTGATAGCCTCGTCATAACATTTGATGGCTTCGTCGTACTTGCCCTGTGCATAGAGTGCATTGCCTTTAAACATAGACAAATTGAGATCCATCATAATCCTCTTCACCCTTGACTAATCTGCTGGAAAGTACGCTAGATAGTTCATTGTTCTCTTTTCGCGACTTCTTTGGAGGCACCTGTAAGACTTGCCACTGCACCGGTACCGACCTCTTCGGCTTGTGTGATTACTATGAGGTTTTTCTCCCTGGCAATCTCTGCTAGAGTCTGCAGCTCTCTGAGCTTGATGGCCACCGGAGCCTCACCGTAGAGCTTGGCCGCTTCGGTCATCAGCTTGGAAGCCTGGAACTCTCCATCGGCCAGGATTATTCTGGACCTCTTCTCCCTCTCTGCCTCGGCCTGCTTGGCTATTGCCCTCATCATCGACTCGGGCAGGCTCACATCACGCAGGGTGACTCCCACAACCTTGATTCCCCATGGGTCGGTGTGCTGGTCAAGAATCTCCTGAAGCTTCTTGTTCAGCTCATCACGTTTGGACAGCAAGTCGTCCAGCTCAATCTGACCCAGGACGTCCCGAAGGGTGGTCTGAGCCAAGAGGCTAGTGGCCATTTTGTAGTTCTCGACCTGGATGACAGCCTTGGCCGGGTCAACGACTCTGTAGTAGATAACCGCATCCACATTTACGCTTACGTTATCCCTGGTTATGACCACCTGCTTGGCTACATCGATGGTAACAACCCTCAAGTCCAACTGCCTGACGCGGTCTATGAACGGGATTATGAAGAATATCCCTGGACCCTTAACACCACTGAAACGTCCCAGCCGGAAGATAACTACTCGTTCGTACTCTCGAACTATCCTGATAGCCTGGGACAAGATGATGACCACAACCAGCAGGCCGATCAGAGAACTGATATCAAATTGAGCCAAAGGGACACCCTCAATTGGTTGTACTTGTTATATTAAATAGCTACTGGAAAAAACCAAGTCCATGAAAGAGATCGCCCAGGCGAGGGTCCTGGATATCTCCTCTTATATCGATTGGGTACGCGTAGAGAGGCGATTAGCTAGTTCTTTGAGATCTCCTTACAAGATGGGGCTGGGTGGCTCGTGATCGAAGACAGAAAGAAAAAGGTCGCAAGTTCTAGTATAATGCCTACTGGAAGACCGATATTGAAATACGATGAGTC
>Ga0209777_10009389_pt1 | contig 10526 bp, 8 predicted proteins | sample FrelakmetHBP12HB_FD_187147 | JGI IMG/M metagenome (GOLD analysis project Ga0209777, IMG submission 187147) | Freshwater lake sediment microbial communities from the University of Notre Dame, USA, for methane emissions studies -HBP12 HB (SPAdes)... | ecosystem: Environmental > Aquatic >... | reverse complement strand
TACGATGGTAAGCATAGCAAAGGTGAGGATGGTCTTCCGGGGACCCAACCAATCCGCGAATATCCCTGCGGGAATCTGCATGAGCCCATAGATAAGGAAGAAGGCCGTGATGAGAAGACCCATCGTGCCTTTGTTGATACCGAGTTCCGTTATTAGTACGGGGCTCAGAGCTGATACAGATGACTTTAGGAAGTTCTCAGTGAAATAGAAGATGCATATCGAAGTCAGGAGTAAAAGCGGGAACCAGGTCTTCCTCTCCAATCTTCTCAACTCGGGCGCAGTGTACGTGGTGCCCTTTTTTAAGGGTTACCACATGTGTACGGGGTGAAAAACTTATCATAAATACCGGCATTTATAAATTCATGTCTAGTGAGAAGCGACCTGAAATCGGCGTTATCGGTGGGACGGGCGTCTACGACCCCGACATGCTTGAAAACTGTAGAGATGTAAAGGTCTATACGCCCTATGGGTCACCCTCCGATCTCATCACCCTCGGGACGTTCAAGGGGAGGAGTGTTGCATTCCTCCCGAGACATGGCAGGGGGCACGTAATACCTCCTCACATGATCAACGCGAGAGCAAACATCTGGGCCCTCAGGGAACTTGGTGTAAAGCAGATAATAGCCTCGAGCGCTGTTGGCAGCCTCAGGGATGACTACAAGCCCGGGGACTTCGTCCTCACCGACCAGTTCATAGACAGGACCAAGAACCGCCCCGACACATTCTATGAAGGTGGTCAGATCTGCCACATAAGCAGTGCCGACCCTGTATGCCCCACACTTCACGACTACTTCTACAAATATGCAAAGAATCTCAAACTCCCTATACACGAGAAGGGAACATATGTCTGCGTCAATGGCCCCCGCTTCAGCACACGTGCGGAGTCCAGACTGTTCAGGCAGTGGGGATGCGATATCATCGGGATGACATTGTACCCCGAGGTGGTCCTTGCGCGGGAAGCGGAGATCTGCTATGTCACGGTTGCGATGGTGACTGACTACGATGTCTGGGCTGAGAAACCAGTTAGTACTGCGGAGGTTGTGGAGACAATGCAGAAAAATGCCGCGAGCTTCAAAAGACTGGTGATGGGAGCCCTCCCAGAAATGCCAGAGGAGCGAAGCTGTGGCTGCTGCGACGCGTTAAAGTTCGCACTTCTCTAGCCCCGAATCTTCTTATCCTATTCTGTTTTCTTTTCCTCTATGGCTAAGCTCAACTATACATTCATGGTTCTCAAGGAGCATCCCTATGGTCGTGAGATGCTCCGCCAGCTTATAGCCGCAGGATTCGAGCCCCAAACGATCATAGAGGAAGACTCCCCCGTCGCAGACGAGGAGAGAGAGAAGTTCCTAACCAGGATCAAGGGGTTCCCAGTCGCTCCTACATTCACCGAGCAGCTAGAAGGCAGAGGCATCGAACGGCACTCTGTTCCCCACCATAACAAAAGGGAGAGCAAGGAGCTCCTGGAAGACATTAAACCTAACCTAGTCGTCCTCGGAGGGACACGGATCATCAAGCCCGCTCTCATCACCATTCCCCGGGACGGAATGCTCAACAGCCACCCAGGTCTGTTGCCAGAGTGCAGGGGATCTGCCAGCGTTGCTTGGAGCATCTACTTCGACATACCAATAGGATGCACAGTTCATTTCATCGACCCGAGCATAGACACTGGACCCATAATCAAGAGTCAGCTGATTCCCGTCCACAGGGAGGACACATACGAGAAGCTCTGCTGGGAGACGATCGGCTTAGCGGGAGAGTTGATGGTCTACGCCGTGGACCAGTGGACTAAGGGTACATTGAAGGCGACATCTCAGCCTGCGGGACAGGAGGCCTTGAGGGTTGCTCCCCCTGATGTCCTCGAAGTCGTCTACAAGAAGCTCAGGGATGGTACCTACAAGCACTTCGTAGACTAGTTAAATGAGCAAAAACTTGCATATATTTGTCTTATCCAACCTTTTTCTGGTTTATTTCGTTGGAGAAAGATCAAATTTGTCTTTTATAGGGAAACTTACACTATTTTAGAACTCTGGACTTGGTTTGCCACTCTTCTTGTCGTAGCTCGCCTTTACCAGGCCGTAATATGGTGGGCTCGGTGCCCAAGGTCGGCTCTTGAACTCTGGGTGGAACTGAGTCCCAAAGAAGAAGTAGTTGCTTGGCAGTTCTATAATCTCCTTGCGACGTCCATCGGTGCTCCAGGCGCTGAAGATCACACCAGCCTTCTCGAGGTGCTCCCAGTACTCGGGGTTGACCTCCCACCTGTGGCGGTGGCGCTCGTGTATCAACTCAGAGCCGTATAGTTTGTGGGCGAGGCTGCCCGGTTTGATGTGAACGGGATGTGAGCCTAGGCGCATGGTACCGCCCATCTCGTTGACTCCCCTCTGTTCTGGGAGGAGATCGATCACTGGATTCGAGGTGTGTGGCTCACATTCTGTGCTGTCAGCGTCCTTTAGCCCGATGATGTCGCGAGTCATCTCAACAATACTCAGCTGGAGACCATAGCATATGCCCAAGAAGGGCTTGTCGTGGGTTCTGCAGAATTCGATTGTGCGGACCTTGCCGAGGGCGCCACGTTTCCCAAACCCACCTGGAACGATGACGCCGTCGAACCCCTCGAGGACTTTAACCTTCTCGGGGTGCTTCTCGAACTCCTCCGTCTCGATCCAGTCGATATTGATCCTGCATCCGGAGGTGGCTGCAGCGTGGCGGAGAGCCTCGTTAACACTGACGTAGCAATCTCGGAGTTCAGCGTATTTGCCACACATGGCGATATGGACCGAGTCCAAAGGATCCTTGTATTTTAGAACCATCGCCTTCCAGTCGTCCCATTCGGCCTTCGGTTTGTCGAGGCCGAGGTACTCGGAGACGACGTCGCCCATGCCCTGTCCCTCAAGAACGAGGGGTAGCTCGTAGAGGGACTCGACGTTGACGCTGGTGAAGACGGCGCGCTCCTCTACGCTACAATAGAGTGCGATCTTTTGCTTTGCGTTGCTCGGGAGTTCACCCTCTTCGCAGCGAGCTGCTATTATGTCAGGTTGGAGTCCTATAGCACGTAGTTCCTTGACGCTGTGCTGAGTGGGCTTAGTCTTTGGCTCTCCGACCGCCTTGAGTACAGGGACTAGGGTTACATGGATTAGTAGCGTGTCGCCGCGTTTTTCCTCCTGTCTCATCTGGCGGAACGCCTCGAGGAATGGGAGGCTTTCGATGTCGCCGACTGTGCCTCCACACTCTACTAAGATGACATCAGCGCGGCTCTTCTCTGCGACCAACCGGACGCGGCGCTTCACCTCGTCTGTGATGTGGGGGATAATCTGGACGCAGCGCCCTAGGTATCCGCCCTCGCGTTCCCGGCGGATTACCTGTTGGTAGAGCTGTCCACTGGTGACATTATTGAGCCCGCTCAGCTCGACTCCTAGGAATCTCTCGTAGGCGCCGAGGTCCATGTCCGCCTCATATCCATCGTCGAGAACGAATACCTCGCCGTGGATGTAGGGGTTCATTGTGCCTGCGTCGACATTCAGGTAGGGATCGCATTTTATTGCTGAAACCTTGAATCCGCGCACCTGAAGCATCTTACCGACGCTGCATGTGACTAAACCCTTACCTATGCCACTGAGCACCCCGCCCGTAATAAAAATGTACTTCGTCAAGGGGGAGACCTGCCCATAATGAACCAAACGTTGAGGGGGCGTAATTATAAACCCTTCGTAGTGGAGAGACACAGTTGGTTAAAATATCCCGATCCTGTGTTTCCGAACTATTACTCGGTGATCATGAGAAATTTTTCAAAGGTCATATTCGTAGAGCGCTTACCAGTTAGCCCCTCCAGTTTAATCTTCCTGAAAACAACTTTTTCGAGCGCATTTCCATCGCTTTCGAACAGCTCCTGAACCCTGGTCTTTACGCTTCGACATCTGAACTCAGCCTCTCAGCGAATTGTTCATAACCTTTGCTTCCTCGGATTTGCGCGCGCATGCCTATTCTAAAGCTTTCAAAGGAGGCTCTCGGCCGTCATCTCGGGGGGTTTCAATATACCCATTAGCTTAAGGATCGTGGGAGAGACGCAACTTAGACCTAGACCCTCCTTTAGCTTGACCTTGTGTAGGTCGGGGTCGTCGCTTATGAGTATGAACGGTACAGGGTTGAATCCGTGGCTTGGGTTTGGCTCCCCGTTTGGGTAGAACATCGTCTCAACGTTGCCATGGTCACCTGTGATGAGGACCGTGTAGCCATTGTCTAGACCGGCATTAACGACCTCCCCGACGCATACGTCGACAACCTCGCACGCCTTGATCCCGGCCTGCATATTAGCGGAGTGGCCGACTAGGTCTCCGTTGGCGTAGTTGACCAAAATGAAGTCGTAAACGTCTTTTTTAATCTCAGGGATGAGCTTCTTCGTTATCTCGGGGGCGCTCATCGCTGGCTTCTCCTCATAGCTCGGGACCTTGAGGCTCGGAACGAGAATACGATCCTCGCCAGGCACTGGATCCTCCATCTGGCTGTTGAAGAAGAAGGTTACGTGAGCGTACTTCTCCGTCTCCGCGATCTTCAACTGCTTGAGCCCATTCTTAGCAAGTACCTGAGCAAGATTGTTCTCTACCGTGTTTTGAGGAAAGGCGACTGGGAGTGTGAGGTGCTTATCGTAGCCGCTCATACAGACAAAGTGAATCCTTGGGAACTTTTTCCGGGAGAAGTGATCGAACCCATTCTGGGTCAACGCGTAGGTTATCTGACGCGCGCGATCGCTACGAAAGTTCCAGAAGATAACCGAGTCCTCAGCGTCGATAGTAGCGATGGGTTTCTCGTTCTCTACCATTACGATAGGCTGGATATAATAGTCGGTTGGGTCGCCGCGCTGGTAGGCGTGATCGATGGCCTCAAGCGGATTCATCTCCTTCCAGCCGTCGCCGAGGGTGAGGAGGTCGTAGGCCTTCATGGTTCTGTCCCAGTTTGTATCCCTGTCCATCGCATAGTAACGACCTACGACACTGGTTATCCTGCCGACACCCTTCTCCTTAATCTGTCTGAGGGTTTCCTCGATGAAGCCCTTAGCTGAACGCTCTGGAACGTCACGGCCATCAAGGAAGCAGTGAATGTATACTTGTTTAAGGCCTTGGAGCCTCGCCAGTTCCAACAGCGCATATAGGTGGGCGGTGGAACCGTGGATGCCTTGATCGCTTAGGAGGCCCATTAGATGGAGGCCAGAACTCTTCTGCTTGCAGTTATCGGTCGCGCTTAGGAGGGCGGAATTCTCATAGAATGAGCCGTCATAAATAGCCTGATTGATCTCCTCGAAGGGTTGCCATACGATGCGGCCGGCGCCCATGGTGAGGTGGCCAGGCTCAGACCCGCCTTGTGTCCCGTCGGGGAGCCCGACAGCGTTCCCCGTGCACTTTAGCAGAGTCCAAGGATACTCCTTCATGTAGCGTGTGTCGTTTGGAACCCTCGCTTGCCTGACGGCGTTTCCGAACGTCTCCTCACTGTAGCCCCACCCGTCGCGGACGACGAGGATGACTCTCCTGGCGACCATGCATCTGATAGTCGCAAAGGGGCTAAAAAAGAGAATCCCGCCGGGTACAAGATCATAAACCATGGAAGGTGAAATTAGATGTAGGAGTGTATAGGTGATGAAGATCACTTCAATCCAGGCAACTGTGCACAATGTGCCCATCCATGTCCCCTTACTTGAGAGGGATTTCGATCGCCCCATAGTCTTCGTCAGGGTGGAGACAGACGAAGGGGTGACTGGCTATGGCCTAACAGGCGGAATACAGCGCTTCGGCGTGAAGGAGTTCATCAACAGAGAGCTGGCACCTCTGCTGAAGGGGAGGAACCCATTGGAAACCGAGGCCCTCTGGCACCAGATGTCTATAACTCACAATCCCCGAAGCCAGACAGGAGTCTGGAGTACCGCTGTTAGCGCCATTGACATCGCCCTATGGGACATCAAAGGCAAGCACTACGGTGAGCCAGTTTGGCGGCTCCTCGGCGGAGCAAAGAAGAAGGTCCCAGCCTACATCACCTTCGGTCTCCTCGAGTTTGACAAGGATCAGCTTGTCGAGTTGGCGAGTCGCTTCGTTAGGGAGGGACAAGACAAGCTGAAGATGGTTGTAGCCATCAACGACGCAGAGGATCCGGTGGAGGATGCCACCCGTGTCAAGGCGGTTCGCGAAGCCATCGGTGATGATATCCAGCTTATGATCGACGCCAACTATCTATTTCCCTTAAATCGGGCGCTTGAATTGGCCAAGCGCGTAGAGCCATATGGAATAAGTTGGTTCGAAGAGCCGGTCTACGGAAACGACGCCCGTCTCCTTGCGGATCTCCGCAGGAAAACTACAATCCCAATCTCTGCGGGCCAGAATGAGGGCTCCAGTTTCCGCCATCTAGAGTTGCTGCTGAACGGGTCTGTGGACATCCTTCAGCCAAATGTTTGCTACGTAGGTGGCTATACGGAGGCGATCAAAGTGGCTGGAATGGCGCAAGCCTTCAACCTCCTAATAGCAAACGGCGGTGGGTGGCCGCACCACAATATGCACCTCCAGGCAGCAGCCTCTAATGGGTGGCGAGTCGAGTTCCACTACCTAATGTGGAAGGTTGGTGAAACCATCTACAGAAACCCGCCGAGCCCTGATAAGGGCTGGGTGACCCTCACCGAGCAGCCGGGGCTCGGGCTCGAGCCTAGAGAAGAAGCCCTAGAACAGTATCTAGTTAAGTAGAAACTGAGACCTAAACCAGCTGAAAAAACCTATTTTATTAGTTTTAGATTGGCAGTTTCTTTCCGTCGACATCAAGGAGCTGCCTCCACTTATCGACTGCCCGCCCCTGGATGTACTCGTACTCAGAATCGTCGAGATGCCTGAACCTGCCCTGCAGGCTCAGGGCCTCCCTGACAGGCTTCAGTTCACGTGGCTTGTAGGTGAGCCTGAAATTGGCGCCCTCGGTGACCTCGTATAGGGGCCACATTCCCGACTCTACCATAAGACGTGCAACTTTAATGGTTCTCGCGGGTTCGAAACCCCAGCCAGTAGGGCACGGGCTCTGGACGTGGATATACTTGAAGCCGCGTAGCTTCTTTGCATACTCGAGCTTGCCGATGAGGTCGTTGGGGTAGGCGATGCTGGCAGTGGCTACGTATGGAATGTTGTGAGCCGCCATGATGAAGGGGATATTCTTCTTGTTTGACTTCTTGCCCCTGCTCTCCTTGGCGACAGGCGTCGTTGTGGTGGATGCGTAGATGGGTGTGAGTCCGCTGCGCTGCCCACCCGTGTTCATGTAGGCCTCGTTGTCTGCGCATATCCAGAGGACATTCTCGTTTCGCTCAGCGGCGGCGCTCATTGCCTGCAGGCCAATGTCTGCTGTGCCACCGTCACCATAGAAGCCGACGACATTCATCTCCTTGCCGTTGATCTCGAGGCCATTGACTATGCCGGAAATAAGGGCTCCCCCGCCCTCGAAGACCGTTCCCTTCCAGTATAGTGGAAGACTGTCGTGGAGAGCAATCCAAATGCAGCCGGGGACCGAAGTGTAAACCGTGTTTTTGCCGAGGACTTTGAAAGCGATTCTGGCGAGTGTAGCGTGGCCGCAACCTTGGCAACTACTGTTACCGAGGGCCATGATCTCCTCGCCCTCGACCCGCTGGAGCGGTGTTGGTTTACTCATATCTATGCACCTCCGACCCACTCGACGGCGGGGCCTATGGGTTCTTTAACCGCTTTAAGAGTCTTCTCCGCGATCCTTCTGATCATTTGGGGTGTGACCTCCTCACCTGCCATACCTGTATGGAAGCCAAGGATCCGAGGTCTCTTCTCCATGTCATAGATGGCGCTCCTGGTCTCGTTGAAGACATTTCCGCCTCCCCCGAGGCTGACGTTTCTGTCGATGACGCCGATAGCATGATACTTTTCGGCTAGGCTCCTGAACTCGTCCGCGGGGAAGGGGCGATAGCATTTGAGCTTGACGAGCCCTATCTTATTTCCCTCAGCGCGCATGTCGTCGACAACGACCCTGGCTGTGGAGGCGATGGTACCCATAGCGACAATTACTGCTTCAGCTCCGTCACAGTTGTGTTCTTCAATTAAGCCGTTACCATAGCCACGTCCAAAGACCTTCTCGAAGTCTCGGTGAACCTCCTTAATGACACCTAGACTGCTTCTGAACTTGGTGTCGTGATCGATCCACGCCTTCTGGCTCCCATACATCCGGCCCTGATATTTTTTCCACTCTGCCAAGGGAACATTGACGTCGGGGACCCACTTTGGCTTGAATAGTGGCAACCAATCATCTACGACTTCCTGGTCAGGGATCTCTACGGGCTCTGCTGTATAGCTGAGAATATAACCGTCAATGCCGAAGGTCGTCGGCGTCGAGAGGCGCGGGTCCTCCGCTATTTTGTAGCTCATGATGGCTGTGTCGAGGGCCTCTTGGTTATTCTCACAGTAGAGCTGAATCCACCCATTGTCACGCTGAGCCATAAGATCTGTGTGGTCGGGCTGCATGCTCTTGTTACTACGGTGGACAACACCCATGACGACAGGTAGGTCAGCGCCCTCCATCATCGGATGGTGCATGAAGAAGAGACCCGGACCCGATGTGGCTGTGAAGGTCCTCGCACCAGCAAAGCTCGCACCCTGCACCGCGACCATGGCGCTAAGCTCGGACTCGACCTCGATGAAGCGCGCCTTCATCTCTCCATTAGCTATGAACTCAGCTATGTACTGCACAATCGTGGTTTGGGGTGTAATTGGGTAAGCGGATATCACCTGGACCCTGGCGAGCTTGACGCCGTAAGCAACTGCCTTGTTTCCAACCATTAACTCAGTGTGCGGCATAGTTTAGCCCTCCTTTTTCTCGCTCTCCATTACCATCGTAATGGCCTTTACGGGGCACTCCTCTGCGCAAATGCCACAGCCCTTGCAGTAGGTGTAGTTGATTATGCTCTTTTTCTCCACCATATCGATGCTGTGCTCGGGGCAGAAAGTCCAGCAGATCTGGCAGCCGGTGCATTTGGCTGCCTCTACGACTGGACGGAAGGTGCGCCAGTCAGCCCTGCTGTTCGCTGGTGCCTGCGCGACCTTCTTCAGCTCCTTAACGACCTTGTTCTTGCCGACTAAGGTGCTATTGTAGGCCTGCTCTACTGCCTTGATGTTGGTGTCGGACATGCGACCCGACATTTCCGTCTTCACCGCCTTGATGAGTGATTCGAGCTTGACCTCACCTGTGGCTTTAGCGAAGGCGCCAAGGATGGCTGTGTTGGTAATGGGGCGACCGATAGTTTCAAGCGCCACCTTAGTGGCATCGACAGTAGCCACTTTATACTCCGAGGTAAATTCGATCTCCTCCGGTTTAGCCGCGCTGTTGATAATGATGGTGCCTCCGGGTTTCAGCCCCTCAGTGACGTTTACAGTATTTCTGAGGAGTGGGTCGAGAATGACAACGTAGTCGGGTTCATGGACGAGGCTCCTGATCATCCTGCTCTTCTCCCCAATGCGGACGAAGGCGGTAACGGGGGCACCCCTTCTCTCTGTTCCGTACATGGGGATTGACTGGCTATGATGTCCCTCGAGGAACGCGGCTATGGCGAGGACCCTGGATGCGGTGACTGCACCCTGGCCTCCCCTGCCGTGGAAGCGGATCTCTATCAAATGTATCTCAGGAAAAGGGGAGGGGCTGGTTAAGAGGGTTTGCATAATGCTTCATAGGCATCTAGGGGATGTCAGCGGGGGCGCGCGAGTAAGGGAAAGCTCTTTCATCTCTTGAGATCCGATTACTTTCTGATTCTGATGTCTGTGAAGGCTTTGGTGGGCGCTACCCTGATCGACGGGTCGGGGAGAAAACCTCTCTCGGATTCGATTGTGCTGATTAATGGCGAGAGAATCGATGCCATAGGGAAGCAGGGCGAAGTCAAGATTCCTGAGGGGGTAGAGGTCATTGACGCAAACGGGAAGTGGCTGATTCCCGGGTTGATCGATCTCCACGTCCACCTTCACCATCCTGGCTTCGTGCCTGTGCCAACTAGGGGATCTGAGATGGCCTACGCAGGGCTCGTTGCGTCGAATAATTTACGGCAGGCACTGCAGGCAGGGATAACGACGCTGCGGGCAGTAGCGGACAAAGATCACCTAGATGTTGCGATGCGTGACGCCGTGGAGCGGCGTCAGCTCATCGGTCCTCGCCTCTTCGTCTCAGGGATAGGGATATGCATGACAGGCGGCCACGGCTCAGGTCTCCCAGGCGTTATGCACGAGGTTGATGGCCCATGGGCAGTTAGAAAGGCGGTTCGTGAGGAGGTGAAGGCAGGTGTTGACTTCATCAAACTTCTCAGCAGCCATAGGACCGACAACCGCGAGTTCACAGCTGAGGAGATAGAGGCAGGGGTCGACGAAGCTCACGCCAACGGACGAAAGTGCGCCATTCACGTGGCTAACTTCGTTGGTACAAAGATGGCTGCTGATGCCGGTGTCGACACTATCGAGCACGGGAGCTTCATAGATAAGGAGACAGCCGAGAAGATGGCATACAAGAAGATA
>Ga0209777_10009388_pt1 | contig 10527 bp, 13 predicted proteins | sample FrelakmetHBP12HB_FD_187147 | JGI IMG/M metagenome (GOLD analysis project Ga0209777, IMG submission 187147) | Freshwater lake sediment microbial communities from the University of Notre Dame, USA, for methane emissions studies -HBP12 HB (SPAdes)... | ecosystem: Environmental > Aquatic >... | reverse complement strand
ATCCCATGGGATAAGGGTCCTCTTCATGAGGAGGTACTCCACTATCCGCTGGGCCTCATCGTACCTGAAGCCCCGCTCATCCTTGAGGGCCCTCGAGATCAGTGACTGACTGATTCCGAGCCTATCACCGAGCTCACGCTGCGAGACGCCAAGCTCAGCCTGCTTCTCCCTGATTAACTGCGCGAGTTTAGCTTCGGGGATTAGAGGCGTTAGTTCATCCAACACGGACCACACTGATGTGTATATGAATCACCTAATATGAATATGATGCTTTCGATGCTCTGTGTTGTGGTGAAAAGCCATTGAATGAAGGAATGAAGCGTCTTGTAAGCAGGCCGGGTGACTCTAAGAAGGTCACCGTCTACACTGCGAAGTGGTGTGGCGCCTGTAATAGTCAGGTGCCGAGGATTCTGGAGCTAGCCCAGTCGGGCGTCTTCACCGTTGAGCTGATCGACGTCGACAGCGAGGACCCGGAGGTGCGGAAGATGGTTCAGCATGTTCGGTTTGTGCCGCACATCGAGTATCTAGGGCTTGAGATCAGCTTCAATGAGCTGGTGGGGATAATCAGAGGGTTTGGAGGACCTGAGGTTGGTGGACAGGTTTGAGGTGCTGCTTGATGTCCTCGAGGCGAATGGCTTCCCTGACCTCAGGTCGAAGATGCGAGAGAGGGAGGAGGAGCTGATGAGCGGTGCCACATTTAGGAGTATTCTGACAGCGGAGGAGATCGAGACAGTCAAGAAGGTACTCAAGGAGTTCAAGGTCCCCTCTCCTACCGGCTGGGCACATGCTTTGGTTGTCCATGGAATGCGTCAGATCATCGCGGGGTTCTCGGAGGACAATGTATACGACTATACGGAGCTGTGTAATCTCAGCTACACGCTTCGGGAAGCCGGCTTAGCGGACTCGAACATTTGGAGTAAGATCGACGAGGCTAAGAGGAGACTCAATCATGGATAGAAGAGAGAGCGAAGAGATGCACAGAGTGTCTGTTCTGTATTCGATATAAGTCGGATATTAACGGTGAGGAGTTCTATGCTTGTGGAATAACGTATAAGAGATTTCTAAACATGGACAATCAGACAAGGTGGGAAGTCTGGAAAAAACAACCAGAGGTTTTTGAAAGCCTCGTCAAAGTCGACCCGCCAACTGAACATAGATGTGTTGATGAAGTCACTGGGGTTAGCTTAGCCTTCGCGTAAGCTGAAATGCCGTGGGGGATAGGCCGGGAGATTCTTGAAAAAGCTAAGTGAAAGGGATCTAAGCAACTACATCTAACGTTATCCCTAATTCTCTCTGCTCTTTTACGTTGAGCCTACGCTGACCACTTATCTCGAAGTCGTTATATCGCTTCGAGAGAAGTTACATTGGATTCTCTGTGTCAGACTTCAGCTTCAACTTAGAACCCGCGCGCGCGCTTCTACGGAAGACTATGATGTCTCCTCTCGGCTGGGGTGCTGCAACTAGTTGTGTGACGTTGGCTCTGCCCACTATGATGTAGTCACCTACGCCTAGTGTGGGTACCATGCTTTGGCTGACTACGACCATTATCGGGTACTTGGTGCCGAGTATCACTTGGAGTATCGATGTGCCGCCGAATAGGAGTCCCAAGATTAAGGCGATGGTGATGAGGTATTTCATAGTCGCTGTGATCTTCGTAATCGTTTCGCCTCTCAAGTTTACTTTTTAATATATTTATAATCATATTTTAAAGCATGTTAAATTTAAGCCGCTTGCGCTTGTATGCGTATTGAATTATTTAACGACATTGTAGCACGCGCAATTTTGTAACTCACCAAAATTGGGGGTCTTTGATATGAGTCATGATTAGAAGGATCATTAACCCAATCGTGAATAGTAATATCCCTAAGGCGAGTTGAGTATTCGCCGACTGTTTTCTGTAAAGCACTTGAGAACCATTGTAGATCAGGAGCCCACCTACCAGAGTCATACCAAATAAAATGAAGGTTAAAACAAACTCGGTGGATGTCTGGTCGGATGGGCTCGGATAGATGAACGTGGGCTGCCCGCTTTGATCTCGTGTTAAACTTTGTGGATTCTCAATGACCTGGTATAGCCCACCGCTGATGATGAATAGTATGAATAAGATCAGGATTACTATGCTGAATCTCTTCATCGACTCAACTGGAAATGCCTGATGTTTCTCATGGTGCTTACCCTTCCTCCTCGACATGCATACACCGCGTAAACCGGGGCTCCGGTTGATATTGTTGGAAAAACGTGATTCAATCATCAAGAAATGGCTTCTGGTACATTCATTTACAATGCGAGATTCGATGTATAGTCATAGATATATACATAATAATGGAAAATGAGTAGTATATGCTGGGTAAGAGGATTCTTTCGGTCATCTTCTTAGCGCTATTATTAGCATCGATTTTAACGATCCTCACAAATGGTAAGACTCCCTCTCTGAGCGTCGGCGGAGAAAAGTATGATGGGAGGTACAACTTCACCTATCCACTGTTCCTGGACCCAATCAGCAACGCCTCTATAACCCACGATGACATTGCCATTAGTCAATCCGCTAGGATGGATATTCTCCTCTTCGTCGAGAACAACCCCGGATCCCACTTTAGGCTCATCTGCTCCTCTCTGGGTCTGTGCATTGGGGTTGTGCAGTATAATGTCGGGAGGCTTGAGGAGGATGGACTGGTCTACTCGAGGCGGTTTGGAAGGTATAGGAGATTCTACCTGTCGGGGATGTTTGATGACTCACTCATGGGTGTGATCTCATTGCTTAGGATTGGGACGGTTAGGAGGATTGTTGGGGCTCTTTTGTATGGGGGTGCTGTTCGTCACGTTGTTCTCGCCGATAGGGTTGGCGTTTCCTCTCAGGCACTAACTTGGTACATGAAGAGGCTGAGTGACGCTGAACTAGTTTCGTCAACATTGGATAAGAGCGGTTTGAGATACACCCTGAACGTTGAAAACCAAGGAGCAATCGTACACTGCTTAGAGATTTTAAACATTTGAGGATATCACTTTCGATTCACGAGTTCCTAATAATGTAGTGACTAAGTCGTGTTTGCAAAGTTGTTCAACTTGTCCAACTAACCTCAACATGATTCCCACGGAAACCGCTACTGATCGCCCGGCTACCAACAACCACACCGTCAACGTAGAACGCAACCAAAGCCCTCTCCCTATCGATGACGATCGAGAACCGCGTCCAATCAGTCAACGACGCAGACACCGAATAATTGTAAAGTTGACTCGACGTCGCATTTCCGAAGCCCGTATCAAAAAACACGATGGGCTGAGAACCCCGATAGTACGGTTCTATTTCCGTGTCTACGAAATCGTTTCCATTCCAGATCTCGATCCAAATCTCCGGTTTAGCCTGACTGCTCTGCTTCTCAATCCATGAGACGTTGAACACATCGAAGCCCGTGACGTTCGCCAAGAAGGCTTGATAGCTACCCCTCAAATCCACCTGCTGAGGATAGAGACCCAGCGGTATGCCCTCTTCCATGCCCAGGCAGAACCCTGACGGACACTTATCGTCGCTTACCACCCTCACGTGGTCGGGGTTGTCTACGGACACGCTTGTGTCCACCGCGGTCACGTTGAGTGGTTTATCGAAGCTCACGTTGTAGATTAGCATATTATCTTTTGTTATCTTGATGTCCGAGATGTTGACGTCGCTTGGAGTTTTTAGGTAGGCGATCCAGAACAACGAGACTGCTACCACTATGACTAATAATATTAGAACCCGTTTTGGGATCCAGAGGCGTATGTTAGTGAGCAGCTGTTTCGCGGGGTTTTCCACTTTTGGGGGATTTTCATTGAATCGAGGGCACCAGCCAAAATATGATCTGATCGTGTCTCGTAGAGTCATACCCTCAACTCCGAGTTATCATCCACAATCTTGAACCTAGGTGGGTAAACAGCGACTAAGGCTATTGCTAAATCACTTATTATGCCAGCTGTAGCGATCAAAGGATAATCCAAAGGGGCACTCGACTTATACGCCGAGTAGGAGACAAACCGGTAAAACAAGCTGAAGGAAGCGTAGAATAGGAAAAAGCCCCTCAGGTAACCGGGGGCGGAGACCTCAAGATGATCCTCGTGGCGAAGTCCAAAGTAGATGCGTAGGAGGAATACGGCAAATATTAGGTTCGCGCCTACCTCCAGGATGACCGATGCCTGAACATACCAGACTTGCGTAAAGAATGGGTTCGAAACAGGGTCGAGGCTCGGCTGGAGTAGGCTGATCCAGAGCCAATCGAAGCCCATCCACAAATAGTTGGCTACGAGGAGCAGGAACATCTCACTCGATAGTATGCTCCTGTTGGTCAGCACACGCTTGGCGAGGTACGTGCAGAGGACCACTAATATAACAACGTAGCTGTCTGCGATGATTGCAGATGCAACATTCTGAGGTAAGCTCACCCAGAAGGCGAGGCGCGCCCAGCTCAATCCCCCCTGAAGCCATAGAGCGATGTCCACTAGAGGTCGGACGATTCTAGTGAGCGACCCGATTACCACAGTCGCTAGTAACTCGATCCCATGCCGTTTAATGACCCTCCCAGTGTAAATGTAGTCAGCGACGAGGATGACGAGTGATAGTCCGAAGGGGAGGACTAGAATCTCCTGGAGAAAGATTCCAGCGTTGTTGGGGGAGCTTAGCAATTCAAGCAGCTGTGGGATGTTTAGAATTAGGTAACTAAGTCCCCCAAACAGCGAGCCGAAAGCCCAGACGAGAAGCAACGCAATGAAACCTATCTTGCCACCTATCGGCAAAATGGTGAAGGTGGTCTGATGGGTTAAGGTGATGGGATACCTTGGGCACCAGCCCAGGTACTTCTTCATCTCGTCTTGTAGGTTCATGTTCCCAACTCTATGTTTTCAACCTTGGAGACTCCTCGCCGACGCTGAACCTAAGAGAGTGGAAAGAGGCGAAAACATACGCGAGGGGAAGCATAGCGCTGAAAGCAATAAGGAGAGTAAAACTCACCAAGCCACCATAGTTACTAGGCGTCATCCACGGACTAGGGAATAGGACGTAGTAGACAACCATAAACAGCTCATATAAGCCATAAAGCAACACGGAACCCCTGACATAGACGGGCAGGGAGAGCTCAAACGCTGGTCTACGCCTCATCTCAAGGTAGGTCCTGAAGAAGAAATATGCACCGACGCCGCAAACCACCTCCGTGGAGACGATTCCTATACGGTTAACGATGAGGGGAAACCAAGTCGAAGAGTTGTTCCACATGCCAAATGCGGCGTCATATAATCCGCTTAGCAGGTCCACCGTGAAGTAGGCTGATAGGAGCAGGAATGTGTTCTTCACCAGTATCTTTCTATCTGATAATAGTCTGACCGCAACGTATGCTCCTAGTAGGGCTAACACTACGCTGTTGACGTAAAATCCATAGCCCCCGATGGTTAGTGCGTCATTGAAGAAGGCGCCGTTTCGGAGTGCATACGTAAAGTCAGCTAATCGGGACATCACCGTGGTCGCCACGAAGCCGAGGAGCTCGAGTTTATGCCTCCTGACCACGGTTCCCACGGCGAGGAAGTCGATGGTGAGAATAATTAGCAGGGTTCCTGAGGCTAGATTGAACAGATTCGATGCGAGGAGGTCCCATTGGATTGGGTTGCTTCCAATTCCGTACGAGAAATAAGATAACACCCCCACGATGCTTGATAATCCGTATAGCAGGAGGAGGGTCATGAAGATCATTCTGCCGCTTATGGATAAGTTTGTGTATGGTGGTAGCGAGTAGGTCTGTGACTCGAAGTGTGGACACCAGCCCCTGTATTTGTCTATGAAACCGCGTAGTGTCATGGTCCCAGCTCCGGAATATCCGGTGTGTACTCCCCGACCTTGAATCTAAGCGGTAAAAACGAAACAGCCATGAGCCCCAAATAAAATACAAAACGCAGCAATAATGACAAGTCCTGATTGAAGTACAAAAAAGTGGCATTACCCGTCGCAAGGAAGGCGAAGAGACCGGAAGACAAAAAGCCGTAAATGAAGACTACGGCTCGAACAACTATTGGCAAATCCACCTCGTAACCCTCACTCCCACGAAGCTTGAAGTAGACGCTTAAACAGAAGATAGCCGCGACACCGTAAACCAACTCCCTCAAACCAATACTCACCCACCCCAACAAGTCCTGAGACAAATATGGGCCGAAAGGACTGATCGTCATAACGAACCAAAAAGCGAGCACAATTGACAGAAGCAGAAATGAATTCTTACCAAGCACGGCTTTATTGGATAATATTCGATAAGCCAGATAGCCGAAGAAGAGCGCCACGAACGTGAACATGATGAGCTCGAAGAGAACACTAGCTAAGAGTTCGCCTCCAAATCCAGAGAGGTAAATTTCCACATCAAAGAACGGTGCAACGAACCAAAAAAGGGCCTGAGAGACAAGGAAGATAGACAACTCAATCCTGTGCCTCCTGAGAACCCTTTTCGATGCGATGAAGTCAACCAGAAAAACGAGAATTACGACCCCGGAGATTATGTTGATGATGTTTCCGAGGAAGAGGGCTGTAAATTGAGGCAGCTGGATGTAATTAATCATGTCAATGTATGATAGAATAGCCTGGTAGCTGCCTAGGCTATTGAGCCCCCACGCCGCCAGAAGAGCCACGATCACGGCTTTGCCTATGGTTGAGAGGTAGGGGAGGGGGTTCTGTGTTGATCTAATTATGTTCTCATTGAATCTTGGGCACCATCCGAGGTATGTATGTAATATCTCGTTGAAGATCATAGGTTCAACTCCGGAATCAGCTTTGAGAAGATGACGTGAGCTAGCTTGGATGGTGGAAGACTTTTCTGATCGGGGCTGATTTCTATGTTCCGTTCCTCCGCCTCATCGAGTAGCCTCTCTCCGCATCGCTTTACATACCCACACTTATAGCAGTCGGGTTCCTCGAAATGCCACGTCTGTACCCCATGTTTCCTCGAGAAGGTGATTATGACCTTGCTCGAGTCGATGGGCATCCGCCCCAGAAGAATGCCGTTAGTTGAGTCTATCCTGATTATCTCAATTGAACTCGCCTCAGCCGTGTGGCGTAGGGCATTATCGACTTTTCCCATCGAGATCTTCAAAGCGTCGTATACTGCCTGGCGGGTGAATCCGAAACGTTCACCTATCTTGGCTCTGGACTCGCCGCGCCTGTTGCTGTCCCATATCTCTAGCTGGCGTGTGGTCATGTAGGCTGAGGACAACATGTATATCCAAATCAACGTAACATTGTAAAGTATAAATACTTTACGTGTTCGATCCAACTTCGTGCACGCACCGGTTTCGAACAAAGTTGAACTAATGGTGCCATCTGAAGTAGACTATGCTGTTCTATTAACTAGTATTATACCCATGAACCCCACAGACAGTAGAGATGAAACTTCAGGCCGTCTACATCGCAGTGGCTCTTGTACTCGTAGTCGTCACGATCAACGGAATACTCCACACGACAAATCACACAATGGAGCTTGAAGGCATAACGACGGAGCTCATCAACACATGGTTCGGCTACGTAAACGAGACCGGCCTCTACGCGTATGGAGCCCAAATAACCCTAACGAACACCCGACCAACAAACATCACCCTGGATAACCTCCGAGCCGAGGTCTACGGCGTCGGAGGAGACAAAACCTGGAGTAAAAACGTGCCAAATCTAGGCAGCATAACACTACTCCCCGGCACCGCTAAGACCATCGACATCTACAGCAGCGACCTAAACACAACCACCCTAGGAGTCGCCGGGGCCAGAGGATCAGGCGACGGGTACCTCTACTCCATCGAGGAGCAGATGAACAAAATGATAGTCAAGCTAGAAGGAGATACGGGGAGTCTCGGAGACCCACTGCAATTCGACATCATGGTGAGGCCATCACAAGGCATGAGGACTACCACCGAGCAGAACGTGGGCAGCCACTACAGCGGGCTATTCTGGTTCATAACCCCGACCGAGTACTTCACGTATCAGCCACTTCAACGTGGGGTGCTTGGGACAGGAAAGTTCCCATACCTGACACTGATAAGCGGTTCAGACCATGACTCGGTCTCTCTCTCCATGGTCAATGCGAGGACCCTCACAGTCCTCGGTGGGGATGGTCCCGTGGTCTTCTACCTGATGGACGGCGAGTTCAAGTTCGACAGCTACCTGAACAGCCTTGGACGTGACGGGGATCAGCTCTACTTCTATGGAAGGGTCATGGACTACTACGCGCCGAACGGCCGCTCCTATAAGGTGCTGCAGCTCACCGAGACCAGTGTTGATGAGATCGTTGATCCCGCTGTGGTTGCGAGGAATCTCATCGTCTCCAGTGTTGGGGAGGATTACTTCAGGCAGTACTTCTCGGATACATCGGTGGGGTATGATCTGTTCGGGGGGGACTCGACTCACGTCGTATCGTATACGTATCACATATCGATAGGTAACTATTCGACGAGTCAGGAGGTCACTCTTGGCTTCGACTACCTCTGGAAGCCCACAGGGGGAGTCGAGTTCATCCCGAAGCAGGGTAACCTTCAGCCCTTTAACGTGATCCGGGAGCGTGCTGAGGAGATCGCGGTGACTGCGGGTGTGCCAAGGGAGCCGTATGGTCTGGAGGCTTCTCTTTTGTTCTCGGGGCCGATACCCGGTGGGCCTGTGAATAGGTATGATGATAAATATGTCTGGTTTGTGTCGAGCTGGATTGATCCTTCTTCCTCGAACCCGAGGAGGAACATCTACGCGGTAATTGATCCTGTTAGTGGTGAGGTGTACGCGGTGATTCAGGGCGAGATAGGATTCGTGACGATAGGGTAGCTACCCTATGCGGTCAAACTTGGCAATACTTACTTATTCGCAGACTCACCGAGGTGAAGAATACTACACAGGCGACATGTAATAGTAGCGATTAGAACAAGCTAAAGAGTGCTAATTAATGTGGATACACTCTGCTTCCAATTGAGCGGATTCGAGAATAAGTCAATGGTTGGAACTAGGAATAATTGGAGCGTATGTAGGCTTCGATTCTATCTTGTCAGTCAAACGATTCCGGCGTAAATACATGAAAGCCAAAAACGCTATGACGAGGAGAATAGCGATTATAGAGTAGTCGAAACCGACGCTGAACTCAGCGTAGACCTCGCCCCGAACATCGGGATTAAAAGATTCAACGCGCTCATAGACGCGGTATACACCCGGACCTAGATATGGGAACTCAAGGGAGAAGCTTCTAGACTCGCTAGGCTCAAGCGAAAGCACTGACCCAGCGACGAAGCGATCTATGGTAACTCTCACCCATGATCCGTTAACACTCCTCTCCAAACGATCATAGTCAGAGTCACATCCTAGGGTCATATCCCCAACATTTGTTAACCTCATAGTATACCCCCTGAGGAATGAGAAACCGCTGATACTCACCTCTGCTCTCATGTCCCGGGTCAGATTGACCTCAACGACGTTAACCGAAGCAACTATTGAACCTACGAGGTATCCCTCGGTGTCTGTGAATGTCACGCCGAACACATACTTTGCAGGAGCATCCGACGGGAGGTCAACCTGCCAGACTCTGCCAAAGCTTTGACCACTCTTCACCTCAGTCTCCTCGTAAACCGTAGTCTCCCCGCCGTCTATCCTGACGAGTCGATAGTCGAGGGTAAGAGGCCCCGGGAGCGTGTTGTTGCTTATGTGAAAGTAGAGGATGATCTTCGTTCCTGGCTCCGCGTATACTGGGTCTGTTAGCGGGTAGTGTCCATTGATCCAGTAGTAGAGGTCCTGTTCCCGCCAGAATGGTGTGGACGCGTTTAGTCTGCTCCATTCGAGTGTGCTCGTCTTGAGCAGGTGGTTCCGATCAATCTGGTAGGGGGTGGTAGATGAAGCTAGGGATTCCGTTGCTTTGGCTGAGGAATGAATTACGGGAGGTATACTTCCAGCTAGAATAAGTAGGATGAATACTCCGAGAACCTTACCTTTGTCCAATATCAGGGAATGTCTTCAATAAATCAGGATATATCACTTGACCTAATCGAGCACGAATCAGCTAGCTACTTATTTGTCGGGACAACGAAGATGCGTGCGCGCATTTCAAGTGGATTGATCGCCCTCGACGGTTGCTCATTTTCACCTCAGGTTTCCTAATCGCTTGGTATTGAGGTGGCAATTTGAGAGGGCAGGCTGTTTTCTGGTTTTACCTACTGTTTGGGTTGATCATATTTTTCAATGGCGTTTACATGCCATCTCAAAAATTATTTGTGTAATAATTTTAGTCGTGCACAGCTGATCTTAGCCAATTAAGAATCACTTGATGTCTTTATAGGAATGATAAGATGTACATGAATGTAGAGAGTGGTATGCTACCCCAAGAGGTCGTCGCCAGCATCGATGTCGCCGTATTCATAATCTTGGGCCTCGTAGTCATCCCGCTCGTCTATTCTTATCTCAGGAAGGGAAAGGAGACTGACAACATTAGTTTTCATGCTGGTGATGTGCGTGAGCGTGAGAACTGGTTGAGGCCGGGGGAGAAGCTCTGGGTTGGATATGAGATGGGA
>Ga0209777_10009387_pt1 | contig 10528 bp, 7 predicted proteins | sample FrelakmetHBP12HB_FD_187147 | JGI IMG/M metagenome (GOLD analysis project Ga0209777, IMG submission 187147) | Freshwater lake sediment microbial communities from the University of Notre Dame, USA, for methane emissions studies -HBP12 HB (SPAdes)... | ecosystem: Environmental > Aquatic >... | reverse complement strand
GATGCGGTTGGCGTTCTCCGCACGCACCCACACGCGCCAGATGCAGCCGCCGTATTGCTGCCGCAGAGCGTCCACTTCCTGACGCCGCTGCGCCTCGCGGTCCACTTCCGGCTCCGGTTCCGGCTGAGGCGCCTGTTCCTCAGCCTGCTGCAATTCGAGTTCCGGATCGGGATCCGGTACGGGCTGAGGGCGAGGCGGCGGGGCAGCTCTCTTAGCCCCGGATATCCTGGCAGCCGGATCGCGCCGCGGCACGAGCCGTCCCGGGCGGCGCTGGTCGGGTCCTTGGGCTTGGGTGGCCATCGTCTTCCTCCGTTCCATGCAGAACACAGCCGCTTCAACCTACTCAGTCAATACCCCCATTATAACCGAAACGCAGCGCCTGAAAACTCCCCTTTCAGCCCACCGGACGGCTGGGCAGTACCTTGCGCTCCGCCGCAAAGGAGCGTAGAACCCTATGGCCGTGAAGACACAACTCGCGCTTCTGTGCTGGGCTTGCCTCGCAGTGGAGGCGCTCCCGTTCGCAATTGCGCTTGGCGCCGAGGAAAAGGCCTCCCTGCTCTGGGAGATCGGCAAGGCCGGCGACAATAATGCCGGGCTCGCCTTGGCGCCAAGGGACTACGGACTCTATCAAGACGATGGATTCTTCGTCGTGGGGCGCTCCGCTGCACGGGAGGCCTGGCCGTATGTCCATCCCGGACCGGAGGATGAATGGGCCGGCAAGCGCGCACATACATTCACGATCGTGTTCGGCCTGAAGCAGGCTGTGCAAGCCGGGACCTGCCGCCTGGTCTTCGACTTGCTCGATACCCATTTCCAGAAGCCGCCACGGCTCAGCATCGGGATCAACGGACAGAAGTTCGAGCAGCAGACTGCGGCTGGCGCTGGAAACGCTTCGATCGAAGGTGAGCCCAGCCAAGGCAAGCCACAGCACATCGCCTTGGAGTTTCAAGCCGCGCTGCTGACAGCCGGCGATAACCAGATTGACATCGCCAATACAGCCGGAAGCTGGCTGCTCTACGGCCGCATCGGGCTGGAGGCGCCCCGAGGCGTGGAAGGCGCCCCCGCGGCGCGCGCCGCGCCCGCCCGCGCAGGCGAGACGGCCCCACTGCAAGGGCGCATCGGCGTGGATGCGGCTACGGTGATCAACACCATGCGCGGCGGCATCGGCGCGTCGTGGCATGCGATTGAAGAACCTATTGGCGGCACCAACGGCGGCAGCGGCTGGGGCGCCTATCCGCCGGCGGAAGACGAGGCCGCCTGGCAGCAGATTGAGCGGCACGCGCGCTGGCTGGGCCTGGATTGGAACCGCGTCGAACTGGAGCAGCGCATTTACGAGCCTGAGCGCGGGCAGTTCACCTGGGATGGCCCGGAGATGCGGATTCTGTATCGCATTCTCGACTGGTGCGAGAAGAACAAAGCCGACGTCTTTCTGCAGCAGATGTGGGGCAACGTAAAGTGGAATACTTTTCCGCAGTGGCGCGACGACCCCATTCGGCGAGTCCACAGCGGCCCGCTTTCGCTGGAGGATTTTGGCGAAGGGCTGGCCGCGTTGGTCGAGCACCTGTCCAAGAAGAAAGGCTACACCTGCATCCGCTCGGTTTGCATTACTAATGAGCCCGGCGCCGGCTGGTCGTGGTGGATGGAACCGCCCGACAAGCCCATGCCTCTCAAGCCCGGCCTGGCAGCCGTCCGCAAAGCACTCGATGCCAAAGGGCTCAACATCCCGCTCTCGGGCCCGGACATGACCGGCGAGGTGCCGGCCTTTGACCCGAAGCGCTTCGATTTTCTCGAATTGCTTGGCGCCTACGATTTCCACTCCTATGACGAGAACTTCGACTGGCGCAGCAACGGGCGGATGATGCGTTTGGATAAGGACACCGCCGCTTGGACGGCCTTCGCGCACAAAGATAACAAGGCGTTTTTCATGTCGGAATTCGGCACAATGGCCAACGGCTGGGGCGGCGAGCATGGCGGCCCCGGCCGCCGCGATTCGGTGCTGAAGGACGCGGAACTGCTCGTGCGCAGGATCAACGCCGGCGTTGACGGCTTCAATCGCTGGAGTTTCCTCAACCGCGGCGACCTCGACGGACAGTGGCAGTTCGTCGAAACCTGGGACCGCAAGGAGAAGAAACTGCTCAAGGAGTTCACGCCCCACCCCAATACGTATTTCGCCCTGGGCCTGCTGACGCGCTTCATCGCCAAGCATTCCGATGTGCTCGCATGCAAAGTGGAGGGCGGCCTGAGCGGCAAGTGGCAGCGCATTTTTGCCACCGCCTTGCGCAGCCCCAAGGGCAACTTCACACTGGCGGTGGTCAATGATGCGCCCAACTCTTGTGAGGTGGCCTGGGACGTTCGAGGAGCGCCAAAGGACATGACGCTGTATCGCTATAGCGTGGGCCGAGGCGAATGGGACCGCGCGGACGTGAAGATCGCTCCACAAGCCGAATTCCCGTTGGCGCAGGCAGCAGCGGGGTTCAAGGATAGCGTGGCTCCAATGAGCGTGACAGTCTACACGACCTACAGGCTCGCCCACACGGATGATGGCGTGATCACGGAGTAGACGGGACAAGGATGAAGGATGAAGGATGAAGGATGAAGCATAAACTAACTGCCATTGGCGCACGATGTGGCGCGAACTTAGCAGGGAGCGGAGCACAGGCGGCCTTGTTACTGGCGCTTTTTTTCTCCGGCCTTCATGCAAACCCTTAAAAGTCTGGCAAGATCGTCGAAAACGAGCGGGTTTCGCTTGCGGATTAGCGGCTTTCGCTTGCGGATTAGGGGCGATTGCTTGCGGATTAGGGGCGATTGCTTGCGGATTGAGGGCGATTGCTTGCGGATTAGGGGCGATTGCTTGCGGATTATTGTGCAGTTCACGGCAGAGGCGCAGAGAAGGGACTCTAGATTTTTGATATGCGATTTTTGATTTGCGAATGCATAGGGTCGGCAGTGTAGGTCCTGTGGAAGGGGGCGGCACGGGCGAGACGCCCGTGCTAGGCTCCTTTGCTGGCGCGGGCGGCATTGCCTGGCTATGCAGAAGTATGGTTCCAATGAAACAGAGTATCTCCATACTATATAATACGAAATTTTCCTATATCACTTAGGAGGTGCAAACAGCATGCGCTCTTGTAAGCCATTGTCACTGAAGGAGAAGAAACATTTTGGATTTTTTAAGATTTTTTGTGCAGGGACCCCCAACACATAGTGCATATCATTGTTGTAATCTGTGATATTACAGTACTTATGCTACCAATGGGTAGCGGAGTCGCAACTCAAGACGGCAAGTAGGTGGGAGGTGGCGTGGAGCGTGGAACGTGAAGCGTGGTGCGCGGGGCGTGGAGCGGGGAGCGTGGCGCGTGGATATGCCGAGCCCAGCGGGAATGCCGACGCACGCCAAGAATGGCGTGGCACCCAAACGAAGGACGACACGGCAATTCGGTACGCCTTAATCTGCCACGCGCCAGGGATGCTCTACCCTCCTCCGTCCCCCTATTCCGCCCCTATTCCGCATTCAGAATACCATGGTCTCGTAACTGAGAGTGGATGGTGGGTGGTGGGTAGTGGGTGGTGATTGACGACCTGGTGACACGGATAGGCCCTCGTCAAGCGTGGGCTTATTGGTAGAATGGGCGTTGAAGCTTGGGCAATTCGGCTGGAATCGCCCCCGCATTTGCGGGCGAGTGGTGGGGCGCTCCAAACCGTGTTTGGGGTGTTGGGCGGATTGGTCTTAACTTTTTTCGACGGAGGAAGAGAAGATGGCCAATAAAGGCCAATTCACAGGTATGACAGGCGTCTACCTCGTCGCCGCGGAACTCTCTAAACGAGGGTTTATCGTCTCACCAACGTCTCGAAGCGCACAGGGGGCTGACTTATTGGTGACCGATTCAGATTGCCAGGACATATACGCCGTACAAGTGAAGACCAATGCCAGCGCATTCTGCTTCTGGCTCGTCAATTCAAGGACATCCAAAATCAAATCAGACAACTTGGTGTACGCACTCGTCAACCTCAAGAAATCAGGCCCAGAGTATTTTCTTGTGCCAAGCCGCGTCGTCGCGAGAAAGGTAGTTTCGATAGAACCATCCAAGAACCGAGAATATGTATGGCCCTCGGTCTATCTCAAAGACATCGCGCAATTCAAAGACAACTGGAAGGTTTTCAAGAGGTGAAGACTGGTGGGCCAGGTATTCGCTGGAACCTAAGCCGCCTCTTGCGCCCTTGAGGTCGTCCCGCAGAATAAAAGGGCCATACCACCGCAACTGAGGCGCGACTTCGTGTATCGAGAGTAGGCGAAAACCGGCCAAGCGTCTGAGGATCGGTCGCTGGAGGCGGGGTCTGACTGGCGCCCCGCGGTAAGAGGCAGTTCGTAGAACGTGACTTCGGGCGGTTGCAGGGAGGGGTTCCAGACAGGGCCGGCGGGCAGTTCCCAGAACCTGCTCATGCGGATGATGGCGTGGTCGCGGTGTAGACAGGAAGAGGATGAAGGATGAATGAAACCGTCTGCTGCCAGAGTCCTTTCTTACTCTGTGTCTCTGTGCCTCTGTGGTGAGCTTTTCGGGCTCGCCGCCGCGGCGGACTGGCCGCAGTTGCAGAACGGGCCGCAGCGGCTGGGCTATTCGCCGGAGAAGGTTGATCTCCCGCTCAAAGTCGCTTGGCAACGTCCTTTCTCCCCCGAACGCCTCCACCCCCAAGCTCAGCCGATCATAGCCGAAGGCAAAGTGTTCATTGGGACGGAGATGGGCGTTTTCCACGCCTTTGACGCTCAGACAGGCAAGGAAGTCTGGCAGGTCAAGGCCGGCGGCCCCATTCTGCACACGGCCGGTGTGGAAGGCGGCCAGGTTTTCTTCGCCTGCCTGGACGGCAAGGTCTACGCGCGCAAGGCTGGGGACGGAACTGAGGCCTGGACGTTTGACAGTTTGCTGCCCACGGGCTTTTCTACCGCCGTTTTGCTGGCCGAGGGGAACGTCTACACGGCCAATCGCGGGGGCGTATGCTTCGCGCATTCGCAGAAAGACGGCTCCGTTGTCTGGCGGCAGGAGCTCGGCGCCCCGCTGTTGATGTCTCCCGCCTATAACGAGGGCCTGCTTTTCGTCTGCGCCATGGACATGCGCTGCTACGCGCTCGACGCCAAGACGGGCCAAGTTCGCTGGAAGAGCGAAGTCCTGCCCGGCGCAGCCTTCAAAGACTACTGGCCGGTCGCCTTCAAGGGCTATGTGATCCTGCGTCCGATGCGGAGCAGTATGCAATGGTCCGGCCCCACGATTGAGTGGCTGGGCGGGCCACTGCCTGAAACCGAACTGGCCAAGCAGGAGAAGCGCATCGAGAACATCACCAAGAGCGGCGACAAGGACTTCTTCGTTCTGAACCAGGCAGATGGCAAGGAAGCCTTCGTCGTGCCGCACTGGACCACCACGACGATGAATGGGGCGGTTGCGCCGCCGTGTGTGGATGGCGACGGGCTGCTGATCGTTCCGGTTACGATCCACGACTGGCGCGGCGGCTGGGGACGGCTCGACCTGGCCAAGCGCCGCGTCGTGGAACTGCTGTGCGAAGGTCCGCCGGAGAAGCCCGGCAAACAACCTGTGGGCATGGGCAACGGAGACGAGAACATGCTGGCCTGCGCCGCCGGCCGGCTGGCCTTCATCCTTCACACTGAGGAGGGCAACGCCAACTACACAGGCGCGTGGCGGCTCGACCGGCGCAAGTGGGAACAAATCAGCGCGGCGCACGCGGACCGTTTTTTTGTGAGCAACACGCAAGGCGGCGGCGGCAATCCGGGCGCGATCTCGGGCGGCATGCTGTACCACACAAGCTGGAACACGCTGAATGCGCGGAAACTCTCAGTGGGCGGTCCCTGAGGAGGTGGGGACAGACAGCCAATTTCCAAACAGCCGGAAATTGGTGTCAGTCCCCACCCGCCACGGCTTCAGCAGGGGTGCGATGCGCATACTTTGGACTATTGCCTTTTTGCTCTGCTGCTTCGACGCGCTGGCCGGATCGTCAGCTTCGTTGACATTCGAGATCGTGGACCAGGTGAACTGGCGAGGCGACAAGGCCGCAGCCGTGCCGGCCTCCGTGACGGAAGTCTACACTTATGACGCTGCCAGCGATACGGTGGCCGTAACCGTTAAGTTCGACAAGGCAGGTTTTGCGCCCGTGCCACCCCTGCTGGCCCTCGCCACAAAGTACGGTTTTCCAGTGGAGTTCGACAAGAAGCCCATCGAGACGGGCCAAGCCAGCGTCTTCGGCCCGCTGCTCGGCTTTGAAAACACTGACACCTATACCTGGAAAGTGAAAAGTCTGGCGAAGTATGCGGGCGCGGGGGTGGGTGGGGACAGACAGCCGATTTCCAAACAGCCCGAGATTGGTGTCAGTCCCCACCCGCCGGAGATTGGTCTCAGTCCACACTCGCAGGTCCTTGGGCCGCTCCAGAAAGCGCTCGAAGCGGAAATCGCAAAAGTGCTGGAGGCCGGCCCGCTATCGCCGTGGCTGGTCCTGGTCAATGTTCCTGGCTCGGACCCCAACGGCCGCGGGGAAGTCTACTGGCATCATCCAGGTGAGACGCTGTACCTGCTCGCCGAAGCGGCGCCGCTGTTGCCACCAGACACCAGCGGCCAACTCACGGCATACCTGCGGAAGCTGCGCGAGTTGTACCCGCCGGAGAAGGTGCGCAGCGTTCCTTTCGCAAAGGATGCACCGCGCGAGTACTGCCGTACTGACCCAAAGGTGCTGCAGGATTGGGAGCAGAAGGTTCTGGCCTTCGACAGCAAGGGAGCGCCGCCCATCTGGAATCTCTATGGCCTGGCGCGCTACTATGACTTCGCAGGCGGCAAGCCCGACGAGACAACGATGGCGGCGTGCAGGGACGTAGTCAGCCAGGGGCTGGAGTTCCGCGACTGGGCGACGCTCTACTGGCGGCGCGGGCACACGCCGAACTTCAACGCGGTCCACGGAGTCAACCAACTCTTCGCCGGATTCGTGGGCTACATACGGCTGGCGCGCAATGCCGGAGATGCGCAGGCCGAGGCGCTGGGCTGGGGCTGCCTGGCGCGGCTGGCCGCTTTGCGTTTCGCCATGGGCAAGTACACGCAGTACCTGCAGGACAACCAGTTCTTCTCAACGGACTACTTCGGTCTCCAGAAGACGCCCGACGACTTCGCGCGCAAGGGCTACCGGACGAAAATCGAACGCGAGACGGATCCGAAGAAGGCCTCCCTCCCCGCTGATCCCGCCTGGTGGACAAAGGCGCGCGCAGGCAGTTGGACGGGGGAACTGGTCACGTGGCAATGGAGCAAACCGATCCATAACGTCCGGCAGGTACACCGGCTCGACGAAACAGGTGTGGACGTCTGGGAGTGGGCAGGCGTGGACGACAGGGGCACGGGCCAGAAACGTGATGTGGATGTCCAGAAGGAATACTGGTACATGTCCCTCGCGCCATACTACTTGCCCTTCCGCGACATGACGCCCGAGTTGGGCCTGTTCATGAAAGACTACCTCAGGCCGGAAAGCGAAGCTTTCTGCGAACGCGTGGTCGAGAATCAGCCGCATTGGTATATCGCATACAGCGAGGGCATCCTGAGCGCGGAGAACGGCTTCATGACGCCGTGCAATGCGCATTCGCTCTTCACTGCACGCGCCTGGATCCTGGGCGAAAAACCCGATGAGCTGCGGCGCTACGTTGACGTCCCATGGCTCAAAGCCGGAGACCTGTTCTACATTCATAAGCTGACGGAGACGATCAAGGCCTACCGGAACAAATGAAGGATGAAGGATGAACGATGAATGATGAACGATGAAGGATAAAGGATGAAGGATGAATAGGACCGGCGGCTGGACGCGAGGCGAGGGTAGTGGTGATGGCGGGTAACAGCGGTATAAAAGGGGATGCTGGATCGCGCCTTGGTCTTCTAGCTGGTGGAACGCCCGGAAGCGAAAAGGCCTTTTAGAGGGTTGTTCGTTCCTTCCTTTCTCGTTCCCGCCGCGGGATGGGCCTTTCAAGCAGCACCGCCACGATGAGGAGGATTGCCAGACCAAATGCTATATCCACACCCAGCCAGAAGTAGCTGATCTGATTGACTTGGATAGGCAGGGGCGGCCAAGGGCCAGACCCGACGTTTGGCTCAAAATCCACGACGCTGTAGTCCCGGACGACGAGGGCGGTGAAGCGCAAGGGCCAACCATAGGTCGGTGCCTTACGGACGATCGGATCAAGAACAGCACCAGTCTTATCATAATCGAGGATTGCCGATTGGCCCTCCCTGGCGAAGTTGGCCCCCATGATCCCGCTAGCTACCAACATCAATACTATGGCCGTGCTGAGGTGATACTGGAACCAGGGACGCTTCTTGGGATGTTTCATCTCGATCCGCAATCTGTCACATAGTTCAGGATAGGGACAGTCTACCTGAAAGCGCACAGCGCCTGCTCATACTCCGCCACGACCTGGACTTTGCCCTTCTTCACGACCTTGTGCCCCTCGGCTTCGAGGAGCCTTTTCTGGCCCGCCACGCCGCCGGGGTACTTGGCGTTGAGCTGTCCGTCGGTCTTCAGTGTGCGCCAGTACGGCGTACATTCCTTCTCGCCGGCCGCAGCGGCTTCCGCGGCTGCGTGAGCGGCGATCCAGGCAAAGATGCCCGTAGTCATGGGGCAGGCGATCGTGGTATTGTGCTTGCGCGCCAAGGCAGCACCAAGCTCTTTGATCGTGGTCAGCCGGCCATGCGGCACCTGGCGCATGAACTCATCCACTTCCAAGGGCGCGGGGATAACCATTGTCTTAGGCAGGCCCTTGCTTTGGGCCAGCTTCTCGCGCCAGGATTTGCGTTCTTTCATCGGGCTAATCCTCCGTCAGGACTAACTCTTTCGATTTTCGATTGCAGAACACGGGCTGTTCAAATCGAAAATCTAAAATCCAAAATCCTGTCACTCCTTCTTCGACGCCTGCAATTGCATGAGCAACACTTCAACGGCCTTTTTCAGTTGCGGGTCCACGAACGGCTCCTCTTTTTCCGTCACGCCGCCAGCGGCCTGCGGGCTGGTCCTTCCTGGGCGCGGGTTGTTATCCTGGAGGTGGCGCTTGGTCCGGCTGCGGAACAGCCCACGCTGCTGCTCCAGCGTCAGTGGCACAGGATAGTCTGGGACGATCCCCTGGCCGTCCACGCAAGGGCTGGAAGGGGTCTTGTAGCGGGCGATGGTGAGCTTCAGCGCGGATTCGCCCCAGTTCCCCATGGGCACTCTGAACACGTCCTGGACGGAGAATTTGCCGTAAGTTTTGTCGCCGACCAGCACAGCGCGACCGCGGTCTTTTAATGCTCCGGCAACCACCTCCGACGCCGACGCGCTATGCGCATCCACGAGCACCGCCAGCGGGTAATCCGGATGGGTGCCTTCTCCAGTGGCATAGCGCACGCGGGAGGGCCCCGCGCCACCCGCGGCCTCGCGCGTGATCACGCTGACGATCACGCCATCCTTGAGGAACAGGTCCGCGACCTGCTCAGCGGCCTCGAGCAACCCCCCTGGGTTTTGGCGCAGGTCCAGGACGAGAGCCTGCATTCCTTCCTTCTCCAAGCGTTTCAGCGCGCTGCCCACGTCAGGGCCGGACTTCTGCTGGAACTGAGCGATCTCGACATAGCCGATGCGCGCGGCCGGCTCACCGGCCTTGCCCCCTCCCCCTACCCCCTCCCGCGGCGGGGAGGGGGAAAGGGGGAGGGCAGGCGGCACGATCTCGGGCCCCAGCATCTCCGCCACGGGCACTGATTTGATCTCATTGACCGCGCGAGTCAGCGTGACTTCGATCGGCTTGGTCTCGCCTTCATGGAGCAATGCAAGCCGCACCTGGGTGCCCACGGGGCCACGGATACGGCGCCCGCATTCCTCGCGGCTCTTGCCTTCCGTCGCCACCCCATCAATCTTGAGGATCTTGTCACCCGGAAAGACGCCACCACGGAAAGCAGGCGTGCCGATGAGAGGTGTGAGCACCACCAGTCCCAGGCTCTCGTCAGGGTTGAGCTCTATGCCAACCCCCTCGAACTGGCCGGTCGTAGCCGTCTTCAGCGACTCGTATAGCTCCGGCGGCAGGAAGTGGCTATGCGGGTCCAGTCCGGAAGCCATGCCATCCATGGCATCGTAGAACAGCTTGCGTTCCTCCACCGGCTTGACGTAGTGCTGCAGGATGATTTCGCGCAGGTGCTGATATGCGGCTTGCTCTCGCCCCAGCGTGTCCAGATCCTCGGATCGCAGGTGCTCGTTGACGCGCAGGGCCAACGCCAGCAGCAACGCCGACAACGCCAGCCATGCCAAAGTCCTGGAACTCATTGCTTATCCCGCATACCGAATCCCGAAACGAATGCAAACCCGAATCCCTCAGGCTCAAGAACGCCGCTCATTTTTTCTGGCTGTCATCCGCTTTGTCAGGCGGGCGAGGGGCATTCAGGTCGGGGGTGGGCGGCGGAAGCGCGGGTCCGGCCGGCTTCTCCCTGACCTCACCCCCTCCCCCTGCCCCCTCCCGCGGCGGGGAGGGGGAAAGGGGGAG
>Ga0209777_10009385_pt1 | contig 10530 bp, 21 predicted proteins | sample FrelakmetHBP12HB_FD_187147 | JGI IMG/M metagenome (GOLD analysis project Ga0209777, IMG submission 187147) | Freshwater lake sediment microbial communities from the University of Notre Dame, USA, for methane emissions studies -HBP12 HB (SPAdes)... | ecosystem: Environmental > Aquatic >... | reverse complement strand
CCAAGAATTTCAAAATGATTTAGTAATCGCCGAAATCCTATCACTAACTCTGGAAGAATATAAAAATATTCTATTTAACTACCACGCATGCCAAATAAATAAATATGAAGACTACTATTTCTACTATCAAAAAGATGCTCTAAAAGCTATTAAAGTCTTAGAACCTCGTGTAATAATGGCTACTCTAACTGAATAAACTTTATTACAAAAAGCCATTTGTTCCCCTTGGGTGAAAATGAATACTATTATTGATATCAAACAATCCTAGAAAAACACTCTATTTCGAAAGGAGATATTCATGAAACTATTAGTGAAACCAATAGATCGAGTATATTACATCATACTAACGACCGACGAAGAGGACTACTTCTTTGATGCCAATGTCGCTGAAAAACTGGGACTAACCAAGAAGGATTACCATAAAATCCTACTCAATCGCAATGCCTTCCGGGATGGACTCGACTGCTACTTCCGAACTGAACAGGAGGCTGAAAACGCCATCAAAACTCTAGATCCATATCTGATCATGGCCACTCTAATAAATTAAAATGTTTACTCTAAATAAAGGGGATCTATGAAACTAGAAATTGTTGAAAATGAATACAACCGCTACATAATTAAATCCAACAACTACTACAACAAAATACACATCGCCCATGAACTCAACATAACTCCTAAACAATATGATCAAATTCTTCTTAATCATAATGCTATCTTTCCCTACCACTCACCCTATTTCCCCTACTTCGAAAACATCCAAGATGCTAACAATACCTTAGAAGAACTACTTCCCCTGATAATTATAACTACTCTAATGGGAGGCTAATCATATGAAACTAAAAATCTTAATTATATCAGCAAACCAATATGTCATCAACATCATGGACCGCTGGGGAGAGACAGAAATCACTAAAGAACTCGATCTACCACTGGAGGACTATCAAAAAATTCTGATAGATCATGGTGCCTACTATCATGACGACTTCAACACCGATTATCACTACCGTTTCAAAAATTTGCAAGATGCCGAAGAATGTATTAAAACTTTAGAACCATACCTAATAATGAAAAAACTAACGGAGAATTAATTATGGAAGAATTAACTATTAAAAAATATAATAATAACCATACATACTTCATAATATATGGTTGTTATTCTGCTGATTCTAACATCGCCAAAAAACTCAATATATCTCTAAACAAATATAAAAAGATCCTATTGAAAAATGGAGCCTTCTACCGCTATGAAAAAGAAATACCCTACCTAGACTTCAAAACTAAACAAGATGCTTTAAATGCTATCGAAGATCTAACTCCATACCTAATTATGAAAAAACTAACGGAATAGGAGATCACATGAAATTAGAAATTAAAGAAAATTACTCAAATGGTCAAATAAAAAGTAAAGCCTATTATCTTAACGGTAAACTCCATCAAATAAATGGTCCAGCTAGAATTTTGTATAATAATGGCAAACTAGAAAAAGAATTCTACTACATCAATGGAGAAGAAATTACCGATGACTTTCAGATCTTAGTAATCAATGGTCTAGGTATAAAATAAAGGAGGAAATTATGGAATTTAATATTAAACAAAACGCTCGTGGATATTATATTCATACCAATATATCTAACAACGACATAAATATCGCAACCTTATTAGATATCCCATTCAAAAAATATAAAAATCTATTAATAAAATACAAGGCGTTCCATTGCCATGATGGCTACTACTTTTATACTCCACAAGATGTTCAAAATTTCCTAAACTCGGATGAGCTACTACCTTACATCACTATGACTACTCTAACGGAATAATAAAAAGAAAGGACCCAATATGGAATTTAATATAAAGACCTTCAACAGAAAATGGTTCGTCTACGTAGATGAACATAATAACTCTGACCACTACGTAGCAGATCTACTAAATATCCCATATAATGAATATGAAGAATTGTTAATAAAATACGGTGCATTCAAAAAAAACTATTCCGGCTACTACTTCGGATCTAAACAAGCTATTGAAAACTTCCTAAACTCAGATGAATTACTACCACTAATTACTCTAGCCAAACTAACAGAGTAGAAAGAAATAGAACGGAGGATTAATTATGGAACTAAAAATCATCAAAGTCTTTAGACCCTATAAAAAATACATTATCGATTCTTATAACTGCTTAAATGAAAGTGCTATTGCTAAAAAACTTAATATACCTACTACCGAATACGGAAAGATCCTATTAAATAATGGAGCCACATATGTCAAGTTTGATAAAGAACACCAAATGAATAACTGGTGCTACTACGAATACTACTTCAACACTCTACAAAATGCCAAAAATGTTATAAAAATTTTAGAACCATATCTAATATTAACAATTCTAACAGAATAGGAGATTATATGAATATCGATTATTTAACCAACAGCTCAGGTCACTTCATCCGCTTAAAGAAAAATTATCTCTGTATGGTTTACGATCGCTCAATCGCCGAGACCCTCGGTCTCTCCCTAGACGAATACAAAGAAATCTTATCAAAATTCAACGTAATTTATAAGAAAAAAACTCACAATTCCTAAAAGGCTTCTTCCTAGAAGGCTTCTACTTTGACTCAGCGGAAGACGTAAAAAATGCCATCAAATTCTTAGAACCCTATCTAATAATGGCTACCTTAACAAACTAAATTGTTTACTCTAATAAACAGAAAGGAACTAACCATGGAACTAGTCTCAGGTCATGTCAGACCCGGATACTACATTCGGATCCCCTCTAGAACAGCTGACGATCATAAAATAGCAAAAATTTTAAATATCCCCTATCGGAAATATCTAAATATCCTAAAACGAAATCATGCTTCCTACCAAGAAGACTACTTCTTTCAAACCAAAGAAGATATCAAAGCCGCTATCAAAGAATTAGAACCCTATCTAATAATGATCACTCTAACAGAATAGGAGAAAATTATGAAACTAGCAATCGAACATAACGAGAATATGTATTTTATTTACATCATAAATGGTCCAGCTCTAGATCATAAAATAGCCAAGCCAAATGCCTAGACTTATCCTTAGAAGATTACTTTCAAATATTAAAGAAGGATAATAATGAAATAAATATCTTTCCATCTTATGGATGTTCTTTCTATACTCTACAAGATGCAAACAATGCCTTAAAAAATTTATAACCTTATATAATAATGGCTACTCTAACAGAATAAACTAACAGAATAAACTAACAGAATAAACTAACAGAATAAACTAATAACCGCTCGTCTCTCTTAGGGAAAAACAATTACTATTATTGATACTAAACGATCCTAGAAAAACACCACTTTTTAAATAAATTCATTATTAAAAAACTATATCTAAAAAGGAGATCAAAATTGAGTTATATAAATTATGAAACTACAAATTTAAAAATTTATAGTTATAGTAGACATAATCTTCCAGATTATTATATCATCGACTACGGCTCTTGTATAAATGAAAGTGAAATTGCTACTAGATTAGGAATAACACTAAATATTTATATAAATATCTTAAAACATAATAACGCTTTCTTACACAAATTAGGTCATATCTGGTATCAATATGTATACGCTTTTAATAATTTAAAAGATATTAACAACACTATTGAGGAATTAGAACCTTACTTAATTTTAGAAAAACTTACCGAATAAACTATACAGAATAAACCAGCAAAACCGCTCGTCTCTCTTGAATAAAAATGAATACTATTATTGATACTAAACGATCCTAAAAAAACACCACTTTAATCAAAAGGAGATATTTATGAAATTAATAGTTGCTCGATCTATCAACAAAGGTTATATGATCCGAATCGAAGAAGGATCTACTACAGATAATGGAATAGCTAATTACCTAGATCTACCCATAAAAGATTATATCCAAATACTAATCAACAACAATGCATTCTTAAGTGTTTGTGAATACTACTTCTATACTATACAAGATGCCAAAAACGCCATCAAAGATCTAGAACCATATCTAATAATGATTACTCTTACTAAATAAACTTAAGGAGAAAATTTATGGAATTCTTAATTGAACAAAATAATAACGGATACTTTCTAAAAATATCAGATAACCACAGATATACGTTTCTTGATCGCAATATATCCAATCTATTACATATTCCCTTTAAAGAATATATTAATATACTAATCCAACACCACGCTTACAAAACAGGACTACTCACAAATGAATGCTTCTTTAAAAATGAAAAAGATATTAAGAATCTCATTAAATTCCTTGAATCATACCTGATCTTAGAAAAACTTACCGAATAAACTATAACTAATAAACCAGCAAAACCGCTCGTCTCTCTTGGGTGAAAACAATTACTATTATTGATATCAAACAATCCTAGAAAAATACCACTTTTTAAATAAATTCATTATTAAAAAACTATTTATAAAAAGGAAGGAAATTTATGGAATTTAAAATTGAACATTGCGATCATGGATATTTCTTAAAAATAGGAAATTATGGCATTGACTATAATGTGGCATTTCGACTAAATATTCCCTACCAGAAATATCTTGATATATTAATCCAACACCACACTTATCAAGCAGGATATAAAAATGAATGCTTCTTTAAAAATGAAGAGGACGTTAAAGAGCTTATTGAGTTTCTTGAATCATACTTGATCTTAGAAAAATTAACTAAATAACTCTTTATCTATTTTTGTAAAATTTAATATAAACTATGTTGTTTACTCTAATAAACAAATAAAACATTTAAACATATCTTAAAAATTATATAAAAAAATTATTTATTTTATATTTAATGCTCATTTGTTATTCGCTTACCATTCACTTATTGTTCATTTTAGTAAACTCTAGCAATAGATCTATTATTTTTTATTTCTTTCATTATTACTATTCTTACTATTAACTTTTCTTACAATTCTTGTATTCTTATTATTGTGTTTCTCATTATTATGTTCTTGTTATTCTATTCTAACAATTCTCGCAGTTAACTTTTCTCGCTATTAATTATTCTCGTTTTTCTAATTATTCTTGTAGTTAACTTTTCTCGTAGTTCTAGTTATTCTCACTATTAACTATTCTCGCCGTTCTCATTTTTCTTGTTTTTCTTGTTTTTCTTGTTGTGTCAATTTTACACTCTTTTTCACAAGCGACTGCGACAGCGATGAACGACAACTGATCTTTTCTGCGTTTCTGCGTTTCTGTTTTCTGTTAATGAGCTTTTTTGCGTTTCTGTTTATTAAGAGATCTTTCTACTCTTTAGTTTTCTATATAGAGATTTTTCTATTTTTCTTTATTATTTTTCTTATTTCTATCTGTCTATTTGTTAATTTACATTATAGATATTTAGAAAGTATTGAAAAAGTATTGAAAAAGTATTGAAAAATATTGAAAGATGTTAGAAAGTTTTCATAATATAGTTAAATGAATATATTTTTATATAAAATATTTACTGAATATTTGTAAGATATTTATGATATAAATTGTTTTATATATTTACTCTTTCTAAGAAAACAATAATAATTTAATTTTTTTATTTAAAATAATTATGAAGTAGTTATTTAAAATAGTAAAATATTGTAAATAATTTATTATTTTGAGATTTAATAGAATCAATAGGTTGAAGCCTATTATTTTTTATATTTGCTAAATAATAATTATTTAATAATTTTTAATATCGTAATGATATCAAAATGATATCATATAATATCAAAATGATATCATATAATATTAAAATGATATCGTAAAGATATTGTAATAGTATAAGAAAATATCGTAATAGTATCATAATAATATCATAACGATATAGAAAGAAGATATCAAAAAAACATAGAAGAAAACATAGAAAAGATTTATAAGATATTTAGAAAATAGAGAAAAAATAGAGAAGATAATAAAGTTCATTGAGAATGTATTGAGGTGTATTTAAGATGAAATGATATATAGAAATATATTGTTTTTATTTAGAAGTGAATTTGGGTGAGATATGAGATAATATAAAATTAAATATCTTTTAATGAAAATCTTCTTAACTATATATTTGATTTAATAATCTTTAATTCTATAGATTATTTTCCTTTTTATTTAGTTAAGAAGTTTAGTTAGTAAGAAGTTTCATAATTAAATAGGGTTCTAGAGCTTCTATAGTTTTTTCTGCATCAGATATATTTTTAAAATAAGAATCAGTAACTAGAAATGGTTGATAAGCCCTATTATCAAGTAAGATTTTAGTATATTTTATTTCGGATAGTGATAGAGTTTTAGCGATTACTGAATCCCTTTGATATTTTTCAAATGCTATATAAAATCCATTATCGTGAGAGTATATATTTAATTTCATAGATTATTCTCTCCTATTTTATTTAGTTCTTTTATTTTTTTATTCAGTTAGTTTATTTATGATCAAGAGTGCTTCTAGAGCTTCTATAGTTTTTTCTGCATCTTTTTTCTCGTCAAAATAATATTCGTTAGAGTAAAAATCAAGTGCCGCATTGTTGGCTTTTAGTATTTCAATGTAGTCTTTGAGTGGTATATTTATCTCTTCGGCGACATATTCATCTCAATATTCGTATTCTTCTATAGTGATATAGTAATTAATTATAATTATATTTGTTTTTTTGAATATTTAGTTTCTTCATAAAGAATTTCCTTTCATTTAATTTTTATTTTTTTAATAATTAATTTTATAAAAATTTTTTTACTATATATAGTTTTTTTTAGATCTTTGAGAGTTTTTTGGCATCTTGTATAGTATAGAAGTAGTATTTATATTCGTTGTGGTGAAGAGAGAAGTGTATAGTAGTATTGTTGGTTTTTATTAGTATTTTAATATAATTATCGAGTGACATATTAAAGAAATCGGCTATATAAGAATCCATGAAGTTAGCATCGCCCAGTCATCTATCTATGATAATGTAGTATTTTCTTATTCCCTTAATATTTTTTAATATTTAATTTGTGTAATTTTTCTTTATAATTTTTCTTTATAATTTTTCTTTATAATTTTTCTTTTATTCAGTTAGAGTAGCCATTATTATTACAAGGGGTTCAAGTTTTTTAATAGCTTTTAGAGCATCTTTTTGATAGTAGAAATAGTAGTCTTCATATGTATTATCTGGTTGGCATGCATTGTAGTTGAGTAGGATATTTTTATATTCTTCCAGAGTTAGTGATAGGATTTTGGCGATTTGATAATCCCTTTGATATTTTTCAAATGCTATATAGCAGTGTGTACCGAATTTGTATATATTTAGTTTCATGATTGATTCCCCGTTAGGATTTCCATTATGATGAATGGTTCTAGGTATTCAATGAATCTATCAGCGTCACTTTTAGTGTAGAAGTAGTGGAAACCATTTTTGTGTTTGAAGCCGTTGTGAGCCAATACGATCTGGGAATACTCATCAGGAGTCAGGTTCAGATATGTAGTGAACTGCCAATCATACATGCAACCCTCTTTATTATTGGGTAGAAGGAAGAGATTATGAGTTGTGGGTTCATTGGGTGGCAAGTAGAGTAAGTAATAGGATAGACTCTCGCAAGTATCTGTTGGATTGATCTTGATTCTTCTCCTCATTTTTTTTATTTCACTTCCTTTCTTATTCTTTTCTTCTTATTCTTTTCTTCTTATTCTATTTCCTATTTCCCCCATTTATTTCTTGTTTATTTAGTCAGAGTGGCCATCATAATGTATGGCTCTAGCATTTTGATGGCTTCCTCAGCATCTTCCTTATTTTTAAAGTAGATGAAATCCCTAAAATTATCGTTAGATAAAAAACTATCATTGTGTGATAGAAATCCATTACAGGATAGCAGGATCTCGACATATTTCTCCCGGTCTATACCCAGCAGTTCAGCATTATTTCGAGGGATGGATGGACAGTCATTAAGGAAGATCAGATAATGATTTAAAATATTTATTCCAACTTCTACTTTCACAGTTATGCCTCTGTTAGTTTATTCATGATCAGGTAGGATGAAACTTCATCTTAAATTTAGAAATTTCTCGGCGTTCTCCTTGGTCTTAAAGTAGTATCCATTATATATCTTGAATGCTCGATACTTGATCAACAGGTCCTCGTATTCCTTATAGGGGATATACTCAGCATCTCCGCTATGAATTTATCGGATTTATTTATTTTATCTCTAATACTAATGAAGTATCCCCTAGGGTAAATATGATCAATTTTCATTTCCATTTCTATTCCTCCATCAGTTTCAGCATTGTGATACGGGGTAGTAAGTAGTTCCTCTGAGTTTAGAAAATTTTTAATAGCCTCCTCGGTTTCGAAGTAGTATTGTGAGTTCGAGAGATGTGCTCCATATTTTTCTAATAATTTTCTATACTTATTGTAAGGAAAATCTAGAATCTCTGCCATATATTGGTCTGAGTTTCTATTACGATTTTCCTTGATGATGATGTAGCCACCGCGCGGATTGAAACTATAACTAAATGTCATTGTATCCCACCTTCTATTTTACTTCTTATTTAATTATAACACAAAATTATCCCTATGTAAATAAAAAAGAGAATTAAATTCTCCCTATTCTATTAGTAATTTCATTACAATCCACGGTTGCAGGAACTCGATGCAAGCCTCGCAGTCCTCATAGGTTTCAAAGAAGCATTCGTCATTCTTTCTAATGGCGTTGTGTCTCTCCAGGATTTTTGTATATTCCTTTAATTTCAGGTCTAACCATTTAGCCATGTTTTCATCACGAGTCGTTTCATTGTCCTTACAGATATAGTAAATATTCAGTCCCGATTTCTCTACGGTTATTCTATCCATTTGAATTTCCCCTTACATGTTTATCAGCTGGTCTCTCCTCAAATTAGTGATCTCGTCAAGGCTCATCTCAGTTTCCTCTCCGGTCCTCATGTTCTTGATGGAGGCGATTTCATTTTCGATCTCCCCATCTCCGATCATAATGAAATATCTGGCGCCTATCTTGTCGGCGTATTTAATCTGATACTTCACCTTCTTGCTCAATAGGTTCGTCTCAACCCCGATCCCATTCGACCTTAATCTCTGGCATTCTTATACGATAGAAAATAGAACCCTCCTTGATCAAAAGCTCCGTATTTATAAAGAATTTTTTCGTATTCATTAAATGTCATTCCCAGAAATTTCGCTATATAATAATCGTCGGGATTACCATTGACTGTGAGATATCAACCTTTAAAATTATCATGTATTTCCATTTGTTTCATCATCACCTTTCTTCATGCCCAATCCATCCATCACCATAATCTGGAAGTCATCGGTTATTAATTCTCCCTTGATCCAGTATTCCTCATATTCTATCTCTCTATTTTTCTTATACCAGATCTTGGCTGGGCCATCTTCTCGGTGAGACTGATCGTTTATGTAATAGGATTCGTATTTCACCTGACCATTCTTATAATACCATACGTAGGCTGGACCATCCTTGCGGTGCCACCAACTATCCTGGTAATGGTATTCCGATTCTATCTGACCATCCTTATAATAAGTTCTAACGACTTTCGATTCCATATATTCTCCTCATCTAAAATAGTTATTTTTTATGGTTTCATACCCAATCCCCTGATAACCATTTCCTGAAGGAGATCACACTCTATCCCATTTAAGTAGTAGGTCTCGGTTCTCACTTCACCATTTTCATAGTAGTCCATATAGGCAGGACCATCCTCCCTATGGAAATGGCCATTGATGAAATAGCCCTCGATCTCTAAATTCCCGTTCTTGTGATAGTAGATGACAGCTGGACCGTCCTCTCTGTGCCACTCACCGTCTAGTCGGTGATGTCTAGAGTATATGCTACTATCCGGAAAGTGATTTTCCTCATAAGTTTTATGATTCATAATTCCTCCATTAATTTGCCCATTACAAGATAGGGTAGTAGCTCATCAGAATTGATGAATCGCTCTGCATCTTCCTGACTTCTGAAGTAGTATTCGATGTGGTCGTCCATTATAAAGTCGGCATTATATTTCTTCAATAGCTCTTCATACTCTTCCTTCGTTAGATTCAGTTCTCTTGTGATAACTAGTGGTGTAATATATTTGTTGACCCTTATGTAATAGGCCCCAGGATAAAACGAACTTTCCTTTATAGTGAATTTCATATTTCTTCCTCATTCTATTAGTTTAGCCATAATTATATATGGCTCTAAAGCTTTAATGGCATTTTCAGCATATTTTTTTGTGTGGAACGCGGAACGCTAGATCATTATCATTATATTTGGATGTCATCCCATTGTTTCGAAAGGCATTATGCTGTTCTAAAATGAAACAGTATTCTTCTAAGGTCAATCCTAGATACTGACTTATTGAGCTACTCCAATCTAAATATCCGTCTGTGTTTTTTTCCAAAACTAAATAATAGGGTCCTCTGGATCTGATATAATTTCTAGAATAGCTTTCGATATTTAAATTCATAATGATCCCTCCATTAATTTTTCCATGATTATATAAGGTTCAAGGGTCATGAGAGCTAATTCCAAATCATTTAGATTATCGAATAGATAGCCACTAGTT
>Ga0209777_10009384_pt1 | contig 10532 bp, 9 predicted proteins | sample FrelakmetHBP12HB_FD_187147 | JGI IMG/M metagenome (GOLD analysis project Ga0209777, IMG submission 187147) | Freshwater lake sediment microbial communities from the University of Notre Dame, USA, for methane emissions studies -HBP12 HB (SPAdes)... | ecosystem: Environmental > Aquatic >... | reverse complement strand
CCGCCGGCGTCGCTCCTGGCGGACGACCGAAGAGGTCGAACTCGCGACTGCCGCCTGGGTCTCTTGGTGGAACGAGAGCCGGCTCCACAGCGCCTGCGGCGACATCCCTCCAGCCGAGTTCGAGGAGGCATACCATCGTCGATCAGAAGCAACCGCCGCGGCCTAAATCAAAGCCCGGGAGTCTCCACGATTCCCAGGGCGGTTCACCATGCCTGGAGGTATGCGCGGAGGATCTGATGCTTGGCGAGAGTGTGTTCGTCCGCTTCCCAAAGGACCGTCTTGGGTTTCACCAACTCTGCACCCCCTGTTGCTCAGGCGACCTCTGCGATCGCTGCTGGACTGAGCTCAGTCAGTATCGCAGCGGCTGTACTTCCCGCCCATCTCTCAAGGTCGATGAAGCCCGCCCGGTCAGAGTTGGCACCTTCTTGCGCGTGCAGACTCGCCAGCGCTCCGTCTTTGGCTTTCCGGTCCACGTGTTGTATTCGATCGCCTCCTCTCGATCGAACCATCGCGTGGGTACGGCGCATTCGCGGCATGACCCCTGCGATCGACCGAACACTGCGCCGTCAGCCTCAATGAAGGTCTGGCGAGGCACTCCAGATGCGCTCGGACGCTCGCTTGCCGCAGGCCCTGTCCAGACACTCTCGGCCAATAGCGTGAATGCGTATGTGCGACCCATCCGCTCGCTCGCCATCTGGCTGGTCGACGAGGGCCTGCTGGCCGTCAATCCGTTCCGGCGGTCCCGGCGTCGGGCTTCGCTCAATCTCCTACTGCCGTCGGAGGAGACACCCACCAAGAGCGCCACGCTCGACGATCTGCATGCTCTCGAACGGGGTTGTGTTGGCGAGGGGCCACTTGATCTGCGAGATCGGGCCATCGTTTCGATCATGGTCACGACCGCCGCCCGCAACTCGAGCGTCCGGCTCCTACGGATTGGGGACGTAGACTTCGAGCGCTCGGTCATACGCTTCCGGCGGGCCAAGGGCGGCAAGACACTCGAGCTCGCCCTGCACGCCGAGACGAAGGCGGCACTCGTTGCCTACCTGGAGCGAGGACGAGCCGCCTTCCTTTCTTCCTCCCCCACTGTGAGCGACGATCCAGCCGCTGATCCGGGCTGGCTCTTCCTCTCCCATGCCGGGCGTGAGCCACGGCCACTGACCGTGAATGCCCTCTCCCTGATGCTGACCCGCCGCTATCACGCCGGTGGTGGAAGCCTGCGTTGCTTCGGCTCGCACCGCATCCGCCATGCCACGGCAACCCTTCTGGTGAACAACGGGATGCCGCTCGAAGAGGTATCCCGGTATCTGGGCCACTCCTCTACGGTGCCCACAAGGCGCTACGCTCAGCAGACTCCGGAGGCACTCGGCGAGCGGGCCGCGGGCGCTCTGGCGCGAGCCGGGCTTGTGGCGGGTTGACGGTGACAGTTCCCTAGGTCTCCGCGCTGCGGGTCGTTGCCTACGCCATGCGTAATGAGGTACAGCGGGCGACCGACCAAAGCAGTGGCACTTTCTTGGGTGGCGCCGGTACGACCGCCACCGACTCCTTCGCTACTCTGGCAGAAGGCGGCGGGTGTCAGCACGCTACCTTCGCCATCTCAATCTCCTGGGTCGGAGTGTCGTCGAGGCCAATCCCATGTTCGGTTCGCATCTTGTCAGGAGCTGGACCAAGCACCGCGTGATAACCCAGCGACCGCGTCTTCGACGCGGTCGCTGGGAGGGAGGAGAGGGGGTTTATTCGCTGGGATACTGGACGAGCTGACCGCTCCTGCTATAAACGGATGGGGAAGCACGCGAGCCGCAGTTCCTGGTGGCTGCGCCATGGCCAGCCCCTCGGGCACCCGCAGAGAGGCGCGGCAGGCTACAGGAGGGGGGATAGCCTGCCGCGCCGGTGACGGGACTCTGGAAGTCGTCCTGCGAGGTTTCCGCGCTCTCGCGGTCACCACACATCACCGCCGCGCCTCCGGGCTCTGCGGCGTCGACGCGGACCTGCCCGGGCCAGAGTTGGATTGCGGAATCTCCATCCCCAAATCTGATGGATCCCAATCTGGAATGGCGCCTGGACGCGAGGCGACGAGCGACGCAAGCCTTGTTCCAAGGTCGAGGACTTGTTCCGCTGTCCAACCTACGGCAATGCCAAACGCGAGGCCGGCTGCAAACGCGTCGCCTGCTCCGACCGTGTCCACCAGGTGTACAGGAACGGCCGCGACTTCGCGGTAGGTCCCATCGCAGAACAATGCCGCGCCTCGCGGCCCGCGGGTCACGCAGACGGCTTCGAGGCCGAACCTGGCGGACATGGACCTGCCCCACGCCATCGTACAGTCCGGATCCAGCGACAGCGCTTCCGCCAGGATCGAAGCTTCCTCTTCGTTCATCTTGACGACCGTCGCCAGGCCCAACAGCTGCTCGACCAGCGAGACGTTCCAGCAACCGGGCCGAAGGTTGACATCGTATAGGCGGACGGCCGTGGGCTGGGCCTCGGCCAGCCAGCGCGTGGTCAAGAAGGTGCCTTCTGACCGCTGAGCAAGAGTGCCAAACACGAGGATGTCGAAAGCGCCGACGGCGTTTGTCGACTCGACAGCCGAAAGGGCCTCGTATGCCGCCGGCGAGACGATGTCGTACTCAGGCACGCCATGCGCGTCGAGGCGTACTCGGGCGACCCCAGTCGAAGCGCTGACTATCTGGATGAAGGAGGCGCCCACGTGTAGGCGCCGCACCTCGTCCAGGGCCCGCGTACCGAGTTCGTCCACGCCCACGGCAGTGAAGTACCCCGTATCACAACCAAGTCTCCCGAGGTGTGCGATGACGTTGAAGGGTGCGCCGCCGAGCCGCGGGCCGGTCGGCAGCAAGTCCCACAGTAGTTCGCCTACGCCTATCGCTCTCATAGCACCGCACCCATCGGGTTGTAGAATGCCCTAACTCAAGGCTCCCAGGGCCCGCCTCATGCTGGATGAGATCCCCGGCCAGAGGGTCGCACACCGCAGCACACGCGAGACGTTGGGAAGAGTTGGGCCCCCGAGGCTGCTCGGGGGCCCAAACTCTGCGTAGGTGTCAACGTCAGCCAGGAAAGCAGGAGACTAGCTGCCAGCGGCAGCCTTGAGCTGCGCTGTCACCTGATCGACGTTGCTCGCGTCCACGAGCGTAGTCGCAGGATTGGTGGTCTTAGTCACGCTGGTGGCGCAGTTGAGCAGGATGTCCTTCGCCATGGCGAAGGCTTCCGGGGCGTTCGTCGGGTAGATGATCGTGAAGGCCTGCTCGCCAGACTTGACCTGCTCCATGCCGTTGTCGCCGACAGGAGACACGAGGCCGTCGGTGCCGCCGGTCAGGACCTTGCCTTGCAGGCCCAGGGCCTTGATGGCGATGGCGCCGCCGGACTCCATCTCGTCGTTGGCGAAGTAGATGAACTTGATGGTGGGGTGGGCCGTGAGGATGGCGTTGGTCGCCGTTTGGGCGTCAGCCTTGCGCCAGTTGGCCGACTGCTCGGCCACGACGTGGATGTTCGCGTTTCCAGCTACGCCAGCCTTGAAGCCGTTCTGTCGGTCGAGCGCGGGCTGGGTGGCCTGGTCACCCTCGACGATGGCGACGTCGCCGCCGTTGGGCAGGAGCTTGGTGGCGACGTACTGGCCGGCCATCTTGCCGATGGCGACGTTGTCGCCGCCGATGAAGGCCGTGTAGGCGTCAGTGGAGATAGTACGATCCAGGAGAATGACCGGGATCCCGGCCTGGTAGACCGCCGTGATGGGGGGCGTGCCCGGGATGGTGTCCTGCGGCGATGAGATGAGCAGGTCGACGCCCTGCGTCTGGAAGGCTTTGATCTGAGTGGCCTGAACACCAGAGTCGCCCGTGCCGTCGGTGATGGTGAGGTGGAACTGCGGCACCGTCGCGAAAAGCTTCGTCATCTGGGCGTCGGTGGCGGCGCGGTAGGGCTCGGCGAAGTTCGACTGTGCGAAGCCGATCTGGAATTGGTTGGTGCTGCCGCAGCGTGCGGCTAGCGGCTTGCCGCTGGTGGCCGGCGCCTGGGTGGCCGGCGCCTGGGTGGCCGGCGCCTGGGTGGCTGGCGCCATGGTCGGCGAGGCAGTGCTGCTGCTGCAGGCACTCAGCACCATGGACGCTCCGACCAGGATCGGGAGCAGCCTCCGAAGGAGGCGCCCTGGTGAATCCTTGTGCATCGATTTCTCCTCCACTTCCTTGTGACTCCTCGGGCATCCGAGATCGCGCTCTGATCAGGGCATAGGCGACTCCCAATCAAGACTCGGGTTCAACGGGTGTGCTCAACTGCCGGCCTGGGTCTGAGGGCCGGCCTGGGTCTGAGGGCCAGCTCCCCGCCGAGCTGGCGTGCCGCCACCGACTGACCCAGTGAGGCCTCCGGCGACGGTCTGGAGCGCCGCGGCCCCGATGATGATCAGGCCGGTGATCACCTTCTGGATGTTGCTGTCGACGTTGTTGAGCAAGAGAATGTTGTTGATGGTTCCCAGCATGAGAACCCCCGCCAGGGTCCCGACCATGCTGCCCCGACCTCCGAAGAGCGAGGTCCCGCCGATCACGACGCAGGCGATCGCCATCAGCTCAAAGCCGTAGCCCTGGGCCGGGTTGCCAAAGTTGTATTGGCCCGCGTCGACGATGCCTGCCAGGGCCGCCAAGAGGCCAGTGATGCCGAACACCAGACAGCGCACCTTGGTCACCGAGATGCCCGAGAGCCTGGCCGCTCGCTCGTTGCCGCCGACCGCGTAGACCTGACGACCGAAGCGGGTGGTATTCAAGATCAGCACGCCCAGCAGGCCCACGACCAGGAAGATCACCGCCGAAACAGGGATGCTGCCCCAGAGGTTTTCCCCGAGCACCTGGAACGCAGCCGGAGCGTGATTGGGCCCTTCTCCGAACGTGATCCCGATGAACTGTTGGTTGGGTAGCAGGCTCAGGCCTATCCCGTAGGCGATCCACATCCCAGCCAGCGTGACGATGAAGGCCTGCAGCCTGAGCCGGACCATGATGAACCCCTGGAGCAGCCCGAAGATCAGGCCGATGGCGAGGGTCGTGAGCACGGCCGGCACCAAATCCCAGGCCGACACCATCATCAATCGGGCTATGACCACTGCCGAAAGGCCCAGGACTCGCCCGACCGAGAGGTCGATGCCTCCGGAGATGATGACGAAGGTCATGCCGACCGCGAGAATCCCGTATTCCGAGATGCTCTGAATGAGGCTGCCGAGATTCGCGGGCCGCAGGAAGATGATCTCCCCGTTGATGCGGGGGGTGATGAGCACGCCAGCCACGAAGACGATTACCAGCCCGAGCACACTCTGGAAGCGCACGAAGATCCGGAGCGCTTGGATCAGCCTGGCCCTAAACGCCTCGCCGTTCCAAGCTCCTCTGAGAGTCCTCGATGCAGGCGGCCCAGAGTGGGCGTCCAGATCCGATGGCACCCGCTCGCTCACGACCCAGTCTCCCTTCTCGCCAGAGTGATGCCGTTCTGCGTGACCAAGGTGCTGTCTTGCGTGACAGCGCTGTCTTGCTCCGGCAGCCGAATGCCTGCGGCCGTCAAGACGACGTCCTCTTCAGCTCCGCCCCGGAATTCCGCCACGGTGCGCCCCTCGCGGAGAACGTAAAGCCGATCGCAGAGACCGAGCAGCTCGGGCAGCTCGCTCGAGGCGACGAGCACGGCGAGGCCCTCGTCGGCCAGTCGGCGCAGAATCCGGTAGATCTCGGCCTTGGCCCCAACGTCAACACCCCGGGTTGGCTCGTCGAGGAGAAGCAGGCGGGCCGTCCCGACCAGGCTCTTGCCCAACACCACCTTCTGCTGGTTGCCCCCTGAGAGGCTGGTGATCAGAGCATCGGGCGAGGACGCGCGGATCGAGTAATCCTGCATCACGCGCTCGACTACCGGCTTCTCCCGCCGAGTCAGGACAAAGCCGAGCCGACTCAGGCTGAGCAGCGAAGTCAGGACGATGTTGTGGCCGATCGAAAGCGTGGGAACGTACCCGCCCGATCGGCGGTCGTCGGTCATAAAGGCTATGCCCAGTCGGCGCGCGGCGCCGACGGAGCGGGGCTGGGCGGGGCGTCCACCGATCTCCACCGTCCCGCTCCACACGCCCGCCGGTCCGATCCCGTAGAGCAGCTCGAGGAGCTCGGTCCGGCCGGCGCCTACGAGACCGGCCAGGCCAACGATCTCGCCCTCTCGGACGTTTAGGGAAATGTCGATCGGCCGCTGGTAACCACTTCGAAACAGATAGGGGGTGAAGGCGGCCCTATCCAGCCGGAGGACGTCCTCTCCCGGCGCCCGCCGGTTCCGAGGCGGGTAGAACTCGGCCATCGTCCGGCCGACCTGCATCTGGACCAGCAAGGCCTGGGGAGTGCTGGCGTCGACTGTCCCGACCACCTCTCCGTCGCGCATCACCGTGACGCGGTCCGCGACGAGGGGCACCTCCTCCAGGCGATGAGAGATGTAGATGATGCTCACGCCCTCATCGCGGAGCTCTCTGACAACCCCGAAGAGGCGGGCTACCTCCGCCGAGCTGAGGGCCGCGGTCGGCTCATCCATCACGAGGATGCGGGCGTGCAACGACAGCGCCTTGGCAATCGCGACCAGTTGCCGCTCGCCGACGCGGAGGTCGCCCACCAGCCGTCGTGGCGAGACTGACAGCCCGACCTGGTCCAGGAGCTGGCCCGCCTCGGCCCGCATTCGGGCCTTGTCGACGAACCCCAGTCGGCCCGGCTCCCGGCCCATGAAGAGGTTCTCCGCAATGGAGAGCCCGGGGACCAAGTCGAGCTCCTGGAAGATCATGGCGATACCAGCCGCCTGGGCGGCGGCGGGGGACCCGAACCGGACTTCGCGACCATCGAGGACGATCGACCCGGCATACTCCGTGATGACGCCGGCGATGACGTTCATCAGGGTGGACTTGCCGGCGCCGTTTTCGCCCAGCAAGGCGTGAACCTCTCCGCGCCGAAGTTCGAAGTCGACGCCGCGAAGGGCGTATATGCCCCCGAAACGCTTCTCGATCCCAGACAGCTTCAGGATCGCAGGTGGCTGACCTTCGTCCGGCTTGGGCGCCGCGCCCAACGTCGTCGGCTGCATGCCCGCAGTGCCCGGGTTGACGACATCCATCCCCCCGGCTACCTCCACTCATCCAGCCCCGACCTACGCGCGTTCCGCGCAGATCGAGCCAACGCGGCCGCAGTATGCCAGCGTATCGAGCCATTGTCAACGTTGACTGCGACCTTCGAGTTGCTCACAGTGTAAGCTGGAGTAGAGAACAAACGGTACGGTATTATGTGGCGGTTCTTCCCAATACTTCGTGTCACCTGTGCGTCAGCACGTTGGCCGAGAACCGTGAGCGGTCAGGTTACTCGCCCCTGAAGGGAGGCAGTATTGAAGGCAGTACAACGTTGACAAAGACCCGGCCGGCGGGCGCGCGCGCCACCATCCGTGACGTGGCGGCGCTGGCCGGCGTAAGCGCTAAGTCGGTCTCCCGGGTGGTCAATGACCTACCCGGTTCGTCCCCTGCACTCACGGCCCGGGTCCTCGCCGCTATACAACGGCTCGATTACCGTCCGGACCTCACCGCGAGCCGACTCCGGCGGTCGGATGGCAGAAGCGCGACGATCGGCCTCGTGCTCGAAGACACCGGCAACCCCTTCTCTTCGGCCCTGCAGCGTGCAATCGAAGACATCGCCCTACGCCGCGGCGTCCTGGTGCTCGCCGGTAGCTCTGACGAAGATGCACGACGCGAGCAGCAACTCGTGGCTGCATTCTCCTCACGCAGAGTCGACGGTCTGGTGATAGTTCCGGGCGGCCACGACCACAGCTACCTGACGAGCGAGCGCAAGGCGGGAACGGCGATCGTGTTCGTGGACCGTCAACCGAGCTTCTTCGACGCCGACTCGGTGGTTGCAGACAACGTCGGAGGTGTTCGCCAGGGCGTCCGCCAGCTGATCATGAACGGCCACAGGAGGATCGGCTACCTCGGTGACCTTCAGACGATCGCCACTGCGGCGCTTCGGTACGAGGGCTACAGAGAAGAGCTGGAGAGGCATTCGATCCCCCTCGACGAGAGACTCGTACAACTAGCCGTGCGGGGTGTTGACTTGGCGGAAGCAGCGGCGACGAAGCTGCTGTCAGCGACGCAACCTCCGACAGCTTTGTTCTGCGGGCAGAACTTGATCACAATTGGAGCATATCGAGCCCTGCGCAAGATGGGACTCCAGCGTCGAGTAGCGCTGATCGGCTTCGACGACATCCTCCTGGCGGACATGGTAGAGCCAGGGATCACCGTCGTGGCCCAGGACCCGGCCTTGATGGGCAGAATTGCAGCCGAACTGCTCTTTCGCCGCCTGGACGGCGACGACTCCCCTACCGTGTACCAGGTCACACCAACCAGGCTAATCCGGAGGGGCTCGGGCGAGTTGGCGCCCTGATCCCGGTGCACCGCGCAGGTCCGATTCCCGTCGGATCGCTCGTGCTCTCGGACTACCGGACGGAGACATGCTCGAGCCGTGCGCCAATTTCGGCCATCTGGCAGACGCGCAAGCCTCCCCCCCATTCGGGCGACCGCCTCGCGACATTCACGCTCCTGAGGCCATGCCTGGTCCGCTCGCTCCGAAGCGGGGGCACTTGAATGCCAGGCCATCGCGAACGAGGCTCTGCTGCGCCGAGCCACCCGCCTTCAGAACGAACCCTGCACCTCGTGGGAGGGCGTGGCTACGCTACGCACTGCTGCGCCGGCAAAGAGGCCGGAGGCAAAGGTCGACGGCTACTCCAGGCGCCAGTCGATCATGGCGTCCGGCCCTAGATCTCCGTAGCGGCCAAGCTTCGCCGTCAGCGCGGCACGAGCTCGAGGGCGGCCGCTCGAGCCTGCGGGGCGACGATGTGAGCGACGCTGCTGGGCGAGTACGAGTACTTGGCTCGATAGGCAGCATCGAGCTGAGCGTTGATGTCGTCTGAGACGTCAACGAACGTGACGTCCTTCTCGATCCCGCCCGCGCGAATGTAGCCCTCGTGAGTCGCCTGCGTTCCGCGGAACCATGCGGCATCTCGGCCGTTCACCGACCGGACATAGAGCCGGCCGCCGTGGCCGACCACCCAGATCGGTACCGCCTTCCGGAGCGTGCCGTCGGCCCTGCGTGTCGCGATGTACAGGAGATCGGCTCCGCCGATCCTTCTGATTTCGTCACTGGTCCATGCTGGCACCCCGTCTCTCCTTCCGTCACTCGTCGGACGGGTAATCGGCGGAGGCAGCGAGCGCCGTCTGCGCCTCGAAGTTGGCGATCCGCTCCCGCAGCGTCGTGAGCGTGCTTTCGAGCGCCTGCGAGCCGAGCACAATTCGAATCGGCGCGGGATTAAGGTCAACGCTCGCGATGATCGCGGCCGCCATTCGCGCCGGGTCACCTGGGGCGAGCCCATTCTTGGGATCGAGCATCCGCAGAAAGGCGTGCGCCGGGGTCCCGTCGTAGACGGGCATGAGGTCCCCCACCTGGGCGCTGCCGTAGCGGAACTCGGTTCGCGCGCCGCCTGGCTCGACGATCGTCATGCCGATCCCGAACGGGGCGACCTCCTGCGCGACCGACTCCACGAAGCCCTCGATGCCCCACTTCGTCGCGTGGTAAAGCGAGTTCCCCGCGAAGGCCACCTGACCGCCGTAGGAGGAGATCTGGATGATGCGCCCGCCGCCCTGCGCGCGCAGATGCGGCAGCGCGGCGCGGATGACCTGGATGGAGCCGAGCAGGTTCGTGTCGATGATGCGCTCGACCTGGTCGTCGGAGAGCTCCTCGGCGGCACCGAAGAGGCCGTAGCCGGCGTTACTCACGACTACGTCAATCCGCCCGAGCTCGGCGAAGCCCCGGTCCACGACCTCGCGGATCGCGTTGGTGTCGGTCACGTCGAGCAGCTCCGCGTGGAACGTGTTCGGATAGCGTTCGATGAGGCCGGCGACGCTCTCGAGGCGGCGCACCGTGCCGACGACACGCTCGCCGCGCTCGAGGAGTTGCTCGGTGAGCTCGCGGCCAAAGCCGCTGCTGACGCCGGTGATGAACCACGTGCGAGATGGCATGGTTGTCCTTTCATTGGCACGGGCTGTCGTGCCCGGGTCGGCGGCACTCACGACCCCGTCCCCTCGTCGATGGCGCGGACCGCGTTGAGGGTGCGGGGGTAGCCGATGAAGGGCAGCAGTTGCGTGACGACGCTGAGCAGCGTGCTTCGATCGTTGCCGACCTTAAGGTTGGCGGCGACGTGCCCCTTCGCCTGTGGCTCACACCCGCCGAGAGAAATGAGCATCGCGAACGTGAGCAGCTCGCGGGTCCGCACCGCGATGCCCCTGCGCGTGTAGTGGTCGCCGAAGCAGTTCGCGGAGAGGAGACGCTGGATGTGCATCTCGTCGTCGGGCGCAGAAGCGTACATCTGGTTGATGGTGTCCGCGCCGACGATCTCTTTCTGCACCGCGAGCCCTTTCTCGGCGCGGTTCTCGGGCGTCGTCGTCGACTGGCCCTCGAGCGGCAGGCCGATGCCGCGCTGGGTGAGGACGTCGTTCGTGGCGTGCATTC
>Ga0209777_10009383_pt1 | contig 10533 bp, 7 predicted proteins | sample FrelakmetHBP12HB_FD_187147 | JGI IMG/M metagenome (GOLD analysis project Ga0209777, IMG submission 187147) | Freshwater lake sediment microbial communities from the University of Notre Dame, USA, for methane emissions studies -HBP12 HB (SPAdes)... | ecosystem: Environmental > Aquatic >... | reverse complement strand
TCATAGAGATAAGGGCCGGGGAACCATGAGCCGCAGACAAATCCAGAGAGATTTTTTTAAAGAGTCGCTCGAACTCCATGAAAAGTTCCACGGGAAGATCGAGGTCCACTCCAAGGTGTCCCTGACCAGCCGCCGGGATCTGTCGCTTGCTTATACGCCGGGCGTTGGAGCGGTCTGCAAGGCAATCCACCAAGACAAGAACCTTGCCTACCGGTATACCCTGAAGGCAAATACCATCGCCATTGTGACAGACGGCTCCCGTGTTTTGTCACTGGGAAACATCGGGGGGTATGCCGCAATCCCGGTCATGGAGGGTAAAGCCCTTCTTTTCAAAAAACTCGCAGACATCGATGCGTTCCCGATTTGTTTTGAGAACTACCACACGGAGTTCGCTGACGAGATCAAAAATATTGCACCGGTTTTTGGCGGGATCGCGCTCGAGGACATTGCGGCGCCCAAGTGCTTCGAGCTCGAGGAAGCATTGCAGGGGATCGGCATTCCGGTGATGCACGATGACCAGCACGGGACTGCCATTGTCGTGCTTGCCGCCCTCATCAATGCATGCAAGGTGACAAAAAAGCGGTTCGAGGATTTGAATATTGTCATCAGCGGCTCGGGGGCAGCCGGGTTTGCGATCCTCCGTATGCTCACCGGGATCGGGTACAAGTCCGACCTTTTCCCGCGCGTCAACGATATCATCGTCTGCGACAGCAGGGGAATTATCCACCGGCACCGCGAGGGGCTCTACGGCAACAAGTACAAGTTCATCATGGCAGAGGAGACGAACAAGGACGGGCGGATGGGGACGCTTGCCGACGCCATGGAGGGTTCCGACGTGTGCATCGGTGTTTCGGTGCCTGATATCATCACACCAGCGATGGTACGGTCGATGAACAGCGAACCGGTCATCTTTGCACTTGCCAACCCCGCACCCGAGATCCATCCTCACGATGCCCTGCTTGCGGGTGCGGCAGTTGTAGGGACAGGGCGGGGTGAGTTCCCCAACCAGATCAACTACGCACTTGCGTTCCCCGGTATTTTCCGGGGAGCGCTTGACGTGTGCGCCACAAGAATATCCGATGAGATGAAGGTTGCCGCAGCCCATGCAATCGCGGACTATGTCAAACGGCCACGCAAAGACCGGATCCTTCCTCGGGTCCTCAACCGGGATGTGGTCAAAGCGGTGGCACAGGCTGTCCGCGAGGCGGCAGTCGTAAGCGGGTGCGCACGGACCCTATGATTCCGGGGAACCGGGAAAAAAATAGTTACATCATCCTTCCTTTACCCGTTAGGGATCCCACGGTCGAATGTGATCCTCTGGGCAAAAACAATTCAGTAAAAAAATAAAAAAAAATCACGTCTCTTATTTTCTCCTTAGTAATGCCATGAACAGTACAAGAACCGCAAGCATTCCGCAGACCAGCAGCGGCGCGGGACCGGGCGAATAGGTCTGTTTTTTTGTCGGTGTTGCCGAGGTCACTGGGGTATTCTTGTCCCGAACAATTTCTGTGGGTGTCTGTGTCAGTGTAGGTGGCTGGGTTTCCGGGGTTGGGACAAATATCTGATATTTCTTACTTATTCCCGTATCGGTAAGAGGCTGGGCATCGGAGGTCCATTCCTGCACCCTGATGATGGTCTTATCCTGTGTCTGGGCTATATCGGGAGTGGTCCCTTTTAACTGGACATTGAGCTCAATTTGTCTCCCCCTTGAATAGCTTAAGAGCCAGCCATCGATCCGAACCCGGGATCCGATCTTCTCCTGTAACGGAGAGGTAACTGCAGGGAGGTCTTCGACAATATCGGTTTTTGTGACAACCCAGGTCGCGTTTGAGAGGTCGGTATACATATCCAGGGTATTCTGGCTGTTAAACGAGGCAAAATGAACCGTATACGTCACGGTCACTGGTGTGTGAGGAGAGACGGGACCTTCGCCCGGAATTATTACAAGATTCTCGACAGACCACCCCCAAACCCCCTGCATTGAGGCAAGCAATACTACAAGAACAAAAACCAGACGATATAAAATTTTAAAGGAACTCATAAAAAATCTGAATGTACCTTCAGGCAATAAATATAGCGATTTTTTAAAATAAAATCCTGACGTATCAAGTATCGTCACCCGGTATCGAGGATATTGTCCACAAAAGTCGTGAGCTGGCTGAGGAGCTGGGGGTCTAACCCTTTCTCGGCTGCAAGGAAAATTCCTGACAGGTTCATGAGCCTGAGTTTGTTGGTCACAAAATGGATGAATTTTGAGATGTTAGGAGAGGAAATGTAGATGAGCATGGTACTGACCGAATCAAAGAGGATACATACTTTCTTTGTGGACTGTTCTTTTAACATCTCGGTGACCGCAATACCCAGATCCGTCAGGTTTGCCGGGTTGTTGACATACCGGACTGTCCCGGGAATATTGTCAACGTTTCCTAAAGAACTGCGGGTGACTGCATCAACAAAGGAGACATTTGCCGGGTCAATGCCATTCTCTTTGTATAGCTTCACAAGGACACTGAAGGGGAAGTTGGTAGTGATCACCAGCGTGTGGTATCCCATCGATGAAACATCGCGGATGATCTCAATGTTGCGCTCGCGGATCTTTGCAGGAGACGTGAGAACCAGAAATATTTTGTTCTTATCCAGTTCCTCTTTTGAAAACAGTGCCGCCATTGCTTCACTCTTCCAGGAACTTCCGGTACGCGTCAGGGATCTGTTCATCCTTCTCGGCAATCGCCTGCTGGAAGTCTACGATATTTGTTAAGATCTGACTCGCATTCCTTACCTGGGTCTCAAGGATAATGCAGATCTCTTCCTGGCTGAGTTTTCCTGCCTTTACCATCTGCACTGTATCCTCGAGGTTCTCCCGCACAATCTCAACCGGCTGCTTCAGGCGCATCGCCATCTCCCCGATGTAGGCAACAAGTGCCTGTTCCGCCTTGCGCTGCTCGGTGATGTCTCGTGCAATCGCGATCTCCCGTTTCTGGGTGCCGCCTTCAATCTCCCGTGTATTCCATGCAAGGATCCTTTGCAAACCCTTTTTGTTGACAATCGTTGTTTCGAAGTTCTCGAAGTACCGGTCTTCTTTGATGATCTTTGTGATCTGCTTTGTAACGGTCCGCCGGTATTCCGGGTCGGGATACAGGTGTTTCCAGATGTCCCGTTTCCTGATGACCTCGCCCCGGGTATATCCGGTAATCGCTTCCGCTGCTTTATTCCAGACAAGAATATTGCCCTGTGCATCGAGGACCGTTATCAGGATATTTGCATTGTCGATCACGCTTTCCTGGAACGCATCTAGGTCCCGCTGGCGGGTGATGTCGCGTCCTATTGCGATCTCTCTGGCCTGAGCACCAGCATTGATCTCCCGGGTATTCCACCGGATGATGCACTTCTCACCTGCCTTTGTGGTGATGGTCGTATCGAGATTTTCAAACAGCCTGCGTTCTTTGATAATGCTGCTGATCCATGCCGTGATGGTGCGCCGGTATTCCGGGTCGGGATACAGGTGTTTCCAGATATCCCGCTTCCCGATAACCTCATCCCTGTTGTATCCGGTAATCTTCTCTGCCGCCTGGTTCCAGACGAGGACAATGCCTTTCTGATCAAGAACCGTGATCAGTACATTGGCATTTTCAATGATGCTCTCGCGGAACTCATCCAGTTCCCGGTTACGGGTGATATCGAGCCCGATGGTGATGATCTGGTATTTTCCGTCTTTTCTTGTTACCTCGTTGGTATTCCACTGTATGATGCGTTTCTCACCCGTCTTTGTCTGGATCGTGGTTTCAAGGTTTTCAAAATATTTGTGGGCTGCAAGATTTCCTGCGATCCTTTTCGTGACCTCGTTGCGGTATTTCTTATCTGGATAGAGGAGTTTCCAGACTTCCGGACTTCCGATCACCTCACCAGAGGTGTATCCGGTGATTTTTTCTGCAGCATGGTTCCATGCAGCAACGGCCCCGCCCCTTTCGAGAACGACGATCATGACAAGGGCATTTTCGATGATTGCCGATTCTATACATCCTGATTCTTTCTGCATTTCTGACATTTTCTCCCCCTTCCCGCAAGAGATACCGGAGATTTAATAAAATCACACCCGCAGGACCTGCCTGATCTGACGTCCTGAATCGTCTGACTACGGTTAATGGAAATTAGACGGTTGTTGTATATATAAAAACCCTACCTCGAATTGTATATCGATTTGTGTGATATCTCCCCCGATTTTACCACCGCTGGTTTGCCGGGCTGTCACGAGCTCTTGTCCGTGTTGTAGCGCAGTAATCCCCATTGCCGGAGATTTCATAAAGAAAAAAATATGAACCCGGCTCTCCTTCGTTTAACGTAGGCGATGGGGAGAGCAGGTTCCATGGGAAACGGGTATGATACTGCCTACCGGCAGTCGATCGAACAGCCTGAAGAGTTCTGGGGCAATGCAGCAAAGGCAGTTCACTGGGAGAGAGAATGGGACCGGGTGCTCAACGCAGAGAATCCGCCGTTCTACCGCTGGTTTGAGGGAGGAATCGTCAATACCTGTTATAACGCTCTTGACCGTCACGTGGAGAACGGGCGGGCGGACCAAGTCGCGCTCATCTACGACAGCCCCGTTACAAAGACCATAAAAAAATTCAGCTACCGCGAGCTCCGGGACCTTGTTGCCCGGTGCGCAGGAGGGCTTGCACGGTTCGGGTTAACAAAAGGCGACCGGGTCATTATCTATATGCCCATGGTCCCGGAAGCCGTGATCGCGATGCTTGCCTGCGCCCGGCTCGGGGCAATCCATTCCGTCGTCTTCGGGGGGTTTGCACCACGGGAGCTCGCCACCCGTATCGAGGACGCACAGCCAAAAATTGTTATCTCCACATCCTACGGAATTGAGGTAAAACGGATCATACCCTACAAGCCCCTCCTCGATGAAGCGATCAGGATGTGCCCCCATAAACCCGACGCCTGTGTCATTGTCCAGCGCCCCGAGGGGCGTGTAGACCTGAACAAAGGAATGGACCATGAGTGGACGGAGATCATGGACGCTGAACCGCATCCTTGTGTGCCCGTTGCCGCCACCGACCCGCTCTATATCCTGTACACCTCCGGCACTACCGGCATACCCAAAGGCGTGCTCCGCGACAATGGCGGGCACCTCGTCGCCCTGCACTGGAGCATGAACGCGATCTACGGCATGGCACCCGGCGAAGTATACTGGGCAGCCTCGGACATCGGCTGGGTTGTCGGCCATTCCTATATTGTGTACGCCCCGCTATTTTATGGCTGTACCACGATCCTCTACGAGGGAAAATCCGTAGGCACGCCGGACCCGGGCGCGTTCTGGCGGATCATCGAACAGCACAACGTCTCCGTTCTTTTCTGCGCACCAACGGCTTTTAGGGCAATACGCAGGGAAGATCCCGAGGGAGAGCACGTGAAAAAGTATGACCTTTCGAAGTTCCGGATGCTCTTTTTAGCCGGGGAGCGGTGTGACCCCGACACCCTGCATTGGGCAGAACAGCAGCTGAAGGTGCCGGTCATCGATCACTGGTGGCAGACCGAGACCGGCTGGGCGATCGGGGCAAACTGTGCCGGGCTTGGGTTGCTCCCCGTCCGCCCCGGCTCCTGCACAAAACCGGTGCCGGGTTATGATATCCGGGTGATGGATGGAAACGGAAAATTGGCAAGACCCGGGCAACAGGGCAATATCGTGGTAAAATCCCCGCTTCCCCCGGGGTGCATGACCACGCTCTTCCACGCCGATGCGGACTTTAAAAAGACCTATTTCTCGATTTATCCGGGATACTATTTTACTGCCGATGCCGGGTACATCGATGCGGATGGCTATCTCTGGATCATGGGCAGGACTGACGACATTATCAACATCGCCGGACACCGGCTCTCGACCGGCGCAATGGAGGAGGTGCTTGCATCCCATCCCGATGTTGCGGAATGTGCGGTAAGCGGGGTACACGACCCGATCAAAGCCGAAGTGCCGGTCGGTTTTGTGGTGCTCAAGGCAGGAAAGGATCGCAACCCCAATGAGCTCGAACGCGAGCTGGTCAAGCTGGTGCGGGAGCGGATCGGCCCGATCGCGTCGTTTAAAGAAGCTCTTGTCGTCAAAAGGTTACCCAAGACCCGGTCCGGTAAGATCCTGCGGGGCACCATCAAAAAGATCGCCGACGGTGTCCCGTACAATGTGCCCGCGACAATCGATGACCCGATTATCCTTGACGAGATCCGGGCAAGTCTGGCAGAACGGGGGTTCCCGAAACACTAAAAAACGGGCACGGCAGCGATGAATAGTTACGGCATTGCGGTTGTGGTAGTGATACCAGGGGGCTTTCCTGTCCGTGGATCAATGAGGATCTGGACTTCCCCCTTCGGGGCCCGGGTTGTGCGATGGAGCACCATCTCCCCGTTCCGGTAGACCTCAATGGTCAGAGTATTTCCTGAATTGTCCTGCTTCTGGATCGATGCCTGCACGAGATCATCACTCTTCGGAATGTAATAGAACCTGTCGCCGGAGCCGCCAACGTGCTGCAGTGACCCGGGATTGCCGACGTCCCCGATGAAACTGCCGTTGTACTCCACGCGTACCCAGATCCCATTACCGGGAATTGTTACCGGGGCAGGGGTAACAGGGTGGAGGGGGGCCACAGTCACCACGGGCACGAGGGGCTCATTACCTTTTTGCGGCCCCACATGGGCATTGAGAATCATCCCGCCCACAACCGCAAGGATGATGAGGACAAGTATGCTGACCGCTAACACCGTGGTTTGCCGGGACCAGGGTTTTTTGGGCGGTGGGGAAGAAGCAGGAGCAGGTGGCTCAGTTTCCTCTACCGGTTGGTCTTTTGGCTCCTCCTTTGGGGGGGCGGCGAGAGCACCCGTGCCCAAAGATGCCTTCTCCTCTTTTGGGGCAACCATAGATTGTATCGCAGCCTGGAGGGTGAGGGCAAAGGAGTTTTGCGACCCGGGATCTCCTCCTTGAGCTGCATGCGTCACTTTTCCTGTCGGACCGGGCAGTGTCGATGTTTCGGGCAATAAAGTTATTTTTGTGACAGAACCTGACGGTCCCTTTTTTGTCATCACTGCGGAAAGGGCCGTATCCGCTGTCCCACCCTTTTCTCCAGCAGGACCCGGTGATCCTTTGCCCGAGCGGGACGCGGACATTGTTGTTGCCGGGGATTTTGTGCCTGCATCCGCAGAAGAGGGCAGCCCGTCCGTTGCCGGACCCGTGGGGGTTGCCTCAGGCGACGATACTATAGATTCCTCTTCACCTACCGGTGATTCAACCTCATCGGGGAGTATAACAATTTCTGGAGGAAAAGAATCCGGTCCGGAACGGGTCTTGCGGGGAAACGCCAGTTCGATTGGGCGCGGGGTTGCACCCGGGGGGAACCGATCTCTTTTTGCATGAGCGGGAGCCGCGTCGGCATGAATGTCCTGGTGGCGTGCTGCCACGATATGGTCGATAAGTAGTTTTATCCACTCGTCGCGTTCCCGTTTTCTTTGTTCACCGGGTTGCTGGGAGAAGATGAGGTTCATCGGGCCAGGTGCTCCGGTGCTGCCCGTTGCGGTAAACGTAAGAGTAATAACCGGCTCACCCGTGGCCACCTTTCCGGCGGTTACCGATAGTATGGTCAGGACCGGAATCATCTGCGGCTCGAACCTGGCATACGTGTTATCGACGAGGATAAGGTGTCGTGTGGTAAGTATCATGTCATAGAGGGCAACGTTGACGCTGATCCTACCTGTTGTCCGGATAAATGATTCCCCGCTGTTCACGTACGGATCGCCCATCCTGTCACATCCCTTCTCATCTTTGGGTTGTCGTACAAGATATGCTTTTTTTGGTTTTTGCTCAATGTCATTTTCCCGGTCATACGGACATGAGCGCCCCGGATACCCCACGGGACAATTCCCTTGCGAGGAGCGCCCGGCACCCCGGATCGCGGTGGCGCGGGCGGGGGGATTGACATGGATGACGGGGATGACCCCTACCCGGAATGCAGGGTGTTGCTCCGGGTGATCTTTGCCTTCACCTTGTCCCATGTCTTTGTGACAAGAAAACTCTGTTCCATATACGCAATCATCTTATCAAACTTCTTTATGGGGATGGCAAATGTCAGGACATCGACAGGGACACAGGGGCGTGCGGACGGGTCAAACATCCCCAGAACCGCCCGCGGGTGATCGCTCTGCTGCTCAAGGCGGGGATAGTGGATGATCGACGAGCACCCGGAGCCAAAGGGACAGATGACGCCCTGCGGGTCAGCCTCATCGAAGTTTGCAAGCGTGAATAGTGCTGACAACACTTCCGGCCGTGCAAAGAAGATGACTACATCCGGGTTGTCCGCAGCAGTAAGTTTGTCCCAGCGTTTGAACGTGTAGCATCTGCCCTCCGCACAAAGAGGCACCGGGAGGGCATTATACTCATCAACGATCTCCGGGGACATTTTATACCGTTCACCTTCGACCACTCCGGGTTTCCCGTACGAGAGGAAGTACCGGAAGTTTTCGCTGCGCTGCGTGTCATAACCCATGTAAAAAAGGCCGCCGCTGCAGGTGACCCCGGAACGGTCCACGACAAGTACATTCCCTTTCCGCACCCGTGCCAGGTCACAGATGATACACCGCCATCCTTCCCGGGCTTGTGCTTTATCTGCTGTCCCGTTATCGACCCCGATCTCAAATGTGAGGGGCAGTTCAGCGCCAGGGCAGGAATCCTGCCAGAGAGTTATAAACCGGTCACGAATCACCGTATCCATATGAAGATGTTTTTTGCAGAGCGGGAATATATAGGGAGAGTCCACCTTTTTCAGCAGATCACGGGCTTGGCCAAGCGATTCGTCCTAGGAGGGGCGTTTTTTAGGATTGCGGAGACGGAGGGGGAGGGGGAGTGAGGGGGACACGGGCACCGGTATGCGGTGCTTTGCAGGAGGGGATCAAAAGTCCCCTGCCCGTATGACAGGTTACTTCTTTTATCCCCGAAGCGATCAGATATGAATGACCATGGGGGCACACAAAGACCCGCCGGGGTCAGAAACCGGCCAGCAGGATATCCTGACGGACCCTCCGTTTTACTTGAAGGAGTTTGAAACATCGTACCGGTATATCATCGACACATACGAGGTTGCACCGCGCGACATCGCGATCTTTTTGCCCTGCGCGGTCCGGAAACCGTATAGTGCGAGCCCCAGCCACCAGCTCATCAGGATGGTCATCTCGCAGGTCTTTGACCCGTCACAGTACCATATTGTGGTCTTTGGGACCTGTGGGATCGTCCCTGACGAACTCGAAGAGATGTACCCGTTTGCCCATTACAAATACATGCTCGGAAGATGCAAAGACAAAAAAGTCCTTGAGGATTTTCTTCGTATTGAGACAGGACGGGTCGCGGGGTACCTGGACAAGACACGGTATGTTTACCAGTACCGCATCGGGTATTGCCTGGGCATCTTCCGGGAAGCCCTTTTAAGAGGATCGAAAGAAGCCGGGGTACCGGTCGATCTCATTCTTCCTACCCGTGACATGATCAACAAGATCATCGAAGAAGAAGACTGCGTCTTCGAGGAGGGGAGCCTCTCCATGGAGGAGTACCTGGGAGAGTTCTGTGATGAACTTGTCCGGTTCCGGAACGCTCACTACGGGGCGGGCAGATACTCGTCTTCTTATTGATTATTTTTTTTAAACGGGAATTACGGTTGACAGGGCCTGACTGTACGGATCTTCATCGAATATGCTTTTTGTCCTGTGATTGCACTTTTGGGCATCCTTTAAAATCCAATACCCGTAGTACCATGGTACTATGCATGCGATCGAGGTCTCGCATCTTTCCAAAAAATTTGGATTGCTTACCGCATTAGATGACGTGAATTTTACCGTGTCCGAGGGGGAGACTTTTGGTTTTCTCGGTCCCAATGGTGCGGGAAAGACCACAACCATCCGCATCCTGACCGGGATCAGCAAACCCACCGGAGGGACTGCAAAAATTTTTGGAAAAGACATCATACGGGAGACGACTGCCACCCGCAAACAGATGGGTATTGTTCACGAAACATCGAACATCTACGATGATCTCAGCGCATGGCAGAACCTGATGTTCACTGCCGAACTCTACACCGTGGCAAAAAAAGAGCGCGAAGTCCGGGGAAAAGATCTTCTCGAACTCTTCGGGCTGTGGAAGCGACGAAATGACAAAGTCCACGGATTTTCAAAAGGCATGAAGCGCAGGCTCACGCTTGCCATGGGGCTTATCAACAATCCCCGGCTCCTGTTTCTTGATGAGCCCACATCGGGCCTTGACGTTCAGAGCAACCTCATCATACGGGAAGTGATCCGGGATCTCAATGCACAGGGGGTTACAGTCTTTCTCACCACCCATAATATCGAAGAGGCAAACCTGGCCTGCGACCGTGTTGCGATCATCAACCGGGGGCGCATCGCCGCAATAGATTCTCCGGAACGGTTGAAAAAAACAATCCAGAGCGCCCAATCGATCGAGGTGGCATTCGATCCGTCAGATCCCTGCCGGTTGGAAGAACTCAG
>Ga0209777_10009382_pt1 | contig 10533 bp, 8 predicted proteins | sample FrelakmetHBP12HB_FD_187147 | JGI IMG/M metagenome (GOLD analysis project Ga0209777, IMG submission 187147) | Freshwater lake sediment microbial communities from the University of Notre Dame, USA, for methane emissions studies -HBP12 HB (SPAdes)... | ecosystem: Environmental > Aquatic >... | reverse complement strand
TATGGAATCGCGCGATATACAGGCCGCGTCGTTCCCGGACTCTATCCGCCAGTTCATGGATGCGCTCCGGGAATTGGATATTCGGTCCGAGATAACCAGAGACAATATCATTCACCTTTTCAAAACCCAGAGTCTCAATCAGTTCTGGATAATAAGGTGGATTATATGGCAGGCCCATTGCTGGGCGTCGCTCGAATCCTTTGACCAGCAGCCCGAGACCATCGAGTGCCGTAAACCCTTTTGGGCCGAGGATCCGGGTCAGTCCGCCCGCCCGAGCCCAGTCGAAAGCTGCCTCGAAGAGTCGATGGGCAGGTTCTGGATCCTGTTCGCATTCAAACATGTAGAAAAAAGATGTCTTTTCGTGGTTGTATTCATTATAAAGACGGTTGTTCAATACTGCCAGTCGTCCTACCGGAATGCCATTTCGGTATGCAAGGAAAAAGACAGCCCCGGAATGCTTGTAAAATGGATATCGCTTTTGGTCCAGGCGGGTGCGCTCCTCCCCCGCCAGAGGAGGAGTCCACTGGGGGATGCCTTGATAAATGTGGGCGGGTAGGTTAAGGAAGTCCCGGATCCGTTTCTGATTGGTGAGGTCAATCTGAACAATCTCCATATTAATAAAAGGGGCGCAACGGGTTGCGCCCCTCCTAGATCAAGCAGGCTTTTCGACTTTTTTCTGCGCCGCGCGTTCTGCCAACTGGGCGTGTAGGGATCTGATATCGCCGTCCACGAAGAACAGCGCGCCCAGGTACAGGAAAAAGCACAAAACCCAGGCTGATATGCAAACCGTCATGATGGCGAACTGCTTGCTGTGGGCGGCCAGGGCGATGGCGCCGGCGATGGTGGGAGCCAGGGCTGCACCGCTGTTCTCGACGAAGTATTCCACTGCCTGGGCCGAACTGCGGACTTCGGGCAGGGTGATGTCGAAAACGGTCGAGGTGACATTGGGCGAGGAGAAGGGCATGAACAAGGCGGTCAGGCTCATCAGGATGAAGAAGGTGGTCTTGTCAGCTACGGGAGTGCGCAGGGCGAAGAACAGGAAGATGGCGCCCAAAATGACGCCCGCGCTGGAGACTAGAATGCGGCCTTTGTAGGTCTTTTTGAACAACCAGTCGCCCAGCGATCCGCCTAGGAAGTATCCGCCGGCCAGGATCAGGACGACCGGACCCATGGTCAGCAGGACGGAGGTGTTATCGTAACCGCGTTCGAGCATCAGGTAGCCAAAGAAGAAATAGGTGATCACGTTCCATGGGAAAACCCCCGCGAAGCCTTGCAGGAAGACAAACCACATGGTCTTCTTTTTCAGGGCATCCTTCAAGGAAGCCCAATTAAACTTGACCTGGCCGATGTCTTCCATACCCTGGAATTCTTCTTCAGACTTGCCTCGCGGCACTTCTTTAATTCCAAAGAAGATGACAACAGCCATCACGATGCCTAATGAGCCGGTGAAAAGGAAAATGGAACGCCAACCATCCAGATGGAATATTTTTCCGTCCAGCAGTGGGGCGACCATCAATGCCAGTATCATGCCCAGTAAATATCCAAGTGGCTGGGCAAGTTGCAGCAGGCCAAAAATTTTACCGCGAATTTTTGGACCAAAGTAATCGGCAATCAAGCTATATAAGCCAGGGTAGGATGAATCATCAATACCTGTGGATGAACGCGTGACCAGGAACTGGGGGTATGTCCTTACCAACGAACTCAGCCAGGTTGTGGCACCCCAGATGAAAGAGGCCAAAGCTAAAAGTTTGGCGCGCGCATAACGATCATACAGGTATCCCCAAATTGGGTAGAACAAGGTTCCCACGATCAAAGCACCAGTATTAATTAATCCCCATTGGAGGTCATTCAATCCGAAGGTCTTGCTGACAGGGATCTGGAGTGAGCCTATCAGTAGTTTATCGGTTTGGTGAAGGAGCACAAAGAGGAAGAATACGATCACAACGAAAACCGGATATAAATTGCGCTTCCTTTTCATTTCGATAACCTCATTTCATATAGAGTATGTTAGGGGTAGTTTACAACGGAAGAAAGGGAGAGTCAAATGGTCTTAGGCACAAACCCGTTATGACAATCCTACCCGGATATCCAATGAATGTCATGTCCTGTTTAAATCGATCTCCTTTTGGGGAGGCCGTAACGTAGTTGAATCCGTGGGTTATAAATTAAGGAAACAACCAGATTGATGATTTTTAAGATTCAAAATCGGAGTATGATTACTATCTACATGGATCAACGTAAGCAATATTCCCGCATGCAATCCATCAAAGCGCAAACGCGCTTGAAACGTTTGCGTACCAAGCTCCCTTAAATAAGGGAGTTATTTCTGTTTGAGGCTGCAATGAACGATAGGAATTTTCAAGTTGCAATACTTTTCAATGAAGACGCTCAAATCGCTAGAGGTGATGCGCAGGATTTATTGGCAGTTCAATATACGGTAACGGTGGCACAGAAATTGTACGAGGCGCTGACCAGCCAGGGATATCCGGTCACGAAAATAGCGGTCAGGGGCAATCTCGAGGAACTGGAAGACATCCTTGCTTCGTTTCCTCCAAATAATACTTTTATCTTCAATAATTGTGATGGGTTCAACGGCAATAATCATGACGCCGTGAAAGTTATTCGTCTCATCGAACGGATGGGCTTCAAGCACACCGGAGCAGTTGCCGATTCAATCGAGATGTGTATTGACAAACCGGCTTGCAAAGAACGCCTGTTGCAATTCGGGGTACCCACACCACACTTTCAGGTCTTTGAACGCCCCGAAGGGGATTTACACCTGGAATTCCCGGTCATCATAAAACCTACAGTTGAAGATGCCAGCATGGGTATTGACTTGGATTCTGTAGCCTGCAATAAGGAAAGCCTGTTCCACAGGATAGCATACATAGTTGAGAAATATGAACAACCTGCCATGGTTGAGGAATTCATCACCGGGCGGGAATTGGCGGTCTCGATGCTGGGAAACGAAGTGATTGAAATCCTGCCCATCGCAGAAGAGGATTTTTCCTGGGTCACCAACCCCCTTGAACGCGTGCTGACCTATGATTCCAAATGGGTGACAGACTCACCATACTATAATAATATTCCTGCCCGTGTTCCAGCGGTATTGAACCGCAAAGAGCATCAGGTTGTTAAGAAGGCTGCTGAAGGTTCGTTCCGCGCCATGGGCTTGCGCGATTTCGGACGGGTTGATATCCGCTTTAACAACGGTATCCCATTCATCATTGACATAAACGAACTGCCCGACCTCTCCTCCGATGCTGGGTTCTGGAATTCAGCACGAGCTACCGGGATGAGTTATCCACAGATGATTGAACGCATCCTTACCTATGCCCTGAAACGGGAAGGCTGGATATAAATGATTTCCATTCCAAATGAAAAAGATGGCCTTCTGATTCATGCCATCAATACCAATACCACTGTCTTTACCCAGGAAGAAGTTGAATGTGTAGACGAACTCTGGGACGAGAACCAGTCTTTGGGGTCTGAAAAAAGCGGGTACTTTTTCCTTGTTGAGAAAGAAGACGAACAGGTACTTGGTTATGCCTGCTATGGACCCCGGGCGCTCACCGACCGGACCTATGACCTGTACTGGATTGCCGTGAACCCCAACGATCGTCGTGGCGGGGTGGGCCGAAAACTGCTGGCCGCCACAGAAGACGCCACCCGCAATCTGGGTGGAAGACTCCTGATTGTTGAAACCTCCGGCTTGCCGAAATACGAAGCGACCCGCGCTTTTTATCTTGCCACTGGTTACCTGCTCGAAGCCACACTGAAAGATTTCTACAGCGATGGAGATGACCTGGTCATTTTCACGAAACGTCTGTAAAATCAGCCTCGGATTGATTAAGGCGCGCGAGTTTTAACGAGTGCGCCTTTTTTATTTGTCAGCATGGTAAAATCACATTCCATAATAGTCCTCACCCCCACAGAATTGCAATCCAATGTCTTCCATTACCTCCCCTGCAGAATTTACTCTCGTCCGCCGGTTTATATCGGACAAGCGTGGCCATGTTCGTTGGATCATTTCACATGCTCTGCGTCACTGGTGGTTGGTACTCCTGATGCTTGTCGGTGCGATTGGCAACGCGGCCCTGTCTGCCTATGTACCGGTGCTGACTGGTGATGCGTTCAATGCCATGTTAAAGGTTCCTCCAGAGACTAAAGTTCTGCTGCCATTGGCATTGATCATGGGCGGGTCCCAGATCCTGCGTGGTGTGCTCCAGTTGGGCCGCAACTTCGGTGCTGAACTGATGGCTCAGCGCCTTGAACGTGATGTGCGCGATGAATTATATGTTGCCTTGCTCGGCAAGAGCATGACCTTCCATAACCTCCAACCGGTCGGCGATACAATGGCACGCGCCACCAATGACGTACGCGAAGTCAATTATATGTTCAGCCCCGGAATCAACCTGGTGGTCGGTTCATTGGTTTTCCTGGTCGTGCCATTGTTTTTCGCTCCGCACTATCACTGGTCCTTGGTGCTCACGCCCATCCTCTTCATTACTGCCTACTTCATTGCCCTGCGCGGATATCTGCGCACTTTAAACCCGATAACGGACGATGTGCGTGACTCCTTTGGTCAGATGAATACACACCTTTCTGAAGCGCTGGACGGTATTGAGACCATGAAAGGTGCGGCCCAAGAGGACGCCGAGGTCAAACGGTTTAATATCAATGCCCGCCGCCTGCGGAATAATCTGGTCAGGCAGGGGGATGTCGAAGCCCGCTTCGTGCCTTTGCTATTGTTTTACATCGCGTTGGCTGTGGGATTGGTCCATTCAATCCTCCTTTATCGGTTAGGCATCTTGAACGTCGGCGATGTTGTGGCATATTTCGGGCTTTTGTTGATGCTCGAATTCCCCACCTGGACATCCATTTGGGCATACTCGTTGATCTCTTCTGGATTGGCAGGTGGGCACCGCATCCTGGATCTGATCAAACGTGAGACTGACCTGGACCAGAACATTACCGGTATCACTCAACCGATTTATGGCGAGATTGAGTTCCGAAATATGACCTTCGCCTACCCCACCGGCGAACCCGTACTACGCGATATTTCCTTCAAAGTGAAACCCGGGCAGACCGTAGCGATTGTCGGGCAAACCGGTACTGGGAAAACTTCGTTGGCGAAATTGGTCAACCGTACGTATGATGCCACTCAGGGGCAAATCCTGGTGGATGGTTTGGATGTCCGCGACTGGAACCTGGCTTCCCTGCGCTCGCAGATCTCTATCATTGAACAGGATATCTTCCTGTTCTCCCGTTCAGTATCCGAAAATATAGCTTTTGGCAAACCGGATGCGACCCGGGAAGAGATCGAAAACGCTGCCAGGTCCGCCCAGGCTGATGAATTCATCCGGCAGTTCGAGAAAGGTTACGAGACGGTCATCGGCGAGCGCGGCGTTACTCTCTCTGGGGGGCAGCGCCAACGGTTGGCGATTGCCCGCGCCTTTCTGACCGATCCACGCATCCTCATCCTGGACGACTCGACCAGCGCCATCGACTCCGCAACCGAAGATTTGATTCAACGCGCCATAGCCTCCGCTGCCAAAGGACGGACGACGCTCATTATCACCCATCGCCTTTCCCAGATACGCTGGGCCGATCTGATCATTGTCCTGCGCAAGGGCCGCATCGCTGCCATCGGCAATCATAATGAATTAATGAGAACATCGGAAGCATATTCCAGGATTTTCCGCGAATAATGAGCAGGGGCAGAATACCGGTCCTTTTTAGGTCCGATGGATGCCCCTACGGAGAAGAACATGGGTTTCTACGAAGGCCTCAACGAAGAAAAATATGACCGCCAGTATAAAGATAGCGATCTGGCAAGACGCATTTTTACCTATTTCACCATCCAGCGCAAGCGGGTGACTGTCATTGTATTATTGACAGTCCTGATGGCAGTCATCTCCGCTTCCCAACCGGTCATTGTCAGCAAAGGACTGGACACACTCAAAAACCTCCCTACGATCGGTTCCAGCCTGCTGATCGGGTTGATTGTGTTGGCCATCGGTTCAACTGACTGGGGTATCAACTGGATCCGTCGCAGGCTGACGGTCCGCATTGTGGGTGATGTTGTGCTCAATTTGCGTGCCCTGGCGTTCCATGCTGCTGTCGAACACGATCTCTCTTTTTATGATCAATTCTCCTCCGGACGTATTGTTTCCCGCATCAATGCTGATACCAGCAGCCTGGGAGATCTTGTCACCATTATTACCGATGTGTCGGCTCAGATTTTTCAGGCTCTCCTGCTTGGGATTGTCATCCTTAGCACTGAGTGGCATCTGGCGTTGCTGCTCTTTGCCTTCCTGCCGTTTATTTTCCTCCTGGCGCTCGCTTTCCGGCAGATGGCACGCAAGGTAACCAAAAGCGGGATGCAAGCAATGGCTGATGTAAACTCAGCCATCAAGGAGACCGTCAGCGGTATTGCCATTGCCAAGAACTTCCGCCAGGAAGCTGGTATATATGAGACATTCTATGCTGCCAACCGGACTTCCTACCGGGTCAATGTCTGGCGCGGTTTTATCCTGGCTTTGGTCTGGCCATCGCTGAACACCCTGGGAGGTATCGGTACCGCAGTGCTGGTCTATGCTGGCGGGTTGAGCGCCGCCCAGGGAGCTGTCACAATCGGGGCATGGTATCTATTTATCATGAGCCTGGGCCGCTTCTTTGACCCGGTTATGAACCTTTCATCCTTTTGGTCTAATATCCAATCCGGATTAAGTGCCGCCGAGCGTATCTTTGCCCTGATGGATGCTGAACCGAATGTCGTCCAGACCGGCAAATTGGATGTACCCCGGCTGAAGGGCGAGATTTGTTTCAAGAATCTTACTTTCCGTTACGCTGAAAACGAACCAGTTCTGGTTGATTTTAACCTGACGATAAAACCTGGTGAGAATCTTGCCATTGTTGGGCATACCGGCGCTGGGAAATCCTCGTTGGCAAAATTGATCGCCCGCTTCTACGAATTCCAGTCTGGTCGCATCTTGATTGATGGAATGGATTTACGCACCTTCAACTTGCAACAGTACCGTCGGCAACTGGGGATCGTCTCACAGGTGCCATTCCTTTTTTCCGGGACTGTGGCTGAGAACATCCGCTATGCCTGTCCCGACCCTTCTTGTGTGACCGATGCTGATATTCTTTCCATGGCTCGCAAGATAGGTGACGGGGAATGGCTGGAGACATTACCAAATGGTCTCGATACGGTTGTCGGTGAGCGCGGCACGATGCTCTCCATGGGACAGCGCCAATTGGTAGCTCTGTTGCGTGTATTGATGCAAAAACCAGCCATCTTTGTGTTGGATGAGGCTACTGCCAGTATTGACCCCTTCACCGAATGGCAGATCCAGCAGGCGCTGGATATGATACTGGCGGAATCCACCAGCATTCTGATTGCCCACCGCCTGTCTACGGTAAAAGTCGCTGACCGGATAATTGTTTTGGAGAAGGGGCGGATTATTGAGCAGGGCAGCCACGATGGGCTGCTCCAGAAGGGCGGTCACTACGCGACGCTTTACAATACATATTTCCGTCATCAATCTCTGGCATATGTGGAACACGCAAGGGAATTGGTCACAAAATAAAGCAAGCCCTCGGTAAAATTACCGGGGACTTTTAATTTCTGTAGAGGCAGGTTGCAATCCCGTTGTGTTGTTCTTTACTTGCTAGCTTTTCCCTGCCACATTCATTTCGGGGATGAGCATATACGGGGTTTGGTATCAGTAAAGATATGTTAGCTTACGTTTTCTCTTCATTCTCCTATCCAGATCGAGCGCATGGATAACGATCCGCCCCACACTTTCTCTGCAAAAAACCTGACCGGTTCACCTGCCTCCTTTGCTCCCAGTACATACAGCAAGGGTTTGTAATGCTCGGCAGAGTTAATTGCCAACTCCGCAACACGCCCTTGCTTTTCATAGTGAATGATCGGTTCATAGTCATCGGCCAGGATCCATTGCTTGACTTTTCCATCAAATTCAACCGCCCATTCATAGGCGGTATCTTCAAAGACAACCATGCGAAGGTTGTGGACGATATTTCCGCTGCCGATGATCAGTACACCTTCCCCGCGCAGGTTTTTAAGCTTTTTTCCCAGGTCATAGTGCGCCTGGGTATTTTTATTTACATCCAGGCTTAACTGAACGACCGGCACATCCGCCATGGGAAAGAGGCGCGTTAATACCGACCAGGTTCCATGATCCAGGCCCCAAGTCAGATCTGGAGCGATTTCATCCCCGGTAGTTAGGTCATGGACGTGCTGGGCCAGTTGTGGGGAACCGGGGGCAGAATACATCATCGCATAGAGTTCAGGCGGGAATCCATAAAAATCATAGATCGTGCGTGGTTTTTCCATCGCTGTGACCAGTGTTCCATTGGTCTCCCAGTGAGCCGAGATGCACAGGATGGCTTCCGGATGTGGTAAAGCCTTGCCTGCCTCGATCCAGGCTTGGCTGAATTCATTATCTTCGACGGCATTCATTGGACTACCGTGACCGACAAATAAAATTGGCATTTGCTCAGTCATGGGAGACTTCCTTCCTGTTCAGTTCTAGATATTTATCAATCGAGATGCGCGTGTAAGTATCAATAGACAGGTCGAGCGCTTTTTCGGGATCAATCCAAATGTATGCCTCGGCCTCATCGTTCAGATGCACCTCACTTGTATCCGTCTGGCAGGCGTAGTCAAAAAAGATGAAATGTCGTTGCTTCCAGAAGGATGGATCGTAGATGAATTCTTGCCAGCATAGGAAGCGCAGATCCCGGATATCCATACCGGTCTCCTCCTTTGCTTCCCGCAAGGCGGTTGCCTCGATCCGTTCACCCAACTCCACGTGCCCGCCTGGGACAACATAACGGTCAGGCCATTTGTGAGATTGTAAGAGCAATAGATGACCTTCGGGGTTAAAAATAAACACTCCAACAGTTGGTTCTGGAAAAGTTTGTTCTCCCATTTTTAATGCTGCCTTTGGAAATAGGTCTGTTGTATATCTGAGAAATCCACATTCGTGTGTTGGCGGAGAATACGGAAGAAATCGTCAGCCGTGGCATGCTTGCCGGACATCTGCACAGTGTAATCTTTTAGAAAGGCAAAGAAAACATCCTCCCCCACCCGCCTGCGCAGCGCTTCCAGGAATTGCGCCCCGCGCAAATAGACTGCATTGGCATAAGAACGGAAGTTACCGCCGTGGTAAATATCCGTATCCACCCATCCCGATGGGGCGTACGCGTCCACCCGGAAGGCCCACCAGGCAGTGACCTCTGGGTAGTTCCTCTCATAGAACAATCGCTCACTATAGGTTGCCATCGCCTCATCCAGCCATGGTTCCATGGCCTGATCATTGCCCACTGAGCCAAACCACCATTGGTGCGCGGTTTCATGGACAGCGATATCAATCAGGTTGTTGAGAACTGTACCGTTATCTTTGATGTAAAAGTCCTGACTCAGAAAAAACAAACCATCGAATTCCATTCCATCATAAAAAGGCGACTCAACGATGCTTAAGCTTGGATATGGGAATGGGTCGAAAAGTATGCTGAAAGTGGTTACTGCTCTGGCAACATTATCCAGAACCGTCTGGGCCTGGGCTTTATTTTCGTTATAGTAATAACTGGTCAGCGTCACACCATCAGAATGGATCATAACGGACTGGTAATCGGTACTGGCCGAAAAGACGAACGTGCGGGTATTATGCATGACATAATGCCAGGTTCCGACGCTCGTTTCTGCCGAAGCGCTGGCTGCAACCGTTACCGGTAATGTAGGATCGCTGAGTGTCACTGTCACATCGAAGTCTGCTGTATCATAGACCAGATGCTCGCCCACCTCTGCTGGTGGATGAAGCAGCCAGCCCCTCGAGTACGGAACAATGAATGGGAACCAGTCCACCAAGTTGATCTGGCGGTCGTTGTAACCGAAAACATGATGGATATCGGCTATCGGCAAATTTAAATAAAAATGCATGGATAACTTCACTACCCCCCCAGGAATCAGCTGCGCGGTAAGTGGAATCCCAAGTCGGTCGGCGTTGAGATTCCAGTCCGTCACTCCCTGATCGTCTATAGTACAACCTTTCAAATTAAAATCCCCCAGCCATAGGTTCGGTTCAACAGCCAGTACGAGACTGGTAAGTGTTTCACCGGTGGCATTCTGATAGGTAATGGACTCATCCACCGACAGGCTATGCACGGCATAATCTAAAATAGCCTTCAATGTGTAGTGAGGTTGGAAGGTAACCAGGGCGGTGGGAGAGGCGGAGGGGAGCGCAGGGGAGGCTGTCACGGTCGTGCGGGAAGGGCTTGCCAGGGGCTGAAAAGATGTGGACGAAGGAGAGGCATTCGGGTCGAACGTGACCGTCGGGCCGATTACCGTTGGCACAGCGGGACCGGGACCGCTACAGGAAGTTAGCAGCAGGAGGTAAAAAGCCAGGACAAAACGCTGCATGAATTATCTTTTCTTCAAGAATAAACCCCGATGGGGGCGGAAAAGAAAGACCAGTAAAAAGATGGTGGTGGCCGTCAGTA